>Ga0209488_10000741_pt1 | contig 27746 bp, 16 predicted proteins | sample Rivendell_Oct201_8_FD_188349 | JGI IMG/M metagenome (GOLD analysis project Ga0209488, IMG submission 188349) | Vadose zone soil microbial communities from the Eel River Critical Zone Observatory, Northern California, USA -... | ecosystem: Environmental > Terrestrial > Soil > Vadose zone >...
AATGGACCGTGAAATTTCCTCCAACAGTGGTCAAGATGTTTGCTGGACTCCTCGGCCGCGTGGCGAAGATTGTGGGCGTCAGCGACGATTTCGACCGTGTAGCGAAATGCGAGAAGGACGTTCAGCAAGCTGGCGGGGCACACATTTCCGCGGCGCGTTCGCAGCCGTACTACCTTGACGTGACCCATCCACAGGCTAACAAGGGTGAGGTCGTGCTGGCGATATCGAGACTGCTGAATATTCCAGCGGGGGAAATCGCGACGATCGGAGACATGCCGAACGACGTTCTGATGTTTGAGAAGAGCGGGGTGAGCATTGCGATGGGAAACGCGAGCCCTGAAGTCCAAGCATCGGCCACCTACGTCACGTCCACAAACGAAGAAGAAGGATTCGCCAAAGCGATCGAGGAGTTCGTATTGAGCGGACGTGCCGCGAGCGCTTGAGAGCATGAGGAAACCAGGCATGCTCCATGCGAATGAATAGAAAATGTGGAACATACTCCAACTTAAACGGGTGCCGTGGATTGTCGCGTTGGTTGCCGCGGGGGCTCTGCCATCTCTGGCACAGCAACCTGCCGCCCAAAAGCCCGATGATTTGCAGAAGCAGCTTGAGCAACTCAAGCAGCAGTACGACGCGACTACTCATGACCTGGAGCAACGCATGGCTGCCCTGGAACAGCAAATCGAAAAACAGAAAGAGACGAGCGAAAAGACAAACGGGACGGTCTCGACATTAGAGCTGGCCGCCGAGCAAGCGGCTCAAAAAGCCGTCTTCGGAGAGTCCGATCAGGTCGGGGCAAAGTTTCAAGGCCAGGTGCCTCAGGAGCCGGAGTACGACTACCTGAGAGAGGCGGACCGAAAGATCGCGAACTTGCAGGAACAAGTGAGCAGCTTTGAGTTCCACGGGTATTTTCGCTCCGGTTACGGCCTAAACAGCGTCGGTGGGCAACAGGTCGCCTTCGAGGCGCCTGGGGCTGATGCCAAATACCGCCTGGGAAATGAAGCGGAAACCTATGCGGAATTGATCTTTGTCAACAACTGGGTTAATCCAGCGCACGATTCCAGCAAGGCATGGTTCAAATCGGAGTTCATGGTAGAGGCCAACACTACGAACTCCGCAAATTCTGCCAATTTCACCGGGGGCATTGGGAACGATCAGTTCCGCTTTCGTGAAGCCTTTGTCCAAGCCGGAAATGTTCTGAGCAGCCAACCAAACGCCAAGTTCTGGGCAGGCGAAAGGTATTACCGTCGCCAGCACGTTGACATCGACGATTTCTATCCGCTGGACCTGAGCGGTTACGGGGCGGGCGTTGAGGACCTCGATCTCAAAATTGGCAAGCTAGCAGTGGCCTTCCTTAACGCGGCGCGGCCGGACATCATCACCGAGAACGGCAACTTCGCTAAGAGCAACATCGACGTGCGTCTCTATGACCTGAAAGGACCGGGGGGGCTCTGGGCCGGATGGTTCGATTACGCTACGTCGAAGGGCGGCACGGCGCAAAATGGCACAACACTTCCGAACGGTACAAGAGTTCCCACGACGGACGGGTACGCGTTCGGGCTACGCCATCAGCGCCTGGAGTGGCACGGTGGCTATCACTCGTTTTCCATCCAGTACGGGACGGGAGCGGCCAGCAACTTCAGTAATCCTGGAAACGGCACGACGATCCCAAACCCGACGCCTTTTATCAATAGCTCGAGGCAGCTCCTGGCCACGGAACAGGTCGTCTTTCAACCAAACGACAGGTTCGCCCTCATGTCCATTTTCGTCTACCAGCGGATCAAAGATGGCATTCCGCAACATAACTGGAGCCAGTGGGTCTCGTTTGGCGCCAGGCCGGAAGTCTTCTTTACCAAATACATTTCACTGGCATTCGAGGCCGGATTCGACCACACCGGAGGCTTCGTTCCCACTCAAAACGGCTATGCCCAGCTCCACGGCTGGGTGCGCAAATTCACCATCGCGCCGCAAATTGGAGCTGGTAGAAAGTATTTCAGCCGTCCGATACTTCGCGCCTTTCTGACCTATGCAAACTGGTCTGACGCGTTCCGAGGCTTTGTGGGTGGGGTGCCATATCTGAACAGAACGAACGGCCTGACGTACGGCGTACAGGCCGAAACGTGGTGGTAGCAAGTGGATTGCGACGAACAACTGGTTTGGCAAAGCGTCGTGGCGCCAAAAGCCGATCAAGCTGCAGGACGGGCAACTGTTTGGGAGTTTAAGGAGAAAAGATATGGCCAGCCCAGAGATTAGGACTGATTCCGCCCCCGCGCGGAGTATTCCGCGTGTTTCGGCGACCCCAAACTACTCACGCCCTCTGGCCGTCGTCACCTCTCTGTTCTTCATGTGGGGATTTCTGACCTGCCTGAATGACATCCTGGTGCCACACCTGAAGTCGATTTTTGAGCTGAGCTACACGCAAGTCATGTTGGTCCAGTTTGCGTTTTTTTCGGCCTACTTCCTGTTCTCAGTGCCCTGGTCGAAGATCGTGAATACGATGGGCTACCAGAGGAGCATGGTGGCCGGCCTGCTAACGATGGCTGTAGGAGCATTCCTGTTCGTACCCGCCGCATCCGCTGCTTCTTACCCGCTGTTCTTAACTGCACTGCTCATTCTTGCCACAGGGATTACCGGGCTTCAGGTGGCGGCTAATCCTTATGTGGATTTGTTAGGCAAACCTGAAACGGCATCAAGTCGCCTGGATCTGACGCAGGCTTTCAACGCGCTAGGTACGACGACCGCTCCGAGAGTCGGAGGATTGCTTATCCTCAGCGCAGCGCCGTTGGCAATCGAACAGTTGCGCCAGTTAGCGCCACAAGCGTTGCAGGCGTATCGCGTGCAACAAGCGGCCTCGGTCAAGATGCCGTACACCGTGATCGGTGTCGCACTGATTTTGTTGGCGGGTTTGATCGGCACGTTCAATCTGCCAAAAATCGAAACCGAGTCGTATCGCCCCGGAGAAAAGATTAACGATTCGATCTGGAAGCATCCCAATCTCCTGTTCGGCGTGGCTGGGATTTTCGCTTATGTCGGTGCGGAAGTTTCAATCGGAAGTTTTCTGGTGAACTATTTCGGTTTGCCGGAGATTGCGGGCTTCTCGGCCAAAACCGCGGCAGGATTTGTCTCGTTCTACTGGGCTGGCACCATGGTCGGACGCTTTCTTGGCGCACCACTTCTGCGGCGTATCAAGGCCGGATATCTGCTTGGTCTATGCGCGGTCTGTGCAGCGACGCTTGTAACTACTTCCATGGTCTTGGGTGGCCATGGCGCGATGTGGGCCATCCTCGCGGTTGGGCTATTCAACTCGATCATGTTCCCCAGCATATTCAGCTTGGGAGTCGCCGAACTCGGTTCCCTGACGGGTAGTGGATCCGGCATCTTGAATATGGCCATCGTGGGCGGTGCAATCCTGCCGGTTGCGCAAGGTGTAATTGCTGATCACGTGGGACTTCACCACGCCTTCATTCTCCCTCTGATCTGCTACTTGTACATCTTGTTTTATGGGCTGAGCGGATCGAAGCCGAATAGCGAGCGGTACGGGACAAACTAGTGCACGAAACCGGACACATTCGCCTGACTGCGGAAGAGAAACGTCTGGAGGAGTCCCGCGATCACACAAAACATTGGAAGCGGTGGGGTCCTTATCTCAGCGAGCGCCAGTGGGGCACCGTTCGTGAGGATTACAGCGAATACGGCACGGCGTGGGACTATTTCCCACACGATCAGGCCCGTTCGCGCGCCTATCGCTGGGGCGAGGACGGCCTTGGCGGCATTTGCGACCGCCATCAGCGGATTTGCTTCGCGATGGCACTTTGGAATGGGAACGACCCGATCCTGAAAGAACGCCTGTTCGGGCTTACCGGAAGCGAAGGTAACCACGGCGAGGACGTGAAGGAGTACTACTTCTATCTCGATTCCACGCCGACGCATTCCTACATGAAGTTCCTTTACAAGTATCCTCAGAGGGCCTTCCCGTACCTGCAGCTCGTGGAAGAGAACAGGCGCCGAGGAAAGAACGAGCCGGAATTCGAGTTGATTGATACCGGAGTATTCGACGACGACCGCTACTTCGACGTGGTCGTCGAATACGCGAAAAACTCCTCCGAAGAGATTCTGATTCGCATCACCGCACACAACCGCGGCCCCGAAGCTGCGGATCTGCACATCCTGCCGACAATCTGGTTTCGAAATAGGTGGTCGTGGAATCCGGGTAGGAAGCGTCCGGCACTTCAGGCGGAGAAAGGCACACCAGGAGCTGTGGCAATTCGTGCGGAGGAGGAACACTACGGCCGCCGATGGCTGATCTGCGAGGGCTCCCCGGAGTTGCTCTTTACAGAGAATGAGACGAACAATCAGCGGCTCTTCGGTGTTCCGAACCGCACACCCTACGTCAAAGATGGAATCAACAGCTACGTCGTGAACGGCTCACGCGACGCGGTGAATCTCGAGCAAACGGGCACCAAGGCTTCCGCCTTGTACCGCATTCGCGTCGAAGCAGGCTCCAGCACGACCGTGCGCTTGCGGCTCACGGACCAGGAAAATCTGGCAAGAGTTATCGTCGCCTCTGACCCTTCGAACGAACGAAATCTAAAATCGCTGGGCGCGGCTGCGGCAACCTCAACTGCCGCCACGGAAGACTGCTTTGGTCCCGCGTTTGATCATGTATTCGCTCAGCGCATCGCCGAGGCTGATGATTTCTACGCGAAGCGCATCCCGAAAGCGCTGTCGAAGGATGCACAAGCGGTCCAACGGCAAGCTTTTGCCGGACTGCTCTGGTCGAAGCAGTTCTACCACTATGACGTCAACGCATGGCTGCAAGGCGATCCGGCCGGACCTCCTCCGCCGGATGGCCATCGTCACGGGCGTAACCATGAATGGACGAACCTTTACAACGCTGACGTCATTTCCATGCCTGACAAATGGGAATATCCCTGGTACGCCGCATGGGACCTCGCGTTCCACTCGATTCCACTTGCGCAGATCGACCCGGACTTTGCAAAAGAACAGCTCACGCTGATGCTGCGTGAGTGGTATATGCACCCGAACGGTCAATTGCCTGCGTACGAATGGGCTTTCGGAGATGTCAACCCACCCGTTCATGCGTGGGCCTGCTGGCGCGTCTACAAGATCGAAAAGCGCATTCGCGGCAAGGCGGACCGCCGCTTCCTCGAGCACGCATTCCACAAGTTGCTGCTGAATTTCACCTGGTGGGTCAATCGCAAAGACGCCGAAGGCAACAACGTCTTCCAGGGCGGATTCCTCGGCCTCGACAACATTGGAGTTTTCGACCGCTCTGCGCCGCTTCCGACGGGAGGACTTATGGAGCAGTCCGACGGCACGAGCTGGATGGGAATGTATTGCCTGAACATGCTGGCGATTGCCCTCGAACTTGCGCACGAGAACTCGGCCTACGAGGGCGTAGCCAGCAAATTCTTCGAGCATTTTGTGTACATCGCCCACGCCATGAACGATCTCGGCGGCGAAGGACTCTCGCTCTGGGACGAGTCGGACGGCTTTTATTACGACGTTCTCCGCCTGCCCAACGGCGACCACTTTCCTATGCGAGTCCGCTCCATGGTGGGGTTGATTTCGCTTTACGCGGTCCAAATTCTGGAACCAGAGGTGTTGGACAGGCTTCCAGCGTTCAAACGCCGGATGCAGTGGTTCATCGACAACAAGCCCGTTCTCCGCGATCACATCCGCAATGTAGAAACACCATCCGGCACACGTCGCCTGCTCTCGATCGTCGACTGCAGTCACCTTCCGATAGTTCTTCGCTACATGCTCGACGAATCGGAGTTTCTCTCCGAATATGGGATCCGCTCCCTTTCGCAGTTTCATCGCAAAAACCCGTTCATGCTCCAAATCAATGGAACGACTCATCAGGTTGACTACGAGCCGGCTGAGTCTTCCACCGGAGTCTTTGGCGGAAACTCGAACTGGCGCGGGCCTATCTGGTTTCCGGTGAACTATCTCCTGATCGAGTCGTTGCAAAAGTTCCACCACTTCCTTGGCGACGAATTTCAGGTGGAGTTTCCCACCGGCTCCGGAAAGAAAAAGAATCTGTGGGAAGTTGCGGCGGAAATATCCCGCCGCCTGGTGCGGATATTCTTGCGCGATGGCGAAGGACGCAGGCCCGTTTTCGGCAGACATGAGAAATTTCAGAACGACCGTCACTGGCGCGATTATGTGCCCTTCCACGAATACTTCCACGGCGATACCGGGGCCGGCGTGGGCGCAAGCCATCAAACCGGCTGGACCGGCGTCATTGCCAAATTGATCGAGCAGAGCGGGGAGTGAACGGTGCATGCCGCCGCAGCAAATCCAGCGCACCAATCCGCTACAAAAAACGAGGTCCCAACCTCGGTAGCAACCGCATTTGAAATGTGGCCTGGAAAGATTCCTGCGGACCCGCCCATTCAGTTCGGCCGCGGCATCGCGTGCGATTTGCCCGCCGCTGAGAAGCGCGAATGGCTGGTGGCGAATGGCATCGGAGGCTTTGCCTCCGGGACCATCGCGGGATCGTTGACGCGCCGCTATCACGGGCTGCTGTTCGCGGCACTGAAACCGCCGCTCGGCCGCACACTTCTGGTCTCTCATCTCCAGGAGATTGCCGAATACGACGGCCGCCGGTATGAATTGGCAACCTGCCGATGGTCAGGGGGCAGCGTGTCTCCCGCCGGACATCGGCTGATCGAAAGTTTCCGGCTCGAAGGCACGACTCCCGTCTGGATCTACGCGCTCGCCGATGCGCTGGTTGAAAAGCGCGTCTGGATGCAGCAGGGCGCCAACACGACGTACGTCTCCTACAAACTCGTGCGCGGGAGTGGGCCGGTGGGTCTGCAGATCAAAGTGCTCGTCAATTACCGCGATTACCACGCCAGCACGCACGGCAGCGGCTGGAGGATGAATATCGATCCGGTCGAGCATGGCATCCGCGTGGCCGCCTTTGAAGGCGCGGCGCCATTTCGTTTGCTCAGTTTGTCGGCCGCAGTCGAACCGGCGCACGACTGGTATTACAACTTCGACCTCGCTGTCGAGCGCGGCCGCGGCCTCGATGACCGCGAAGATCATCTGCACGCGGCCACCTTCCGGTCGGTTCTCTCCAGGGGAAAAGAAGTCACGATCGTGGCGACTGCGGAAGCTTCCCCGAATCTTGACGTTGAGTCGGCAAACCGCGCGCGCACGGATCACGAGCAGGCGCTGCTCCGGCGCTGGGTCGATGCGAACCGTTCGACCGCCAACAACGCGCCCGGCTGGATTCGCCAGCTCACGGTCGCCGCCGACCAATTCGTTGTTCGCCGGCCGCTCGCGGACGATTCCGAAGGCCGATCCATCATCGCCGGGTATCACTGGTTTGGAGATTGGGGACGCGACACGATGATCGCGCTTCCGGGGCTCACCATCACGACGGGACGGCCGGAAATTGCCGCGAAGATTCTCAGGACATTCGCGCGTTTCGTCGATCGCGGGATGCTGCCCAACGTCTTCCCCGACGCCGTCCAGGCGCCCGAATACAACACCGCTGACGCCGCGTTGTGGTACTTCGAAGCGATTCGCCAGTACGTGAATGCGACTGGAGACCTGGATCTTTTGCGCGACCTATATCCCGTTTTGGCCGACATCGTCGATTGGCATCTGCGCGGAACTCGCTACAACATCCACGTAGATCATGATGATGGACTGCTGTTCGCTGGCGAGCCGGGAGTGCAGCTCACGTGGATGGATGCGAAGGTTGGGGACTGGGTTGTGACGCCGCGCATCGGCAAGCCCGTGGAGATCAATGCGCTCTGGCTGAATGCCGTCACCACGCTAGCGGAATTTACGCGGCTACTGAAGCGTCCGATAGCAGGGCAAGAAGATCTTGCAACGCGCGCACGTGCAGGATTTGCGCGTTTCTGGAACGAAGCACGGCAATGCTGCTTTGATGTCCTGGATGGTCCCCACGGAAATGATGCTTCGATCCGCCCGAATCAGATCTTTGCAGTGTCGCTGCCCGAAAGTGCTCTTACTTCGGACCAACAGCGCGCCGTTGTAGATACCTGCGCTCGAAATCTCCTGACCTCCCACGGCCTTCGCAGTCTCTCGCCAGATGATCCGGCCTACTGCGGCCACTACGGTGGATCGACGCTCGAGCGAGACGGCGCATACCACCAAGGCACCGTTTGGGGCTGGCTGCTCGGACCATTCGCTCTGGCGCATCTTCGTGTGTACAACGATCCTGCCCAGGCTGCCCAATTTCTTCAGCCGTTCGCGCACCACCTGAACGTTCACGGGCTGGGAAGCGTCAGTGAGATCTTCGACGGCGATCCGCCATTTACGCCGCGTGGCTGCATCGCCCAGGCCTGGTCCGTGGCGGAAGCGTTTCGCGCCTGGGCCGCCATCGCCGCCGCGAGTAAGGCAGCCAGTTGAATTCGCAAGAACAAGGAGATGTAACGCTGGCCGCGACGGCAGACTCAGACCGCAGGAGATGAAGGATGAAAGCGATCGCCGCTGCGTGCTGAGTCGAATAACTTTCACGCCCAGTCAGGCGAGGGGCAGCTGTCACAGCGGTGGCCGGAAGCGATCAGGGTGGATCTAAACTGTTACAACCGTCATCGGTAGGTCCGCCCGCCACGACAGACGAGAGATCCTGAGCAGCTTGGTTTGCGGCTTCGCGGGCGGATTCCAGCAGTTGCCGGGCGTTTTCTTGCGGGTCGCCCTGCTCGAATATGGCGCTGCCTGCGACCAGGATCTGAGCACCGGCGCGCACAACGTCCGCTACGGTGTCGTGATGAACGCCGCCGTCCACTTCAATGCGAAACTCCAGGCAGCGAGACTTGCGGATTCTCGAGAGCAACTCAATTTTTCTCAGGGAGGAGTGGATGAAGGTTTGGCCACCAAACCCCGGGTTCACGCTCATGACAAGGACATGATGAACAAGAGGAAGAATCTCATTGAGGGCGTGGACGGGGGTGCCGGGGTTTATGACCACTCCGGGCTTGCATCCGTGCGACGCGATGAAACGAAGGGTACGATCGAGATGGACGCAAGCTTCCTGGTGGACGGAGATCCAATCGGCTCCGGCTTCGGCGAACGCCGGGATGAATTCGTCCGGTCGTTCAATCATAAGGTGACAGTCGAGCGGCACCCGTGAGACCTTGCGGAGAGAAGCTACGACCGCAGGTCCGATCGTAATATTGGGGACGAAGTGGCCATCCATGATGTCCACGTGGAGAACGGTTGCTCCGCCCTCGACGGCCGCCTGCACTTCTGCGCCAAGCCGAGCGAAGTCAGCAGAGAGAATTGAGGGTGCGAGCTCGATCATACGACTGCCTCACTGGGCAACATGGATTTCATCCGAGCCAACATCCGCCAAATCTGCACACCACACCTTCCTGCAGTTTCAACTCGCCGCTCGGGAATGATCCATTTCTAAATGCCCGAGTTTTTCGATCACGCGGTAGCTAATCTTATCTCCTCGGAGGCGGCCCACGGGCCGAGGATCATCCTCGCTCCGGACAACTGGCAACCAGGAGATGCCGTGATCGAGCATAGTAGCGGATGCCGCAAGGGTCGAATCCTCAAGAGCTACATACACCGGGTTCCCCGGCAAAAGGTCACCGAGCTTGTGCTGGGTGACATCTCCCCGCGCGTCCGTCGGAGCGACCGCAATGCGAGCGATAATATGATAGAGGTCGTCACGGTCCAGAGTTCCCCACAAACGCTCCTTTTCGTCGATGACCAGGAGCTCTCCGGTCGCGCTCTCGGCGAGAGCTCTTACGGCATCGGCAAGCGTGGTGTCTTTAGTAAGGAGCTTGGCTGGAAGCGGGTCCAGGAGAGACGCGATGGACTCCCTGTCCAGAAGCGACTTGGCCGTGGGCAAGCGACGCCAAAAGTCGCCTGAACGCCGGGTCACGGCCTTGGAAAGCAGGTCGCGAAGAGGTGCGAATGAGCTCGCCATCTGCGAGAACAGCGCGCTGCCGATTTGCGCAAGACGCACAACCGTGCGAGCACGGATGCTCGTTTCGTGGGGTCGGTTCCCCATAAGGGCCGCTTCGCCGAAAAAATCCCCCTTAGCCAGTACGGCGACAACTTTGGGTTCCGAACTCTGTTCCGTCGTCTGCAGTATCTCAACTTCGCCTTCTTCGATGACGCTAAAGACCTGCGCCAGTTCTCCTTGGCGGTGAATGAAATCGCCGGGCCGATAATACGCGTGGGTGAGTTGCTTGGCCGCATCGGTATTGAGGAAGCTGAGGTCGCGTGGAAAGATTACATCCCACGCCCAGTCTAGAGCGACCTTGATCCTGCGAGACCACGTCGGCAGCTTGAACAGGTAGACGCCGCGCCACATTAACCAGGCGAGGAAACCCGAGATGCGCATACCCAGCATTTCCGCAACGGCTTCGTAACCTCCAATGGAACAGAGCTGCCCAAGAGCTTTGAAATGGAACGGCTGGGTGGGTTCGCCCTTCAGAACTCGAACGAGATTGAGCGCCGCCTGTCGGCCCTGGCGTTCAGCGAACTGACCCGTGGGCGGCGACGGCTTGTTATCGAACGCGTTGACGATGAGCGCACAATCGCCAATGGCCCATGCGTTCGTCAGTCCTTCAATTCGCATATCCGGGCCAGTGCGTATGCGTCCTCGCTCTTTGGGAACATCGAGGCGTTGCACAATCGGAGAGACCGTAGTACCAATCGTGCAGACAACCGTGGCTCCCCCAAGCATCCGTCCAGCCTGGAGTTGGATTCCCTCATGCGTTGCTGCGACCGCGCGGGTATTGAGCAGCATCGTAATACCCGCCTTCTGCATTCTTTTCTGCGCAAATTCCCGGAGCTTCGGTGCTACCTCGGGCAAAATCTGGTCCTGAGAATGGACCAGCGTGACAGCAACATCGCTTTTCTGGAAATTCCGATAGAAACGCGTGCTACTGCGAACGAGTTCATTGATTTCTCCGGCGACCTCCACACCGCTGAAGCCCGCGCCCACAATGATGAAGTTCAGATACCAGCGCCGGCGGTCGGGATCACTTGAAGCCTCGGCATTTTCCATCTGACGGACGACATGCTGGCGAAGATCGAGGGCATCGCGCATAACCTTGAAGGCAAAGGCGTGCTCGGTCATTCCAGGAATGATTCCCAGGTTGCTTTCCGCCCCGCAGGCGATAACGACGTGGTCGTAATGCAGGCGTGTCAGGGCGCCGTTTGCGTCGTCAAATTCAATCTCGGAGGCGGAAAGGTCTATCCTCTGCACGCGCTCGGTGCGGCAGCCGACGCCGGGCAGCATTTGGCGCAGAGGGGCTAAGGCTGCATCCGCATTTATCGAGGCTCCGGCGACATCCGCCAGGAGTGGGTGAAACACCATATGGTTCTCACGGTTGAACAGAAGAATTTCGCATTTCGAAGCGTCGAGTTTTCTACGAAGATTTTTTGCGAATTGTACTGCTGCAAATCCTCCACCGACGATGACGACTCTCATTGGTTTCATTTCCTCGCTCATTTGGCCTGCGTGTAACAGAAACTTAGTGCTCCTACGGCTGCCTGGCCACGGCAATGCCGGAAACGACATTTCGACGTTCTACTTCAGGATAGGCAGCCTGGCAGTTCCGCGTATATCGAAAACCTGCGAACTCTTATCTGAAATGACTGACGACATCGTTTCGAGTACTACGCACCAGAGAACCTGCGCCGAATCGTGGGCGGCGCGGCTGCGTGGGCGTAGTTCGAGGCCCTCGCGTCCGCAACGTGTCAAAGCCTTGACGCTCTCGTCGAGACTGCACCCCAGTAGACGCTCGGCATTTCAAGTAAACCACGCTGCCTGCAGTCTAAGTCATCATTTTCAGCCGGTTACATGAGTTCGCCGGAGGGTCCCTCTTGGTGATTGAAATGCCTCTGAAAATAACTGGATGGCAAAGGACGAGGGGATGAAACGCAAAGCGACTGCAGTTTGGCGAGGCGATGTGAAAAGCGGTAAGGGATCGTTATCGACAGAGAGCACTGTTCTGAAGGAGGCGCAGTATTCGTTCAGCACGCGATTTGAAAACGGAGTCGGTACGAACCCCGAAGAGCTGTTGGCTGCTGCACACGCGGGATGCTTTGCGATGGCGGTTTCCTCCCAGCTAGGGAAAGGAGGCCTGAAACCCCAGAAACTGGAAGCAACCGCGACCATTACTTTCGAAAAGGTCGGCGAGCATTTCGAGATCACGAAAAGCCATCTCGACCTGGCGGCTCAGGTTCCCGGTGCAACCCAGGAGAAGTTCGATGCCGCGGTCAAAGCCGCTGAAACCGGTTGTCCCGTGTCGAAACTCTTCAAAGCTGAAATATCTGTCGATGCACGACTTGAAGTGACGGGGTGATCGCCAATACGTGACGATCACGAATCTATGATTCAAAGGATTCTTTTCCCGGTCGACTTTTCCCCTTCATGTATCGCCATGGCCGCCTATGTAAGGCGAGCTGCAGAGATGTTTGGGGCGGAAGTGACAATCGTTCACGTATGCGATCTCAGCAGTCACAACGGATTCGAGCTCTATGTGCGACCAGGCTACGAAATCGCAGGGGAGCACTGGAGCCTTGCACGGAGCAAACTCAAGCTCTTTCTTAAATCCGAGTTCCCGGCCGCAAGCTGTCCGAGAATCCTTTTGGCTGGCGATGCTGCAAGTATGATCACGGAGACTGCAAAGAAGAATAAATTCGATCTGATCGTGATGCCCACGCATGCGGGTCGCTTTCGGCGGGCGCTGCTCGGCTCGACGACAGCCAGAGTGCTCAGCCACGCGGATTGCCCTGTGTTGACAATGCAGCACACTGCGACAGTCGGCCCCCGATCTTTGGAGCATCGGAAGTGGGTTTGTGGCATCGGTTTATCCATGGATTCGGAAGCAGTGCTTTGCTATGCCCGAGATGCCGCGTTGGGGGTCGGCGCCAAACTTTCAGTAATTCATGTGATCCTGGCGAGCGAGTTGGGCTCCAAAGAGCAAAGGGAATTTGAAGAAGTGCGCAAAGCACGAGGGCAAATTGCCGAACTCCAGTGTGCAATTGGCTGCCATGCAGCGGTGAGCCTTGAGTTAGGCCCGATCAAAAAGGCATTGCTCGATGCGGTCCGGCAGTCGTCCGCTGATGTTCTCGTGATTGGAAGAAGCCATCATGCCGGTGCTCTTGGCCGCATGCGGGATCTCACCTATTCACTGATTCGCGATTCACCTTGTCCGGTCGTGAGTGTTTGAGGAATTTTGAACCACAGAGTTTTTCGCTCAGGCGGAACGGCGCTGACAGCCCGTAGGCAGACACGTCAAAGCGTTGGCGCTCATCACCAGGGAAAAATAGAGCGATTCTCGTATCCACGTTTGCCTCTCACACTTATGGTCCGGCCGCTATGGGCCTTCTCATGCTTGTGTGGCGGCGAAGGTTTCGTGAGGGCTTATGAGAAGGCCCTTGGGCGAGATTAGAACACCGGCCCTTTCATTCTTGGGAAGAGCGCTGGCGCGTAAAGAGGTGATGACTGTTGTCGCGCCGCTGTTTCATTCTGCTGATGCTGAGCAGGAAATGACAATGCTTGCGATCCGGTCCATGAGCCCAGGAACAATTACAGCACTTGCTGCTATTTTTGGTTCGCTTGTAGGTGCATTGGGCTCCAGCGCAGGCACCTGGATCACCCAGAGGCATCAGGATCGGCGCGACTTGCTCGCAAGAAAGATCTCTCATCGCGAGCAACTTTATTCGGATTTCATCAGTGAAAGCGCGCGCGCCCTGGTGGACGCCCTGGAACACAACGTGAGTGATCCCAAGAACCTGATTCCCGCGTATGCCCTCTTGAGTCGCATTCGCCTCAGTTCCTCGACCGATGTACTCGCGAACGCTGAGGCGGTTGTAAGGGAGATCATCGGCACCTACGCGAAACCGAACCTGACGCCGGAGCAAATTGAAAGCAGAGCCACGAACGGAGACGATCCATTGAGAAAATTCAGCGACATTTGTCGCGCCGAACTCGAATCCATGCAGTCACAAATATGACTCGGAAAAGAGCCTCGAGATCACGCGCTAAGAATTTTGCATCTCCGATGATCACATTGCCGAAAGTTATCGCCCCCCATCCCGTGACCATGCCTGTAAACGTATCCGAGTCGCAAATCTTCCGCTTGGTGTTTTAACAATCTCGCTAGAGCTGTCACTGAGCTTCAAAAGAAACGAATCGGAATTATAGTCACCCCCCCTTTGTGCTTCTTTCTATCGCTCCCAGATTCAAATCCCATCCAACTCCAAGCCAAGTCGAAGAGCAGAACTGCGATAAACAAATGCAATGTGAGGTTCAAGGTGATTCGTTCCACCAGGAACATCGATGGGAACTCGCAGCGACAATGATCCCGTGAATTTGTCATCTGAAACAGTTGTTCCGCTGGTGGGAGCCTGTGGGTCTCGACTCATTGATGCTGCATGCTGCGGAACCGGAGGTGGGTCGTCTTGTGCGAGCACAACCGAGCTCGTTAATCCAGAAACAAGAATCAGGCACAAATTCCTCAAGAGCGGTGGTCCCACAGCAATTTGCTCCGACGGGAATTCGGTAAGACGACAAGTAAATGGGTGATGGCCTCTGACAACTTACCTCACGTGTCAATACAATTCTATCAACTAACACCGAGACGTACTTTGGAAAGAGCGGGTGGTTCCAGGTGTGTTTTAGCGCAAGTCACATAACACTTACATGACACTTCTGGCGGCTGCGGCCACTCAGGGGATAGATTTCCGCTAGTCGCGCTCTGTGGCACTTGTCTTCTGTTCGACGATCGACTTTAGCCTGTACGAAGTGCTTCTTCCTCCAGCCTCTTCCCGCTCAATGACGCCCAAGGTGATCAGCCGTTCGATGTCTCGAAGGGAAGTGCGTGAGGAGGCTTTCGTCATTTTCATCCATTTGCCTCTCGTCAGCTTCCCTTTGAATCCGCTGAATAGTTTGTTGAGGACTTTTGTCTGCCGATTATTGAGAGAGACCTTCCGTTGCTTTAATGCCTTCCAGAACAGTTCTTTTTCCAGAGCACTGCTTGTGATTTGATTCGATTGTTCGATGGCCCTATCCAGGCAACCGAGAAACCACGTCAGCCATTTTGTGATGTCCAGCGATCCAGCCTGCGTCTTCTCAAGAACTTCGTAATACTCTTTTCTCTCTTCCAGAATTTGTGACGACATGCTGTAGAAACGCTGAGCACCCCCATCTGATCTAGCCAAACACATTTCAGCGATTGCTCTTCCGATCCTTCCGTTGCCATCCTCGAAGGGGTGGATCGTGACGAACCACAAATGCGCGATGGCCGCCTTCAAGAGCGGATCTTCTTGTTCATTGCCGTCGAACCACGCAAGGAACTTTCCCATCTCGCCCTCGACGCGATCTGCCGCAGGTGCTTCGTAATGAACCTTGTGGCGACCGACCGGCCCGGACACAACTTGCATTGGCCCTTGGCTGTCATCACGCCATGCGCCAACTCGAAATTTATCGCGGGTTGTGCGAACGCCCGGAAAGAGATGCGCGTGCCAATCAAACAAGCGTTCCTTTGTTAGCGGCGTGCTGAATTTCTGCGTCGCGTCCAACATCATTTCAACTACGCCATCGACGGTCCGATCCTTGTGCGCTGTGAGCCCACCGACCTCCAGCCCCAGCCGACGATAGTTGCACCCAATTGCACCCAAAGTGAGTTGTTATCAGCTTCTGTGTAAGGAAGAGGAAGAATGGCTCCCCGGGCAAGATTCGAACTTGCAACCCTTCGGTTAACAGCCGAATGCTCTACCGTTGAGCTACCGGGGAACGGGTCGAAGTTAGCCCGTAGTTTACAATAGTTTGTACCGAATTACATTCTTTGCCCTGCTTCGCTTGAGTCTAACAAGGGCCGCACTTTTGCCAATTCGAGCGCGTGAAACTGACCGAGTTTCTTGGTATAGAGATCGATCATCGCGTCCGAACTGTGCCCGATCCAATCACGAATAACGGCCCGACTCACACCGGCGTACACCAAGTAACTCACTCGCCCGTGCCTAAATGCGTGATTGCATGCGTAGAAACCGTTCTTTATATTATTACGCGTCGGCTTCATGCTTGAGGCCCGCTTTCAGCGGCAAAATCGTCATTCCTCTGGATTATAATTAGAATCGGTCTGCACGTGAATCTCGCTGCCGGGAGACTTGATGAGCGTTCGATTCAGTATCCTGATGCCCGCATACAATCGCGAAAAGTATGTCGGACAGGCGATTGACTCCATCCTGTCGCAAACTTTCTCGGATTACGAGCTTTTCCTGATTGATGACGGCTCGACGGACAAGACGGTGCAAATTGCGGAATCGTATGGATCGCGGGTCAAATTGCTTCGACAAACAAATCAAGGGCCGGAAGTCGCGCGCAATAAGGCTGCAGCCGTTGCGCAGGCAGAGTACCTGGTTCTGCTGGACAGCGATGACCTGCTGTTGCCATGTGCGCTCGCTACCTATGACCGCATCATCCGTAATTTTGAGTCGCCGAGCCTGATCATCGGCGCGATGACAAATTTTCAGGACGGACAAGCGATTCCTGCCGACTCGAACTCCGCGCTGCCCGTGAAGGTTCTGAAGTTCCGGGATTACCTCTCGAAGGACGTTTCACTCGGACTCTCGAGCAGCCGGATCGTTGTGCGGAAATCCGTTTTCGATGAAGTGGGAGGCCTGCGAAACTCCACGGCAAAGACATTTCATCTGGATAGCCTCAACCTGATTCTGAAAGTTTGCACGCATGGTCCGTGCATTGTCGTCCGCGAGCCGTTTACCGTCGCATACCGCCATCACGAGTCGAACGCAATTCGTGGCCTGGAGCCGATTGCGGAGGGAATACTGGTGCTCGCGCGCACGGAACGTCAAGGGTTGTATCCCGGAGGGGCCGCGCGTCGCCGCGAGCGATATGGACTGATCGGTGCCATCGCATTTTCATGGTCGCTCGCTTATTGTTTGCGGAGCGGACGCGTGAAACTTGCCCTGCGGCTGCTCTTCGGAACCGCACCCATGATATTCGCGGGGCTCACGAGGAAATTCTCGGGGCTGTTCCGTCCACGGTCGCAACCGATCATTTTGTCCGAACCGTGATGCGGGGCTACTTTCGGCGGGTAAGCCTACTTCTTGGGTCCTTTGATCCACCTGCGGAGCGTTTGCTTTATTCCGATGGCTTCGAGTAAGGCGACGCATTTCCGGTACAGCGCACCGTACCAGATTTTTCCCCACACGGCCTGCCACTGCGTGGAGATTGCGCCGCGCTGCACGCGCTCAAAAACCTCGGTCTTCCCCAAAAATTGCAGGCGGTGAAAGCCTGCCGCGCCAACGCTGGAAAAAACCTCTTCGTAATTTGCAATGTGCTGGGGGAAACGGGCATCCGGTTCTTCCACGTTCAAAGCGATCAGGCCGCCGGTCTTCATGCTGGCCGCAAGTGTGCGAAGCGTTTCGGCGGGACGCGCGAGATGCTCGAGCACGTCAAACGCAGTGACCACTTCAAATTTGTTTTTCGGCAGTTCAATGCGGTTCAGGTCAATCAGCGTGACTTTCAAGCCTCGGGACGCGAATCGCCATGCCACATATTCCAGCAGAGGCTCGGAAACGTCCGCCAGGGTCACTTCCATTCCGTTTTGCGCAAAGAAAATTCCAACCGAGCCAATGCCCGACCCGAAGTCGAGGACCTGGGTGAGTCCCCGCTTTCGCGCCATGGCAACGAGCGCCTCTAAGGTCGCCGTGTGCGGGTATTCCGAATTGAATGTGGTGAGGTCAAATAAGTAACTCTTTGTTGTCCGGTAGAACTCCACCACTTCATTGGGAGGGCTCTCTTTCCGAAGTTGGCGCGCCTTCCAATCTTCCGCGACAGCTTCCGCGCCGGCCGCGCATGCCGCCTCCACCGTCGCGGGAGCCTCTCTCAAATATTCCGCGAGTTCCGCGACCATGCTCTCGTAGAGCGATTGGTGACCCAGGCGCGTCAGACTTTCTGCCCAGCCCAAAACAGGAACCGCCAACGGATCTTGCTGGCCTTGGCGCGTGGCCCGCGAATCTTCACTTGCGCTGCCGATCTTTGCGCGCGCGTCGCTCGCTATCGTTGATTGAACGCCCGTTGGTTGTTCGCTCATGGCTTACTCGCTCCAACTCGCTCCTGAACTTCCTTCAGCCGCACGCTCATTTCATTTGCCAATCTTCGTACATTAGGCTCCAGCATCAGGTTCTGCTGATGTCCCGGGACTTCACAAATTTCGAAGCCGGGATTGAAGAAATCTTTCCATCCAAGATATTCGTCGGCCACGAGGCCCGAAAGTTGCTTGCTGGCGCGAAAGAGCACTACATTTCCGGAGTACGGCCGCGCCGTATATTTGTGAAGCGCTTTACCGTGTTCCATCCTGAGAATCTCGAAGAGGTAAAGCTTCGGCAAATGAGATGGGTCCCCGGAAGGTTTTCCCGTCATTTTTTCGATCGTAATTGCCGCTCGGGCCCGGATCATATCGCAGGATCTCCGAAATCTTTCCTTCAAATACCCCTTCCCTGCATGCGCGAGATTCTCCTGCTCGAGACTAATCCGCTTGGTCGCGCGACACCACCAGCGCTGAACGGCTGGAACGCTGCGCTTGAAACGGAACGCAGCCGGGTGCATGGATTGAATCAGGATAACAATTGCAACTTCCTGCCCGGTCGCTCGGAGTTGCTGCGCCGCTTCCAGGGCCAGCAGTCCGCCAAAGCAGAACCCCGCCAGATAATAAGGTCCTTCCGGCTGGAAACTTTTCAATTCCCGGATATAAGCGGCAGCCATTTCCTCCATCGTCATATCCTTGGGGATATTTCCATCGAGGCCCCGGGCTTGAAACGCGTATACCGGTTGATCGGAACCCAACAGGCTGGCCAGCGCCTGGTATTCAAGAACATTGCCGCCATGGGCATGCATCAGATAGAGCGGCGGCCTGGAGCCGTATGCCCGCAACGGGACCAACGATGACCAGGTCGGAGTCCAATGTTCCTTGTGAAGAATCTCCGCCAGACCGGCAATCGTGGGGGCTTGTAGCAGCGTCGCCAGGGGCAAGTGAATCTTGGTTACTTTCTCAATTTCAACGATGATGCGAACCGCGAGTAAGGAGTGGCCTCCCAGATCGAAAAAGTTGTCATGCAAGCCCACCTGCTTCACATGAAGGGCTTTGGCCCAAATCTGGGCCAGCATCTGCTCGGTCGCATCGCGAGGGCCCACGAAATCCTGGGTGACTTCCACATTCTCGCTTGGAGCGGGCAGCGACTTGCGATCCACCTTGCCGTTGGGGGTGAGCGGCAACTTTCCAAGGCTGACGTAAGCCGAGGGGACCATAAAAATCGGCAGGTCCTTTTCCAGAAACGCGCGCAAATCCGCGAGCGTTGGCGCCGACCCCTTCTGTGCCTCGTAATAAGCGACCAATTGCTTGTCGCCCGGCTCGTCCTCGCGCGCAATCACGGCGCAGTGCCGGATCGCCGGGTGGGAGCTCAGAACCGTTTCAATTTCGCCAAGCTCGATGCGGTAGCCCCGCAACTTCACTTGACTGTCCGCGCGTCCCAGGCATTCGACGGTTCCATCGGGGCGCCATCGCGCCAGATCGCCGGTGCGGTAAAGTCGCGCGCCCGCAACGAAAGGACTGGGAACAAAGCGCTCCGCAGTCAGCTCTTCCCGGTGCAGATAACCGCGCGCCAGGCCGTCGCCGCCGATGTACAGCTCCCCCACATTGCCGGCCGGAACGAGATTTCGGGACGAGTCCAGTACGTAGATTTGTGTATTCGCGATTGGATGTCCGATGGCGACTGGCCCTTCGCCGGTTGTGATTCGATGGATAGTAGACCAAACGGTGGTTTCCGTAGGTCCATACATATTCCAGAGTTCCGCGCAACGAGTGAAGAGTTCGCCCGCCAGATCGGGGAGGATGGCTTCTCCGCCACAAAGAACCTTCAATTTGGCGGAACCACCCCAGCCTGCGTTGATCAGGGCACGCCACGTGGCAGGAGTGGCCTGCATGATCGTGCATGCTGACTCTTGAATCCGGGCACTGAGCCGCGCGGGATCCTGCGTATCTTCGCGACTCGCGATGACGACCTTGCCCCCGGTGATCAGCGGAAGAAAAAGTTCGAGCCCGGCGATATCGAACGAGAGGGTCGTGACGGCGAGCAAAGTATCGCTGGCCTTGAAACCCGGCTCCTGCTGCATCGAGTACAGGAAGTTCACGATCGCGGAGTGAGGAATTGCCACGCCTTTCGGCTTTCCCGTGGAACCCGAAGTGTAGAGAACGTAAGCGAGATTCTGGGGGCCGATGGCTGACGATTCCAGGGGCGCCGAACTCTGCTTCGAGACTTCGTCCCAGTCGGAATCCAAATGAATAACAATGGAGGGCAAAACGGGCAATTTGCCCTGCAGACCGCGATGCGTCAGCAGAACGCTCATCTGGCTGTCCTGCACCATATACGTGAGGCGGTTCTGCGGGAAGGAGGGATCGAGCGGCACATATGCTCCCCCGGCTTTCAAGACGCCGAGGATGGCAACAACCATTTCCAGGGAGCGGTCCACGCATAGTCCAACCAACACATCGGGACCCACACCCAATCCCCTCAAGTGTCGCGCGAGTTGATTCGCTCGGCAATCGAGTTCTCCATAGGTAAGTTTCTGCTGGCCGCAGATCAGGGCCACATCATTCGGCGTCCTTGCGGCCTGCTTTTCGATCCACCGATCCAGGCAAAGTGCCTTGCCCGGGAAATCCACCGTCGTGTTATTCCAATCCGCGACCAGCTTTTGGCGTTCGGCGCTGGTGAGAATCGGAAGTGCGTTTACGTTCTGATCCGGATTACGCGCGATTGCATCTAAAATCGTTCCATAGTGCCCGGACATCCTTCTGATCGTGTCGACTTCAAACAGGTCCGTGCTGTACTCGATTAATCCTTCAAGCCCGTGGTCCGTCTCGGAGATAAAAAGAGTCAGATCGAATTTCGAAGTTCCCGTCTGCAACTGGTGCTTGCCCGAAACCTTCGACACTTCCGATACGCCGTCCGGATCATGGAGAATAAACATCACCTGAAACAGCGGTGACCTGCTCGCATCACGCTCCGGCGCTAATTCGGAAACGAGGTACTTGAAGGGCAACTCCGCATGACCATATGCGCCAAGGGCCCTTTCCCGAACTTGTTGCAGCAATGAACGGAAGCTCGTATTCCCGGAAAATTGCGTGCGCAAGACGATGGTATTCAGAAAGCAGCCGATCAGATTTTCTGTTTCCGCGTGCGTGCGGCCGGAAATCGGGGTGCCCACCAGAATGTCATCCTGGCTGGTGTACCGGTGCAACAGAGCCACGAAACTCGCTTCCAGCACCATGAAAAGCGTGGCCTGTTCCTGGCGGCCCAAGGATTTCAGCGGAGCCAGCAATTCCTGCGGCAGTTGAAACACCTCCGTCGCGCCGCGGAAGGTTTGCATCGGCGGCCGCGGCTTGTCCGAGGCAAGCTCGAGGATTGGCGCGGCTCCCGCAAGCTCTTCCTTCCAGTAGGCCAGCTGTTTTTCCACCACCGCGCCCTGGAACCAGTCCCGCTGCCAAACGGCAAAGTCCGCATATTGGATCGCCAAATCGGCCAGCGGTGACGGCCGCCCAGCCAAAAATGCCTGGTAGATCCGACCGATGTCTTTGTGAAGAACCTCCATCGCCCATTCGTCGGCGATGATGTGGTGGATCGCCAGGAGAAGTCGGTGTTCTCCGGAAGGGTGATGGACAACCGTCCCGCGAAACAATGGCACATGCGATAAATCGAACGGCTTGCGTCCGTGCTCCCGCACCACGCGCGCCCACTCGCGTTCCTGTTCGGCCGAGGGCAATGCGGTCAAATCAAGTTCAGCAAGTGTGATCTCGGCATCCGGCAGAACATTCTGCATCGGCTGCTCATTGACGTACGTGAACTCCGTGCGCAAAATCTCATGCCGGCGCACCAATTCCTGAACTGTCCTCTGGAGCGCTAACGCGTCGTATTTCTCGCCCAGGGGAATCACATCCACCACGTTGTAGACTGGACTGCCGGGCGCGAGTTGATTCAGGAACCAGAGTTGCTCCTCGGAGGAGGAAAGCGGATACGGCCCGTCTTGCTTGCGTCGCTCGATGCGCGGAGCGATGGCTCCCGGAGCACTCTCCGTCCGGGCAAGCAACTTGGCCAGTTCCGCAATGGTCGAGTTCTCGAAGAGAATCTGGGCCGGCAAATCTACTTCGAAGAGGTCCCTGATTCGCGAGACGGCTTTAATCGCCAGCAGCGAATGTCCGCCCAGGTCAAAAAAGTTGTCGTCAACGCCGATATTCTCGACCTTCAACAAATCGGACCAGATCGCAGCCAGTTTTTGCTCGGTTTCATTCCGAGGGATCACGAAGTCGTGCGAATGCTGGGTCAGGTCATGCGTGAAAACGGGAAGCGCTTTTCGATCAATCTTGCCGTTTGCATTGAGTGGAAACTTTTCCATCAACACGAAGGCTGCGGGAACCATGTACGGCGGCAGGCTCTCTTTCAACTGCCTGCGCAGCGATACGGGCGTCACGATCTGCAAATCGGTGGCCGACAGAGACCGTGTATGACCATCCGAACTTGATTGCGGAAGTGTCCGCTGCTTTCCTCGTTGCGGGCGGACCGCATAAAGATACGCGATTTTTGTTCCTTGGGCCGGGGAGGCCCGCTCGATGGCGACCTCGTAGCCCTCCCGATTCAATAATTCACTGGCTGAATCAAGGTTTTGTCCTTGATCCGCCTGGATAACCAACTGGCGAATCCTGGCCCATTCCTTGGGAGCGAGTTCCTGCAAGGCCTCCAGTTCATTTTCTTGCGCGTGAATCCGCAGCAGGTCCACCGATTCAATCGCCTCTGCTTCAATGACTCCGGAAAGGCTTCGTGGCTTGGAGGTTTGGATGTCGTGCGTGCATCGGCCATCCGTAGACTCCCCGATCTCTTCGGCGAATCGGTCGTTGGCGTGCGCCTCGCGCTGCTGATTGAGCGCGCGCGCGTCGGGATCATCGTCGCTCGCGGCATCAACGTGACCGGACGCCTGTGACAGCGCTTCAAAAAATTCCGCTTCGGCGGGCTTTGTTTCGTGACCGATGCCATAGGGCAAGCATTTCGCCGCCGTGCCCCAGGCTTCGGCATTTGCGCTCAAGCATGCGAACGCCGCGGGATCCGACTCCATGGAAATAAGGCGCAGATTTCGGGCCAGCCGGCTGGCAAAAATCGAAAACAGACCGATGTTCGCGCCAACGTCCAAAATGCAATCCCCGTCGTGAACCGCGATTCCGTGTCGCAGGTATGTTTGCTGAACAAAAATTTGGTCGTAAGCGGACTCCGTCTCCTTCTCGTTGCGATTCGCCACAGGGGAACCGTCCGGCAGGATGTAGACAGATTTATTGTTCCAGAGCGGCTGGTCGGCGCGCTTCGGAACGATATACGCTACCAGTTGTTTGCTGCCGGAAGTATCTTCGCTGGCCAGCACCAGCGCGTCTCGCACGCCGGGCTGGTCACGGAGCGCGGCTTCAATTTCACCAAGCTCGACGCGGTAACCGTGGATTTTTACCTGGTCATCAATGCGGCCGCAAAACTCGATATTGCCGTCGGGCAGATACCGCGCCAGGTCACCGGTCCGGTACATCCGGGCATTCGGATCCGCGCTGGAGAATTCGGGTACGAATTTCTGCGCCGTAAGATCGGACCGGTTCAAGTATCCGCGCGCGACTCCCGCGCCGCCAATGAATATCTCGCCTTCGGTATTCGCGGTGACGAGCTTTCCATTTTCATCGAGGATGTAAACGCGACTGTTAGGCAAGGGGCGCCCCAGAGGGAGTGTTCCAGAGCGCGTGCTCGGCAACTCGGCTCCGACATGATAGGTGAGGACGCCAACCGTGGTTTCCGTCGGACCATAATGGTTGTAGATTTCACACCCGGGGGACAGCGCCCGTAGCCGGTGAATCCAGTCCAATCGTGACGCTTCTCCGCCAAGAATCAGGCGTTTATTGGGCATGACCTGTTTTGGATTTCTTCCCGCCTGCAGCGCCGCAAGGTGCGATGGCACAATCTTCAGGACATCAATGCTTTCGCGAGTGAAGTACTCGGAGAGCTTCGCCTGACTTTCCGCCCGCTCCTGGGAGATTAGATGCAGGCATCCGCCAGTGGCCAGCGCGGGGAAAAGCACCGTATTGCCCAGGTCCGCGGCGACGGTTGAAATCATGGCATGATTCATGCCCGGCTCGAGCTGGAGCCGCTCTGAAATGCCGAGCACGTAGTTCACGATGTTTCTGTGCTCGACGCCCACGCCCTTGGGACGGCCGGTCGAGCCGCTGGTATAGATCACATAGGCCAGATTGGCAGGGCTATACTTTGTATCGAGTTCCGCCCGCTGCGCATCCTTCCACCAGAAAGAGTCCAGGCAGATTGTCTGCGCGGTGGCTCCCGGCGGCAGCTTTTCAAGAAGGCTCGACTGAGAGATAACCAGAAGAGCATTCGCATCCGCCAGCATGAACGAGATTCGGTCTTGTGGATAGGAGGCGTCAATCGGAACGTATGCAGCTCCGGCTTTCAGGATGCCAACCATCCCAACCACCATCTCCGCTGAACGCTCGACGAACAGCCCTACAACCTGGTTCGGTGCAGCCCCCAGGCTTTTCAAATGGAGGGCGAGAAGATTCGATCTCTGGTGGAGTTCCCGGTAGGTGAGTTTTTGTCCTTCAAACGCGACGGCCGGCTGATCCGGAGTTCGCGCCGCCTGCTCTTCGATCAATTGGTGCAGGCAAAGGTTCTTCGCCGTGTAATCCACGGCCGAATCATTCAAATTCGCCTGCTGCGATTGAGAGGGCAATGCCTGCACCGTGGATGACAAGGATTGAGCAGAGAGAGGCGCCGAAGCCGCAGATTTGCCCGCTTCTTCGGAGCCGGAGACACCACGGCGCGCGATCAGGTCATCTGTCGGCAAAGGCCTCACTCGCTTGGATCCTCTCAATTCCAGGTGTTCGGTGTCGCTGCTCTTAAGAACCTACTTCACAAACCCCAACCGATGAGCTCCTTCATAATCTCATTCGATCCGGCATAAATGCGCTGCACGCGACTGTCGGCCCACATGCGCGCAATCGGATATTCAATCATATAACCGTAACCGCCATGTAGCTGAAGGCACTCGTCCACTACGCGGCACTGGCATTCGGTGAGCCAGTATTTCGCCATCGCGGCGGTCACCGCATCCAATTCGCCGGCAATGAAACGCTGGATGCAGTTGTCGAGAAACACCCGTCCGATTTGAACTTCGGTCTTGCATTGCGCCAGCTTGAAACGCGTATTCTGGAAATCAATCAGCGGCTTGCCGAATGCCATTCGTTCCTTTACGTATTTGGTGGTGATCGCCACGGACTGCTCGGCCATCGCTACCGCGCCAACGCCGATGGTGAGGCGTTCATAGGGCAATTGCTGCACCATCTGATTGAACCCCTTGCCTTCGGCGCCCAGAAGATTTGCAGTCGGGATTCGCACGTCGTCAAAAAAAATCTCACACGTGTCGAGTCCGTGCATCCCGATTTTCTCAAGGGAACGCCCGACACGATACCCGGAGACCTGCTTCGGTTCGACAACCACCAGCGAGATGCCCTTTAATCCGGCGGCCTGCGGGTCGGTCTTTACCGCGACGCAGATCAGGCTGGCGTGCCACCCATTGGTAATGAAAGTCTTGGAGCCATTCAGGACATATTGATTTCCTTCGCGCCGAGCGGTGGTTTTTACTCCTGCCAAATCGGACCCAGCAGAGGGTTCCGTCATGGCGATCGCGGCAATCAATTCGGCTCGCGCCATGCGCGGAAGCCAATTGTGTTTCTGCTCCTCGGTGCCGTAGGAAAGAATATAGTGCCCTACGATGCTCTGAATGCTGGAGCCGAAGTGGACTCCGGCGACTGCAAGCTCCTCATTAACAATCGTTTCATGTGCAAAGGTTCCGCCCCCTCCACCGTACTCCTCGGGAAAATCAGGAAGCAGCAAATTGGCCGCGCCCATAGCCGTCCAGGCCTCCGGATCGGGCCGGTGCTGGCTTCGCCACCTAGCCTGGTGCGGCACGAATTCCTGCTGGATAAACTGGCGAACGGACTTGCGAAATATCCGGAGTTCATCGTCCATCCATGGCGATTGGTAGGTGGTCGGAGGCACTGTGGGCGCTAAAGTCCTTTCCTTGTACCGAACTGGCGCAGTCGCACACGCACAGACCTATCTGCGCAACGTATCTTGTAGCATTAGGTGCGCGAGGTCAAAGACGGGCAACCCGGAATTCGCCTCTCCGCACTCGCATCAATGTTAGGACCAAGCACACAACATAGACAACTACGATTCGCGCGGGGATTGCGTGTCTCGTATACTATATCAGTCACTTTGTCCCAAGAGAATCGGAAAATCGGTAGTGGTGTCATTTGATCTGAGAAGCTGGTGGCGGCCTCGGCTGAAAGGGGCCGCCAGTTGCTCATTTATCTTAAACTTCCTGCTAGGAAGGAACGGGATTTAGCTTTAGGAAGAGTCTTCAGCGTATCGAAAAATTGGGCCTCTGATATTTCGCTGGGCCATTCCAGTATCGGCTTGCTCCGCGGAAAAGGCTTTGCGCACACTTCTGCAGGCCTCGGAAACTAGCTCTGGGAGCGGAATTACTTCAGCGATTCCGGGTCGGAATGATTCTTGGGCGACTTCTTTTCAAGCAGGGAAACGAGCTTTCGTCCGGACGGCGGTATTGGCACGGCACCTTGGCGGATGATCTCCGTCGCGGTCACTTTTTTTCGGTAAACTTTCTCGTTGGCATCGTTGTCCGGCCGTAGGGTTGAGCCCTCAAGCGAAATTCCTGCGAACAGTCCGCGAGACCGGGAGTAGGAGAGAATTTCGGCGCGCAGCGTGGCATCGGTAGCTGCCGTAGCGTCCCGGCCCTTTGGTCCCGCCGCTGCCGCGATATCCGCCCCGAGCTTCACTTTGCTGCTCAAAATCGCCTTGGCGCCGCGCGGGTTCATGATCAGCAGGACGAAATCGGTTGCCTGCCCGCCCAGTTGAAATCCAAGGCTTGCGCCTTCCAGCGCCATCATCGAGGGCGCGCCCCACGGGCCGGTGAAGTGTTCGCCGCTACGGCAGACCATCGCGCCGCGGCCATAGCTTCCTCCGACGATGAACGCTGCCTTGAGCACGGAGGGGAAAACAACGACGCACTCCGCCTTATCGAGTAGGTCCTGCGGGATATCGTCGGGAATATTCATAATCTCTTCCATCACCATGCCGGAGTTTTCCAGCCGGTCCGTTTCTTTCTCGTTATCCGGCCGCGCCGCCAGCACGGGAGCGGCTGTAAGAGCCAGGAGCATCCCGAGGGCCAGTAGTTTTCTCATGAATTCGTTCCTCCTTGCAGTGGAGCACGGTAAGAATCGGGCTGGGTGCCACCGCTATCATCCGGGATTTCCGTTTTGGGCTTCCGCTTTGCCCGAAAGACTAGCCCTTTCGTAAGGGCCAAACGGCTGCCGGACTTGATCGGCATGCTCTCCTGTTAATTTGGAGTGGACAGAGTATAACTCCATCTGGCCGTTCTTAGGGAGACTTAAAGACGATTACGGAACCAAGTCCCGTGAAGTCTGGCGGTCTCAATGGGTCGTTGCAACGCTTGTTCAAAGTCCGCACACATAAGCCTACGAACCTAAATTCGTTCAAGAGCGTTGATGCAAACGAAACAACTGCCCTGCTTAGGTTCTGATTGAGCACCGTCTCACAGATCGGACCCTAGA
>Ga0209488_10000742_pt1 | contig 27745 bp, 24 predicted proteins | sample Rivendell_Oct201_8_FD_188349 | JGI IMG/M metagenome (GOLD analysis project Ga0209488, IMG submission 188349) | Vadose zone soil microbial communities from the Eel River Critical Zone Observatory, Northern California, USA -... | ecosystem: Environmental > Terrestrial > Soil > Vadose zone >...
CACCAAGCACCATGAAGTCGGCTCCGCTGTTGGCGGCGTGGGCCAGGATCGCATTCTGCACGCCGGCGCCGCCGCGGGTGATGTGTTTGATCTCGACCATGATGCCGTGGCGCGCGAGATGGCGGCGCATATTGGTGCCGGTGATCTCGCCGCTCTTGTCGCGCTCGCCAGTGACGACGACAATGTCGATCGACTTGGCGCGTTGCAGGAAGGGCAGCGAGTCCGCGATGGCGCGCGCCGCCGGCCGGCTGCCGTCCCAGCAGATGATGATGCGGTCGAGCTTCAGACCCTGCTTATGCGTATGGGGCACGACGATCAGCGGACGGCCCGATCCGAACAGGGCGCCTTCGATCATGAGCTCTTCGGACGCGCCCTGCTCATGCCGTGCCTGCCCGACTACCGTGATGTCGAAGCGACGGGCGATGCGTCCGAACAGATCGGGCGCGCCGGCGAGGCTGGCGTCGACCATGCGTGCCTCGGCCGAGACGCCCGCCGCTTTGGCGGTGCTCTCAAAGCGAGCGATCGCCTCCTTGGCACCGACGGTGTTGCGGCTGCGCTGGGCTTCGATGAGGTCGGTCGGAATGCCGCCGAGCACACTGCCGGGGACGACGGGCTCGTAGATGAAGGCAACGCCGGCGATGTGCGCGCCAAAACCGGCGGCGAGCGAAATCGCGAAGTCAGACGCAAAATGCTGCGGGTGGCCGCCTGTCAGGTTGACGACGATGTCCTTGATCATGGCCCGCCTCCCGGCGTGGCTGCGGACCGGGCGCCGCCCGGCATCAGGGTTAAGCCTGATGCCGGGCTATGGCGCGAATGCGACGTCGCTTACTTCTTCTGGCCGTCAGCCCCGAACCCCTTGAGGTAGGCCCACAGATCCTCGACTTCCTTCGGATCGCGCACGCCCGCAAAGGCCATGCGGGTGCCAGGGACTTTCTGCATCGGAGCGCCGATGTACTCCTTGAACACTGCCTCGTCCCAGGTGATGCCGGAGCCCTTCATGGCGTCCGAATAGTTGTAGCCCTCGAACGTGCCGGCCTTGCGGCCATCGATCCCGTTGAGCGGCGGTCCGAGCTTGATCTTTGCGCCGTCCCCGGCGTCATGGCAGGGCAGGCACCACTTGCGGAAAGTCGCGTCGGTCTGAGCCAGCGCGCTCCCGGCTGAAGCAACCACAAGCAACGAAGCCAACATCCAAGTCTTCATTCTCGATCTCCTCTTTCATCCTCCCAACGCCGCCGTCCTTGCCAGCGCGTTATGCGTGTTGGGACCGCCGCGGTAACGGTGGTCCACAGCTGTTCGAATGGCGTTTGGCGTGGACCCTGTCAACGCCCCCGCGTGGAATTTCCTGCGTCGCGACCTGATTCTATCGAGGGCGCGCGTTTACGGATATAAACACGTTGACGGTTGCCGCGCTGCGGCGGGCCTATGACGGCGGCTTGTGACGACGGTTTGGTCGATGGAGATGTCCATGGTGGTGGCTATGCCGGAGCCCGACCGGGCTGTGCTTGCTCGCCGCGACCGGATCGTCAAGGCGCTCTCCGCGATCGTGCCCGGGGAAGGAGTGATCGCAAGCGAGGTCGCGATGCGCCCCTACGAGACCGACGGGCTCACGGCCTATCGCGCGCTGCCGATGGTGGTGGTGCTGCCATCGACCACCGATCAGGTCGCGCGCATCCTCGCCTACTGCCACGGCGAAGGTATCAAGGTGGTGCCGCGCGGCGCCGGCACCTCGCTTTCGGGTGGTGCGCTTCCGCTCGTCGACGGCGTTCTCCTTGGCATGGCCAAGTTCAACCGCATCCGCGAGATCGACTATGACGACCGCGTCGTGGTGGCGGAGCCGGGCGTGACCAATCTCGCGGTGACGCAGGCGGTCGAGCAGCGGGGCTTCTACTACGCCCCCGATCCCTCCTCGCAGATCGCCTGCACCATCGGCGGCAACGTGGCGGAGAACTCAGGCGGCGTGCACTGCCTCAAATACGGCATGACCAGCAACAACGTGCTCGGCTGCGAGATCGTTCTGATGACCGGCGAGGTGGTGCGGCTCGGCGGCAAGCATGTCGAGGCTGGCGGCTACGACCTCCTCGGCATCATCAACGGATCGGAGGGACTGCTCGGCGTCGTCACCGAGGTCACGGTGCGCATTTTGCGCAAGCCGGAGATGGCGCGGGCCGCGCTCATCGGCTTTGCCAGCTCCGAGGACGCCGGCGAATGCGTCAGCAAGATCATCGGGGCGGGGATCATCCCGGGCGGCATGGAGATGATGGACAAGCCGGCCATCCATGCGGTCGAGGAATTCGTGCATGCCGGCTATCCGCTCGATGTCGAGGCGTTGCTGATCGTCGAGCTCGATGGCCCGCAGGCCGAGGTCGACCATCTGGTCGAACGCGTTCAGGCGATCGCGCAGGACTGCCGGGCGGTGAGCTGCCGGGTATCGACCTCCGACCAGGAGCGGCTGTTGTTCTGGGCCGGCCGCAAGGCGGCGTTCCCGGCGGTCGGCCGCATCTCGCCCGACTATTTCTGCATGGACGGCACCATCCCGCGCGCCAAGCTGCCCCTCGTGCTGACCCGCATGCGCGAATTGTCGGAGCGCTACCGCCTGCGGGTCGCCAACGTATTCCATGCCGGTGACGGCAATTTGCATCCGCTCATCCTCTACGATGCCAACCAGGGCGACGAGCTTGAGCGCGCCGAGGCGTTCGGTGCCGACATCCTGCGGTTGTGCGTCGAGGTCGGTGGCGTGCTCACCGGCGAGCACGGAGTCGGGGTCGAGAAACGCGACCTGATGCCGGCGATGTTCAGCGAGACTGATCTGGCCCAGCAGCAGCGGATCAAATGCGCCTTCGACGACAAGGGCCTGCTCAACCCCGGCAAGGTGTTCCCGACACTGCATCGCTGCGCCGAGCTTGGCCGCATGCATGTGCATGCCGGCAAGGTGGCGTTCCCGGATATTCCGCGGTTTTAGTTGACGATGACCGACACGCTCAAGCCGCGCACCGCCAAGGACGTCGAGGATGTCGTGCAGTCGGCGCTCGCGCGCGGCGCGGCGCTCGAGCTTGTCGGTCGCGGGACCAAGCGCGCCATCGGGCGGCCGGCGCAGAGTGATCTGACGCTGGATCTCTCTAGCCTCTCCGGCGTCATCCTGTACGAGCCGGAGGAACTGGTGCTCTCCGCACAGGCCGGGACGCCGCTTGACGCGATCGAGGCGCTGTTGGCTGCCCAGGGCCAGCACCTTGCCTTTGAGCCGATCGACTATGGCCCGCTGCTCACGGGCGCGCCTTCCAGAGCCACCAATTCGGGCGGCACCATCGGCGGCGTTCTGGCGGCCAATCTCTGCGGGCCGCGGCGGATTTCAGCTGGTGCGGCGCGCGATCACTTCCTGGGCTTCGAGGCCGTGTCAGGTCGTGGCGAGACGTTCAAGTCCGGGGGCCGGGTCGTCAAAAATGTCACCGGCTACGACGTCAGCAAGCTCATCGCCGGCTCCTGGGGCACGCTCGCAGCCCTGACCATAGTGACCATCAAGACGCTGCCGCGACCGCAGACCCAGGCGGCCGTAGTGGTGTCCGGCCTTGATGATGCCACCGCGGTGCGCGCCATGGCGGCCGCGATGGCAACGTCCTGCGACGTCTCGGGCGCCGCGCATCTGCCGGCCACGGTGGCGCCGCGCATTGGCCTCGGGGCGGCGGTAGGCTGCTCGCTCACCGTGTTGCGGCTCGAGGGCGTGGCGCCCTCGGTCGACCACCGCAGGGCCACGCTGATCGCCGCCATGAGAACGTTTGTGAAATCGTTCGGCGCCGTCGAGCTGTGCGATGAGGAAGCCTCGCGCAGCCTCTGGCGGGCGATCCGCGATGTGACGCCGTTCGCTGGTCCTGACGCGTCGGCGCGGCCCGTGTGGCGCATTGTGACGGCGCCTTCCCGCGGCGCCCAGTTGGCGGGTATGATCACGGCTGCTACTGAGGCCGAGGTGCTTTATGACTGGGCCGGTGGGCTCGTCTGGGTGATGCTGGCGCCTTCGGATGACGCCGGCGCGGCGCTCGTTCGGCGCGCCGTCGGTGCCTGCGGCGGGCAGGCCATGCTCATTCGGGCGCCCGCCGCGACCCGCGCTGCAGTCGATGTGTTTTCCCCGCAGGAGCCGGGCCTCGCCAGCCTGACCAGGCGCGTCAAACAGGGCTTCGACCCCAACGGCGTGCTTAATCCGGGTCGGATGTGGGCGGGGGTGTGACCAGGGGCAAGAGCCATAACCGCCATGCAGACCCAGTTCTCTCTTGCGCAGCTTGCCGACCCGCAGATCGCCGAAGCGGACAAGATCCTGCGCACCTGTGTGCATTGCGGGTTCTGCACCGCCACCTGTCCGACCTATGTGCTGCTTGGGGACGAGCGCGATTCGCCGCGCGGGCGCATTTATCTCATCAAGGAGATGCTGGAGCGGGATCAGCCGGCGACGGCCGAGGTGACGACTCACGTGGACCGCTGCCTGTCGTGCCTCTCCTGCATGACCACGTGCCCCTCCGGGGTGCATTACATGCACCTCGTCGATCATGCCCGCAATGTCATTGAGGCGACATATCGGCGGCCTTGGCTCGACCGCCTGATGCGAAGCCTGCTTGCTTTTGTGTTGCCCCATAACACCCGGCTGCGCCTGGCGATGCAGCTCGGCGCGCTCGCCAAGCCCTTTACGGGACTTTTGGCAGCGCTGCGGCTGCAGCGCCTCGTCGCTCTGCTGGAGCTCGCGCCCTGGCGCTTGCCGCCGCGCTCCATCGTGGAGAGCCCGCGCGTCTTCCCAGCTGAAGGACCACGCAAGGGGCGAATCGCGCTGATGACCGGGTGCGTCACACCGGTGGTCGGGCCATCGATTCTAGATGCAGCGGTGCGGGTGCTTTGCCGCCACGGCATCGAGGTCGTGGTGCCGGAGGGGCAGGCCTGCTGCGGTGGCTTGGTCCATCACATGGGCCGCAGCGAAGAGGCGCATGCGGCTGTCCGCCACAACGTTGCAGCTTGGACGTCGATTACGCCCCCGGTCGACGCCATCCTGGTGACCGCCTCGGGCTGCGGCACAACCCTGAAGGACTATGGCTTCATGCTGCGCCATGATCCCGTTCATGCGGCTGCTGCTGCCCGTGTTTCAGCGCTTGCAATGGATGTTTGTGAGTATCTGGCGCGCGCCAACGTGCTGCCGCAGCGCGCCCCGAACGGCAAGGTGGTCGCCTATCACGCGGCGTGCTCGCTTGCGCACGGACAGCGAATCGTACGCGAGCCAAAGGCACTACTGTCGCAACTGGGCTTCGACATGAGAGAGGTGCCGGAGGGCCATTTGTGCTGTGGCTCAGCAGGAACCTACAACATTCTTCATCCTGATCTTGCGAAGATGTTGCGCGCGCGCAAAGTCGGGCATATCGAGAAGATAGAGCCCGACGTGATCGCCGCCGGCAATGTCGGATGCATCAGGCAGATCGCGACAGGGACGGTGATCCCGATTGTCCACACGGTCGAGCTGATCGATTGGGCGACGGGGGGCCGAGTGCCGCCGGCATTGCAAGGGACGTTCACTTCAGTGCCGGCATGAGCGTTGGACCATTGGCCAAACGATCGGGAGGTCGAACATGGCAAAGAAGGCGAAGAAGTCGAAAGCGAAGGCTAAGAAGGTGAAGAAGGTGAAGAAGGCGGTTGCTGCCAAGAAGAAGAAGGCGGCTGCCCCGAAGGCGGCTGCCCCGAAGGCGGCGAAGAAGAAGAAGGCTGCTGCTCGCAAGGCGAAGCCAAAGGCGGCTGCGGCTCCGGCTGCGGCTCCCGCAGCGACCCCGGCGATGCCCTCGTGGATGACGCCAGGCAGCGGCAGCAGCGGCGGCGGCGACGGCGCGTAACGGGCACAGCGCCCCGTGCGAGCGGCACCCTCGCCGCGCCGGACGGGCGCCCGTAGGTCGCCATCTTTGCCAGGTCTGTTAAGTGGTCTCTTAGGCTTGGTTAGTTTCCGGCGGGGGGATGGAGCGCAGCGAATGCTGATGCGCTTGCGTCGATCTGCAGGCTTCGTCCTGCAGCGTCGCTGCGCTCCATCGGGACCGAGATCGACCGGGATCCGTGCTCGACCAGGATCAAGCTCTATCGGGGCGGTGTGGTTGAGATGATGGCAGCGCGAAGGCTGCCTTCGCCTGCGGTTCCACAGCAGCACAACGCTTGTCTTGCGACCTTCCCTTGCGACCTTCACCACATTGCATCGGACTGCCGAGCCCAATAGCATTGCATGCTTCTGGGACTGGCGGCCGCGCGCCGCAAATCTTCCCTGTCACATCCGCCACGGACGAGGTTTGCTATGCCGGCGACTTACAACATCCTCATTATGGGCGCGTCCTATGGATCGCTGCTCGCTTCCAAGCTCCTGTTCGGCGGCCACACCATCAAGCTCGTGTGCCTGCCGGCCGAGGCCGATCTGATCAACGCCGAGGGTTTTCGCGTGCGGCTGCCGGTGAAAGGCCGTAAGGATCCGATCGAGCTCGACTCGCGCAAGCTGCCGGGAAAGGTCTCTGCCTGCGGACCCGCCGATGTAAACCCGAAAAGCTTCGATCTGATCGGGCTTGCGATGCAGGAGCCGCAATACCGATCTCCTGGCGTGCGCGAATTGCTCGACGCGGTGGCGAAGTCGCGCGTGCCCTGCATGTCGATCATGAACATGCCGCCGCTACCCTATGTAAAGCGCATCCCGGGTCTGGATTACGACGCGCTCAAAGCAGCCTACACCGACCCGACAGTGTGGGACAGTTTCGATCCCGGATGCCTCACATTGTGCAGCCCCGACCCGCAGGCGATCCGCCCGCCCGAGGAGAAGGTCAACGTGCTGATGGTCACGCTGCCGACCAACTTCAAGGTCGCGAGATTCGACAGCGACCAATCGACCGCCATGCTGCGCCAGCTTGAGCAGGAGATCGACGCGGTCCGCTTCGACGCGCCCGAAGGCAAGACCGAGCTGCCGGTCAAGCTGCGGGTGCACGATTCCATCTTCGTGCCGCTTGCCAAGTGGTCGATGCTCCTCGCCGGCAACTATCGCTGCGTGACCAAGGACGGCATGCGAACCGCCCAGGAGGCGGTGCACAGCGATCTCGAAACATCGCGCTCGGTCTACAATTTCGTGTTCGATCTCTGCGTCAAGCTTGGCGCCAAGCCGGAGGATCTGGTTCCTTTCGAGAAATACGCCGCCGCAGCGCAAAGCCTCACGCGACCGGCATCGGCTGCGCGCGCGCTCAACAATGGCGCCCCCAATATCGAGCGTGCCGACAAGCTGGTGCAGCTGATCGCCAAGCAGAAGGGTCTGAGCCATCCGGCGATCGACGCCCAGGTCGCGCTGGTCGATGCCCGGCTTGAAGCCAACCGCAAGAAGGCCGCAGCGGCCTGAAAACGTCCCAAAAGAAAACGTCCCAAGCAACATCCCAAGCAATGCCCCCAGCAACGCGGGCGCGGGCACGCTGTTTTCGGCATGAATTCGCGCCGACTATCTGTTGAATTGTGGATAACGAATCAGTTAAGTAGGGTAGCGGACGGTACTTGAGTGCGCGCCTGGCGCCAGGGCACCGGTTTTCGTGTGATGGATTTGCAACAGCTGGATTCTTTCCATCATCGAATCGGGGGAAACGCCCAAAAATCACGCACTTGCTGACTGTTTCGACTTGCGAGTATTTCGTCGTCCGTTGTTATCTTACGTCCGACAGTTCGGTGATGGTCGCGATTCGGCAGTCACTTGGGGTCAATCGGCGCCCTCCGGGGGGGCGATATTAGGGCAAGGGGTAAGACGATGAATAAGCTGATGGTGTCTATCGCTGCAGGTCTTCTGGGCATGGCGACGTCCGCGATGGCGGCCGACATGCAGGTCAAGGCGCCGAGGAAGGCGGTCGAAGTGTCGCCGTGGGATATCGCTTTCGGCGGCGCGCTGATGTCGGACTATAACTTCCGCGGCATCTCGCAGTCGGATCGTGGGCCGTCGACCACGGCGTACATCGAGACGCGCTACACCGTGAATCCCAGCCTGCAGCTCTACGCGGGCAGCCAGTACTGGGCCGTTGATCTGCCGACCCATGCGAGCTGCGAATGCGACTTCTACGCCGGCTTCCGCCCGACCGTTGGCCCGCTCGCCTTCGATTTGGGCTTCATCTACTACTACTACCCGCGTGAGCGGCAGATGTTTGATAACGGCGGCGCAACCTTCACTCCCGGCGGCACCGTACTGACGCCCGCCAACACCGACTACTGGGAAGTCTACGGCAAGGTCACTTGGGACACCATCAAAGACAAGCTTGCCCTTGGAGCGAACTTCTACTACTCGCCGGATTGGCTCGGCACTGGCGCTTATGGCTTCTACGCGTCGGGCACCGCCAAGGTCACGATGCCTTCGTTCACCTTGGCTACGATCATGGGACGGAAGGAAATCGGCTGGTCGATCTCCGGCGAGGTTGGTCACTACTCGCTTGGCACCACCGATGCGCTCCTTGGCGTGAACAACAACCTGCCTGACTACTGGACCTGGAACGTGGGTGCCACGTTCACCCAGGGCGTGTTCTCGGTCGACCTGCGCTACTACGACACCGACACCACCAAGCAGGAGTGCTTTGCGCTCACCAGCGATCTGCGTGGCGCGTCTAACGGCACCAGTCCAACCCAGTCTCACTGGTGCAGCCCGACCTTCATCGTCGCCACCAAGTTTGACCTGACGGTTCTGACGAACGTCAAGTAATCACTCCGGACGACACCCTTTCCAGGCGGGCGGTGGCTCTGAACGAGCCGCCGCCCGTTTCATTTTGGAGAGCGGCTGCCCCCGCCCGTGCTGTTGGCCGCGCGTGCCGTAGAAATGGTGAGGCTGGCGAGTGCTCAATTTGAGTGCGCCAGCGTTTTCATTTTTCCACGTTCGCTGTGACTGCGGGATCGACGCGGTTGTCCCTTCGTCAATTTGGGGGACGCGTTGGGCGCCCGCCTTCTGTACGATAAATCACTGATAAGCCATGGAAATATCAGGGTTCGCGCCGCCGCCCCCCGCGACGAAAGGCGAGCTTGTGCAATCCTCGCGCGTCTGATCAAACTATCTCCAAGGCCTGCCGGAATACCGGGCCGCTGTGCCGGTTAATGAGGCTAACAACCAGAAGCGGCTCGGCCGACGGCCGGCAAACCGTTCCTCGAACGCCTGGGAGGGCGAAATGTCAGTCGAGAAAGCTGAGACGTCCAAGACCGTACCCAAGGTCACACCGAACTCCACATCGAAGACCGCCTCGCGGCGCAAATTCCTGCTCGCAGCGGGCGCGACCGGCGCGGCTACAGTTGCGATGCCGCAGGTCTCGCGGGCGCAGACAATCACCTGGAAATATCAGTCCACCTGGCCGACCAAGGACATCTTCCACGAGGATGCCGTCGACTACGCCAAGAAAGTCAACGAAATGTCGGGCGGCCGCCTGAAGCTCGACGTGCTCGCGGCTGGCGCGGTCGTGCCCGCGTTTCAGATGGCGGACGCGGTGCATTCGGGCATCCTCGAGGCCGGCCATGGCGTCTGCGCCTACTGGTACGGCAAGCACAAAGCCTATTCGCTGTTTGGCACTCCGCCGTCATTCGGTTGGGATGCGACCAGCTTCCTCGCCTGGTTCTACGCCGGCGGCGGTGAGGCACTCTACAAGGAGCTCGTCAACAACACCCTCAAGCTCAACCTGGTCGGCTTCCTCTACTTCCCGATGCCGACCCAACCGCTCGGCTGGTTCAAGAAAGAAATCAAATCCGGCGACGACTTCAAAGGCATGAAATACCGGACCGTCGGGCTCTCGGCCGATGTGTTCAAGGAGATGGGTGCATCGGTGACCATCCTGGCGGGCGGCGAGATCGTGCCGGCCATGGATCGCGGCCTGCTCGATGCGGCCGAGTTCAACAACCCGTCCTCCGACATCCTGCTCGGCTTCCCGGACGTGTCGAAGTTCTACATGTTGGGCAGCCATCATCAGCAGATGGAAGCCTTCGAAGTCATCTTCAACAAGCAGAAGTTCGACGCGCTGGCGCCCGAGCTGAAGGCGATCCTGCGCAATGCGGCACATGCAGCGTCGTCCGACCAGATCTACACGGCTTATGACCGCTACTCGAAGGACCTCGAGGAGATCAAGAAGCGCAATGTCAACGTCATCCATACCAATGAAGCGGTGCTTAACGCGCAGCTCGCGGCCTGGGACAAGGTGATCACCGAGCAGTCGAAGGAGCCGTTCTTCAAGAAGGTGATTGAGTCACAGAAGGCTTGGGTCAAACGCACCCAGCCATATCTGACTGTCAACAACCTGAGCTCAGCCGAGCTCGCGGCGGCCTACAAGCACTTCTTCGGCTGATTCTGTGCCGAGACCGCCGCGCGAAGGGCTCGCGCGGCGGCTCTCATCAGCTTGCTCCGTGGCAAGCCCGGGTCGGGGGACCCGCTCTCCATGCTCGACGCCTTATTCGATCCGCTCTTCAGCCTGATCGGGGGCCCCAAGCAGCTCCCGCTCTATCTGTTCCTTCTGCCGATCCCGATTCTGCTCTGGCTGTTCTGGGTGGAGTTTCATGCTGCCACCGGCCGTGATACGCCGGCCGGCGAGCGTGTGGTTCACCTTATCGACGGCTTGAACTCGGCGATTGGCAAGACCTATGGCTGGTCCATCCTCGTCCTGACGTTCACGACCAGCTACGAGGTCTTTTCCCGCTACATTTTCGGGGCGCCGACCGAGTGGGCGTTCGACGCGAGCTACATGCTCTACGGCACGCTGTTCATGATGGCCGGCGCCTATGCGCTCGCCCGCAACGCGCATGTGCGCGGCGACTTCATCTACCGGGCCTGGTCGCCGCGCCGTCAGGCGATGATGGACCTCGTGCTCTATGTCCTCTTCTTCTTTCCCGGCATGCTGGCGTTTGTCTACGCGGGCTTCGGATTTGCCGAGCTGTCGCGGCGCATGAACGAGCATTCCTCCGCCAGCCCCAACGGCCCGATCGTGTGGCCGTTCAAATGGCTCATCGTGTTCGTCGGCGTCATGATGGTGATCCAGGGCATCGTCGAGGTCATGCGCTGCATCATGTGCATCCGCAACGGCGAGTGGCCTGCGCGCCTGCACGATGTTGAAGAGCTTGAGAAGGTCATGTTGGAGGATGCCGAGAAGAAGAAGCAGGCCGAAATGAAGGCGGCCGAAGAGAGCGGTCTGCGGAGGGGAGACGTCTGATGTTCGGCCTGGGCAATCCCGAGCTTGGCGTGCTGATGCTCGCCCTGTTCGTGGTCTTCATCATGTTCGGCTTCCCCATTGCCTTCACCTTGATGGCGCTCGGCGTGTTCTTCGGCTACTTCGCGCTGGGGGACCTGATCTTCAGCCTGCTCGTGCAGCGGTCGTACTCGGTGATGACCAACGACGTGCTGATCTCGATTCCGCTGTTCGTGTTCATGGGCTACATCGTCGAGCGGGCCAACATCCTCGACCGCTTGTTCCGCTCGCTGCAGCTCGCCGCTGGCCCGGTTCCGGCCTCGCTTGCGCTCGCCACGCTCGCCACTTGCGCGATCTTCGCCACGGCAACCGGTATCGTCGGCGCCTGTGTCACCCTGATGGGACTCTTGGCCTTCCCGGCGATGCTACGCGCCGGCTACGACGTGAAGATCGCGGCCGGCGTGGTCTGTGCCGGCGGCTGCCTCGGCATTCTCATTCCGCCGAGCGTGATGCTGATTCTGTACGGCGCCACCGCCGGCGTGTCGGTGGTCAAGCTCTACGCTGGCGCCTTCTTCCCCGGGATCATGCTGGCCGGGCTCTACATGCTCTACACGATCATCATGGCGCTGCTCAATCCGAAGCTCGCGCCCAGGCTCCCGCTCGAGGAGCGCAACGTACCACTGAGCACCGTATTCTGGGCCCTGGTCACGTCGTTCCTGCCGCTCGCCGGTCTCATCGGCGCGGCGCTCGGCTCGATCATCTTCGGGCTGGCGACTCCGTCGGAGGCCGCCGCCATGGGCTCGCTCGGGGCGCTTCTGCTGGCGGTCGGCTACGGCGCCGACTACACGAAACGCCGCAACGTCCTGCTGGTGCAGGTCTACGGCGTGCTCATGGTCGCATTCCTTGCTTATGTCATCGTATGCGGCATGACTGCTCTGGATGTCGATCGCCGCATCGTCGGGCTGGCGCTGTTCGCCACGCTCTTCGTCGGCGTCGTGCTGATCCCCGGCACGTCATTCAGACTTTTCCAGCTCAAGGAGTCGGTCTTCCTGGCGGCGCGCACGACCGCGATGGTTTGCTGGCTGTTCATCGGCTCGTTTACCTTCTCAGCCGTCTTTGCCTATCTCGGCGGCCATGAGCCGATCGAGAAATTCGTGCTGTGGATGAACCTCTCGCCGACCGGATTCATGATCCTCGCCCAGATCATCATCTTCGTTCTGGGCTGGCCGCTGGAATGGACCGAGATCATCGTCATCTTCATGCCGATCTTCCTGCCGCTCCTGAAGACGTTCAACATCGATCCCTTGTTCTTCGGGCTGCTGGTGGCGCTCAATATCCAGACCTCGTTCCTGTCGCCGCCGGTCGCGATGGCGCCGTTCTATCTCAAGGGCGTGGCGCCGGCCTGGGTCAACATCAACGACATCTTCCGCGGCGTGATGCCCTACATGATCATCGTGATCGTATCGATGGTCATGCTCTACACCTTCCCGCAGATCGGCTTGTGGCTCCCGAACCAGCTCTACCGCTAGAGGTCTCCCATGGGCTCGCTGATCGGCGGCGTCATCGTCTTCGTCCTGACCGCAATCGTGTTCTGGTACTGTCTGCCGCGTGACGGCAAGCTTCATCGTTTCGTCGACACCGAGTGGGAGCCCTATGTGGGCGTCGCCTTCTGCTCGGCGGTGGCGCTTGGCCTCACCTTGATGCTGTCGGGCGTGCTCAATCTCCTGGGCACGCAGTAATCACCGCAGCGGCGGATCCGGGTGCCCCGCCGGTATGCGCCAATCAAACGGGCTTCGGTTGACCTTCTTCCAACAGCCCCAGCCGGCGTCCCAACCACTTCGTGGTCGGGGCCTGGATCAGAATCGTCATCAGAATGGCGATGAACGTGACCGACGCGATCATTTGAGCGCCAGGTGCATTCATCCCGAGCAGTAGGCCGGCGAGCGCACCCGGAATGACGCCGGTCTCGCGGGTCCAGCACATGAACAGCATTTCGTTGAAGCTCCACTGCGCACGTCGGTCCGGCAGTGCGCACAGGAAGACAGTGATGGGGCGAGCGACCAGCATGAAAATGGCGACTACGACAATGCCGCCCACCAGGTATTGATTCATCAGTTTGAAATCGACCTGAGTGCCGAGCAGGATAAAAATGAACAGACGCATGATGAAGGCAGTAGTCATCACATATTCGTCGAGCTTCTGGGATTCTCCGGCTTCCATTTTGAAGCCGAGTGCGTCCTTGTTTCCGAGCACAATCCCGAAGACGAAGACCGCCATGAACCCGCTGGCCTGCAGGCCGTCGGCGGCAAAATACGCGCCGATGACGGCCATCAGGGTTACGACCGGCCCGTATTCGGCCAGGAAAGCCCAGCGCTCATGCGCGATGAGCAGCGCCGCCAGATATCCGAGCACGGCGCCGGCGCCAATGCCGATGATCGATTGCTTGAGCAGGTTGAGTAGCGAAGCGGCCGGCGAGAACTCTCCTGTCTCCATGGCGACGGCCAATACGCCGAACGTGACGATCGCCCCCATGGCATCGTTGAAGGCCGACTCGCTCATGACCGTTTGCGCCACGCGATCGCGAATCTTGACCTGCCGGAAGATCGGCACCAGCGTCGCCGGGTCCGTCGAAGCCAGCGTTGCACCAAGCAACAATGCAACGATGAACGGAACGCCCAGAATATAATACGCAGCGATTCCGGTAACGGCCGTCGTGATCACGACGCCGACGGTGGAAATAACGACAATTGTGATCCAAACCCGTTTCAGAACATTGAACCGCAGCGATGCGCCGCCATCGAAAAGGATGTAGCTCGCGCCGAACAGCAGAATGAATTGGTTCAGCGGGGAATTCGCCTGAATGTCGATCAAGCCAAGCGCTTGCGGACCGACCAGCATGCCGGCGATCAGGAACACCGCGACATCTGGAATTCCAAGCCTCTGTGCCACCAGGCCGGTAAAGGTGCCGACCGCGAGGATGAGGCCGCAGGCAAGCAGGACGTGTTTCGCAACTTCGACTGCCGACGCTTCCAACGTTGCTCTCCTCCGGCGAGTGGCTAGGGGGCGGGGGCCTCATTTTCGGCCGCGTGCAGACGCGCCGGGATGCTGCCCGACGAGGCGTGAAATGGCAAGATTGACATGAGCTGCAAGAGCGCGCTGGTCGCGAGCTACTCTCAGCCTGTAGCTCGGGTTGAGCGTCAAGCGAAACCCGGGGGATGCAGGCGACAAGCAGCAGCCCAATTCTGCGAAGCGCGGTTATTGCGTCGCCGAGTCCGCGACGGTTGTTATTGCGCCCTTTCCCCAATAGCCCGCGAAGACGGGCGTAAACGCCCTTATCCTGGGAGAGGGCTCGACTGCGGAGCAACAATCTCTGATGGGTGAGGGGGGCTCCTCGTCAGCGCTAAGGCCCCCTCACCCATCAGAATTCGTTGAACGGTTTTCATGCCCTCTCCCGACATAAGGGCGTTCACGCCCATCTTCGCGGGCTATGGGGGAGAGGGCGCAGCGATGAGCGTTGCGTTCGCGGCCAGCCGCCGCAAGGGCCAATAGCTCAGCCGATCTTCGGCGGAGCGCCGAGGTTCTCCGAGAAGAACGCGAGCGTGCGGCCCCAGGCGAGGTCGGCCGCCGCCTTGTTGTAGCGCGCGCCGCCGGTGTCGTTGTTGAAGGCGTGCTGCGTGCCCGGATAGATGTGCTTGGTGTACTTCTTGTTGTTGGCCTTGAGCGCGGTCTCGAAGTCCGCGATGCCCTTGTTGATGTTGTCGTCGTTCTCGGCATATTGCAGCAGCAGCGGCGCTTTGATCGCCGCAACCTTGTCGGCGGGCGGCTGCGCGCCGTAGTAGGGGACGCCGGCATCGAGTTCCGCACTGTCGGTGGCCATGCGGTTCACGACGCCGCCGCCGAAGCAGAAGCCGACGGTGCCGACCTTGCCGGTCGATTCCGCGTGCCGCTTCAGGAAGCCGATGGCCGCCACCGCCTCGACGATCATGTCCTCGCGGTTGGTTTTGGTGTGCAGGTCGCGTGCCGCATCGTCGTTCGCCGGCGTGCCGCCGGAGACCGAGAGCAGGTCGGGCGCAAGCGCGATGTAGCCTTCGGTCGCGAGCCGCCGCGCCACGTCCTCGAGGTGCGGATTGAGACCGCGGTTCTCGTGGATCACGATCACAGCCGGCCGCTTGGTGGTACCCTTAGCCCGCACCAAATAGCCGCTGACCTTGCCCTTGGGCGAGTCGAAGGAAACCTCCTCGGCATTGAGCCGCGGATCGTTGGCCTGAACGATCTGTGCCTTGGCGTAATCGTTTTGGAGGAGCGGCAGCAGCGCGACCGCCGCGGCGGTCGAGCCGGCGAGCTTGATCAGCTCCTCCATGAATTCACGCCGGTTGATGCGGCTATGCGTAAAGTTGTCATAGAGATTGATGATTTTCTGGTCCATGAAGTTTCCTCCCAGGTTTGAAGGCCGAAACCATAGCACAATGGCACCGCCGCGGTATCCCCGGCGGTCGCCCTCAGGGTCGCACCTAAGTCCGGCATCATGGCGAGGCCATGACATGGCGAGCTATGCGAGCGCTCGCGACGTTGTGATTGATCGCACGGCGCGTGCATGAGAATGTCGCGCAGCATCAAGGGGAGCATGAGGATGACGTCAGTGACTGCGTTCCGATCTGGTCGTTTGCGACGTTGCATTGTTGCGTTTGCGGCTTGTGTTTTGGGTGGAATTGTCGCCGCCGATGCGGCCGAGCGCGGCTTTCCCTACAACAGCGAGCTGATCATGGACGCGAAGCCCATGCGCGGCTCCAAGCGTGTCCCGATGCTCGTCATCGGCGCGAAAGGCGAGGCCAAGATCGAGGGCTGGTGCAACAATGTGGAGGCGCAGATGGTGGTGGCCGCCGACACGCTCACGATCCTCACCGGCGCCTCGACCGAGCAGCAATGCCCGGCTGATCGCATGCGCGCCGACGAGGATCTGATGGCGGTGTTGATCGAGATTACGCACTGGCGGCGCGACGGTGACGTTTTGACGCTGCGCGGAGGCAAGACGCTGCGCTTTCGCAGCATGACGAATTGATGCTCGCGCGACAGATGGCGCCGCTTATTCGAATCCGTGCAGCCTTGCCGGGTTGTCAACCAGCACCGCGCGGCGCGCCTTCTCGTCGGGCAGGAAACGATAGACGAGGTCGATGAGCGCGTCCTCCTGCGGCCCGCCGCCTTCCTTCTGACTGTGGGTGTGGGGCCAGTCGGTGCCGAAGATGCACCGGTCGGGCGCGGCCTCGTAAAGCGCGCGGCCGAACGGCACCATGTCGTCCCAGCGCTCCGCCTGCGCCGACATGCGGTGGCCGTTACCCAGGAGCATCCAGACGTTCTCGCGCTTGAGCATCTCGATCACGACATTGCGCGCCGGATGATTGGGCGGCGTGCGGCCCATGTGGTCGATCAGGATCGGCGTCGTGATCGGGCGAAAGAGCTCGACGTAGTCGGGCAATTCATCGGTGCCGATGAAGAGCTTGGCGTACCAGCCATAAGGTCGGATGCGCTCGAGCGCGCGCGCAAAGCTCTCCGGGCTCGGTGCCATCTTGAACTGGCGCACGAAGTTGAAGCGTATGCCGCGCATGCCGGCTTCGTGCAGGCGCAGCAGCTCGGCATCGCTGACGTTGTCGTCGATGATGCCAGTGGCGCGATAGTTTGCTCGCGGCACGCGCGCCAGTGCTTCCTTGAGGTAGGTGTGATCGGTCACATAGTTCGCCGGCTGCACGAACACGCCGCGGCCGAAGCCGACCGTCCGGTGCATGGCGAGCGCGTCCTCCCAGGTGGCTTCGAGCGATTTGTGCACAGGGTTGGGATGGCGGTCGGGATAGCGCGCCGGGTCTCCGAAGACATGCAAGTGGCAGTCGCAGCTCATCGGCGGCAGTGGCTGCTTGGGGGCGTGCGCCGGCCGGGCCGCGCCGGCATATTTTTGCGACATGGTTCCTCCCGTGATCGGGCGCGACTATACCTGAATTCGCTACGATGCCAGTCGGGCACGGGCGTATGAGGATTGCGTATGAGCGAGATGTCCCGCCGCGATTTCCTCGACGGCTTTGCGCTTGCGATCGCGGCTGGGCTCACGCCCGCAATGCAGGTCCAGGCGCAGCCTTCCCGCTATCCGCCGGCGCTCACCGGCCTGCGGGGACAGCATGTCGGCAGCTTCGAGGTCGCGCATGCGATGGCGCGTGTGCCCGCCCATGATGCGGCCGGCCGGCTCGAGCCGGAGGAGCGTTATGACCTTGTCGTGGTCGGCGGCGGCATCAGCGGGCTCGCGGCGGCCTATTTCTATCGCCGGGCCAGGCCGCAGGCGCGCATCCTGGTGCTCGACAACCATGATGATTTCGGCGGCCACGCCAAGCGCAACGAGTTCACGGTCGACGGGCGATTGGTGATCGGCTACGGCGGCAGCCAGTCGATCGACTCGCCGCAGACACAGTGGAGCGCCGTCGCGAAGGGCCTGCTGGGCGATCTCGGCGTCGACGTCACGCGCTTCGAAACCGCGTTCGAGCAGAGGCTCTATGCTTCGCTCGGCCTCTCGCGCGGCCTGTTCCTGCCGCGAGAACACTTCGGGCGTGACGTGCTGGTTGCTGGCGACCCGCTCATGGTGTCGGGCAATGCGCCGACGCGCGCGCTCTCCAATGCGCGGCCGCTCGCGGAGTTCGTCGCCGACCTGCCGGTTACGGAAGCAAGCCGCCGCCAACTGCTCGCACTGTTCGATGCGACGCGTGATCCGCTCGCGGGCCGCAGCATTGACGAGAAGCTCAAGCTGCTCAAGCGCACGAGCTATCGCGACTACCTGACCAAAGTCTGCGGCTGCAGCGAGGAGGTCGCCAACTGCTTCCAGGGCCGCACCCATGGCTTCTTCGGCCTCGGCTGTGACGCTGTGCCGGCGGCTGACCTGCGCGACATGGGCTATCCGGGCTTTGCGGGCCTCGGGCTGCCATCGTCCGGTGGTCGCGGCGAGCCCTACATCTATCATTTCCCCGACGGCAACGCGTCGCTGGCGCGGCTTCTCGTGCGCGCGCTCGTTCCCGCCGCCGCGCCGGGAAGCACGATGGAGGATATCGTGCTGGCGCCGTTCGACTATGGCGCGCTCGATCAGGCCACGAGCAATGTGCGCATCCGGCTCGATTCCACATGCGTTGATGTGCGCAACGTCCCCGGCAAGGTGCTGGTCGCTTACATGCGTGCGGGTGCGATGCATCGCGTCGAGGCAAGCCACGCCGTGCTCGCCTGCTTCCAGATGGTGATCCCGCATCTGATGCCGGAGCTTGTGGCGGAGCAGCGCGCGGCGCTGGCCCAGAATGTGAAGACGCCGATTGTCTACACCAATGTGGTGGTGCGCCACTGGCGGCCCTGGGCGGCGCTGAAGCTTTCCAGCATTGCGGCGCCGATGTCATTTCATTCAGGTGTTTCGCTCGATTTTCCGGTCAGCCTCGGCGGGTATCGCCATCCGCGCGACCCGTCCGAGCCGATGACGTTGCACCTCGTGCACGTCGCTGGCGTGCCCAACCAGGGCCTGACGGCGCGCGAGCAGTTCCACGCCGGGCAACGGGCGCTCATGCAAATGACCTTCGCCGACTTTGAGGTGAGGATTCGCGACGACCTCGATCGCATGCTGGGCGCGGGAGGCTTCTCGAGCGCGCGCGATATCGCGGCGATCACGGTCAATCGCTGGCCGCATGGCTATGGCTATGTCGAGAACTCGTTGTTCGACGGCGATGATTATGGAAAGGTGATCGAGCGTGCACGCACGACGGTCGGCCGTGTGGCGATCGCCAATTCGGATGCGGGCGGCGATGCCTATGCGCATCTTGCGATCGACCAGGCGGCGCGGGCGGTGCGCGAGCTCGTGGGGTGAACATCGGCGGTATCGATACAAGAGTCGCATACGAATGACGGACAATACAAAGCGTTTCTTTGATGTTCCGCGTGGGATGGCCCAGCTGCTACTCGGCGTCAACGTCCTCGTCTTCGCGCTGTGCCTGTCCCAGTCGGGCGGTGCGAACTTCTCGTCCGAAATGTTGTTTCGATATGGCGCGATGTACTCCCAGGCGCTCGACCGCCATGAATATTGGCGGCTCGTCGCCTATGGGTTTCTGCATGCCAATCCCATTCACCTGTTCGCGAACATGCTTTGCCTCATCCTTTGGGGCGGACTTCTGGAACGACGCGTGGAGGCGCTCTATTTCACGCTGATCTATCTGTGCGGCCTTGTCTTCGGCGGGATCGTCAGCAACGTTACGCATCCCGGCCCATACCTCTCAGTCGGCGCGTCCGGCGCGATATCGGCAATCTTGGGCGCGCTGCTGTGCTTGCGGGTTCTTGGAAAGATCGCCCTGCCGTGGAATTTCTTTGTCATCAACATCGGACTGAATGTCATGATAGCCGTGAGCGCTCCGCGTGTTGACTGGCAAGCGCATTTCGGTGGCTTTGTTGCAGGCATGATCTCATGTGCCTGTCTCGATCTGATCGAGAAGACGACAGCATGGTGGCTGCGGTGCAAGTTTCCGGAATTCGTCAAGATGAACGCATTCATCGCGTTCGGGATCGTGTTGACATATTGTTGGGCTAGACCGGTTGTCGATCTTCAGCAAGCCTGGGTGTTTCCCGTCGCGTCTATGGTCGTGGGTTTGGTTGCTATCAAGGTCCTCGACGTCATGCTGTCGATAAAGAAAGGCCTCGCGGCCGTAGTCCTCGTTTTTGCGCTGACGAACGCGATATTGGTCTTGTTGTTGGCAAGACTTTTCGATCAAGCGCTGGTGTCAGCGTGCTTAGGCCAACGCAGCAGCACAAGCGCAATTGCGGGTGCGCTGGCGAAGGCATGTGAGAATATCGATCTCTCGGTCAGCCTCGCAGGCATGAGCGTGCTTGCATTCACGTTGCTGCTCTACTGGCCTCAGTTTGCCCGCGGCCTCGCGGATGTCGGATTTGTCGGCGCATCGCTGCGCGGGGAGCGCGGGCGACGGTGGGGGGTCTGATCGTGGACTCACAATGGGCCGCTTGTGCGCACGTCGCCATTGATCGAGCGGCGCGCGGTTCGGGCGCTGCCAGGCTAACAAAGGGAGAAGCTCGATGCGGCTGTCGAACGGCAAGAGAGTGAGTCGATATCTGGCGGCTGGCGTCGCAGCGATGCTGGCAGCGACAGCTGCTGCGGCCGAGTTTCCCTTCGAGCGCGAACTGCTGCTCGAGGCGAAGCCGCTGCCGGGCTCCAAGCGCGTGCCGATGCTCGAGATCACGCGCGACGGCCGCGCGATCATAGACCTGTGGTGCCGTAGCGGCGAGGGACGGGTGAAGCTTGAAGACGATATGATCGAGTTCACGCTCGGTCCGATGCGCGAAGAAGGGTGCACTCCCGAGCGGACGCAACGGGACGAGGCGATGGCGGAAGCGTTGGCGAAAGTGGCCAACTGGCGCATGGAGGAAGACGTCCTGGTGCTGATCGGCCCAACCGAGCTGCGCTATACGCTCTCGTCGCATTGAGCCCCTGTTTGATAGGCAGGGCGCCTGCGATTTGACCCTTGAACGCTGGTGGAATGAGAAGACAATACGTCGGGTTGGGGATGGCCCGGCGTTTTGCGCGCACGAGCAAACGGTGGCGGGCAGGGGATCAGGAGGTTGGGATGCTGTGTCGCAGAGTGATGAAATTCGCGCTGGCCGGCGCGGCAGGTGCCGCCCTGCTCATGGCCGGTGCATTCGCGCAAAACCAGCCGCCGCCCGGCGAGCAGGCCACCATCCCGAGCCCGACCCCAGGGGCGCCCGACCCGGCACTACGTGTCGTGAAACTTCCCAATGGCAAGCGGATGCACATGCTGCCGGCAACGCTCGAGACCACGCAATGGGGCTGGTTCGACAACGCGCAGCCGCCGGTGCTGCGGATCAATTCGGGTGACGTGGTGGTGCTGGAAACCATGATGCACAGCCACAATCAGGTGGTGCCCGGAACGACCATCGAGCAGATCAAGAAGACGCGCACGGACTTTCCGGGGCGCGGACCGCACACGTTAACTGGACCGATCTATATCGAGGATGCGCAGCCTGGCGACGTGTTGAAGGTCACGCTCAACAAGATCGTGCCGCGCGCCTACGCCACGAACTTCAATGTGCCAGGCATGTTCGGCCAGTTCCCGAATGTCTACACGGACGGACAGGTCAAGTATTTCTATCTCGATCTCGAGAAGATGACGACCGAGTTCCTGCCCGGGATCGTGATCCCACTTCGCCCGTTCCCGGGCACGCTTGCGGTCGCGCGCAAGGAGCCGGGCCGTTATTCCAGCGTGCCACCGGGTGAGTTTGCCGGCAACATGGACATCCGAGACTTCGTGGCGGGAAGCTCGCTTTACGTTCCGGTGCACGTCCCCGGCGCGCTGCTATGGACCGGCGATTCGCATGCCGGCCAAGGCAACGGCGAGGTCAACCTCACCGCGATCGAGACCGCCTACAGGGAATTCAACATCACGGTCGAAGTCATCAAGGGCAAGCCCTTGGCGTGGCCGCGCATCGAGACGCGCACGTCCTGGATCACCATGGGATTCGACCAGGACCTCAACAAGGCTTGGGACCAGGCGAAGTCGGAGACGATCAAGTTCCTCGCCGAGCAGCGTAACGTGTCAGCCGATCAGGCAGGCAAGCTGATGAGCACGGTGTCCGACTGTCGCGTCTCGCAGGTCGTGAACGTCAAGAAGGGCATCCATTGCATCAACCCGAAGAACGTACGTGGCAGAGAAGACATGGAGCGCCCGACCCGCGAGACGGGGAAATATTATGTGGTCCATGTCAAGGATGCGGACCTCAACAAGGCCATGAACGATGCCTCGATGGGCATGTTCAAGTTCCTGGAAAGCGAGAAGAAGATCGCCCGTCTCGATGCCTATGGCCTCGCAAGCATAGCGATGGATTGCCGCGTGGGCTCCGTCTCGGACACTGAGAAGAACGTCCATTGCCTGATGCCGAAGAGCATCTGGCAAGCGCCGAGATGAGCGGCATCGCACGCTGCGGCGGACAAGCTCGCGGCGGAGCGATCGGGCGAGCCGCCCTTCCTGTGCTCGTGGTCACGCTGATGCTTGCGCACGGCGTGGCGTGGGCGCAGGAGCGGCTCGCCGTTGTGACCACGACGGGCGATCTGCGTAGCCTGACCGAGGCCGTTGGCGGCGCACGGGTCGAGGTGACGGCGCTCACCCCTTCGGGCTTTGATCCGGAAGAGTATCAGCCCAGGCCGCAGGACCTCGTGCGTGTGCGCAAAGCGCAAGCCGTGATGCGGGTGGGATTGGACTTCGATCTCTGGGTCGACCGGCTGCTGGCTCAGGCCGGCGGCAGCGTCCGCCGCGGCGCGCCCGGCTATGTCGATGCGTCGTTGGGCATCGCGACGCTCGATGTGCGCGGGCTGAGCATTGGCGGAGACGGGCATGCGCACGGCAGCGGCAATCCGCACTACTGGCTCGATCCGCGCAATGCCGAGATCATCACCGGCAATATCCAGGCCGCGCTTGCAAGCATCGATCCCGCCAATGCGGAGGCCTACGCGGCCAACCGGCTTGCCTTCCTCTCCCGCCTTGAGGGCAAGCTAAAGGACTGGGACGAGCGGCTTGCGGCGCTGCGCGGCGTTCCGCTTGTCGCCTATCACAACAGCTGGCCCTATTTCGCCCGACGCTTTCGACTGGAGTTCATCGGCACCGTGGAGCCGAAGCCGGGCGTGCCGCCGTCGCCGGGCCATCTGGCGTCACTGATCGGCACCATGAACGCCCGCGGTGCGCGCATCATCGTGCGCCAGCCGCACGAGCCGGAGAAGGACGCCGCCTTCGTGGCGCAGCGCACCGGAGGCATGGTCGCGGTGCTGGCCGCGTCGGTTGGTGCTTTGCCGGGCGCGGATGATTATGTGTCTCTCTTCGACGTGAACATCGCGGCGCTGCGGGCAGCGGCAGGTGTGCCGTGACGGATGCGCTCGGGCTGCTGTGGCCGGCATTCGTGGTGGCGATCTGCCTGGTCGGTATCCATACCTATTTCGGCATTGAGGTTCTCCGCCGCAAAGTCATCTTCGTCGATCTCGCGCTGGCGCAGATTGCGGCGCTCGGCGCGACCGTCGCCTTCCTGCTCGGGCATCCGGTGCAAAGCGCGGCCGCCTATGGCTACTCGCTGGGGTTTACGCTCGTGGCGGCGGTGTTGCTCGCCTTCACACGCGCGTGGTCGTCACGCATCCCGCAAGAGGCCTTGATCGGTGTCATCTATGTGGTGGCGGCAGCGGCCGCCATCCTGCTGATCGATCGCGCCCCGCAGGGAGCGGAGCATCTCAAGCAGATCCTCACCGGCAACATCGTGACCTCGGGCATCGATGAGCTTGTCTTCATTGCACCGCTTTATCTCGCCATTGCGGCGCTCCACGCGATCTTGCGCCGCTGGCTTGCGGACCGCGCATCGGTTGCTTGGGACTTCCTGTTCTATGCGACCTTCGGGATCGTCGTCACCAGCTCGGTTGCGCTTGCGGGCGTGCTGCTGGTGTTCTCGTTCCTGATCATTCCGGCGGCAATCGGCGTTCTCTATGCCGACACGCTGGCGCGCCAGCTCGCGATCGGCTGGCTCGCAGGCGCGATGACCAGTGCCGCCGGGCTGGCGGTCTCGTTCGCGTTCGACCTGCCCACCGGCGCCACGATGGTCTGCGCCTTCGGCGCCGCATTGGCGATCGCGGGCGTGCTCTATCCCGTTCTGTGCGGCGACGCGCGCCTCATGGCGCGCTGCGCCGGGATGGCAGTGCGTTGGTGCGCCGCGATCACGCTCGCGGGCTCCGCACTGTGGCTCATCGCGGCGCCGCGCGCCGACCAGCCGCTGCTTGATGCCGCCGAATATATGCTTCCTGGACTGCGTGCGGGCTATCTGAGCCGTGTTGAGCTGGCGACCTATCAGGACGCGCGCGCCTATGCCGAGCGCCATCGTGTCGAGGCGGAGCGCCTGAACGCCATCGAGACAAGCAGCCGCTCGCAGGGGGAGGCGCTCGACGACGACACGGTGCAGCGGATCTCCTCGTTCCTCAAGTCCTATGGCGAGATGCGGCGCGGCGAAGAGTTCGTCATGCGCGAGGTGCGCGCGCATGCCCGCGAGCGCATCCGATGGATGCTGGGCGCCGGCATGGTCGTGCTTGCGCTGTTGCTGATGCCGGGTGCGCTCGGGTTGCTGCGGCAGGGCGCCGCTAGGCTCGGACCTCCAGCAAGGGAGCCGCAATGAAAAGGGCGCGGCCTGGCCGCGCCCTGCATTGAGTTTGTTTCGCGCTGGGCGGGATCAGAAATCCATCCCGCCCATGCCGCCGCCGGGCGGCATCGCGGGCATCGGCGCCTGCTTCTTGGGCGCTTCCGCTACCATCGCCTCGGTGGTCACCAGCAGGCCCGCCACCGAGGCGGCGTCCTGCAGCGCGGCGCGCACCACCTTGGCCGGATCGATGATGCCCTTGTCGACCATGTCGACATAGTCCTCGGTCTGGGCGTCGAAGCCGAACGTCTCCGACTTGTTCTCCACGATCTTGCCGACCACGATCGAACCCTCGACGCCGGCGTTCTCGGCGATCTGACGGATCGGAGCCTCAAGCGCCTTGAGGACGATGTTGATGCCGGCCTGAACGTCGGAGTTCTCGTTGGTGATGCGGCCGACCGCCTTCTTGGCGCGCAACAGCGCAACGCCGCCGCCCGGCACGATGCCTTCCTCGACCGCGGCGCGGGTGGCGTTGAGCGCGTCCTCGACACGGTCCTTCTTCTCCTTGACCTCGACTTCGGTGGCGCCGCCGACGCGGATCACCGCGACCCCGCCAGCGAGCTTGGCCAGCCGCTCCTGCAGCTTCTCCTTGTCGTAGTCGGAGGTGGTCTCCTCGATCTGCGCCTTGATCTGGCCGACACGCGCCTCGATCTCTTTCTTCTTGCCGGCGCCGTCGACGATCGTGGTCTTTTCCTTCTCGATGATGACCTTCTTGGCCCGGCCCAGCATGTTGACGGTAACGTTCTCAAGCTTGATGCCGAGGTCTTCCGAGATGAGCTGGCCGGCGGTGAGGATCGCGATGTCCTCGAGCATCGCCTTGCGGCGATCGCCGAAGCCCGGCGCCTTCACGGCCGCGACCTTGAGGCCGCCGCGCAGCTTGTTGACCACGAGGGTTGCGAGCGCCTCGCCCTCGATGTCCTCGGCCACGATCAGGAGCGGCTTGCCGGTCTGCACCACGGCTTCGAGCACCGGCAGCATGGCCTGCAGGCCGGTGAGCTTCTTCTCGTGCAGCAGCACATAGACGTCGTCGAGCTCGGCCAGCATCTTCTCGGCGTTGGTGATGAAGTAGGGCGAGAGATAGCCGCGGTCGAATTGCATGCCCTCGACGATCTCGACCTCGGTGTCGAGCGCCTTGGCTTCCTCGACCGTGATCACGCCCTCGTTGCCGACCTTCTGCATCGCCTGCGCGATCATCTGGCCGATCTTCTTGTCGCCGTTCGACGAGATGGTGCCGATCTGGGCGACTTCCGACGACGACTCGACTTTCTTGGAGCGCTTCTCGATGTCCTTGACCACAGCGCTGACCGCAATGTCGATGCCGCGCTTGAGGTCCATCGGGTTCATGCCGGCGGCCACCGCCTTGGCGCCCTCTCTGACGATCGCATGCGCCAGCACGGTCGCCGTGGTGGTGCCGTCGCCGGCCTGGTCGTTGGTCTTCTGGGCAACCTCGCGCACCATCTGGGCGCCCATGTTCTCGAACTTGTCCTCGAGCTCGATCTCCTTGGCGACGGTCACGCCGTCCTTGGTGATGCGCGGCGCGCCGAAGCTCTTGTCGATCACTACGTTGCGGCCCTTGGGGCCGAGCGTCACCCGCACCGCGCTGGCGAGGATGTCGACGCCGCGCAGCATGCGGTCGCGCGCGTCAGTCGAGAATTTAACCTCTTTGGCAGCCATTTCTGGTTACTCCGTTTGATCCAATGGTCCGCGCCCGCCGTGATCGGCGGATCCGGCAAACCGAATTCGGTTGGATGGGCTCAGCCGATCACGCCCATGATGTCGGACTCCTTCATGATCAGAAGGTCGTCGCCATCGATCTTGACTTCGGTGCCCGACCACTTGCCGAACAGCACGCGATTGCCTGGCTTCAGATCGATCGGGATGAGCTTGCCAGCTTCGTCGCGGCCGCCCGGGCCGACGGCGACGATCTCGCCCTCCTGCGGCTTCTCCTTGGCGGTATCCGGGATGATGATGCCGCCCTTGGTCTTCTCCTCGGCGTCGACGCGCTTCACGACCACGCGATCATGCAGGGGACGAAACTTGGTCTTTGCCATTTCTTTCCTCGTACGTGGAGCCCGGCTAAGGCTTTGAAAAACAAGGTCTCGCAAGATGCTGTTAGCACTCTCATTTGGAGAGTGCCAACGGCTGCGCGGGACATAGGTCCTGCTGCTCGCTGAGTCAAGCGCGCGGCGCTCGCAAACCCTTTCAAAGCGGCGGTATTCGTGCTGGAAGAAGCGGTGATCAGGCAGGGAAGGAAGCAGGAATGTCCGTTACTGAGATCAGCAGGCCCGCGCGCGGCTCGAATTCAACGACCCAGACGATGCTCGAAACGGCGGCCACCACGCGGCTGCTCGAATCCGAGGGCATCCTCGACTACAGCGGTCATGTCTCGACCCGCATTCCCGGGCGCGATGCGTTTGTGATCCAGATCGGCTCGACCTCCCGCGCCGAGGTGAGCCCGGACTCCATGCTGGTCGTCGACTACGACGGCAACGTGCTCGAAGGCGACGGCCAGCCGCCGAGCGAGCTGCCCATTCACCTGGAGATCCTGCGCGCCCGGCCGGACGTGCAGTCGGTCTTGCATTCGCACATGGAGCTCGCGATCGCGTTCACCATGATGGAAGGCGTGAAGCTCCTGCCGATGCGGGCGCGCGCCTCGCGCTGGAAGAGCGGTATCCCGATCGATCCCGATCCGAGCCATATCAAGTTGCCCGAGCAGGGGCGGGCGCTCGCGCGCACGCTCGGGCCGCACCACGCCGTGCTGATGCGGGCACATGGGCTCTGCCTGGTTGCTGAATCGGTGCAGGCTTTGTTCGTCGACGCCGTCCACTTCAAGGAAAACGCCACCGCGCAGATGCAGGCGCTGCAGGCCGGCGCCAGGCCGATCCCGCTCAGCGAGGCTGAGATCGCGCAGATCGAGAAGATGGAAATGCGTGAGTGGCACATCAAGAAGCTCTGGAACTACTACGTCCGCAAGGCTCTCGATGAGGAAGTGCTGCCGCAGGCCTGGCGGGATGAACTGGTGCCCACCAAGGAGATGCTCAAGCGCGACCGTATGCTCTGATCGGAGCTGTGATCATGGCGCAGACGCTGCGCGGCAGAACCTTGAAATCGGCGCAAAGAGCGGGGAAGAGCTGCAGCGGATAGTGACAAATCTGATTGAAACTCCGCCAGCGGTATTAGAGCAGGTCAGGCGGGCCCATTCAGATCAAAAGCGCGGAGGCGATCCGGCGTACCCGGCCGACCCGCGAATAGGGGGCGGAAATGGCAGAGGTTTCGCAGGCTCCTGCCGTGCCGGAGCCGAAGGGTATCGCCGGCTGGCTCATTCTGCCTGTTAT
>Ga0209488_10000743_pt1 | contig 27735 bp, 26 predicted proteins | sample Rivendell_Oct201_8_FD_188349 | JGI IMG/M metagenome (GOLD analysis project Ga0209488, IMG submission 188349) | Vadose zone soil microbial communities from the Eel River Critical Zone Observatory, Northern California, USA -... | ecosystem: Environmental > Terrestrial > Soil > Vadose zone >...
ACTACAACTGGCATCGCCCTCACTCGGCGCTACAATCTAAACCGCCCATCAGTAAACTCAATCTGGGTGGGAACAACCTGTTGAGGCTCCACAGCTAGGGCTGGCAGGCGGGCCAGCGCGGCGTTTAGTGCGCCGCAACATCAGCTGGCCGGGGTCCGACGTGCTATGTTGATCGTCTAAAAATAGACCGGGGACACCGATGTTTGGTCTCGAGTTCAACGTGCTGCCGATCATCATCCTGGTCGCGCTGCTGGTGTTCGTATCCAAGGCCTGGCTGACCGTGCCGCAGGGCTTTCAGTACACGCTCGAACGCTTCGGCCGCTTCAAGAAGACCCTGGAACCCGGCTTCCACCTGATCACGCCCTTCTTCGAGGGCGTCGGGCGGCGCATGAACATGATGGAGCAGGTGCTCGACGTGCCGCGCCAGGAAGTCATCACCAAGGACAACGCCATGGTCGGCGTCGACGCCGTGGTGTTCTACCAAGTGCAGGATGCCGCCAAGGCGGCCTACGAGGTCGACAACCTGCGGCTCGCGACCGTGAACCTGACGATGACGAACATCCGCACCGTGGTCGGTGCGATGGACCTGGACGAGACGCTGTCCAAGCGCGATGACATCAACCACCGGCTGCTGCGCGTGGTCGACGATGCGACCATGCCCTGGGGCATCAAGGTCACGCGCATCGAGATCAAGGACATCCAGCCGCCCGCGGACCTGATCGAGTCGATGGGCCGGCAGATGAAGGCCGAGCGCGACAAGCGCGCCAACATCCTCGATGCCGAGGGTTTCCGCCAGGCGGCGATCCTCAAGGCCGAAGGCGAGAAGCAGGCCGCGATTCTCAAAGCCGAAGGCGCGCGCGAAGCCGCGTTCCGCAATGCCGAGGCCCGCGAGCGCTCGGCCGAAGCAGAGGCGAAAGCCACCAGCGTGGTCTCGGACGCCATCGGCAAGGGCAGCGTGCAGGCCATCAACTATTTCGTGGCGCTGAAGTATGTCGACGCGATGAAGGATTTCGCGAACTCGCCCAACCAGAAAGTGTTCTTCATGCCGGTGGAGGCTTCGGGCCTGCTGGCCTCGGTGGGAGGCATCGCGGAACTGGCCAGGGACGCCATGCGCCTGCAACCCTCAGGCGGCGCCCGGTAGCCGCAGGCGGAGTTGCCCCCGATGATCGAATTCGCATCCTCCCTGCAGTGGTGGCATTGGTGGATCGCCGCCGCCGTGTTCGCCATCGTCGAGGCCATGGCGCCGGGCGCCGTGGCCATCTGGTTTGCCGCCGCCGCGGCTGTCGTGGGGACCTTGCTGCTGGTGATCCCGCTGCCCTGGCAAGTGCAGCTGGTGCTGTTCGGGGGATTGTCGGTCGCGGCGCTCGCCCTTTGGCGCAGCTGGAAGCGCACCCATCCGGAAACCTCCGAGCTGCCGAACCTCAACCAGCGCGCCGCGCAGTACATTGGCAAGGTCTGCGTGCTGAGCGAAGCGATCGTGCAGGGGTCCGGCAAGGCAAAGGTCGGCGACGGGCACTGGAAGGTGCGCGGGCCGGACCTGCCCGCGGGCACGCCGGTACGCGTCACCGCCGTCGAAGGAGCGTTGCTGATCGTCGAAGTGGCCTGAACGACTGCAAAGTCGAGGAGAGAGCCATGGCTACCGCCGCGCAACTACTGGGTCGCAAGCCTCGGGCCATCTATAGCGTCGGACCGGACGCTCCGGTGCTGGAGGCGGTGCGCTTGATGGCCGAATACAGCGTCGGGGCGCTGCTGGTGATGACCGGCGAGAAGCTCGTCGGCGTGATCTCCGAGCGCGACTATGCCCGCAAGGTGATCCTGATGGGCCGCTCCTCCAGCGACACGCCGGTACACCAGATCATGACCAGGGATGTCTTCACCGTCGAACCGGAGCTGTCGGTCGAGCAGTGCATGGAGATCATGACCAACCGCCGTTTCCGGCACCTGCCGGTCCTCGAAGCCGGCCGCGTGATCGGCATGCTCTCGATCGGCGATCTGGTGCGCGCCGTGCTCGAAGAGCAGAAGCAGACGATCCAGCAGCTGGAAAGCTACATCCACAGCTGAAGCGGAAAGCGGCCCTGCCGCCGCCGCGCCTGCGCCTGCGGGGCGCGCGGTTCAGGTCCAGTACCTCCAGACGCCGGCCAGCACCGCCGCCGCACCGGCCGACCAGGACAGTGCCCGTCCGCCGCGCAGCAGCCGCTCCAGCAGCACGAACACCATCAGCGCCGCGATCCACAACAGGTTCATGACGCCCACGACGAACAGCAGCGCCATGAGTACCCAGCAGCAGCCGACACAGTGCAGGCCGTGCACGAATCCGAGGCGCAGTGAAGCCCTGGCGCCGGGCTGGAAGCCGCCATGGCGCTGGAAGAACTGGAGCGGTGCACGGCATTGCGACAGGCAGGCATCCTTGATGGGTAGCCACTGGTAAATGCCGGCGGCGATGAGCACGGCGCCGCCAAAGCGGTGGTTGGCGCTCGCCATCATGGGCGTCAGCAACGCCAGGGCTTCCAGCCCCCACTGCGCCAGGGCGGCGAGGGCGGAAAACGCCGTCCAGGCGCACAGGTAGCCGCAGGCGAACCAGGCGGCGGGCGCCATCCGCCGGCCCGCGGATGCGTGCACGATGCGCGCATACATCAGCACCATCGGGGTGACCGTGGGCGTCATCATGCCCACCATCATCACGGTCCACATGCTGAAGATGAACAGGAAATGGACCCAGTTCCAGGGCCTGAAGGCCGCATTGGCCAGCGCCGGCGCGCTCATGTCCATGCCGGGCATGTCCGCCATCTGCGCCCCCAGCCAGATCACGTAGCTTAAGGCCAGCGCGCTGATCGCGAGCAGCGACAGCAGCACGGGAACCTGATCGCGGCCCTGCGTTGCCCATCTACCGAGCACCATGCGCGGGCTACTTCCGCCAGTAGGCCGGCGTGAACAGGATCAGCACGGTAAAGATCTCGACGCGGCCGAGGAACATCGCCGCCGTGCACATCCACAGCTGGAAATCGCTGAGCGTGCTGTAGTTGCCGCCGGGCCCGACCCGGTTGAGCCCCGGGCCGACGTTGTTGACGCTGGCGATGATCGCGGTGATCGAGGACGTGAGATCGAGCCCGGACATCAGCAGCGCAAAACTGAGCACGACGATGGTGATGAAGTACAGGAAGATGAAGGCCAGCACCGAATCGACCACGCGATTGGGCACCATCTGGCCCGCAATCTTCAGCGGCGCGACCGCCTGGGGGTGCACCAGCTTGTACATCTCGCGGATCGATTGCTTGCTCAGCACCAGCGAGCGGAACATCTTGATGCCCCCGCCGGTCGAGCCGGTGCTGGCGCACAGGCAGCTGAGGAACAGCATCCACATCGGAGCGAAGGCCGGCCAGTGGCTGTAGTCGGTGCTCACGAGCCCGCAGGTGGTGGCCATCGACACCAGGTTGAAGCCGACATAGCGCGCGGTCGTCAGGAAGTCCGGATAGGTACCGCTTGCGGAGACGTCGATCGAGACAATGACGCCGCTCAGCACGATCCAGAACAGCATCCAGCGTGCCTCCGGATCCCGGGCGTAGGTGCCAGGCTCGCCCTTGCGCAGGGCCAGGAAATGGGTGGCGAAGTTCACGGCGGCGATCACCATGAACACGGCCAGCACGGTTTCGATCAGCGGCGAGTGGTAGTAGCCGATGCTGGCATCGTGCGTTGAAAAGGCGCCAAGCGACAGCACCGAGAAGGCGTGGCAGAGCGCGTCGAACCAGTTCATGCCAGCCGCCCGCAGCGCCAGCGTGCACGCCGCCGTGAGCCCGGCGTACACGAACCACAGCAGGCGCGCGGTGTGCATGATGCGCGGCGCGAGCTTGGCATCCTTGATGGGGCCGGGGGCGTCGGCGCGGTACATCTGCATGCCACCGATTCCCAGCAGCGGCAGGATCGCCACCGCCATCACGATGAGTCCGAGACCGCCCAGCCAGCTCAAGGCGTGCCGCCACAGCACCAGGGCACGCGGCAGGATGTCGAGCCCGGACAGTACCGTCGAACCGGTGGTCGAGAGCCCCGACATGGCTTCAAAGAAGGCCCGCGTGAAGGACAGGCCCGGCACCAGCAGCAGCAGGGGCACGGTCGCCATGACGGTGAGTGCCACCCAGGTCAACGTCACCAGCAGGTAGCCGTCGCGCGGCTTGAGCTCGGCGCGGAAGCGCTGTGTCGCGGCGCGGATCAGCAGGCCCACGATGAGGCTGAGCAGCGCGCTGGTGAGAAAGGCGCTGATGGCAGCTTCGTGGTAGTACAGCGCCGTGCCGATCGGCAGCAGGAACAGCGCGGCGAACAGCGCCAGCACCGAGCCGAGCAGATGTATGACGCTGATCAGCGAGCGCATCGGCCCTGCGCCCTTCAGCTCTCGCCCTGGAACAGCCGCTCGACCGCTTCGATGTGGCGGCGATCGGAGAGAAACACGATCAGGTGGTCCTCGGTCTCGATGAGCGTGTCGTGGTGGGCCATGATCACCTGTTCGCCGCGGGCAATGGCGACGATGCTGGCACCCTCGGGCAGGTCGATGTCCTCGATACGCCGGCCGATCACGCGGGAGCGGTCGGCGGCGCCGTGCACGACGACCTCGATGGCCTCCGCCGCGCCGCGCCGGAGCGAGTGCACGCGCACGATGTCGCCGCGCCGCACGTGCGCCAGGAGCGAGCCGATGGTGATGGTCTGCGGCGAGATCACGACGTCGATGTTGCCCCTCTCCATCAGTTCGCCGTAGGCCGGGCGGTTGATGAGGGCCATGACACGCCGCGCGCCGAGGCGCCGGGCGAGCATCGCCGCCATCACGTTGGCCTCGTCGGAATTGGTGAGTGCCGCGAACACGTCCGCACTGTCGATGTTTTCCTCCACCAGCAGTTCCTCGTCGGCCGCGTCCCCCTGCAGCACGATGGTGTTCTGCAGCAGCTCGGAGGCTTTGCGTGCGCGCCGCGGATCGCGCTCGATCAGCTTGATCTGGTGGCTCTGCTCCAGCGTGCGCGCGAGGCGCAGGCCGATGTTGCCGCCTCCGGCGATCACCAGCTTGCGCACCGCGGGTTCCTGGCGACGCAGCTCGGCCAGCATCTTGGCCAAGTCGTCGCGCGCGGCCACGAAGAAGATCTCGTCATTCTCGGCGACCACCGTGTCGCCGTCCGCCGCGATCAGCCGCTCGTTGCGGTAAATCGCCGCGACGCGCGCATCGCTGCCGCGCAGGTGTTCGCGCAGGATGCGCAGCGGCTGGCCCACGAGCGTGCCTTCGGGGCGCGCGCGCACCCCGGCGAGCTGCACCCGGCCGTCGGCGAAGTCGACCACCTGCAGCGCGCCCGGGTTCGACAGCAGGTGGATGATGTAGTCGGTGACCAGCTCTTCCGGGCTGATCCACACGTCCACGGCCAGGGCGCCCTCGACGAACAGGCCCGCACGCGTGGTGTACTCGGCGGCGCGGATCCGGGCGATGCGCGTTGGCGTGCGATACAGCGTGTGGGCGATCTGGCAGGCCACGATGTTGACCTCGTCGCTGCCGGTGAGTGCGATGAGGATGTCGGTATCGGCAATGCCCGCCGATTCGAGCACCGAGGGGTGGGAGGCGTGGCCCGCGACCACGCGGATGTCGATGCGGTCCTGCAGGTCTCGCAGCGCCTGTTCATCGGTGTCGACCACCGTGACTTCGTTGGCCGGTTCACGCGCCAGGCTGTATGCGGCGGTGCGGCCGACCTGGCCGGCGCCGAGGATCACAATCTTCATCTCCCCACCTGCTACATGAGTTCAAGCCGTGCGAGGCTGAGCATCAGCCATTTCGCACCGAGTTGCTCAAAATTGACGTGGACGCGCGCGTGCGGTCCCTGGCCCTCGACGTTGAGCACGATGCCTTCGCCGAACTTGCCGTGCCGCACCCGGGTCCCGAGGCGCATGCCGCCGGCGCCGGGGTCAGCGGCGATGCCGCCGCCGCGGCGGTGCGCGCCACCTTCCGGCGTGCCGAACGGGCGCGCGAGCTGGATGCGCGGGCGCAGCTCCTGGAGCAGCTCCGGTGGAATCTCCTGGATGAAACGCGAGGCCACGTTGTAGCTGTCGATACCGTGCAGGCGGCGCTGCTCGGCGTAGCTCAGATACAGCACCCGCATGGCGCGCGTGATCCCCACGTAGCAGAGCCGGCGTTCCTCTTCGAGGCTGGCGAGGTCATTGATGGAGCGCTGGTGCGGAAACAGCCCGTCTTCCATGCCGGCCAGGAACACCACGGGAAATTCCAGTCCCTTGGCGGTGTGCAGCGTCATCATCTGCACGCAGTCTTCCCACTCACTGCCCTGGGTCTCGCCGGATTCCAGCACCGCGTGCGCCAGAAAGCTCTGCAGGGGCGGCAGCTCGCTGCTCTCCGGTTCGTAGCCGCGCGCGGCGCTGACCAGCTCCTCGAGATTCTCGACGCGCGCTTCGCCGCGCTCGGCCTTGTTCTTGCGATGGTGCTCGATGAGGCCGCTCTGGCTGATGACGTGATCGACCTGCTCGTGGAGCGCCAAGCCCTCGATCTCTCGGCCGAGGCGCTCGATCAGCGCCAGGAACTGGTGCAGCGCGGCCGAGCCGCGCGCGCCGGTCCCGCTCCCTGCGCCGCCGCTCCCGTCGGGCTGCACCGCCGCAGCGGCACGCCACAGGGACTGTCCCTGCGCCTGCGCCGCCTCGCGCAGGGCCTCGAGCGTGCGTGTGCCGATGCCGCGCACTGGCAGGTTCACGATGCGCTCGAAGGAGGCGTCGTCGTCGCGGTTGGCGATGAGCCGCAGGTAGGCGAGCGCGTCCTTGATCTCCGAGCGCTCGAAGAAGCGCAGCCCGCCGTAGACGCGATAGGGGAGACGCGCCTGGATGAGGGCTTCCTCGAATACCCGCGACTGCGCGTTCGAACGGTAGAGAATGGCGCAGTCGCTCCGTTGGCCGCCTTCCCTGAGCCATTCCTGGATGCGACCCAGCACGAATTCGGCTTCGTCGCGCTCGTTGTAGGCGCAGTACAGCTGCACCGGCAGGCCCTGGGCGCCGCTGGTCCACAGCTTCTTGCCCAGCCGCGTGGAATTGTTGGCGATCAGGGCGTTGGCCGCCGCGAGTATGGCGGCGCTGGAGCGGTAGTTCTGCTCCAGCTTGAAGAGCTGGGCTTTGGGAAAATCGTTGCGGAACTTCTGCAGGTTTTCCACCCGCGCCCCGCGCCAGCGGTAGATGGACTGGTCGTCATCGCCGACGACGAAAGGGAAGCCCGTGGCGCCGACCAGGAGCCGTACCCAGGCGTACTGGATGGAGTTGGTGTCCTGGAACTCATCGACCAGCACGTGGCGGAAGCGCGCGCGGTAATGCTGCAGGAGTGCCGGGCCGTCGCGCCACAGTTCGAAGGCCCGCAGCAGCAGCTCGGCGAAATCCACCGCGCCGGAGCGCGCGCAGAGCTGCTCGTACTCGGTGTAGAGGCGTATCAGGCTCCGCTCTGTCGGATCCCCGCCGGCCTGCAGCTGCTGCGGGCGGCGGCCCTCGTCCTTGTGCTGGTTGATGAAATACTGCACTTCGCGCGGCACGAAGCGCGCCTCGTCGAATTCGAGGGCACGGATCGTCTTGCGGATCAGCCGCAGCTGGTCCTCGCTGTCGAGGATCTGGAAACTCTGCGGGAGCCCGGCCTCGCGCCAATGGAGCCGCAGCAGGCGGTGCGCCAGGCCGTGGAAGGTGCCGAGCCACAGCGCGCTGCCGGAACCGCCGAGCAGGCCCTCGACCCGCGCGCGCATCTCGGCGGCAGCCTTGTTGGTGAAGGTGACGGCCAGGATCCCGTGCGGCGTGGCGCCCTCGGCCTGGATCAGCCAGGCGATGCGATGGATGAGCACGCGGGTCTTGCCGCTGCCGGCGCCGGCCAGCACCAGGGTCGCGCCCAGCGGCGCGGTCACGGCGGCACGCTGGGCGTCGTTCAGGGGTGCAAGGATCGGGGAAACGTCAGTCGGGTCGAGGCTCATGGCAGAGGAGAATTCTACCCCGCGCCGGGCGCCTCCGGCGGGCTCAATCGCCGCCATTACCAGTGATTTCGCAGCTCGCGCAGTGCGAGAAACACTTCGCGCGGCGTCGGCCGCGGCGCCAGGCCCGGCACCTGCGCACGCAGGCCCTCGATGAGTCCAGGTTCACTCAACCTGAAGAATCCGTTGACCGTGAGTTCCTCGGCCAGGCTCAGCACCGGCCGGTCCTCCGCCGCGACGGGCTCCGAGCGGCGCAGCCAGTCCGCCGCCGCGGCGTTGCCAGGCTCGATGTGACGCGTGAAGCGCAGGTTGTTGACGAGGTAGTCGTGCCCGGGATAAATGCGTGTGCTGGGCGCGAGGCGCGCGAGCTTGAGGGCGCAGGTCTCGAACAGGCGCTCCGGGTCACCCCCGTTGCGGCAGTTGCCCACGCCGGCGTTGAAGAGCGTGTCGCCCGAGAACAGCGCCGATCCATCCGCGTGCGCCAGCAGGCAGACGTGGCTCAAGGTGTGGCCCGGCGTGTCGAGACTTTCAAGCTCCACGGTGCGGCCCACACGGATCACATCGCCGGCGGCGAGGCCGCGGGTCACGCCGCCGATGCGCGCCGCGGCCGCGGCGTGCGCCAGCACTTTCGCGCCGGTGGCCGCGACCAGCGCCGCGTTGCCAGCGGTGTGATCGAGATGCTCGTGCGTGTTGAGGATCTGGGTGATGGTCCAGCCGCGCTCGGTGGCGCGGCGCAGGCAGGCCTGCCAGTCCAGCGGGTCGATGACCAGCGCCTCGCCGGTCTCGGCACAGGCGATCACATAGTGGTAGTTGCGCAGCTCGTTGGCCGCCCAGATGCGCTCGACGATCATGATCCGCGAAGCCTACGTCATAATGCCGCGCATGCAACGGGCAATTGCGTCCCTCACACCGTGAACCGCGCGCAGCTCGAGGCGGCCTATCGCCGCACCCATTACGAGGTGCGGACGCCCGATGGCCCGATGCTGCTGCGCATCGACGAGCATTGCCCGCGGCTGCAGGACGTGCACGCCGGACTCGGAGTGAGCGAGTCGGTGTTTCTGACGGCGTGGAATCCGCAGAGCGTGCCGCAGTGCGCGCCGCGCAACGCGGTGGCGCAGGCGCGCCTGGACCAGCGGCTCGCGGCCCTCGCGCTCACCGTCTGGCCGGGATGGGGCCGTGATCCGGAAGGGAAATGGCCCGCTGAGCAGAGCCTGTTTGTCGCTGGCCTCGATCGCGACACTGCCGCGGGTCTGGCCCGGGAATTCGCGCAGCAGGCCTTCGTGCATGCCGCGGCGGATGCCGTACCGCGGCTGATCTGGGTCTAGAGTCGTTCTGTTCGGGGCACGCAACAGGACAAGCCGGGCAAGGGCCATCCACATCCTGGCGGCACCCGTTACATGTAACGGGTGGAAGTTAGAAAGGGACACAGGATGCGGTTCGTCCGCGGCAAGTCAGGGCTTGCGGGCGGCCAGCTCACACTCCACCGCCGCAGATCAGGTCCCACGTCCCGATGATGGCAAACAGACCGTAGTGCGAGTCGGGCAGGCGTCTATCTGGACCACGTCCAGTCGGCCGCCGAGGCGCGGCACCCGCCCCCGCCGGCTCCCGTCCAGGCGCGACCCCTGACCACACGGCCGGTCGCCGCCGCCGTCGGCTCCCCGTCCTTCAAGGCGAACCGGCCATTGACGATGACGTCGCGGACTCCGGTGCTCAGCTGGTGCGAATTCTGATAGGTCGCGTGATCCTGGATCGAGGCCGGATCGAAGACCACGATATCGGCGTAGGCGCCGGGCTGCAGCCGGCCCCGGTCCTTCAGCGACAGATTGTCCGCGGGGAGTGAAGTCATCCTGCGCACCGCTTCCTCGGTGCTCAGGACGTGATCCTCGCGCACATACTTGGCAAAGACCCTGGAAAAATTGCCATAGGCGCGCGGATGCGCCGCCGAGAGCAGGAATACGCCTTCCGGCGCGTCGCCCTGCTCGTCGGATCCGAAGCTCACCCACGGCAGCGCCATCTGCCGCCGGATATTCTGCTCACTCATCAGGAAATACGCGACGCCAACGCGGGTGCCGTCCTCAATGACGAGGTCGATGGCCGCATCTTCGGGGGAAACGCCCCGGTCCTTGGCCACTTCCGCCAGCGTCTTGCCGGTCAGCGGTTTCAGTTTCGGATTCCGGAAGCTCAGGAACAGCGTGCCCCCGGCTCCAGCCGCACCGTAAAGGTTCTCCCAGCTCGCGGGATGCGGGTTGCGCATTTCAGCGATCACCTTGCTGCGAATTGCAGGGTCCTTGAGCCGCTTGATCCAGGCTTCCAGCCCCCCGTCCTGGACCCACGAGGGCATCGCGGCATCCAGTCCGGTGGCGCCCGCCGTGTAGGAGTACATGTTGGCGCTGATCCTTACGCCCGCCGCACGCGCCTGCTCGATCGCGGCGATGACGGCATCGATCTTTCCCCAGTTGTCCTTGCCCGAGATCTTGAAGTGGTAGATCTCGGCCGGTGCGCCGCTCTCTTTGGCGATCTGGATGGTCTCCTGCACCGCAGATTCGATGCGATCGCCCTCGCTGCGCATATGAGTCGTGTAGATGCCCCCGCAGCGGCCTGATTCCTTCGCCAGCGCAATCAGTTCCGGCGTCCGGGCGTAGGTGGCCGGCGCATAGATGAGCATGGTCGTGAGGCCCAGGGCCCCTTCTTCCATGGCCTGGCGGACCAGTCCGCGCATCTGCGTAAGTTGCGCTGCCGTGGGCTGCACGTCCGCTTCGCCGAGCACGTACGTCCGCACGGTCGGTGCACCGACAAACGAGGCCACATTGGGGCCGATTCCCTTGCGCTCCAACCCGCTCAGGTACTCGCCCAGCGTCGTCCACGTGACGGGGTATTTGATGTCTATTTCGCGTTCGACCACCTGTTTCTTCATGAGCGGGTTCAGCGGACCCATCGAGAACTCGCCCAGCACTTCCAGGGTCACGCCCTGGCTGAGATCGCTCAGGGCGCGGCCATCGACCAGCAAGGACTCCTCCGGATGCGCCAGCATGTTGATGAAGCCGGGCGCAACGGCCTGGCCGTGTACGTCCAGCTCGAGGCGGCCGACCAGATTCCGGTCCGGGCCCACATAGGCAATGCGATCGCCATCGACCGCAAGCTCGCCCGGATAGGGCTTGCCGCCGGACCCGTCGTAGATGAGTCCGCCGTGCAGGACCAGGTCGTGAATGGCGAGATCCGCGGAGGCCGCACTTCCGGCCAGCGGCAAGGCCGCGCCCAGGACCATCGCCAGCCGCAGCGCAAGGCCGCCATAGCGCGCCATCCGTTTCTCGCTCATCCGGAGACACCCGCCAGGAACTGCGTGGTGGGCAGGTAATGATCGACGAGGAGGGCCAGGAACAGCCACATCAGGTAGCGGATCGAAAACCGGAACACGCGCATCGGCAGCTCCTCGCGCCGCGTGAGCTTGAGCAGCAGGGCATGCACCAGGAAACGGCCGCTGAGCAGCACCGCGGCCAGGAGGTAGATCAGCCCGCTCATGCCGGTGAGAAAGGGCAGCAGCGTGACCACGGCCAGGATCACGGTGTAGAGCAGCACATGGAGTCGCGTGAATTCCACGCCGTGGGTCACCGGCAGCATCGGGATGTCCACCTTGGCATATTCGTGGCGGCGCGCGATCGCCAGCGCCCAGAAATGCGGGGGCGTCCAGGCGAAGATGATCAGGAACAGCAGCAGTGCGTGCGGATCGATGGTGTTGGTCACCGCCGCCCAGCCGAGCACGGGCGGGGCGGCGCCGGCCGCGCCGCCGATGACGATGTTCTGCGGCGTGGCGCGCTTGAGCCAGAGGGTGTAGACCACGGCGTAGCCGATCAGCGAGGCAAAAGTGAGCAGCGCCGTGAGCGTGTTGACGAGCAGGGCCAGGATCAGCATCGAGGCGATACCTAGAATGCCCGCGAACAGCAGGGCCTGCCGGTGGTTCAGGGCGCCCGTGGGGAGCGGGCGGCCGCGGGTGCGCGACATGCGCGCGTCGATGCGCCGGTCGAGCACGTGGTTGAGGGTCGCGGCCGAAGCGGCCGCCAGCGCAATGCCGAGGTTGCCGAACAGCAGCGCATCGAGGGGCGGCAGGCCGGGGGTTGCCAGCAAGGTACCGACGACGGCAGTGAGCACGATCAGGGCCACCACACGCGGCTTGGTGAGCGCCAGGTAATCGCGCCAGTGGGCTGTGCCGAGCACCGGCAGCGCCTCGGGCGGAACGCTCAACGGCGTGCTCACGGCGCCCGCCACACCGGCCGGAGCGAGCGGTTGAGCGCGAGCACCGCCAGCAGCAGCAGCACCGCGCCCGCGTTGTGCGCGGTGGCGAGCCACACCGGAAAACCGCTCAAGACCATCGCCACGGCGATGCTGAGCTGCACGATGAGCGCGGCCAGCACCGCGGTGGCGGCGAGGCGCGCAAAGTCATCGCTCCGGGAGCGCAGCACGCGCGTGGCCGCCAGCACCAGCAGCACGGTGGCCAGCACGGCGCCGAGGCGATGCGTGAAGTGGATCATGGCCGCGCTGCCGCTCTGCAGCGCTGGCCACCATTGGCCCTGGCATTTGGGCAGGTCCGGGCAGCCCGCAGCAGCGTAGTGGCTGCTGGTCCAGCCGCCGAGCGCGAGCTGCAGGGCGAGGGCTACGAGGGCCAGCAGCGCGATCTGGCGGGTGCGCGGCAGGCTCGATCCGAGGAAGGCCGTGCCAGCGCGCCAGGTGCTGAGTTCGCGCCGGCCGAGCGTCAGGACCAGCCACCACAGGACCGACAAGGTGGTCATGCCGAGCAGCAGATGCGCGGTCACGATCACCGGCTCCAGCAATCGCGTCACGGTGAGCATCCCGAGCAGGCCCTGCGTGACGAGGAGTCCCAGCAGGCCCACGGAGAGGGGCAGGGACACCAATCGCTCCCTCCTTGTTTGTATCACAAGTGTTACAAAAATGACGACTGCAAGCCCTAATGTCGCGGCTGCGTAACGATGGATCATCTCCTTCCAGGCCTTGCCGGCCTCAACCACGCCGACGGGACTCACGTGCCCATAGCAACCGGGCCAGTCCGGACAGCTCAGGCCCGCGGCCGAAAGGCGCACGTAGGCGCCCATCACCACGACGAAGAAACACAGCAGGAAGGCGCCGAACGCGACGGGGCGGATGAGTGCGGCACGGGACATCGTTCAACCGATATGCGAGAGCTCTAGCAGCTTCTTGAGATCATCACGCAGGCCCGAAGGGTTGTCGCGCACATCGTAGCGCATCATCAGATTGCCCAGTGGATCGACGACGTAAATGGCGTGTTCCCGGGGCGCCGGAAAATCCTGGCGCAAGGCCGCCCCGCCGGCCTCGCTCGGCGGCAGTGTGAGAAGCCCGGCGTGCTCGCGCTGCAGGTAGGCGCGGTCGCAGCAGCCCTCGCCGCCGAGCAGCACGCGCTGCGCGCGCGGCGTCAGCTTTCCCAGCGACAGCCAGGTCTGGCGGGCATAGATGAGCGCGCCCTGGCAGGACGCATCGCAGCCCGCCTCGCCCGCGCCGATCACCACCAGCGACCACTTGCCGGTGAAGGCGGCGCCGGGGACCGGCACGACCGGGACAATGAGTTGCCCATGGTTCGTGTGGCTCGCCGGGCGCCAGCCCGAGCCGTAGTACAGCAAGAACGCGCCGCCGAGCGGCGCGGCGAACAGCAGCAGCAGCAGGAGCAGCGGCCGGCGGTTGTTTCTTGCGGGCGTCTTGCCGGTCACGGGCCGCGCCGCTCCAGGTTCAGGAACACATAGAGGAAAGCGGTCAGCGCAGCGAACCCCCACCACTGCACGGCATAGGCCAGGTGCCGCATCGGACCGAATCCGTCACTCGCGCTGCGCCAGTTGCGCCGGAAGCCAAACGGTTCCGTGGCCGCGAGCAGCAGCTGACGAGGTTCCACATTTTCGCCCAGTGCGGCGCCCAGTTGCGCTGCCGTCGGAAAGCTGGTGCGCTTGGGCCAGCGGGAGTCCGCCGCCGGCGGCGCGCGCCCGGCCGCGAGTCCGGTCACCGGCAAGGCATCGAGCCGCCCGCGAACCTGTAGCGTGAGAGGCGGGTTCATGGCGAGGTCCGGAAGCCGGTCACGCCGCCCCTCCGGCAGCGCCACCCAGCCGCGGTTCACCAGCAGCCAACGCCCATCATCGAGCCGCATCGGGGTGAGCACTTCGTAGCCCACCTGCCCGTCATCGCTCATGTTGTCCAGCAGGAACTGGCGCGCCGCGTCGTAGCGGCCCGTGACGATCAGCTGCGCGTAGCGCGGCAGCGATGCCATCGAGCGCGTGCCCAGCAAACTCGCCGGGGCATTCGTGCCGGCGGCGAAGGCCGCCGCCAGCGCGGTTTTTTCCGCGGCCCGGTGCCATTGCCAGCGGCCCAGTTGCGCGAACAGCAGCACGGCGGCGAGCGCCAGAGCGCTCATCCAGCCACTGGCGATGAATCGACGGGAGCCCAATTCCAGGCGCAGCACCAAACGGCGACTCCAGCGGCAAATCCCAAGGGGCCGGCATTGTGCCGCCCACTGCGCGCTGAGTACAGGCGGACGCCTATAATCGCCGGGATGAATGCGATCAGGCTGGTGGTGATTGTGGTGCTGGTGGCGATCGTCGCGAGCCTCGGCACGGCGCTCTACCACCTGGCCACGGGGCACGGCGATTCGGGCAAGATGCTGCGCTCCCTGACGCTGCGCGTCGCCCTGTCGGTGGCGCTGTTCCTGCTGCTGATGTTCGCCTGGCGCATGGGGTGGATCCATCCGCACGGTCTCGGTCGCTGAAACCCGCGTGATCCGTGTGCGCCCACAGTCCATCGGGCTCAGCTGCGCCGTGCTGGGTGCGCTCGGCTTTTCGCTCAAGGCCATCTTCGTGAAGGCCGCCTATCGCTACGGCGTCGATCCCGAAACGCTCCTGGCGCTGCGCATGCTCTACGCGCTGCCGCTGTTCCTGCTGCTTGGTGCCCGCGCCGCACGCACCGCCCCGACGGCCATCACGCGCGAGGACTGGCGCGCTCTCGCGCTGCTGGGGTTCCTCGGCTATTTCGCTTCGAGCTATCTGGATTTCCTCGGCCTCCGGCACATCTCGGCCGCGCTGGAGCGCCTCATCCTGTACGTCTATCCGACGATCGTCGTGCTCTACACCGCCTGGCAGGAACGCCGCTACCCCTCGCCGGCGATGCTGCTCGCGCTGCTCCTGTGCTACGCCGGCGTGGCACTTGCGGTCGCGCATGATGTACATACGGGCGGCGCGCAGGTCTGGCTTGGCGGCCTGCTGATCTTCGCGAGCGCGCTTTTCTACGCGGTCTACCTGATCCGCTCCGCGCCCCTCCTGGCGCGCGTGGGCTCGGCCCGCTTCACCGCCTGGGCGACTTCCGCCGCCTGTGTGTACGCGATCGCGCTGTTCCTGGCGCAACGGCCGCTGGGCAACCTCATCGCCCAGCCCTGGCAGGTGCAGGCGCTGAGCGCGGCGATGGCGGTGTTCTCCACGGTGCTGCCGATCTGGCTGTTCTCGGAGGCGATTCGGCGCCTCGGAGCGGGTCCGACGGCGGTGATCGGCTCGCTGGGCCCGGTGATCACGATGCTGCTCGCCTGGCAGCTGCTGGGCGAACCGCTCGGCGTGCTGCAAATGCTGGGCGCGGCCCTGGTGGTCTACGGCGTGCGGCTGGTGGCAGCGGAACAGCGATGAAATCCTGCCGCGCTGCTCTTATGCTGGCGCGATCATGAAGGCGGACAGTCCCGGTCCTCTGTGGCTGACGGCGGCGGCGCTGGCGCTGCTGTGGTGCGTGGGGCTGTTCGGTCGCGGCTACTGGACGCCGGACGAGCCGCGCGAGGCGGCACTGGCCGCCTCGGTGAGCACGCAGGCGCTCCCGCTGCCGCAACTCGCCGGCGTGACGTTTGCGGAAAAACCGCCGCTCACTTACTGGCTCGCAGGCGCGTCGATGGCGCAATTCGGCCGTGGCGCGGCGGCGGCGCGCCTGCCGCAGCTGGGCTACGCGCTGCTGGCTTTGCTTTCCATCGTGGCGCTGGCGCGCGCGCTGCTGGCCAGGAAAGCCGATGGGCGCGTCACGGCCGGGGTGGCCGCGATCCTGTTCGCCACCGGCGCGCTCATCTACCAGGTGCAGATCTGGCTCGACACCGATGCCCTGCTGCTCGCCGGGGTCTGTCTCGCGCTCGCCGGCATGTACACCGGACTGGCCGCCACGGCGCGCAAACGCCGGCTGTGCGGGTATCTGGCGATGCACGCCGGGCTCACGCTCGCCTTCTTCGGCAAGAATCTTGCCGCCTGGCTGGTCCCGGTGCTGACCTTCCTGTGTTTCATCGCCTGGGAACGCCGCGGGCGGGAACTGCTGCGTTGGGAATTCTGGCTTGGCGCGCTGCTGCCCCTCAGCTGCATCTCAGCCTGGGTGCTTAGCGTCGAGGCGCGGCCCGACGGCGCACAGGCCCTGCGCATCCTGTTCTGGAACAACCTGGTAGGCCGCGTCCTGCCCGTCGCCACCGAAGCGCGCTACAACTACGCCGGCGGTCATCCGAACTGGCCCGGCCGGTACTTTGCTGAACTGCCACTGTACCTGCTGCCGTGGACCGTGCTCGCCGCGTATGCCCTGCGCGCCGCCTGGCGCGGCCTGCGCCAGGGCGTGGAAGAGCGCAGGGCCTGGCGGTTCGCGCTGTGTGCCTCGCTGCCCGGTCTGCTGCTGCTGTCCTTCGCCGCCACCGGGCGCAGCATCTATGCCGCGCCCTGCATGATCGGCTTCGTGCTGCTGATTGCCTTGTGGCTGGCCGATGCCGGGGCGGAGCCCGCTGCGGTGCCGGCGCAGCGCGCGATTTCGATCACGGCGCTCCTGATCGCGCTGCTGGCGCTGCTCGTGCTGGGCCTCACCCTCGCGCTGCAGTGGAGCGTCGAGCGCGCCGGCGCCCTTGAATTCGCCATCAGCGCGAGCGCCGCGGCGGCCGTCGTGGCCGTGGCCACGCGCCAGGCCTGGGTGCGCTCGATATCCGCGCCGGCCGCCGTCACGCGCCTGGCCGTGGCCTGGTGCCTGCTGCTGTCCCTGGGTGTCCTGAATATATTTGCCGCGATCAATCGCACCCAGGACATCGAAGCGCTGGCCGCGCGAGTGGCGCAGGCCGCCGGTCCAGGGCCGCTCCTGCTGTGGAATCCGGATGAGACCACGCTCGCCTGGGCGCAGCTTTACCTGGCCGCGGATCGCTGGTCCGCGCTCGATGCCACGGATGCCAACGCGGTGGCGCTGCTCGAGCAGCAGCTGCGGCGCGCACCGCGGACTACGATCATGAGTCCAATCGGAGGCCGAGGGTGGTCCAGCGCGCAGTGGCTGATTTACCTGCAGGGCCGCGCCACGGCCGAAGAACTGACCCGACCCCAGGGGCGCGTGGATTCCACCCTGAGCGCGGCCGGTCTCGTGAAACGCCTTCAGGTCCAGCGCCCCGGGGGCCGGGGCTATCTTCTGTGGCAATTCCCAGTCAGCGCGCCGTCCTCGCCGTAGTTGCTGGCTCATTGCGGCGTCTGCTGCGCCTCTTGAAGCGACTTCGGCAGCTCCAATTCCCAGGGGCCGTACTTGCGGTCAAACAGGTCGCCTTCTCCTGGCTCTGGATCCTCAGGTCCTGCTGCGCACGCAAAACCCGGCACAATCAGCCAAATCGCCAGCACGCAGCGCTTGCCCCGTATTGTGAGCAGGCCGGTACTAGAGTCGAAATCGTAGTGTTTTCCCAGCGCTTGATGCGACCACGGAAACGCCGGCCGCGTCGGCATGGTGCGGTACGGAGAGCGCGGCGTGGAGCCCATGCTTGAGTTTCGGCGGCGCTCCCGCGACGCTCGCTCGATCGAATTCGCCGCAGCCGCGCGCAGTTCGCCGCCCCAGTCGACCCCGGGGGAGGTAGCGATGGCCGCAGTCGGCGGCGCAGTGTTCTGCCCCGTCAGTTCCGGGCGGTGGGTTCGCGAATTTCCGGGCGCCGCCTTGCTCTGGCGCACAGCCAGCGGATTCCTGCTCCCGCTCCAGGCCAGCCAGACCGTCAGTGGGTATGCGGGCTCAGTCCGTCGTGAATCGCGAAGCGCGCGCATGAATAGCAGACCACCGAGCAGATGCAGCGCAACCACGGCGACCAGCGCAGTAGCACGCGCACGGCGCGCGGCCTTGGCTGCTCGCATTCCGCGCGCGCTCCCCGTTTATCCCCGATGTGCGACGTCCAACGTAGTTCAGCGTTTGGGACCGCATGAGCTTGGCGAAGTTCCCGGCGGCCGCGGCTATCTGCTGTGGACGGCTGGCGTGCCGCCCGTCCCCTGCGCCTCCAGCGGCAATGACAGCTTGCGCGCGAAGTAAGTAAATTCGCGCGCGCTCATCGCCGATTGCTCATCGAGCGTGGCACCGGCGCCGTGGCCGCCCTCGATGACCTCGTAAAACAGGTAGGGCTGGCCCAGCTGCGCAAGCCGCGCGGCGAATTTGCGCGCGTGCTGCGGGCCGACCCGATCATCCTTGGTTGTGCTCCAGACCAGGGGCTCCGGATACTTCACGTCCGCCCTGAGGTTCTGGTACGGGGAAATCGCCGCCAGGAAGGCGCGCTCTTCCGGCACCGTGACGCTGCCGTACTCCCCGACCCAGGAACTGCCGGCCGCGATCTGCTCGTAGCGCAGCATGTCGAGCAGCGGCACTTCGATGTCCACCGCGCCCCACAGCTCCGGCCGCTGGTTGAATTCCACGCCCATCAGCAGGCCGCCGTTGGAGCCGCCGCGGATGCCCAGACGCGAGGCTTTGGTAAAGCCGCGCGCGATCAGGTCCTCGGCCACCGCGGCAAAGTCATCGTAGATGCACTGCCGGTGTGTCTTGAGTCCCGCCTCGTGCCAGGCGGGCCCGAATTCTCCGCCGCCCCGGATGTTGGCGACGGCCAAGGCGCCGCCCCGCTCCATCCACAGTTTTCCGGTGCTGGAGGAGTAGTACGGTGTCTGGGACAACTGGAATCCGCCGTAAGCCGTCAGGATCGTCGGCGTGGTGCCGTCGCGCGGGGCCTCTTTCGGGTGCACGATGAAGTAGGGAATTCGCGTGCCATCCTTCGAGACCGCTTCGAGCTGCTCCACTGTGTGGTGCGAGGCATCGAACCGTGCGGGCAGCGTCTTCACGCTCTCGAGCTTTCCGCTGGCGAGGTCGGCGAACCACAGCTTCGACGGCGTCAGGAACCCGGTGACCTGGAGAAAGGCGCGGTCGCTGTGCTGGTCGGCATCGATGATGTCGATGGAGGCGTAGTCCGGCAGGGCCAGGGCGCGCTGCGACCACTGCTGGGCGGGCCTCGGCGTGTAGATGTAGGCCCGCCCCTTCACGTTGTCGAGTTCGGTGACGAGCAGGTGGTGGCGCGTGACGGCCGCCTGGGCGAAGGCGTGGCGTTCCGCGGGCGAATAGACCAGAGTCGGCCGCAGCTCCGCCGGTGCTGCGAGCGCCTGCGCGAGGTCGATGGCGACCAGTGAGCCCTGGGCAAACTTCGCGCCACCCGCGCCCGGCCAGTCCTCGCGCAGCTCGATGATGAGCCGTCCGTCGATCAGTCCTGCGACATTCGCTTTCCGGGGCAAGGCGAGCCGCACCAGGCCCGCCGGGGTCTGTAGCTGGTATTCGGTTTCAAAAAAGCTGACGGCGCGCTCGATGATCAGCGCGTGGCGGCCGCCGGCGTCCTGCAACGCGAGTGGAAAGACCCCGACATCGCTCCGTTCGCCCCGGTACAGTTCCTGCGCGCCGCCCAGCGGCTCGCCCCGCCGCAGACGCTTGACGACGTAGGGATAGCCGGAGGCCGTCAGTTCACCGGGCGACCATTCCCGGCTGACCCACAGCGTGTCCTCATCCTGCCAGGCCAGGCCCTGCTTGCCGCGCGGAAGGGAGAAACCGCCGGGCACGAATTTCGCGCTGCGCAGGTCGAACTCGCGCTCCGTCACCGCGTCCTCGCCGCCATCGGACAAGGCCAACATGCAGCGGCGCTCGGCTGGCTGCTGGCAATCCACGCCGCTCCAGAACCAGTTGGCTTTCTCCTGCGCGGACAGCGCGTCGAGGTCGAGCACCGTGGCCCACGCGGGAGCGGGATGCTGGTAGTCCCGGAAGCTTGCCCGGCGCCACAGCCCGTGCGCGTGCTGCGCGTCCTGCCAATGGTTGTAGATGCTGCCGCCTAGGAACTGCGGTTCTGGAATCCGGTCCGTGGCCTGGGCGATGGCCAGCGCCTCCTGGTAGAACGGGGCAAAATGCGGATCTTTGTCGAGCACGCCCGAGGTCCTGGCGTTTTCGGCGCGCACCCAATCCAGCGCTCGGGTCCCATCGACCTCTTCGAGCCAGAGAAAGGGATCGGTCGTGCCGGCCGTGTCGGCAACCAGGCGCGGCGGGGCCAGCAGGAAGAGACCGGCACACAGGGAAATCAGTGCAGTAGAACGCATGGCGGCGCCTCTCGCGGGAAGATGGGCGGCCAATGATAGTCGTCCGCAACTTTCGGCACCACGGCTGGCCAAGGTGCGGAATCCGGCGCAGGATTGCGCTTTCAATTCCAGTGAAAGGGGATCCGAATGCGGCACCAATACGCAGTGGCGGCAGTATTGTCTCTGGCTCTGGCGTGCAGTGCCCAGGCGCTCGCCGCCACCCCGGAAGCCAGGGCCGATGCGCTGGTCAATGATTTCGTCTACGAGAGTCTCGCGCTTGCGCCGGCGACGGCGACCTTCGCCGGCTACCACGTGCACAAGGGAGTGCGTCTCGACAGTCTCTGGGACGATTACAGCCAGGGCGGCATCGCGCGCATACGCAACTTCAATGTCGGGCTCTCGCAGCGGCTGGATTCACTCCACGGCTCGGCGCTCGATGCCGAGCGCGAGGCCGATCTTGACATCGTGCGCGACGCCGTCGGTCTGAATCTGCTGGAATTCGATCACATCCAGAATTACCGCCACAACCCGACCGTCTATGTCGAGCTGATCGGCAATGGGCTCTACAACCTCTACGTCCTCAATTCCGCCCCCGAAGAGCAGCGCTTCGGCTACATCATCAAGCGTCTGGAACGCCTGCCGGTGCTGATCGCGCAGGCCAGGGCCAATCTCATCGATTCGCCCGAGGTGTGGAACCGTGTGGCGCGCGAAGAGAACGACGGCAACATCGAGCTGGTCGACAAGACGCTGCGCGCGGCCACGCCGGACAAGCTCAGGGACGCCTACGGCGCCGCGGCCGCGCCGGCCCTGAAATCGCTGCGCGGGTTCAACGACTACCTGGCCAGCACGCTGTCAAAGAAGACCAGCGACTGGCGGCTCGGTGCGGACAACTACCGTCAGAAATGCGGTTTCTACCTGCACACCGGCAAGACCCCGGCCGAGCTGCTGGCGGTGGCGGAACATGATCTCGCCACGACGCGCGCCGAGATTGCCAAGCTGGCTGCGCCGCGCACGCCGGAGGAGGCGCTCGCCGACGTGGCCAGCCAGCACGCCACGCCCGCGACCTACATGGATGAGGTGCGCCAGACGCTCGCTCAGTCCACCGCTTTCGTCAAGAAGAAGGACCTGCTCACGCTCGCCGACAGCAGCAACCTGGCCGTCATCGACACACCGGTGTTCATGCGCGGAATCTACGCCGTCGGTGGTTTCAACCCTGCCCCGGCGCTCGAGCCGCAGCTCGGCGCCTATTACTGGGTGACGCCGATCCCGGGCGACTGGCCGCAGGCGCGCATCGATTCCAAGCTGCGTGAATACAACCACTACGCCCTGCACCAGCTTACGGTTCATGAGGCAATGCCCGGCCACTATGTGCAGGCCGAATACGCCAATCGCGTCGAGCCCCTCGCGCGCCGCGTGTTGCGCAACATCTGGGGCAACAACGCCTACATCGAAGGCTGGGCGGTCTACGCGCAGCAGATGATGACGGACGAAGGGTACCTGGACAACGATCCGAAGATGCGGCTCGCCATGCTCAAGCAGATGATGCGTGGCGAGGCGAACACGATTTTGGATGTCCGCCTGCAGACCATGGGGATGACGGACAGCCAGGCGCTCGACCTGATGATCAAGCAGACCTACCAGGAGCGCGAGGAAGCGACCGCCAAGCTGCAACGCGCGCAGCTCTCCTCCTGCCAGCTCGCCGTGTACTACGCCGGCGCGCAGGGCTGGAACGAAGCGCGCGCGCACTATCGCGAGCGTCACCCAAAGGACTACTCGTTGAAAAAATTCCACGAGGCGGCGCTCAACGAAGGCGCCGTCCCGCTGGCGACGCTCGATCGGCTGCTGCACTGAGGCGGCCGCGACGGGCATTCGAGCCGATCGATCGCCATGACGACCCGGGTTGAAATCACCAAGCTGGCCGCCCACTACGACGCGCGCGGTGTTCTCTTCGAGCCCCTGGATCCGCCGCGGCTGGCCGGCTGGAAGAATGTGCATGCCGTGATCACCGAACCGGGCGCGGTACGCGGCAACCACCAGCACCTGCGCGGCACGGAGGTGACGGCGGTCGTCGGGCCGGCGCTGGTGCGCTACCGCGAGGACGGCCAGACCTGCGATGCCGCGGTGCCGGCCGGCGAGGTCTGGCGCTTCCAGTTCCCGCCCGGCGTTGCCCATGCGTTCCGGAACACCGGGGATCGCCCGTTCCTGCTGGTGTCGTTCAATACGGAGGTCCACGACCCCGTCGACCCGGATGCAGAGCCGGTGGAGTTGATCCCGGCCGCGGCGCGTTAGCCCGGTCCTGGACCGGGAAGACCATTAATTGCCAGACGGGCCGCCCAGGACTACAGTCGGGGCGTAGGCACTCGTTTAAGGTCTGGAGGTCTTTATGACTACCCGCACCATTGAATGGGCTCCGCCGCCACGCCGCAGCACGGCCTTCCTTGCCATCGTTGCGCTCCACGTGCTGGTCATCTACGGATTCCTCACCGTGTTCGTGCCTCCCAAGCTGCACGCACCGGTTCCTCCAATGTCCGGCGAGGTCCTGAACATGCCTCGCTCGCCGCCCACGAAGGCGCCACGGCCAGCACCCTTCACGCCTGGATCCGGGGAAGTTTTTCAGATACCGAATGTTCCGCTTGCGCCCATCCATTGGGATTATTCTGACCCATCGTCCACAGCCATCACTACCGGCACCGAGTCGTCGGGAGGCGCGGGACCTAGCGTGCCGCTCTCCTACGTGGTGACTAAGCCGATCGATGAGTTTTACCCGCCGGGATCGATTCGCCTCAATGAAGAAGGGGCGAGCACCCTGCAGGTGTGCGTCGCTGCGAATGGCGCGCTCGCCGGTGCGCCGGCCCTCCAGTCGAGTTCCGGATATCCCCGATTGGATGCCGCCGCCCTGAAATGGGCGCGCGAGGCGCTGCGATTCACTCCCGCGCAGCAGGATGGCAAGGCCGTGCCCGCCTGCAAGGGTTTCCGGGTCAGCTTCAAGCTAAGAACATAGCTTCCGCAGGGAGCCGGAACCCGGGCGCCTACGGTGCAGGCTTCGGGGTCGTCTGCTTTACCACTTCGCCGCCCTTCATGACGAACGCAACCGATTGCAGCGTGCCGACATCGGCGAGCGGGTCGCCCGCTACTGCGATCAAGTCGCCAAAGCGGCCGACTTCAATGGCGCCGACGTCCCGTGAGCGGCCCAGCGCCTCCGCGGCCGTGACGGTTGCCGCCTGGATGGCCTGCATGGGCGACATCCCCCACGTCACCATCGTGGCGAACTGCTTCGCATTGTCGCCGTTTGGATAGACGCCGGCATCAGTGCCAAATATCATTTTCACGCCGGCCTTCAGTGCCGCACGAAACGTCTGACGTTGCTTGAGCCCCACGGATCGCTCCTTGTCCAACGATTCCTTGAACAGGCCATTCCTTTCGCCTTCGGCGAGAATGTAGTCGTCATCGTAAATATCCATTGAAAAATAGGTGCCGTGCTGCCGGGCGAGCGCAAAGGCTTCCTCATCGGCGAGACTGGCGTGCTCGACCGTATCGACTCCTGCCCTGATCGCGTCCTTGATGCCGGAATTGCCGTGGGCGTGCACTGCAACCCTCAGCCCCAGCATATGAGCCTCATCCACGATGGCTTCCATTTCGGCGAGGGTGTACTGCTGTGCGGCGACGGAGTCCGTCTTGGACAGAACGCCGCCCGTGCCGCAAAACTTGATGACTTCGGCTCCATACTTGCGCAACTTGCGCACCATCGCGCGCAATTCGTCCGGACCATTGGCGATGGCCGTCGTCGGAGTCGTGATCGAAGGGGGTAACTCCGTGAAGTCGCAATGACCGCCCGTCGCGCCGATGGCATAGGTTGCCGGCACGATACGCGGTCCGGGTATAAAGCCCTGCTCGATGCCCTGCTTTATGGCCACGTCGTCATAGTTCCTCGAACCGACGTTTCGAACCGTCGTGAAGCCCGCCTCCAGAGTGCGCCTGGCGTTTGCCACCCCGACCACAGTCCAGAAATTGTCCGTAAAGGGCAATCTCCGGTAACCGCTGAAGTGCGGGTCGGAGGTGAGATGGACGTGCATGTCGATCAGGCCCGGCAGCAGCGTCATTCCCGGGAGGTCGATGCGGCGCGCACCGGGGGTGATCGGCGCTTCGTGGCCAAGCACGGCGGATATTCGGCCGTCGGTGATCGTGATCTGCGGACGCTCGATCGTGCGGCCTGCGAGCACATCCACCATGCGATCGGCAGTGACCACCACCGTGTCGGCATTGGCGGAGTGTGCGGCGAAGAGAATTCCGGCGGTCAGAATTGCGGTGACCTGTCTCATTTGAAAATGCTCCGGAAATGGATTACCGGGCTAACAAGGCAGACGGGGAGTCAGGGGCGGAGTGTCGCGTCCAAAGTGCGCGGGTCCGGGTTCATCGAATGAGCCTACAGGAAAATACCGCCCGAGACCTCGATGCGCTGGCCGTTGATCCAGCCGTTTTCGGGCGACAGGAGCGAGGCGATGACGCCGCCGATGTCATCGGGCAGGCCGACCCGGCCAAGTGCGGTCTGCGAGGCAATGCCGGCATTGAGCTGAGCGTTGTCGCGCACCACACCTCCACCGAAGTCGGTTTCTATGGCACCCGGTGCGACGATATTCACGGTAATGCCACGGGGCCCCAGTTCCTTGGCCAGGTAGCGGGTGAGGACCTCCACGGCACCCTTCATGGCGGCGTAGGCGGAGTAGCCCGGCAGGGCGAAGCGTGCGAGCCCCGAGGAGAGGTTCACGATCCGGCCACCGTCTGCGATCAGGGGCAGCAGGGCCTGCGTGAGAAAGAACGCACCCTTGAAATGAATGTTTACGAGCTCGTCAAACTGCGCAATCGTCGTCTCGGCGAAACTGGCGTGGATGCCGGTGCCGGCATTGTTGACGAGAAAATTGAACCGCTCTCGCTGCCAGTGGCTCTTGAGCGCCTGCCGCAGCTGACCGGCAAAGGCCGCGAAGCTGCCGTGGTCGGCCACGTCAAGGGGCAGGGCCACGGCCCGACGTCCCGCAGAAGCGATCTGGGCCACGACGGCTTCGGCTTCAGCGCGACTGTGAAGATAGGTGAGTATGACGTCGGTGCCGTGCGTGGCGAGTTTCAGCGCGGTGCTTTTGCCCAGGCCGCGGCTGGCACCAGTGACTAGGGCGACAGGAGTTGATGGCTTCATGGGCAAACCTGTGAGAGACCGGTGCGGAGGCTGCTGCGTGTAGGCGGCCGGCTCGCATACTTATAGCAAAAATTCCGTGACTGGGATGCGGTGGCTCGATCCGCTCAGCCGAGCTCATCCGGCATGCTCGCTTTGCGCTGCACCATGTACCCGAGCAGCGCCTCCTCGATCGCGGTGTCCAGCGGCGGCGCCTCGTAGGATTCGAGCAGGGCCTTCCAGCGCCGGTTGGCGCGCTTGAGCTGGTCGACGGAGCCTTCCGCGCTCCACTGCTCGTAGGAATTATTGTCCGCGAGCTCAAAGTCGTGGAAGGCGTGTTCGTAGTTCGCCATCGTGTGCGCCGAGCCCAGGTAATGCTTGCCCGGACCGATTTCGCGGAAGGCTTCCAGCGCGAAGCCGTTGGCGTCGAGACTCAGTCCCCGGGCGAGGGTGTGAAAGCCTCCCAGCTGGTCGACGTCCATCACGAACTTCTCATAGGACATCGCCAGTCCGGCCTCGAGCCAGCCCGCCGCGTGCAGGATGAAATTGGCACCGGCCATGAACGCCGGCCACATCGAGTTCGCGCTCTCGAAGGCCGCCTGCGCGTCCGCCACCTTCGATCCGCACAGGTTGCCGCCGCAGCGCAGGGGCACTTTGAGCCGCCGCGCCAGCTGCCCGATCGCGAAGTAGGCGAGCGCGGGCTCCGGGGTACCGAAGGTGGGCGCACCGCTCCGCAGCGACATCGAGGAGAGGAAATTCCCGAGGATCACGGGCGAACCGGGCCGCTCGAGCTGCGCCAGCGCCACGCAGAACATCGCCTCGGCGTAGCACTGCGCGAGCGCGCCCGCGGTGGTGACCGGCCCCATCGCGCCGCCCAGGATGAAAGGCACGCACACCGGTGCCTGGTTGGCCGCGGCGTAGGTGCGGATCACGCGGCTCGCCTCGCCGTCGAGCACCAGCGGTGAGTTGACGTTCACGTTGCCGAGAATCACGCAGTGGTTGGCAACGAATTCCTTCCCGAAGAGGATCCGGCACAGCTCGATCGAGTCCGCGGCGCGCGCGGCGGTCGTGACCGAGCCCATGAAGGGCTTGTCCGAGTAGCGCATGTGCGCGTAGACCATGTCGAAGTGCCGCTTGTTGACCGGCACGTCGACCGGCTCGCACACGGTGCCCCCGGAGTGGTGCAGCCAGGGCGAGAGGTAGGCGAGCTTGACGAAATTGTGGAAGTCCGCCAGCGTGCCGTAGCGGCGGCCGCGATCCAGGTCCGTGACGAAGGGCGGGCCGTAGGCCGGCGCGAACACCGTGTGCGGGCCACCGATCTGCACGTTGCGGGCGGGGTTGCGGGCGTGCTGCGTGAATTCCTGCGGCGCCGAGCGGCGCACCAGTTCGCGTGCCAGCCCGGCCGGCACGTGGATCCGCCAGTCGCCGGCGATCTTGGCCCCCGCTTTGCGCCACAGCGCGATGGCCTCGGCATCGCCGCGGATCTCGAAGCCGATTTCCTCCAGCAGGATATCGGCGTGGCGCTCGATCGCCTCGAGCCCCTCGGGGGACAGGAATTCGTAGGGCGGCAGCTCGCGGGTGATGTAGGCCGGTGCGACCGGTCGCTGGGCCCGGGCTTTCTGCCGGGCCTCGCGGCCGCTTGGTCGGGCGCGACGTGCGGCCGGGTCGCTCTCGGACATGCGCTGCTCTCCTGCTTGGGGCCATTCTTTACCGAAGGCCCCGCCTGTCAACCTGAATTCTCCTTCCATCCTGGAACTGCATTGAAAATGCACCCGGGGAAGAGGCTTAATGTCTGCCATGACTGCCGATGAATTCAGGGCCCTCGCCATGGCTTTGCCGGGCGTGATCGAGGCCGCACACCAGGGGCACGCGGACTTTCGCGTGCGCGGAAACATCTTTGCGACCCTGGGATATCCGGATGACGAGTGGGGCATGGTGCGGCTCGCGCCCGACGAGCAGGCGAAGCGCCTGAAGCAGGCCCCCGCCGTATTCGTGCCCGCTAAAGGGGCGTGGGGCGTGCAGGGCAGTACGCTGGTGAATCTCAAGGCGGCGACGGCAGAGACTGCGCGCCCGGCGATGCGCGCGGCGTGGGAGCGGCTGGTGCGGGAGGAGACGGCGGCTCACGGAAAGCCAGGCGGGCGCGGGAAGCCGGAACGGCGGAAGAGGATGAAGATCTGATATGGAACGACCGGTCAAGTGGTGGTCGGTGATGGGT
>Ga0209488_10000744_pt1 | contig 27730 bp, 23 predicted proteins | sample Rivendell_Oct201_8_FD_188349 | JGI IMG/M metagenome (GOLD analysis project Ga0209488, IMG submission 188349) | Vadose zone soil microbial communities from the Eel River Critical Zone Observatory, Northern California, USA -... | ecosystem: Environmental > Terrestrial > Soil > Vadose zone >...
AGGCAGCAAAATGATTCGGGAGGGAACCGGAATTATCCGATTCCCCCGAACCGACTGTCTCATTCCACTCCGTGCTGCCCCAGTCCGGATTACTGGGACAGGCTCCTGTGGGAGAGGGATTCGTGAGGAACAGTGTTATATTCCGGCCATGCATTGGTTTTCCCGCGCATGCCTGTTCACATTCCTTTCCATTACGATTTTGAGCGCCGCTCCACAGACTCCCTTTTCCTCCGCCCCATTTACCGCCTGCAAATCCGACGGACAAGTTGGGTCGCTCCCCGCTCCAACGCACGCCAATATCGCGGTCCAGGTCGACGCGTCCGCTGCGCCGCGCTTGTCCTATTACAAAGCGCAGAACGGTCCCGGTGTTTTGGGCCCTCGCGGATGGAGTTGTTTCGAAATTTACGGCTCGAGCGGCGGATCTTGCGACTCCCATCATTCAGCAACTCGAACTGGGAAACTAACGGCGCCGTGATGAATGAGAATTCCGGCATTGGTGGGGAGGATTGATCATGCGCGAGCGTATCCACTATCCCGGATTCTGGCATGCCGTCCTGCTTTGCGTCGTCGTCATTGTCCTCCAGTTTGTTGCAGCCATTCCTTTCGCGCTGCTGGACTTCATTTGGGGTTTCAAATCAATTCAGAATCCTCTCATTTTAGGAGCGGTGAATCTTGTTTCGATCTGGGGAGCAATCTGGTTCGGATTACAGCTTGGGAAGGTTCCGGCTGCGGAAGCCTTTCCTTTGAAAGGTGTCTCACTGCGATTTGTTGCCGTCATGGTGATGTGTTTTGCAGGAACCTTCATTCTGCTGTCGGAAGTGGACAACGCGTTCCGGATGATTCTTCCGCAGCCACAGTGGCTCCAGGAATTATTCGAACAGATTATTTCGAGTGCCGACCATCCCGTCGGCGCGTTCCTGTTGCTGGCAGTTGTGGCGCCACTTACGGAGGAACCGCTCTGTCGCGGTTTGTTTCTCCGTGGTTTTCTGCGTCGATACAGTACTGGCGGTGCGATTGCTCTCTCGGCGCTGCTGTTTGCATTGTTGCACATGAATCCGTGGCAATTCCTGTCGGCCCTGGGTGGCGGAGCGTTGCTGGGCTGGCTCTTCGTACGGACTCGTTCTCTTGTGCCGTGCATCATGGGCCATGCGCTCTTTAATAGCGCGGCGTTCTCCACGTCTTATCTTCCCTTCCAGATTGTGGGGTTCAACACCGTCCCGAACGGCGGCCCGGTGCAGTTTCAACCATTGTGGTTTGATGCTCTCGGTTTTGGGTTAACGATTACCGGACTGTTGCTCCTGATACGCATGACCCCAAATCCGTCTCCGCTGGAGTTGCCTCCAGTTGAACCGCCACCAATTGCGGACGTCGCCGGAGGCTCTTAGAGACCGGTTAATGAATCCTTCTCCCTCAGGGAGAAGGTGCCGCGAAGCGGCGGATGAGGGAATCAATCTTCGCTAAAACTGATCCCCTGCCCTTTGGGAGACGGATTCTATTTCGTCGATTTCTTTCCTCTTGGGCTCGGATCCGACCACAAGTACTATCTGCGGGAGAAACGAGTTCCAGGAGGAGCGTTCCCATGAAGCGATACGTATTTGCGATTTTCGTTGTCCTGACCCTCGGTGCCCTTGCGCCGCTCTGCGCGCAGGACCTCACGATCACCAACGCGCGTATCATCGGCGCCAATGGCGCGGTCATCGAACGTGGTTCCATCACGGTGCGGGCGGGGAAAATAGTTTCCGTCGCGACCGGCGCTCCGTCCGCTGTCATCGGACAGACGATCGACGCGAAGGGCATGACCGCAATGCCCGGCTTCATCGATGCGCACAAGCACATCAACACCGGACCCGACGAGAAGGCGCAGATGCAGGCGCTGCTCGAAGCCGGCTACACCACGATCCTTTCCGGAGGCGGACCTGCGGAAGGGAACATCACCCTTCGCGATCACATTGAAAAAGGCGTCATCAACGGACCGCGAATCATTCCCTCGGGCCAGGTGCGTCTGGCGGGCAATACTCCGGAAATGGCGCGCGATCAAATCCGGAAGTTGGCGGAGTTGGGTGTGAAGTTTACCGGTGAGATTTCATTGACTCCGGTTCCGGGCCCGACCGCGCAGGAGATTGAAGTCCTCAAGGCCGTCGTCGACGAAGGGAAGAAGGCCGGCGTAATGGTCCAGGTACACGCTGTGAGCACTCCGGCGATGATGGCCGCCATCGACGCCGGTGTGCGCCTGCTGGTTCACGTTCCAAACAAAGACTGGGTGACAAAGGCCGATGCTCAGAAACTCGCGGCCTCCGGCACGAAGATTCTCGCGACGATCGGATTCGGCGCGCCCATCTTCGGTGTCTTCGCGCCAGACAACAATGCGCGTTTCCGTGATGGCAGGCCCTGGCCCGCATCGATCTCCGGCGCCGATCTTCTCGACGGTGTGGCCGTGGGGCAGGAGGCCGGATTCACGATGGTCAACTCGCGAACGATTTGGGAGGTGGGCGGTTTGCTCGGCTATTGCACCGATTCCGGATATGACGCCAAGGCCGGTCTGGATCACGAACTGAAGACCTACAATGTGATGTTCTCAATGCAGGACATGATCAAGCTGATGGGACCGAACACTGCATCCTATATTCAGATGGGCGACCAGCTCGGAACCCTCGAGCCGGGCAAGCTGGCCGACATTGTTCTTCTCGATGGGAATCCGTTGGAAGGTTATTGGAATTGGCTGAAGGCCAAGGTCGTGGTCAAGGGCGGCACGGTTGTAGTCGATAAACGTTAGAGCTGTTATCTGTCTCCGGTTCCTTCGGCGAATCGATAGCCTTTCCCGATGACGGTAATGCCGCATTCGGAAACCGTGAAGCGCTCGGCATCATGTGCCGCATCGAACCCGATGGTTTCGCCTGCCGGAATGACGACGTGCTTGTCGACAATGCAGCGTCGCAACTGCGCTCCCTCTCCAACGGTGACACCTTCGAAGAGAAGGGAATTCTCCACGACGGCGCGGTCTTCCACACGAACGTTCGGAAAAAGAATGGCGTGCCGCAGCGTTCCTCCGACGATCAATGTTCCCGATGCGAGCATGCAGTTGACAATTTCCGCTTCCTGCCCAGACCTGCCGTGCACGCTGCGGGCCGGAGGATGCTGTCCCTCATACGTTCGGATCGGCCAGTCCCCCTGGTACAGATCGATCGCCGGCATGGGTTGGAGCAGATCCATGTTCGCTTCGTAGAATGCATCAATCGTTCCCACGTCCCGCCAATACTGATCGGCGGTGACGCGTCCACTGGCGCCTCCGAAACGATAGGCATTCACCCGGTGCTTTCCCACCATCAAAGGAAGAATGTCTTTGCCGAAATCGTGTTCGGAATCTCCACTGTGATCTTCATGAAGGAGCTCGATCAGAAGTTTCATGGAAAACACATAAACACCCATCGAGGCGAGCGCATGCTGGGAATCGCCCGGAATGGTCGCGGGATTTTCAGGTTTTTCATGAAAGGAAACAATCCGGTCTTTTGCGTCCACGCTCATGACGCCGAATGATTTGGCCTGTTCGATTCCGACCGTCAGACAGGCGATGGTGAGATCGGCTCCGGAATTGTGGTGATGCTGCAGCATGGCGTCATAATCCATGCGATAAACGTGATCGCCCGAAAGAATCAACGCATACTTCGCGCCGCTGCGTTCCAGCAAGTAGAGATTCTGGTAAATCGCATCCGCCGTGCCGCTGTACCAGGATTCTCCCGTCCGCATCTGCGGGGGCACGGGCGTGATGTACTCGCCAAGTTCGGAATTGAAGATCGACCACGCATCGCGCAGGTGCTTCTGCAGCGACTGGGACTTGTACTGCGTGAGCACGAGAATTCGTCGCAACCCCGAGTGCAGGCAGTTGCTGAGCGTGAAATCGATGATGCGGTATCGTCCGCCGAAGGGAACGGCCGGCTTGGCCCGCTCTGCGGTCAACGGATGCAGACGTGAACCGATTCCGCCAGCCAGGATAATGCTGATCGTCTCTTCATGCATGGACCCTTCGATCTATAGGTCGCCTCTATGAAAAAAAAACGTCTCGGAGCAGTTGCCATTTCAAAAGGCAATGTTCCGTGACGTCGTGGTCCGTTCAAAACTGATAACGGCTCTGTCGAATCGCAGGTACGACTGTGTACGTGAGGGAAGAATTATGGGACCGCCGGACAATCGCTGTCAAGCAAGCGCCCGAGTGGGTAGTGACTCAGTTTGAAATCGCGAAGCGGATCCCGCGAGGGGTATTAGCTATAGCCAAGGGAAACTTTTCGATTTGGCTACCACCCCGGCGCCCATCACGAGATGGGCCACCCGAAATCTCTTGATTGCTTCGCCCTATCGGGCTCGCGCTCGCAGCCGCTCGCGTCCCAGGAGGGGAGACTGAATTTCAAACGGAGACACGACCCTCAGAATTGGATCTGAAGACGAGAACAGGGAGACTTGATTTCAGCAAAGGCATTTCTTTTTGGACTTTGACTTTGCTGAGTACCACGGGACGTGTATTCTTCCGTCGGGAGGAGACGTGATGTTTCGAAACGTTGCGCGTGGGCTGCAGGCAGGAGTGGTGGTCCTACTTTTGATCGCACCGATAGTGGGGCAGCGTTCGGTTGCGGCTAAATTTGACCTGACGAAACGGACAACCCTGAAGGGAATCGTGACCCGTGTGGATTGGTCCAACCCTCATGTCCACATTCTTATGAATGTTCAGGACGGTGCGAAGCCCGTGAGCTGGGCCGTCGAACTGGAGAGCGTGCTGGAACTGGAACGCAGCGCCTGGAATCGCGATTCACTCAAACCCGGCGCCACGATTACCGTTCAAGGCCCTGTGGCCCGGGACGACAGCCATCAGATCTGGGGCGATTCCGTCGTCCTTGCGAGTAATGGAAAACGCGTCCTGGCGATGACGCCCGCAGCCATCGCATTCTTCAAACCCTCTGTTCCAACTCCGGCTGCAGGTCCGACACCGCGCTGGCCCGATGGCAAACCGCGGTTGGGACCGGAACCCGGCGAGACCGGCTATTGGGCGCGGCCCAGTGCCATGGGTTTAAAGGAAGACGGCGTCAATGTGGAGATGGACCAGTACGGGCTGCTGAAGAACATCAACGATGCGGCCAAGGTGGCGCCATTCCAGCCGTGGGCTCGCGACCTTTACATGTACCGTCAGAGATCCTCGATGAAAGACGATCCCATGTATCTCCGATGCTATCCGCCCGGCGCGGTGCGTCAGTTTCAGATGCCGTTCGGAATCCAGTTTCTCGAAGACAAAGCCTTCAATCGGATTTTTGTCATGAACGGCGGCGGTAATCACGACTGGCACTTTATCTACACCGACGGCCGAGCGCAGAAGGGCGACGCGCGCGGCAACTCGGATAATCCGCTGTACTACGGACAAGCGGCGGGGAAGTGGGACGGCGACGTTCTGGTCGTCGACTCGAAGAGCTTCAACGAAGGATTCTGGATGAGCAACGGCGGCACGCCGCACACCGGGCAGCTCCATCTGGTCGAACGCTTCACGCGTTCGGACATGAACACATTAAAATACGAAGTCACCATTGATGATCCTGGAGCCTACACGCGGTCGTGGAAAGCAAGCTGGACACTCCAATGGATCGCCGGAGAGGAACTCCCGGCCTATTACTGTCAGGATAACCGCGCATAGGCGGACGGAGGACAAGATGCGAAAACTTTCGCCGATCGTATTGTTGGGTGCCGCCACTTTGCTTTCACTCGCAACACAACAATTCCTGGCTCAGGGCCGCGGCGGCGGTGGCGCGGCAACAGGCCGGGGTGGAGCCGCGGGAACCGCCGACCTGCGTCTGGCGCCCCGCTGGCCCGATGGTCACATCAATCTGGGTCCGGTACCCGGAGCCGAAATGGGACTCTGGGATGCAACGCCCACGCAGATTCCGTTGGCGAGACCCGACGTCGCATCGGACTTCGGTCTTTTTGCGGCGGACGCCAGGGAGCCCAGCGATCCGTTTCTTGCGGCAAAGCCCAAGCTCAGCCAGATTCCATTTCAACCGTGGGCCCGCAGTCTTTTTGCCGCCCGCGTTCTGACGCGGCAGGAACCCTACACGCGATGCAAGGCATCGAGCGGTGCCCGGGAAGTGGCCACGGCGTATGGCACGCAGTTCGTCGAAGCTCCGGAATTGAAGCGCCTCTATATTGTCGAAACCGGCGGCGCCCACAGTTTCCGTACTATATATATGGATGGCCGTGCCCATCCCGCAAACCTGTCGCCCAGTGATCGCGGACACTCGGTGGGCCACTGGGAAGGCGACTCACTGGTGATCGATACCGTCGGATTCAATGAGAAGGTGTGGATCGATAATCTGGGAGTGCCCACGACCGACAAGCTGCACACGATCGAAAAAATCACGCGCACCAACTACGCATCGATCACGTACGAAATCACCATCGACGATCCTGGCGCCTACACCGCTTCATGGAAGAGCGGCTTTTATTTGCGCTGGAGTCCGGGTGAAAGCTTTGAGTTTGTCTGCCAGGAAAACAATCAGGCACCGGAACTCATCATGGGCGAAGACCATATTCCGGTCGCGCCGATTCCGTTTGTGCCGTAGGCGGTTTAGCGGCGACTCGACCAGTTTTCTATTTGGAGATCTTTGAATCGGCCAAAATCTCTGGTGTTGGTTGTGACCAGGACCAGACCATTTGTATGTGCAATTGCGGCAATCTGACTGTCGACAAATGGTGCGGGTCGACCGAGAGTTTCCAATCGTGCTCGCTCGCGGCCGTGCCATGCGGCGGCCGTCTCGTCGTACGGCAGAACGGGGAACGAAGTCTGCACGACGTCCTCCAGATAGCTTTCCAGCGCGGTCCGTCGCTTGCCGCGGGGCAGCAGCTGGCAGCCGTATGTCAGTTCGTGCCAGACCGGGGCTCCGATCGCGCACTCATGCCCATGTTTCTCGAGCTTCGCTACAATTTCAATGCCTGGTTCTTTGGAAACAGGTGACGAAACAATGCTCGTATCCAGCAGATACCGGATCGTCATAAAGAGACCTTGCGGCCAGCCCCTTTCTCCCGCAAGGCCTGGAAAAAGGCGCGATCAACTCCAATGGCCTTGGGGGAGTGCTTTCGCAGGAATGCGGCATAGGCTTCACTAAACTGAGGACGGTCGTTGCGTAAGCGCTCCAGCTGACGATGGGAAATGAGAATAGCGACGGGTTTGCCCCGACGGGTCAATTCGACTTCCACTCCAGCCTCCGCCTGGTCCAGGATCGAGGGAAGATTGGAACGAGCTTCTGCAATGGAATATCTCTTCACCATGATCGCTAATGTACATCGAGGTGTACATACATGCAATTAGTTTCACGAACTGCACCGATCGAGGATGCGGTCGAGGACGCCAGCTCGTTCGATGAAGGCTCGTTCAAATTCATCAGGCAGGCGAACTGGAGACTTCCATTCGGAGATCGCTTTTCACCGTCTGTCGGGAACTTCATCCGTTCGTCCGATAGCGCAGACCATGGCGCATTGTTTCCTCTACATTCCCTGTTGGTGACACCGGTGGGTTATTCTTTCTTGAAATCTGGAGAGGACACATGAACATCCTTCGATACGCCAGCCTGCTTCTCGTTCTTGCATTTCAAAACACAGCCCCTCCGGAGCCCGGCATTGTGCAGGGAACCGTGACGCGCGTGGGCACCAACGAACCTATAGCGGACGTTCAGGTTTCGTTAGAGGGAGGCGCTGCCAGCCCGCAGGCGACTCAGTCTCTACTGAACGCCGCAACGGCCGCGGGAATTCCGATCGCTCCGCCGCAGGGCGCATCGTTGTCGGAGATCACACAGCTCATCACGAATGCGGCGGCGGCCCGCGGTCTGCCGCTCCAGGCACAGGGGATTCAGAGTCTGGTGACACGTGCGGTCGGCACCCAATCCTGGCCAACCGTCATCACAGGCCAGGATGGAAAGTTCGCGTTTCGCGACATCGTGCCCGGCCGATACACGGTTCGCGCCACACGCGATGGATTTTTCGGCAAGCCCGCGGGCACGGTGTATCCGCCCACCGCATCGATCGATATCGTCATTGCCGGCAAGGACACCGTGCAGGCTTCACTTGCCATGGCGCAGGGCGGCATCATCGGCGGCCGGATCAATGACACAGCCGGCGAGGTCGTGCCGAATATCAACGTGCAGGCGTTTTCCGTCGGCTATCAAAACGGTTTTTCGTTGCTGCAGCCCGCGGTCACCAAAACAACCGACGATCGCGGTGAGTATCGGCTGTTCTGGGTTCCACCCGGCGAGTACTTCGTCGGCGTGACGCCGCCCGCGACGCCACCCGCTGCGGGTGGTTTGCCGAGGGCGCGAACGTTCTATCCCGGCGTCACGCGCCTGAATGATGCGATGCCGATCACCATTCGCGGCGGAGAGGATCTTCGCGGCATCGACATCGCGATCCGGACGGCGCCGCTGTTCAAGATCTCCGGCCAGGTCACCAGCTCGATTCCGATACCTTTGTCGCCGACGGGCGAGCCGGTGCTGGGCACCGCCTTTCTTCACCTGGCGGATCGCGATCTGAATACTCCAAACGACAGCACCAGAGCGAATCAGGCCGGCACATTCGTGATATCGCCATTGAACTCTACCGGTACATTTGAGGTAGCCGGCGTGGCGCCGGGTTCGTACGAGTTGCTTGCGAGAGTCGCCGACCCCAGTGTTGGAACGGGCCTCGCGGCGTTCTCGTGGGGACGCGCTTTGATTGAAATATCGGATCACGATGTGAAGGACGTTGCGATTGCCGTTACCGCAAGCCCCGCGTTGAAGGGAACGGTGCGTGCGACAACGGGAACGCGCCTTCCTCCGAACCTTCGAATCGTGCTGACACCGATGGGCGGGTCCTCGCGCGTCGCTCTCTATGGACTGGTTTCCACGCGCGGCACGACCGTGGCGGCAGACGGCTCGTTTGCAGTCGCCGCCATTCCTCCAGGCCAGTTCCGCATCGGCGCATTGCCGGGATTGCCGCAGGATCTCTTCATTGCCGACGTTCGCCAGAATGGAGTGAGTGTTTTCGATTCCGGATTCGATATCGGCGCGAAGGAACCGAATCCTATCGAGATCCTCATCAGTGGCGGAGCGGGAGTCGTCGAAGGCACTGTCGCCGATGGCCCATCGAAGATCGTTCCCGGTGCAACCGTGGTGCTCGCACCCGAACCTCGTCGTATGGAAAATCGTGCGCTGGTCTTGGTGGCGACCGCCGACGCAATGGGACGTTTCGCTTTCCACGGCGTTGCCCCTGGAGATTACCAGTTGCTCGCATGGGAAACCGCACCGGCCAATGCCTACCAGAGTGTGGCTTACCTGAAAAAATACGAGAGCCGCGCCAAAGCCATTCACGTCAATCAAAGTGCGACCGTGAACGCGGAGCTTGCGGTGATTCGGTAGAACAGCCTCGCGACTCCGGGTATGATCCGGTTCATGATTATTGAGAACCAGAAACAAGTGACCGAGGCGGTGTTGAGTGAAGTTCAACGCATTGCAGACCCGCGACTTCGGGAGATCATTTCTGCCGCCGTACGTCATCTCCACGAGTTTGCCCGTGAAGTGAAGTTGACCGAAGATGAATTCCGCCAGGCCTGCACGTTCGTCGCGAGGCTCGGGCAGAAGACAAACGACACGCACAATGAAGTCGTTCTGCTGTGCGGCTCGCTGGGGTTGTCCGCGCTCATCTGTCTCCTGAACAACGGCAATAACGGTCAGACTGAAACAACGGCCAACATGCTGGGACCCTTCTGGCGTATGGAATCCCCGCGCACGGCAAATGGTGCATCGATCGTGCGCTCGCCGACACCGGGACTGCCGCTGTTCGTCAACGCGTGGGTGAAGGACACTGCCGGAAAGCCGGTTGCCGATGCCGAGGTCGATGTCTGGCAGTCTTCACCCGAAGGATTCTACGAAAACCAGGATCCCGTTCAGGCCAACATGAATCTTCGCGGAAAGTTCAGAACCGACGCCAAAGGCCATATCAGTCTTCGCACGGTGCGGCCATCGGGCTATCCGATTCCAGTCGATGGACCGGTGGGTGATCTTATCCGGCTCCAGGGACGTCACAATATGCGGCCCGCGCACTTGCATTTCCTCATCTTCAAGGATGGCTACAAGACTCACATCTCGCAGGTCTACGTGAACGATGACGTGAATCTTGAAACCGATGTGCAGTTCGGTGTGACGCGCGCGCTTGTGGGCAACTACGTCCGGCATGATAACGAACAACCACCGGCCGGCGACGTCGCGGGGCCATGGTACTCTCTCGACTTCACATTCACGATTGAACCGGGACTGGCGAAGTTGCCGCGGCCGCCGATTACCGGTAAAGCGGATGGCGATAGAGTTCTACTGGAAATATTAAAGCGGACCTGAGAGGAGCTACTTGCAGCGATGAGTCAGCAGAACCTGGAAGAAGTGATACAGAGCATCGGGAATCCGGTCGAACTGTTGCGTAATTCGCAAATCGGACCATATGCCTTTCCGGTCGTACGTCCGGAATTTACCAACTGGAGAGACGAACAACTGGCCTGGCGCGAGTCCTGCGCGCTCTTCGACCAGTCTCACCACATGACCGACCTCTACGTGGAAGGCCCCGATGCACTGCGATTGTTGTCGGACCTCGCCGTGAACAGCTTCAAAAATTTCAAGGTCAACCAGGCCAAGCAGTTTATTGCGTGCAATCACGAGGGATATGTCATCGGTGATGCCATTCTGTTTTATCTGGACGAGAACAAGTTCAATCTTGTCGGACGGCCTCCCGCTGCCAATTGGGTGCAATACCACGTCGAGGCCGGCGGCTATGATGTGTCCGCGATCAGAGACGAACGGTCCGCTGTGAATAGAGGCCAGCGGAAAGTTTTCAGATATCAGGTTCAGGGACCTCATGCGGTTCGAGTGATGGAGAAGGTCACGCGAAGAACCGCGCCGGACATCCGTTTCTTTAATATGGATGTGTTCAACATTGCGGGCCACGATGTTCGCGCTCTGCGTCATGGGATGGTGGGACAACCCGGCTGGGAATTGTTTGGCCCCTGGGAGTCCGGTGACGCGGTTCGAGATGCCATTGTTGAAGCCGGCGCGGAATACGGGATCCGGCAGGTGGGATCGCGGGCTTACCCGACCAGCTGCCTCGAATCGGGTTGGATCCCATCGCCGCTTCCGGCGATATATACCAGTGAAAAACTGAAGCCATACCGGCAATGGTTGAGCCCCAGGAGTTACGAAGCCACGGCTTCACTGGGCGGCAGCTTCTATTCCGACGACATCACGTCTTACTACCTGACTCCGCACGAACTGGGCTACTGGCCCTTCGTCAAATTCGATCATGATTTTGTCGGACGACAAGCGCTGGAACCGATTGCCGGGAAACCGAAGCGGAAGAAGGTAACGCTGATTTGGAACGACACGGATACCGCGCGAGTCTTCCAGTCGTTGTTCCATCCGGGCGGAGATAACGCCAAGTATATCGATTTGCCCATCGCGAACTATTCCTCCATGCCTTACGACAAGGTGTTAAAGGATGGACAGCCCGTGGGAATATCCACGTACAGCGGTTACACCCATAACGAACGCTCGATGGTTTCGCTGGCCATGCTGGATCTGGAACACAGCACTCCCGGCGGCGAGGTCACGCTGGTCTGGGGTGAGGAAAAACGCGGATCATCGAAACCGACTGTGGAGCGTCACGCTCAGGCACAAATCCGTGCGACGGTTGCGCCGGCTCCCATTTCGGAAGTTGCACGCGTTGCTTACCGGCCGAGGTGAGGGAAATGAGGGAATCAATTTTCGAAGCAACCCCAATCCGGATTCCCTCATCCGGTGCTTCGCGCCACCTTCTCCCTGAGGGAGAAGGACTCTCCCAACGCTTTCGTCAGCTCTGGTTCCACTCCACGCGTTCCTGATCCGGGCTCTCCCGCTCGTAGAACCATTTCAGGCCGAGTGGCTCTTCGCTGAGAATCGTGGTCTTGAAACTTCTCCAGGCCTGAATTTCAAAGTAGTCCAGCGGACCGCCATGGGAGCGCAGCCGGTGCGGCACACCCGGCGGAAAGTACACCAGCGTGCCGGGTTCGATTTCGCGAAATTCGTTTTCGACTTCGACCACGCCGCGCCCCTTGAAAGTCATGTAACAGTGAGCCGCGCCTTTGGGATTGGCATCCGTGCCTTTGTGCAGGTGATAGGGAGACGCGCCGCCCTCGTTATAGTGCATCTCTCCCGCCTGAATGGCATTGCTCAACGTGAGTCTGCTCCCATCGCGAAGCCGAACGCTGGACTCGGCGCAGAATCGCCGGACGCGTCCGCCGCTCGCATCGCTTAAGGCACGCAGGGTTTTCCTGTTGAAGAAATATCCGGGTCCACCCGGCAACCCATCATCGACGCTTGCCGGAGGTTTCGGTGCCACCAGATGCAGCAGTTCGACGGCAGATCCTGCCGCTTCAAAGCGAGCAGTCTCCGTTGGTGCGAGCAGCACGCCGGCTCCGTCTTCCGCCTCATGCGTTCCGCTCTTGTATTGCAAGACTCCCTTCGACGGAGCTTGAATGACATACACGAGGTGGTAATCATTTCCGGCATTCAGATCGAAGTGCCGGCCGGGAGCGATCGTTCGGCGGTAAACCGTCAGATTATTCGAACCACACAATTCCGGACTGCAAAGCGTCTTTACGGTTCCGGATTCGACCGCCTTAGATTCGCAGGTATTCGAATTGACTATCGTCAGATCACTGATTCCCGCCATGAGTTGCGCTCCTTGAATTAAAGGATGCAATTCTATTCGGAGGCCCGAAGAGTTCAAAAACTAAATCGAATCTGCCCCTGAAGTGTGCGAGGCGTCGTGCCCGTGAGCGAGCCGCCTTTATCCGGGATTCGTCCGAAAACGATTCCGGGCGTGTTGACGCTTTGACCTGTTTGAGGCTGTGGGTCGGACAGGTCGGGATGGTTCAACACGTTTGTCGCGTCGAATCGCACTTGGAGCGATTTGGATTCCGATATCCGGAACGTCTTCCCGATGTTCGCATCCAGCCTCCACTTTCCGATGGACGATAGCGACAACGGCATGGTGCCGCGTTGTCCGGGAAGGGGATTCACCAGCATCAGCTCGCCGGCTGAACCATCCGGATTCTGCTTCGCGAGAGCGTTGAGAGTGCAGCTTCCATTGTTGAAGAGGTTGAAGCCCATGGTATCCGTGGTTTTCGTCACGTCACACTGCGGATCCGGTGTCAATGTGAACTGATTACCGAAGTAGGTTCCCGTCTGGTGGTTCGGGCCATCCCACTGCGCGTGTCCCTTCGTTTCAAGGTCAAACTGAGGAGATGCGACGCTCATCCGGCTTTGCCCGAGATTCAGCGTCTGAAGTCCGCCGGCATAGAGCATGCGGCCGCCAATGACAGTCCTGGGATTTCCGCTGAACGCATTGTAGATGATGCTCGTCTGCCATTTTTCAATTGCTCGTGCGATCCATCCCGAAGCGTTTCCAAACAGTAACTTGCTGGGTCCAACCGGCAATTCAAAGGTGCCGTTGGTGTGAAAATCGTTTTTCACACTGAGGTATGCCGGGGCATAGTCGGCATTCCTGTCCAGCGGATTGGTGTAGCCCGATGTCGGAAGCCCCATGGTCTTTGCCCAGGCATACGTGGACTGAAAGTTGATGCCTTGTACCGGCCGCAAGGTGAACTGCACCGTGAGGGATTGATAATTGGTACCGCTGATGTTGCTGGTGTACGTGCCCGTGCCGAGTTGAGGATTGGCCACAATGTAGTTCTCGGAGAAGCAACGGAGTGGAGCGGGATTGCCAGATCCCACAGTCGTCTGTCCGGTCGCCAGACGGTCGCAGCCGTTGCGAAGCACGCGGCCGGCAACGCCGGTCGGCTGAGCCAGCAAGCCCGACTGGACGGCGTTAAGACCTTCTATCGATGCGGCGACAGCATCAAAATTGCCAAGGGCGAGGTTGTTTGTAAAGGTCGCGTTCCGGCGCAATTGCGCCGAACCGGTTTGCAGGACGGACGTACCCGCGATCACCGCAGGAGTCAGAGGATTGCCGACGGGTTGGGTGACAAATGTTCCGACCGGGCCATAGTTCACACCGGTTGTGGCGGCAGTCCCCGTTCCGTGAATATCCAATCCCGCAAACATCTGGTCGAAGAGCGGCGCATCGCCGCCGGCTCGCGTAATCGTGAGCGCGTCGAAGAGCTCCTTGTTGTAGTAAACATCGGTGGTATTGATATTCAAGGTTCCTGGTAATTTCTTGCCGATGACACCGACGTAGTTGACGTCCAGGTTCATGTTCCGCCTCAGGGCGCGAGTCACCGACAGCGTAAAGTTCTCCGAGTAGGGCGTTCTATAATTCGGATCGAAAGCACTCAGGTTGGTATTCCCGTTATAGATTGGAATCTGTCCTCCAGGCAGCGCGGGGCTAGACGGGATTACAGGGACGACGGCGGCCAGATCGACAAGTGTGAGGGCCCGGATGGAGCTCACGAGCTGTGGGTAATTGCTCGTCTGCAACGTTGCGGCGCTGATGTTGCCGGGCACATTTCCGATCAGGTTTTCGGCATTGGTGGCGTTGCGGCCGGAACCTCCATAGGTCAACTGGAAGCCGCCGCGGACGCTGGTCTTGCCCTCTCCGAACCAGGGAAGCTGCCAGGAGAAACCGATCGCGGGCCCAAAATTATTCATGTCGTTCGGAGTCGCAGACAGATTCGGATGATCGGAGCCCGGACCGACAAACTGAATCGCCGTCATCTTGCTGGGATCGCATGTCGATATCGGAAGCGCAGCAGACTGGGTGACTCCATTCGCGCAAGTCAACGTCGGCGTGGTTGTCGCGTTCGGTCCATAGCCGGTCAGGTAAAGGCTGCCGGGTTGCATCCATGTGTCGAAGGGCGACGCTGCGCGGCCTGCGCCGAATAGTCCGTACCCCTTCTCCACTACGGACGTGGTGTAGCCACCGTCGAGGTATGGCTGCCCGAAAAATTCCCAGCGAATACCGAGGTTGAGCGTCAGACGCCGGTTCAGCTTCCAATCATCTTTCCAGAAGAAGTCGGCCTCATTCGCAATCTGCTTGCGATACCTTCTTTGTTCGGTCACGTAATCCTGCCATGTTCCATTCGTCACGTCTTGAGGAGAACTGATCCAATAGTTCATGGTGGCGCTATTCACCGACCCGTTCAGGAAATAAAGCAGGTTGGCGGCGTTGGCCTGGTTGACTGCAAGTTGACCGGGCAAGCTGGCGATGGCGGCTCCCAGCGGAGATGGTTGATTGCCGGCGCCTCCCGATGCGGTCGGAAAGACGGCGCCGCTATATCCGTCGGTTCTCGTCATGCGGAGTTCAGCGCCCATCCGGAATGCATGCTGGCCAAACGTCCAGCCCAGGGTATCGGCGAAACTGTAGAGGGGCGAGCTATCGCCGCTCGAGTTGGAACCGGTATTGATGACATTGTTCCCGAAAGAAAAGTTGCCGGCCCCCGGCGAGAACGCGACCGGATAGACTCCGCCTGTCGTGGCGTTCGTTCCTCCGTTCAGGAGTAGCGCCTTTGCGCCAGCCTGGATTTTCGAATCGCCGCTTTCCCATGGCGCATTGGTGGAACTCTTGCCGAGAGTGGTTCCAAAGCGAGCCTCGTTGATGAGCCGCGGAGTCAGCGTGGATGTAAAGTTGACGGTCACGACCTGCGGCCGCCGCCTCGAATCACCGTTGAACCCGTTGGGCCAGTTTGCAACGTTGTCCGCACTGTTGTCTGCCTGATACGTCCAGCCCACACTCAACCGTTGCCGGGGATTGAAGTTTTCATCGATCTTGACGTTGAGTTGTTTGCGGTTGACGAGCTCCGGACTCGTTCCGGACGCGCCGCCCGTGGTGCCGCCCCTGGTGCGCAGGAACTGATTCTGCGCCAGATTCAGGCCGTCGGTTTGAACCTGGCCCTGTGTCGCCGTTCCCTGCGAAAAGAAATTGGCATGCGGCATCAGCGCGAGGATCTTCTGAATGTATCCGGTGGAATCCATCCCGGGACGCAACGTGTCCCACGCCGGGCCAACGATGGCGGTGCCGTTCGGACAGTCGGCAGGTGTGAACGAACTGCCGTCCGCCTTCACGTTGCCGAACACACTGTAGCAGCGCAGACCGCCAGTGTACGCCGTGCCGTTCGGATTGAACGCCGGCGTTACCGGATTGCCCGCATAGTCGACCACCGGATAAGTCCCGGTCGTGGCGGATACCGGCAACGCAGGGAGCGGCGTGAGCGCGTTGCCGCTGTTCCAACCCGTAAAGTACCGGAAGATGCCCTGCCTTGCCGTGTCCGTCAGCACGGGGTTCGTTTGCAGCGTCCGTGTGTTGCTGTAATTTTGATCGTACAGCGCGAAGAAAAACATCTTGCTCTTAATGATGGGTCCACCGTAGCTGACGGTGGCTTCGTGAGTGTTTCTCCAATCCAGTGCGATGGGCTTCCAGAGTCCCGTGTTGGAGTCGAGGGCCCGGTTGTTGCTCCACAAGTTGGCGTTGAACGCTGAGGGTCGAGCATTCCATACCGCGCTTCCGGAGTACTTGTTGGTACCCGACCGCGTCTGAATGAGAATCTGGCCGTTGCCGCGTCCCTGTTCGGCATCGACAGGCGCGAGGATGATGCGGATTTCGCCGACGAGGTCCGGATTAATATTGGCGGTCGACGAGAGAACGGAATTGCTGCGTGTGTCCGTGACGGTGAGGCCGTCTCTCACGGTATTGACTGTCCCTATCGGCAGACCTGCAAAAGTTGTGTTTGCGTCGCCGGCGAGGCCCTGGCGAAAGCCCGGCGTGATCCTCACCAGATCAAGGACGTTTTCCTTGACCATGGGAAGACTCACGACCCGTTCCGGGGAAAGCACATCTCCGATGCTGGCCGACGATTCGGTGAGCAACTGAAGCGCAGAGATGGAGACTTCAACCTTCGATGCCGCCGCGCCGATCTCCATCGTGAAATTCCAGCGCACCTGCATGGAAGTGCCCACCGCCAATTCCTTCACAATCGATGTATTGAAGCCGGTCAGTGCCGCGCTCAGGCTGTAGGTCCCCGGCGGCACGACCGGAAAACTGTAGCTACCGCTTTCATTGGTGAGCTGGGTGACCGACACACTTGTTGCCGTGTTGATCAGCGTGATGGTAACTCCTGGAATCAGCGCCTTGGACGCGTCTTGAACGACGCCGCCCACCTGGCTGTTGACGGTCTGAGCATTACCAGTGCTGGCTGCGAGAAAAACAAGCAGCAGCGCTGCAGAGAAAACAATTCGCTTCATAATCCCCCCGGACTTGAATGGAACGTGGTTTTCTAAAGTTGTGAAACGGATTTTGACGGGCCAAGAATTATCTGATTGCCTGGCGATGTCCAGTGAAAAAAATCAGGCTAGGATTCCCATGGAGAAAAGAATATAAGAGTTTTTCGCGTTCAAAGAGATCCAGGAAACAGGGAGAAGGCATGAAGGTAAAGAATCGTTTGATTCCGAAAACCGCTGTGGCCGTGCTTGCCGTTGTTGTGGCCGTCGCGGTCGGCTCGATGACAATTGGCGGACAATTGCCGATTCCAGTTCCCGGACAACAGGGGCAACAGGGACAACAAGGCGGGCGCGGCGGCGCTGGCGCTGCTGCAGGAGCGCAAGGCGGCCGTGGGGGACAACGCGGGGCGCCGGTTGCCGCGGCGGAACCTGTAAAACAAGTGGCCTCTCCAATTCCAACTGCCGTGGAAGTCATGGGTCCCGGCGCGTTCTACGAAACATTCATGGACAACCATGATGACGAGAAAAACATCCAGGTCCCGGCGAACGACACCTACGCCAAATTCAATTATGAAGCGAAGGAATACTTCATCTCGGGAATGACCGCGAACGGCATGCCGTACAAGACGCGCATTGTCATCCGCAAACCAAAAGACAACTCGAAGTTCAACGGAATGATTCTTGCCGAATCGATGCATACCAGCGGAAATCCGTGGGTGTTTCATTTCACCCAGGTCTATGCCATGTCGAGCGGGGTCATCGGTCTCGAGATCCTGACCACGACGCCGGCGGGACTCGCTGCGGCGAATGCAGCACGGTATAAGGATCTCGTCGTTCCCGGTGGCGCCGCCAATGACATCATTGCGCAGGTGGGGGCGCTCGTTAAGTCGAACCACAAAGACAATCCTCTGGCCGGCCTCGCGGTACGGAAGATGATCCTGACAGGTTCTTCGCAATCGGCCGGCACCGCGACGACATACATGAGCGGCGCTCACATGTCGCAGAGGCTGGCCGACATGAAGCCGATCTTTGATGGGTTCATGCCAACCAGCAACAACGGCCAGGTTGGGGTTCTCGATGTTCCGACCATCGTGGTGCCGACGATGAGGGAAACGAACACGGGCACGGGTACCACTCAAAGAGACAACGACAAGATCCGGATTTATGAATTCGCCGGTATGGCCCACATCGATTCCCGCGTTGCCGGAGGATATTATCCCGATCCCTGCAAGTATCCGATCAGCAGGTATCCGATGGGCGCGGAGATGTCCATCGCCCTCGACAAACTTTTTGCGTGGGTCGATAAAGGTGTTGCTCCTCCACATGCGGACCGGTTCTACATCGACTTCAATCCGGACAACAAACCGAAGCTCGATAGCGACAAAGGCACCCTGTTTGCCCTGGATGAATATGGAAACGTCAAAGGCGGAATTCGCAACACCTACGTGGATGTTCCGGTAAAAAGTTTCCATGTGCCGAATGAAGGCGCCGAGCCGCGAATTCCAAATCCCAGCGGGTTCATCCTTGCCCGTCGTACCGGCGGCGCGGATCCGGACGCGCAGTTGTGCGGTCTCTCCAATTACGAAGTTTCGCTGACAAGGGAACAGCTCAAGAAGCTCTACAAAGACCCGAAGGATTATCAGAAGAAGGTCGGGGCAAGGTATGACGAGCTGGTGAAAGCGGGCTGGGCTCTGGCGGTTTACAGGAGCATGGTCCTGGCAGAGGCGGCGAAAGTTACGTTCTGAGGAAGTAATGCGCGCGAAGCGCATCCCAATAGCTGTAGGCGCGGTCTATGACCGCGCACGCTTTATCGTCCAGAACCTTCTTGATGACAGATTGTGCGCGGTCATTCCTTGGCCGCTGCGCGAAATTTCCTAATGTTTCGCGCCGTCGCGCTCACGCTTCGCGCGGGCTTGCATTCGCTCCGCTCATCGACCCCGCCTACAGCTATTTGGGTGCGCTTTGCGCGTGAGCCTGATTTACTTCGCACGGTCCTTCAGACCCTGCGCAACCATGGGTAATTTGTAAATCGTGGCGGCCGTCTGCTGCGGACCTTCACGAATCGGCTGGCCATTCGCATCGTCCGCTCCGGAGCCGACGACGTAGAGCATCTTCTTGTCGGCGCCGGCGAACCCGACGCTGATCACACTTCGCGGCGTCGGTATCAGCCCCAGATACTTTCCGGTCTTATCGAAGATTTGCACACCGGGTCCGGAGGTCACGTACAGTCGTCCCTCGGAGTCCACGGCGAGGCCGTCGCCGCTGCCTGTCTCGAGCTTTGCAAAATCGCGGCGGTTCGCGAGCTCTCCCGGTCCTTTCACATCGAACGCGACGATCGTTCCACCGTTAGTGACGTAAAGGGTTTTATCATCCGGGCTGAAGACGATGCCGTTTGTGCTGATGTTGTCGGCCATCACGGAGACACCTTTCGGGCCCGCGTAATAAACGCAACCTACCGTGAAATAAGCGCCGCCCTGGCTGTCGGCAGCGAGATCGTTCGGCCGCACGCTCAGCGTCGCGCCATCGGTCCATTTGTCTCCGACGGTTTTGCGCGTGGGCGACAGAATGGTGACCGCATTCAAGATCGAATCTTTGTCCGGCTTTGTCGAACCGGCCCTCTCGGTTCGGTGAGCACCGTAAAGGTTGCCCTGCCGGTCCATCGATAACGAGCCGACGCCCTTCGCATTCGAAACGAACACGGATGGCTTGTCATTCCTGTCGAGCATGAGGACGGTGTCGAAATCCTCCTGCGCCACGAGCACGTTCCCATCCTTGTTCGCGAGAATACCGTCGGCGCTGTTGCCCCCGGCCTGCCAGACCTTCGTCCATTTCACACCAGCGGCGACGATGCCCGGTATTTCCGTCACTTCTCCCCGCGGCGCGGCCTGACCGCGGCCCTGTGCCTGAGCCGCAGCTCCCCGTCCGCCTCCTCCACCTCCAGCCGCAGCTGCCGCAGCCGGCTGCGCGGCAGGCCGACACTGCGAAGCGGGCGCCTGAGCGAAAATTAGAGACGATGGGGAGAGCCACAATAAAATCGCGATCACCGCTTTCTGATTCATACCGCCTCCAGACAGGCAGATGCTATACGCGGGCTGGAACTCGTCGCAAGTTCATTCCCGTGAAGTCTGAAATTGAGCGTCACACTTCATTCATGGTGCATCGTCCTGAAAAAGTCGGGCGTAGCGCGCCCACAGTATGGATGCGCTACGCGCGACTTCCGATCCGGACAACATATTTGTCAATCCAGATCCAGCCCGTCTTCCTTTGCCGCTTGCTGAGCCCTTTTGTCGTTGGGATACCAATAGTGCAGGTGGCAATTCTCACACGCCTTATCGATACGGTCGATCGCCTTCAGCAACGCATCCTTGTCCTTCGCATCGGCCGCTTTCATCGCCAGGACCGCGGCGTCCTGAAGTCTTCTCGCGCGGCGGATGAACGCCGGACGGTCGGCGTCGAGCAACTTCTGGATCGCTTCCGGCTGATTCTCCACCTGGGGATTCTCGGATTTCTCACCGGGTTGCGCGACCATGCGGCCCTCCATCGCCAGCAGATTCGGCGCTTCAAGCAGAATGAAGAGGTGATGCCGAACCTCTTCCCATTCCTTCAGCGTCGACGGCGCCTTTTCGCGGAATCCGTGCTCGTCCGAGATTTGTTGAATCGATTCGAACATGTAGTCTCCACTGGGATCGACCATCGAGTCCATGATGTCCTTGATCGTGGCGGTTCTTAATAGATCCGGTTTCGGTTCCGCCCTGGAGCATGCGCTTCCAATAACGAGCAAGCTTGCGATCAACGCACGACAAAGGATTTTCATGGCGGTCCCTCCCGACTCCTCAATTCTCGCGTGGACACATTACTCCGCACCGAAATGTTTTGTTCGAGTCTGACAAAGAATTCAGAAACGGATCATTATTTAATGCCACGAAATTCCCTGAAATACAGTGCGGCCCAACGACTCTCGACACTTGCCAGCTATTGGTGGAACGGCGTATGCTCCGACGTAATTTCGGGTCTGGAATCAAACGACTGTCGGGGAGTGAAACCATAATGAAAGATAGATTATTCCTTCTTTTGATTGCGGGCGTGGTTCTGTTTGCATTCGTCCTGCTGCCCGCGATGCCGCCACTCTCAACGACAATATATGCACAACAAGGCGCGCGCGGAGCGGCAGCCCCGGCAGCCCCCGCAGCGGCGGCGGGCCAGGGACGCGGAGGCGGCGGTGGCGGCGGAGGCGGACGCGGGAATACGCCGACATTCGCAGGCCCACCGGCAGGCATGCAGGCGTTGCCCCTCGATTTGTTTTCATCAAAGAATTTCTATAAGGACGAAAAGCTCTGGTCCGACCCGCGATACTTCCGCTGCAATACTCCTCGACAGATCACGGATATCTGGACCTCGCGGCGCATTGGAGACAAAGCACCGGCCAGCGCTTCCTGGGGCGACTGCACTGCAGATTACGCGAGAGAAAAGATTGTGAGCCCGTATCCCTATCGGACTGCCAAAGCACACTACGAAGCATTGCTGGCTGCAGCGAAAGCAAAGGGAGGTCCCACCGTCTATACGAGGGCAACTGTGCCGGACTGGGACGGTAACTATACCCGCACCAACACGACGGGCGAGGAATGGATCTGGGGAACCGTCAACCAAACCCCGACCATCCTTTCGTTGCTCACTCCGGAATATCAGACGCGCATGGTGCAAATGAACTATCACGAGGGTGTCGACAATTCGCCGCAATGGGAAGCCTCGTTCTGTTATCCGGAAGGCTTCATGCGCTGGTGGGCTGCGGCGTCGCAAGGCCAGAACTTCCAACTCACGATGACCGCAGCTCGGGTTCAGTTCCTGTCCGGCATCGCGGCCAACTTCCTGCGCCAGGTCTTGATTGGACAGCAGCATGTGCAACAGGTCCCACAGTGGTACGGAGAGACGGTTGGATTTTGGGATGGAGATACGCTGGTAACCTGGACCGCGAATGTTCAGGGCTGGACCCTGTCCCACTCTATGTTCGAGTTCAGCGGTAAAATGGAAACCGTCGAAACCTACAAGGCCGCATACGATGCGGCCGGCAAGTACATCGGAATGGATCACGAGGCGGTATTTTATGATCCCGAAGCTTTCGTCCAACCACTGCACGCCACGGCACGTTTTGTTCGGCAGGCGGACAATCCGGCTCGGCCTGCGCGATTCACGTATATCGAATGTTTGAGCAATCTCCGGAATGTCAATGGCAGGCCGAGCCAACTCACTGCCGCCTCCGGCGAACGGTTCATTGACTATATGGGTCGTCCATGGGCCCAGAACTGGGAGAAGTTTTTCGAAAAAGGTTGGGACAAGCCAGAGGTCGGTATTGCCCCCCAGGACGTACTCGACCTTTTCAACAAGAATTAAGAGTTAAGGAGAACAGAATAATGAAGAATCAACCAAAGAGAACGTGGACGATCGCAACTCTCTGCACATTCGTTTGTCTGGCTGTGTTTGTTGCACCGGCTTTATCCCATCACTCGTTCGCCATGTACGATCAGACGAAAACTCTGACGTTGACTGGAATCGCCCACCAGTTTGTCGCTCAGGCCAACCACGCCGAACTTCATTTCTATCTCGTCGCACCGGACGGCAAACCTGCCAAGGACAAGGACGGGAAGCCAGTCGATTATGGAATGGAGATGGGGGGCGCCGCCGCCATGGCACAGCAGGGTATTACGGCAGAGAGTTTCCCGTCAGGCGTGGTTTTCAGCGTCAAGCTGAACCCTTTGCGCGATGGCAGTAATTTTGGATCCAAGGCGGGCAACAGCGCCATCGCCAAATGCCCAACCGATCCGAAGACCGGTAAGACGACAGCCGTACCCGCTGCCGGCAAGCACTGCGACTCTCTTCCAGGCATGACGTTGCTGGGCGGAACCACGTTCTAATTGTCATGCTTGAATAAAGTGGGGACTGGAACCGAAATCGATTTCGGAGCCTGTCCCTGTTTTATTCAAACCTTATGGACGAGTTCAGGGAACACTGACGCGTGAATCAATTCGCCGATTGGCTTTCGACAACCTACCCGAGCGTCTTCATCCAAAACCATAACGGCTGGGCGATCCCGATCATTCAATCCATCCACATCGTCGGAATTGGCGTTGTGCTGTCCTCCGTATTCATGATCGATCTCCGCATTCTGGAATTGGGAGGGATGGACCAGACCCTGCGCCAGACCACGAACCGGTTCGGTCCCTGGCTGACAGGAGCGCTGTGTGTGCTGCTGGCAACGGGGATTCTGATGGTGATCGGGGAGCCCGTACGCGAGTTGATCACCATTTCGTTCTGGCTGAAGATGTCCCTTATCGTCATCGGCACGGCGATCGCGGGGGTCTTTCGAATCACACTCCGGAAACACGAACAACGTTGGGAAGAGAAACTCGTCAAAAGCAAATCCATCAAGTGGCTGGCGGTATTCACGTTCCTGATTTGGGTGGGCATCATCGTCCTGGGACGTTTGATCGCCTATGACAAGGTCTGGGGATCGTGGTCTCCGGCAACGAAGTAAAGGCACTGCATGGATATTCCCGCACTTCTCAAATCCATCGAATCCACTGGCATCGCCACAAGAATTCGCGAGTCGTCCTACATATTCCCGTTTATCGAATCGACTCACGTTTTTGGTCTGGCGATGGTCTTCGGCACGATTGCGATCATCGATCTTCGGTTGCTGGGAATCGCTTCGACTCAGCGGTCGTTTAAACACATGGCTTCCGACCTGCTGAAATGGACATGGGCCGCTTTCGCACTCACCGCGGTGACTGGTGCACTGATGTTCAGTACAAATGCCGACGTCTACTATCACAACTTTTATTTCCGAACGAAGATGCTGATGCTTGTTCTTGCCGGCATCAATATGCTCGCCTTTGAACTGACGGCGGGCCGGACGATTCATCGCTGGGACAAATCCTCCTCGGCACCTCTGGCGGGCAGGGCCACGGCATTTCTTTCTCTCATCATCTGGACGAGCATTATTTTCCTGGGACGCGAGATCGGTTTCACAACCTCGCGTGCGGCCGTGTTAGCGCCTCCTCCGGCCGACCTCAACTTTGACAACCTTTTCGACAGCATTCCGACCGGCAATGACTCCCCAGGCGCAACTCCAAATAAGAAGTGAGTTGTCGCCCCTGGGACAGGAGGGGTGGCTCATCTCGTGATGGACGCCGGGGTGGTAGCCGAGTCGAAGAGTTTCGCTTGGCTATGGCTACCACCCCTCGCGGGATCCGCTTCGCGATCCCGCTGCCCTCGTAATCCCAGGAGGGCAGCTTGTTCACCCTCACTTCAAACGAGACCATTACCAATGTTCGATGTCGATTGTCCGATGGGCTCACTTCGATATCGCAATGCTCAACGAGCACAGTTCATGAATGATTGCCGGGTCTCCATCCGGCGGCTTTGCCCAGCGAATCAAATAAGGTGTGAACAAATTGGGGACAGGTCCCGAATTCGATCAAGGTTCGATTGAGACCGGAAGGTTTGTGTTTCGAATTCGACTCCAGTCCCCGCTTTGTTCAAAGCCCCATCTGGCCATTGAAGCAAGTAAATCGGACGTTCTACAGTCCCGGGAAGGCGGCCGGACAGGCAGCTCATTGCAGTGGTTTGAAACTAAACTAACCCTCAGGTCTGTCAGTACTTGTTACGTCTCTACCACTATGATAAAAGGTCAGCGTCAAAGTGGTATGTCAACGACTGTAAACTATTATGCGAACTAAGGTTTCAACCATGAAACGCGTCATATTCCTGAGCGCCGCTCTCGCACTTCTAACCGTCTCTCCGTCAGTCCTCAAAACCCAGACTGGAGTGCAAACAAGGCCGGCCGGCGCCGCTGCTTCTGCGAATCCGGTAGACCAGCAACGTGCTCTGGTCACAACCTATTGCACCACCTGTCATAGCTCCACCGCGAAAATGGGCGGCCTGGTCCTGGAGACATTGAATCTCGACTCCGTCCCGAAAGACGCCGCCATCTGGGAGAAAGCGGTGCGCAAGTTGCGCGGACGCTTGATGCCTCCGCCGGGAGCGAAGCAGCCGGAGCAGAAGGATGTCGATTCTTTTGTGAGCTATCTTGAGACTCGCATGGACGCCAATACCAGCGGGCCGAAAGCGGGGTATGTGCCGATTCAACGAATGAATCGCACGGAGTATGCGGCTGCGGTAAAGGCACTCGTCGGCGTAGACGTCAATTTGGGAGGGACGAACGTTCTTCCTGTCGACGTTAAAGTCGGCAATCTCGACAATATCGCCGCCGCGTTGACCGTTTCCCCGTCGTTTGTCGATCAATACGTCGCCGCGGCGCGGTCGATCGCGAAACACGCGGTTGGGGATCCCAGCCTCGAAGACGAGACCTACAAACTCTCGCAGAATCGGGGAGGGGAAGCCATGCCGCTCGGCATTCGCGATAACAGCGGCTTCCGGATCAAACTCAATTTCCCGGTCGATGGCGAATACCGCTTCAGCATCCTCTTTCCCGATCAAACCGTTGGCCTCTATCTGGGAAGCCTGGAGAACGAGAGCACGATTGTCATGATGATCGATGGCAAAATCATGTTCCAAAAGCCAATTGGCGGAATGGCAGACATGATGCTGAACAATCGCAAAGCCGGAGACGGGCGCCAGCAGATCGTGGATCGATTCAAGAAAGTTGCGCTCCCGATTAAAGCCGGTGTTCACGATGTGGTGGTCGGATACATCGAGCGTTCGCGCTTTGAATCGACGGATGCCTTGGGAGGAGGAGGCGGTCGGGGCGGCGGCGGGAATTATCCGGGGCTTGGAGATATCGAGATTGCCGGACCGTACAAACCGACCGGCGGCGTTTCGGCGCCCGGCCGTGCGTTAATCTTTGTCTGTGATCCGAAGACTGCGGGGGAAGCGGCCTGCGCCAAACAAATCGCGCAGAATCTGGCGAAACGTGCTTACCGCCGGCCCGTTACGGACGCGGACATCGCCGGGCTGATTCCGTTCTATGAAGCCGGCCGCAAGGAAGGCGGAAACTTCGATCAGGGTATCCAGCGGCTGGTGTCTGCCGTATTGGTGAGCCCCGATTTCCTCTATCGCGCGATTCGCGGACCGGAAGGCACGAAACCGGATTCGGAGTTTGCTCTGACGGATTCGGAACTTGCTTCGCGACTTTCCTTCTTTCTTTGGAATGCCCCGCCGGACGACGAACTGCTGAATCTTGCTGTAGCCAAGGGTTTGAGCAAGCCCGGAGTATTGGATGCGCAGGTCAAGCGGATGCTGAGCGATCCCCGCGCGTCGAGTCTGGCCAGCAATTTTGCAATGAAATGGCTGAGCCTGGACGATTTGGATACGGTCACTCCCGATCCGAATCTCTTTGGCCAGTTCAGCGATGCCTTACGCGACGACTTCAGCAGGGAAGTGGAGACTTTCATCAGCAGTATCCTTTTGGAAGATCATAGCGTGGTGGATCTGCTGACCTCGAAGTCCACGTTTCTAAACCAACGGCTGGCGCAGCACTACGGGATCCAGGGAGTCACCGGGGCGCAATTCCGGAAAATCGAACTGACCGATGAGAGGCGCTTTGGCCTGCTCGGCAAGGCCGCGGTCCTGCTGCGGACATCGTATCCAGACCGCACATCCCCGGTCCTTCGTGGCGCATGGGTATTGGGCAGACTTCAGGGGACGCCGCCGACGCCTCCTCCCCCAACCGTCGAAAACCAGGACCTTGCGCAGAAACAGGGAGAAGCGAAGACGGTGCGGGAACGTTTGGAGCAGCATCGCGCCAACGCAACCTGCAAGCAGTGTCATGGCGTGATCGATCCCGCGGGATTGGCGCTTGAGAATTTCGATGCGATTGGGAGATTCAGGACTACCGACGCCCAGGCGAACAATGCGCCGATCGACGCCAGTACGGTGTTGCCGAACGGAATCGCCATCAACGGCGTCAGTGAGCTGCGTGCGCAGTTGGCGAGCCGCCCCGCGGTGTTCGCCCAGGCATTCAGCGAAAAGCTGATGATGTATGCGATCAACCGGGATCTGGAATATTTCGACATGCCACAGGTTCGCGCGGTTGTTCGCGGCGCCGCAAAGGATAACTACACTTTGCCTTCAATTGTTCTTGGAATCGTGCACTCGGATGCGTTTCGTAAACAAGGCCCGGCTCCTGCTGCGAAGGCTGTGGCTGCAATTAGTAAATAGAGGGAGATCAACCAATGTTCATTACAAAAAAACATCTATCCCGAAGAACGGTGCTGAAGGGCGCCGGTGTTGCCTTGGCCCTGCCGTTCCTGGATGCCATGGTTCCAGCCGCCACCGCACAGTCTCAAACCGCCGCCGCCGGGAAGTTGCGCGCTGGCTTCTTCTATATTCCCCACGGCGCGATTCAAGGCACCACCGCCCATGGTCCTGCCATGGACCGATGGAGCGCGAGCGGATCTGGCGCCGACTTCAAGTTGAATGTCATCATGGAATCGCTGGAACCGTTCAAAAAGTATGTCTCGACG
>Ga0209488_10000748_pt1 | contig 27688 bp, 20 predicted proteins | sample Rivendell_Oct201_8_FD_188349 | JGI IMG/M metagenome (GOLD analysis project Ga0209488, IMG submission 188349) | Vadose zone soil microbial communities from the Eel River Critical Zone Observatory, Northern California, USA -... | ecosystem: Environmental > Terrestrial > Soil > Vadose zone >...
ACCGTCAATTTCATTGTTTCGACGACGCCGGGCGGCGGCTATGACACATACAGCCGTCTCATCGCCCGCCACATCGGCAGGTTCCTGCCGGGTCAGCCCAACGTAGTCGTGCAATATATGCCGGGCGCGGCCGGCATCCGCGCCGCCAATTTCCTCTACAATGCGGCGCCGAAAGACGGCACCACACTAGCGATGCCCGACCAGGCGGTTCACCTCGATCATGTTCTCGGCACCGCGGGGCTTAACGCCGATCCCGCGCGGTTCAATTGGATAGGTCGGCTGTTGAGCAACAGCGCCGTGCTCTATGCGCGCCGTGATGCGCGGGTGAAGAAGATCGAAGATGCTTTGACCCGCGAACTCGTCGTGGCAACCTCCGGCACATCCTCGCGGCTCAATTGGATCGTGCTCAACAATGTACTCGGCACGAAGATGAAATTGATCACAGGCTATGCGGGCACGACGGACAGCCGTCTCGCCATGCTGCGGGGCGAGGTCGATGCCCTGAGCCAGCCCTGGGCGGTGCTCAAGATCGAAGGCGAACAGCTATTGCGCGACAAGCAGATCAATCTGTTGCTGCAGACCGGCGCGCAAAAGAATGCCGAGCTGATGAATGTGCCGCGCATGGTCGATCTGGCAAAGAACGATGCGGATCGGACACTGATTGAGCTATTTTCCTCGCCGGCAACTATCGGTCGATCGGTTGCGGCGCCGCCGGGCCTGCCGGTCGACCGGGTTGCGACGCTGCGTCGCGCGTTCACGGCGGCGCTGAGCGATGCTGCATTTCTCGATGAGGTGCAACAGCTCAAGCTCGATCTTGAGCCGCTCAATGGGACGGAGCTGCAAGCCAATATCGCGGCGGTCGGAGGAGTCTCGCCCGATTTGGTCGCGCGTGCCCGTCGCGTGGCGGAGAAGTAGCGGCCAAACTGTTCCGGTGTGATTCGATGGCGTCGAAGCGAGTTCGGTGTGACTCCCTCTCCGGGGAGAGGGTTGGGGTGAGGGGGGACGGTAGTTGATGGATGATAACCACTCAGGCCCCACGCCTTGCTGCCGATAGTCGGATTCATTCGACTTCCGCCAAGTTTAGAAATGTCCGAAGTTGTTCAGATGACGACTTCCATTAACAAACGGATCCGCTCCCATTAGCCTCCGCTCCCATTAGACCGGTTCCCCCTCACCCCAACCCTCTCCCCGGAGGGGAGAGGGAGTCACACCGAGTGTGCCGCCCAATCACTCCGCCGGCTGCAGGCTTACACTCGGCTCCTTCGCGGCCGCTCGCGTTCGTAAATTCTCCAGCGACAAATAGATGACCGGCGTGATGTAGAGCGTCAGCAGCTGCGAGGTCAGGAGCCCGCCGACGACTGCGATGCCAAGGGGTTGGCGCAGTTCGGCGCCGGCGCCAAGGCCAAGGGCGATCGGGAGAGTGCCCATGATGGCCGCCATGGTGGTCATCATGATCGGCCGGAAGCGCAAGAGGCACGCCTGGAAGATCGCGCGCTCAGGACGCTCACCATGGTTCCTTTGCGCATCGATCGCAAAATCGATCATCATGATGGCGTTCTTCTTGACGATGCCGACCAGCATGATGATGCCGATGATCGCGATGACGCTCAGGTTCATGTTGAACAGCATCAAGGTCAGCAGGGCACCGACGCCGGCAGCCGGAAGGCCTGAGAGTATCGTGATCGGGTGGATGAAGCTCTCATAGAGGATGCCCAGCACGATATAGATGACGACGAGGGCTGCGAGCAGGAGCCAGCCTTGTCCACGCAACGACTGCTGGAACACCTGCGCTGTGCCGGAAAATCCGGCCGTCACAGTGGCCGGAAGTCCGACCTTTTGTTCCGCCTCCTGGATCTTCAAAATCGCATCGCCAAGCGACACGCCAGGCGCCAGGTTGAAGAAGATCGTGACGGCGGGCATCTGTCCCTGGTGGTTCACCGTCAAGGGGCCGGCGGCCTTCGACACGGTCGCAACAGTTGCCAGCGGTATGAGTTGTCCGGCCGCCGACCGCACGAAGACCTTCGACAAGGACTCTTCGCTTTCCTGGAAGTTCGGTCCCAATTCCAGGATCACCGGATAGTCGTTGGCATCGGTGAAGATCGTCGCGACCTGGCGCGAGCCGAATGAGCTGTAAAGCGTGGTGCGGATTTGTTCGGCCGTGAGGCCAAGCACGGCCGCCTTGTGGCGATCAATCTTGAGAACGGCCTGCGGGCTCTTGATCTGCAAATCCGACGTTACATCCTGTAGCCCCGGCAGCCGGCGGATTTCATCCCCGATGAGCGGGGCAAACCGATAGAGGTCTTCGAGGTCGCCGGATTGCAGCGTGTATTGATAGACGCTGCGGCTCGGCCGTACACCGATTTCGAGGTTCTGCGCAGGGTTCAGGAATACGTTGATGCCCGGCACCGCGGCGACCTGGCGGCGCAATTCCTGAATCACTTCCGTTATTTGCGGCCTCTCCTTGCGCGGCTTGAGTGAGACATAGAGATGCACGCTGTTGACCCCGAACCTTGTGCCGCCCGGACCGATTTCGGTGTTGTAGGACGTCACCCACGGGCTGGCTTGGAGAATTTGATCGACCTTGCGCTGCCGCTCCACCATTCCGACGAAGGAAGTGTCCTCCGGTCCTTCTGCTCCGCCGACGATGAATCCGGTATCCTCGATCGGGAAGAAGCCCTTCGGGATCACGTAGAACAGATAGCCGGTGAGCCCGATGGTCATGAGCGTCAGGCCGATGGTAGCGCGCCGGTGCCGCAATACGAATCCGAGCGAGCGCTCGTAGCCATGCAGCATCGCTCGGAATGCACGTTCCAGCACGCGGGCGACGGGACCTTCCTTGGCGTGCTGGTTTGCCGCCGTGTGCGCTGGCGAGGCGCGCAGGAACCGGCTGCACAGCATCGGCGTCAGGGTCAACGACACGAAGCCCGATACCAGGATGGCGATGCCGATCACAACTGCGAATTCATTGAAGACGCGGCCGACCACGCCCCCCATGAAGAACACGGGGATGAAAACCGCCACCAGCGAGACCGTCATCGAGATGATGGTGAACGTGATTTCGCGCGAGCCTTTGAGCGCCGCCTCCATGGGACTCAGGCCTGCCTCGACATGACGCACGATGTTTTCGAGCATCACGATCGCGTCGTCGACCACGAAACCCACCGCCAGCGTCAGCGCCATCAGCGAAACGTTATTGAGCGAGAAGCCGCCGAGATACATGGCGGCGAATGTGCCGATGATCGAAACCGGCAGAGCCAGCGCCGGAATAATCGTCGACGACAGCCGCCGCACAAAGAGGAAGATGACCAGCACCACCAGGATGACGGTGAGTATCAAGGTGTGCTGCATGTCGGTGACGGCGGCCTCGATCGGCGCAGAACGGTCGTTGAGAACCTGGATGTCGATGGCGCCCGGAAGCTCCGCGCGGAATGTGCCGAACAGTTCTTTGACCCTGTTCACCACCTCGACCGTGTTGGCGTCCGCCTGCCGGAAGATCCCAACCGTAATGGCACGTTTGCCGTTGTACCAATTGACCAGCTTGTCGTTCTGTACGCTGTCGATGACGTGCGCGACGTCGCCGAGGCGGACCGGAGCGCCGTTGCGATAGGCGATGATCAACGGCACATAGCCGGAGGCCTGGGTGAGGTTGGTGTCGGCCTGTAGCGTTGCGGCCTTCTCCGGCCCGCTCAATCCGCCGACCGGCGTCGTGGAACTCGCCGCCGCCAGCGCGCGCTGGACTTCATCGAGCCCGATGCCGCGCATGGCGAGAAGGTCCGGATCGACCTGTACCCGCACGGCATATTTCTGGATGCCGAAGATGGAAATCTGGGCGACGCCCGGCAGCGTCGAAAGACGCTGACCGATATTGATCTCGGCATATTCGTTGAGCGTCGTGAGAGGGAGCGTATCCGACGTCAGTGTGATCTGCAGGATCGCCGAGGCGCCTGGATTGACCTTGCGATAGGTTGGCGGTGTCGTCATCTCGGCCGGCAACTTGCGTGAAGCATTGGCAATGGCGGCCTGCACGTCTTGTGCTGCGGCGTCGATGTTGCGATTGAGATTGAACTGGATGGTGATGCGGCCGGTACCGAGCCCGCTCACCGACGTGATCGTATCGACGCCGGAAATCGCCGCGAATTCCCGTTCGAGCGGTGCTGCAATCGACGCCGCCATTGTGGAGGGGCTCGCGCCCGGCAAGGTGGTGGTGACGTTGATGGTCGGGAAATCGACCTTCGGCAGCGCTGCGACGGGGAGGAACAGATAGCCGACCACGCCGACCAGCACGATCGCCAAAGTCAGCAGGGTCGTCATGACGGGGCGTTGGATACAGAGATTGGGCAGTGTCATGACTTGCGCTCGGAAACAGCCGGTCTCTGGGGAGCCTGCACAGTGACGCGCGCCCCATTGGTGAGCCGCAGTTGGCCGTCGACGACGACGCGCTCTCCAGCCTTGATCCCGTCGTCGATCACGGTCTTGTCGTCGACCGTGCGGTTGGTGCGCACCAATCGCAATTCAACCGTCGAGTCCTGTTTGATGACGAAAACGTAAGCGCCGTTCTGTCCGATCTGCACCGCGCCGCTTGGCAACACGATGGCGTTGGCCTGTATTCCAACCGTGAGCGTGACATTGACGAATTGGCCCGGCCAAAGCCACGTGTCGTCATTGGCGAATTTTGCTTTGAGCGATATCGTGCCGGTCACCACATCGACCTGGTTGTCGATAAAGGCGAGCGCCCCGGTGATCGGTTTTTGTGGTTGATTGGGGAGGGTCACCACCGCGACAAGTGGCTCCTCTGAAGTCATCGCCTCGCGAATATCCGCAAGATGTCGCTCCGGCACCGTGAAACCCACGTAGATCGGCCGCAGCTGCGTGATGGTCACGAGCGGCACAGCATTTGTCGTGGTGTCGTTCGATTTGACGAGATTGCCGCGTTTGAGATTGATCACGCCGGTCTTGCCGGCAATTGGTGAGCGGATTTGCGTGTAGCTCAGGTTGATCCGCGCGTTTTCGATCGCGGCTTCGTCAGCACGTATGGCGGCTTCGAAGACCTTCACCTGGCTCTGGACCTCTTCGAGCCGCTGCGCGGATGCGACGCCACGCGATGCCAGTTCGGATTGTCGTTTGACCTCCTGCTGTGCGCGTTCGAGCTGTGCGCGGCTGCGTTCGACATTGGCGTCCGCTTGCGCGAGTTGAGCCTGGAAGCTGCGGTTGTCGAGAGTGAAGAGCAGGTCTCCCTCTTTGACTTCCTGCCCTTCCTCCAGATGGACTTCGGCAATCTGGCCGTCGATCCTCGACTTGACGATGACGCTCGCGATCGATTGTACTGTGCCGATCGCATTGACCAGGATCGGGACAGACATTTCGATCGCTGTTCCCGCCGAGACGGACTGCGCGGGTGCCGGGCGCTTGGCCTCAGGTGCTTTGGCGGTCCCAAAGCCTGCCATGCCGGGCAGTTTGAGAAGCTGGTCCTGAAAGACATATCCGGCGACAAGCAGCGCCACAAACATGGTCGCAAGCAGGAGGCGTTTCATCGCATGTTCCCCGGGAGTGGTAACGCGAAGTACGCATGTGGCCCAATTGGACCCCCAATATCCGGTCAACGCAAGCGAATTTAGAACGGTTCTTAGCTGTAGTCCACGACGTGACCACGCGAACGCGGTCTGATGGGCTCGCAGGCCCCTCCCCTACGCACTTCCAAAGTGCGCGGGTTTGGAGTACCGCCTTTACGGCGGCTTCGCCGCGGGCCGCCCTGCTTTACCAAAGTGTGGCATCATGATGGAACTCCGTCGCCGCCAATTTCTCCGTCTCGCCGCGGGCGCGGCCGCGTTGCCGGCCATGCCGTACATCGCACGCGCGCAATCCTGGCCGACCCGCGTCGTGCGCCTGATGAATGGTTTTCCGGCCGGAGGGGGCAATGATGCAGCCGCGCGCATCATCGCGGGCCGGCTATCGGAGATTTGGGGCCAGCAGGTCATCGTCGAAAACCAGGCCGGCGCCGGCGGAAATATCGCCTTTGGAACGGTCGCGCGCGCCGCGCCGGACGGGCACACGATCATGTTTGCCTCGCCCGGGCTGGTGATCAACCCGTTCCTCTACCCTTCGGTCAACTACGATCCAAATGTCGACTTCGCTCCAGTGACGTTGATTGGAACCTATGGCAACCTGTTGGTGGTTCCGAATTCCTCGCCGATAAAATCGCTTGTGGAATTCATTGCCAGGGCCAAGGCCAATCCCGGCACGATGACGTTTGGCTCCCCCGGCATCGGGACGACGCCGCATCTTGCCGGTGGATTATTCAAACACCGGGCCACTGTCGAATTGACGCACGTGCCCTATCGCGGCGTCGCGGCAGGCGGAATGAGCGACCTGATCGCCGGACGCATCGACTCGATGTTCAACACCACCGGTTCGCTGCTCCAAGCCGCGAGGACCAACCAGGTGCGCGGGCTGGCCGTGACGTCGATTGATCGTCCGACGACTGCGCCGGAGTTTCCGACTTTCGCGGAGTCGGGCCTCCCGGGCTTTGACGTGTCGGGATGGTATGCATTGCTGGGTCCGGCAAAAACGCCGCCCGACATCGTGCACAAGATCAATGCCGACACGGTCGGTGTGCTTGGCGAGCCCGCGATCAAGGCCAAGTTCGATCTGCTCGGCGTTACCATAGTGGGCTCCGGCCCCGCGGACCTTGGCGCGCGCCTGCGGGCTGAAACCGAACTATGGGGACCCATTATCAAAGCCGCCAACATCAAGAGCGAGTAAACTGATGCGTGTTCCATAAACCGCGATCTGGGCGTGACCTGTTCTTCAAACGAAACAGAGGAGTGGCATCATGATGAAACTTCCTCGCCGCAAATTTCTGCATCTCGCCGCGGGCGCCACCGCGCTGCCGCTAGCGCCACATGTCGCACGGGCGCAGACCTATCCGTCGCGGGCGGTGCGCTGGATTGTCGGATATCCGCCGGGGGGCGGCGCTGACAGTGTCGTTCGGATCATGGGACCATGGCTGTCGGTGCGGCTTGGCCAACCTGTCATCATCGAAAACCGTCCGGGGGCTGCCACCAACCTTGCTATTCAGGCTGTCGTCAATTCGCCGCCCGACGGATATACGCTCCTGTTCCACGGGGCATCCGGCGTCGTCAACAGCATCCTCTTTGACAATCTTTCCTTCAATTTGCAGCGCGACATTGCGCCGGTCTCCGGGTTGATCGATTTTCCAATGGTCATGGTTGCGCACCCGTCGGTGCCATCCCGGACCGTTGCCGAGTTCATTGCTTACGCCAAGACCCAACCAGGCAGGATCACCATGGCTTCGTTTGGAACCGGCTCGGCGTCTCACGTAGCAGGCGAGTTGTTCAAGATGACGGCTGGCATCGATCTTGTGCATGTCCCTTATCGCGGCGGTGCGGCAATGGTTACCGACTTGATCGGCGGTCAGGTGCATGTCGGCTTCGACGTGATGGCAACTACACTGCCGCAAATTCGAGCGGGTGCGTTGCGTGCGCTCGCCGTGACGGGCAAAACGCGATTTGACATGCTGCCGGACGTGCCGAGAATCTCAGAGACGCTTCCCGGATATGCCGCCGACACATGGGCGGGAGTAGGGGTACCGAGAGGCACGCCGGCTGAAATCATCCAACGGCTTAATCGCGAGATCAATGCAGGACTATCTCATCCGACCATCAAGGCGCGGCTCGCGGAAATTGGCACTATCCCGCGGATTTTCTCGCCTCAGGAATTCGGCAGCTATGTGGCAGCCGAACATGAGAAATGGTCCAAAGTTGTGAAGTTCGCCAACATCAAGCCGGAGTAATCGGGCCACCAATTATCATGATATTTCTCGATACGCGCGGTCTGTCGTTCAACTGAATCAGTGGAGTGGCATGATGATGAATCTTCCTCGCCGCACATTCTTGCATCTGGCCGTGGGCGTTGGTGCGCTGCTTTTTGCGCCGCCTATCGCACGTGCGCAAACTTATCCGTCGCGGCCGCTGCGCCTGGTCGTCGGCTTCCCGGCCGGCCAGACGGCCGACCTCATTGCGCGCCTGGTAGGGCAAGGCCTCTCGGAGCGGCTCGGGCAACCCGTCGTCATCGACAACCGGCCGGGCGCTGCCGGCACGATCGCGACCGAACTCGTCGTGCGCGCACCCGCGGACGGGTATACGGTTCTCGCGATCGGTGCGAGCAATCTTATCAACGCGACGCTCTACGACAAGCTCAACTACGATTTCATCCGCGACATCGCGCCGGTTGCGGCGACCAACCGCACACCGCTTGTTATGGAAGTCAATCCATCGGTCCCGGTCAGGACTGTTAGCGAGTTCATCGCCTATGCCAAGTCCAATCCGGGCAAGCTCAACATGGCCTCGGGGGGAACTGGCAACTCGACACATGTGGCCGGCGAACTGTTCAAGATGATGACCGGCGTCAACATGGTTCACGTGCCCTATCGCGGCTCTCCGCCTGCGCTTTCCGATCTGCTTGGAGGTCAAGTGCAAGTGATGTTTGACGTCGTGTCCTCGTCGCTCGACCACATCAGGGCAGGCAAGCTGCGGGCCCTGGGGGTGACGACGGCGACGCGCTCGGAGGTGCTACCCGACGTTCCGACCGTGGGCCAATTCGTACCGGGCTACGAGGCAAGCGCCGTCGGCGGCATCGGCGTTCCCAGAGGCACTTCTGCCGAAATTATCGACAGACTCAATACAGACATCAATGCGACCCTCGCCGACCCGAAGATCAAGACGCGGCTTGTCGACCTCGGTAACGAAGTGCTGGCGGGGTCGCCGGCCGACTACGGCAAGCTCATCGCCACGGAAACCGAAAAGTGGGGTAAGGTGGTGAAGTTCGCGAACATCAAGCCGGAGTAGTTTGCCGCACAGGCGTCCCCCCTCACGTCTGCGTCCATACCTGAACTCTGATTGATCCCAATTGTCATCCCGCCTCGACCAGCGCGGTGAGCCTTGCGAGGGCTGACCGCCAGCCAAGCTCGTTGTCGGCAGTTGGCACACCAGACGGCAGCCCGTCATGGACGGCAATGAGATCCGTGCCACCTGCTGCATCGACGAGCGTGATGGTGATCGTCATCTCTCCCTGCAGTGCCGGATTCTCGGTTTCGAACTGATCTACTTCGACAACTTGCTCGTTTGGTACCAACTTTACGAAGCGGCCGCGGTAGGAATCCGTGCGCGCAGTCGTCTTGCCGGTCCCGGTCGGTGCGTCATACGTGAGTGAAATGCGCAGCAAGCCGCCTTCGCGTGGATCGAATTCATGCACTTGGCTGGTCATGCCTGTCGGCACTTTCCATTTTGCGACCGCACGCGCATCGAGCAGCGCGCGATAGACGGCCGCGCGAGGCGCATTGATATGGCATGTCATGCGGGTTGAACTCATGCTGCAACAATAGCGCAGGCAGCGCAACCAATGAAGCCCGAGTCGGGTCATTGGTGCGATAGTGGACTTTATGTGGGGCTATGGGGCCTGTCAGGTGCGACGGCGAAGTGGCTGTTCTCGACGGACGTAGAAGGGGCGGATCAAATCAACTAGGATCGGCTATACTGCGCGGAATTTCATAAATTCGGATGCGCGCGAATTCTCGTTTAACTGGAACAGCGAAGTGTCATCATGATGAAATATTCCCGTCGCAAATTCCTGCATTTCGCAGCCGGCGCTGCCGCCCTGCCCTTTGCTCCGCGCATCGCCTGCGCGCAAACTTTTCCGTCGCGGCCCGTGCGCATCATCGTCGCCGTCCCGGCCGGCGGGCCGATCGACCTCGCGGCGCGCCTGATCGGCCAATGGTTGTCGGAGCGGCTCGGCCAGCCGTTCGTGGTTGAAAACCGGGTTGGCGCCGGCAACAATATCGGCACCGAGGCGGCCGCGCGTGCGCCCGCTGACGGCTATACGCTGCTCGTGACAGCAGCAGCCGCCGCGATCAACGCGACACTGTTCGACAAGCTCAATTATAACTTCATGCGCGACTTCGCGCCGATCGCCAGCATCAACCACATTCCGCTCCTCCTGTCGGTGCATCCTTCATTTTCAGTCGCGACGGTCTCCGAGTTGATCGCTTATGCCAAGGCCAATCCCGGCAAGGTCAACATGGCGACTCCCGGGCTCGCAACCGCGCCTGATCTCGCCAGCGAGCTTCTCAAGATGATGGCCGGTATCGACATTGTCGTGGTGCGCTACCGCGGCTCGCCGGCGGCGATGACCGATCTCATCGGCGGGCAGGTGCAAACGTCATTCGACGCCGTACCGACGTCGATCGAGCACGCCAGGAGCGGCCGGCTACGTGCGCTCGCGGTGGCTATGCCCGCACGCCTGGAGGTGTTGCCGGACATCCCGACGGTGGCCGAAACAGTGCCGGGCTTCGCGGCGAGCGGCTGGTGCGGTCTCTGCGCCCCCAAGGCCACGCCGACGGAAATCGTTGATCGGCTCAACCGCGAGGTCAATGCCGCGCTCATCGATCCCAGAATCAAGGCGCGGCTTGCCGATATCGGTGCCATTTCGTTTGCGACCTCGCCCGGTGAATTCGCCAAATTCATCGCGGAAGAAACCGAGAAGTGGGGCAAGGTGATCAGATTTGCCGGCATCAAGGCAGAGTGAGGACGACATGGTGATGAAGCTTCCTCGGCGGCGATTTCTTCGACTTGGCGTAAGCACCACAGTGCTTGCTGCTTTGCCGCACATCGCACGCTCGCAAGCCTATCCGTCACGCCCGGTACGCATTGTCGTGGGATTTCCGGCCGGTGGTGCGACCGACATTGGCGCGCGCCTCATCGGCCAGTGGCTGTCGGAACGACTCGGCCAACCTTTTGTCATCGAGAACAAGCCCGGCGCCGGCACCCACGCAGCCACTGAATCTGTCGCACGCGCTCCCGCCGATGGCTACACGTTACTCATGGCCACCGGCTCCAATGCCATCAACGCGACGCTTTACGAGCGGATGAGCTACAATTTTCTGCGCGACATCGCGCCGGTCGCCGCCGTTATGCGCTCGCCGCTCGTGATGGAGGTGCATCCGTCGGTTCCGGTCAAGACTGTCCCCGAATTCATTGCCTATGCCAAGGCCAATCCAGACAAGATCAACATGGCATCGTTTGGAACAGGCGGCAGCGGTCACCTTGCCGGCGAACTGTTCAAGATCATGACCGGCCTCGAATTCACCCACGTGCCCTATCGTGGCTCGGCCCCGATGGTGATCGACCTCGTCAGTGGCCACGTCGAAGTCGGTTTTGACAATCTGGTTGCCTCCATAGAGCAGATCCGGGCCGGCAGGCTCCGTGCACTTGCGGTGACGACGGCGGTGCGATCGGATGTGTTGCCGGATGTGCCCGCCATGACGGAAATGCTGCCCGGCTTCGAGGCGAGCGCCTGGATCGGCATCACGGCGCCGAAAGGCACATCGCAGGAAATCATCGGCACGCTCAACCGGGAAATCAACGCGGCGCTCGCGGACCCTAAGATCAAGGCGCGGCTTGCCGAATTGAGCGGCTTGATTGTCGGCGGCCCTGCGGCCGAATTTGAAAAATTGATTGTCGCGGAGACCGAAAAATGGGGCAACGTGATCCGCAAGGCAAATATCAAGCCGGAGTGAACGTCGCTCGTTGAACTCGATCGAATAATTGCCCTTCGCTAACCCGTAAATCCTCCGGCGTCGATAAAAGCTTGTTCCTGCGGCGTGGTGGTGCGTCCGAGCACCGCATTGCGATGCGGAAAGCGACCGAACCGGCGAATGATATCGGCATGTAATTCGGCCCATTTCAAGAGGTCGGCATTACCTGTCGCACGGAACAGCGCCACGCAACGTTCCTGGTCGGCAAGGTTTTCGGAGTGTTCCAAAGGAAGGTAGAAGAACATTCGTTCGCCGGCCAGAACCTCTCGGTCAAAGCCCTGCGCCAGCGCGCGATCCGTGGCTGCACGGGCAAGACCATCTGCCGCAAAAGCACGTGCACTGCCGCGAAACATGTTGCGAGGAAATTGATCAAGCACGATCACGAGCGCCAGCGCGGTCTCGGCCTTCGATTCCCAGGCTGTCAATTGACCCGATGCAGCCGATTCATGGAGAGCAAGAAAGCGCGCTTTGATCTCAGCGTCGAAAGCATCGTCCTTGCGGAACCATTTTGCGGGTCCGGCGTCCCGCCAGAAGTTAAGGACGGTGTCAGGGGATTGATCCATGGGGCACACACTCAGGGCGTTCCGTAGCCCGCATGGAGCCTTGAGCACGTTTCGCGCGATCAAGGCCTAATGCGGGACCGACGTTTAGGGTTCCCCGGATTTCGCGCCAAACCGCGTGAACGCATTTTGGTGCTGCATCCGGGTTACGATCTCCGATGCAAAGACTCTTGTAGCCCGTATGTAGAACCATAAGCGCGTTTACGCGATTGTGGGGCGCAATCCGGGGACCATCCGTTGGACCGCTCCCGGATTACGCTTGATAACACGCGCAAGCGCATGCGATCCGCTCCATCCGGGCTACGACGCGGTCGATCGTCTCACAACCTCACGTGTCCGCCACAAATGCTCTCATAGAGCGCTCCGTCAAGGCGCACGAAGGCCTTCGCGACCGAATCGTTGAAATAGATCGGATCGCTGATTTCTTTTGGATTAAAGCCTTGCTTTACCAGGTCGACCTTCTTTTGCTTGAAGGTCGTGGTGACCTCGATCTCGCGGCGGATGCGCAAGAACACCGGCTGCGCATAGTCGGGCAGCCGCGCCGCCAGGTGATCGCGAAAGGCGTCGAGGTCGAAATTGCCAGGCGCGAGAAGTGCTGCCATGCCGGCGCGGCCCTCGCGCCCCGGAACGCTCACCCCGTAGACATTGGCCTCGAGCATGCCGCCGTCGGCTCCAAATGCCCCGATGGCTTCCTGCACTTCGGTGGTCGAGACATTCTCTCCCTTCCAGCGGAACGTATCGCCGATGCGGTCGACGAAATAGAAGTAGCCGCGTCCGTCGCGCCGCATCAGGTCGCCGGTGCGAAACCACACGTCGCCTTTTTGAAAAACGTCGCGCAGGATTTTCTTGTCGGTTTCGACTTGTGACGCATAGCCTTCGAAGCGCGCGCCGGGTTTCGATGCATCTTTCAATATCCGGCCAATGACCTCGCCGGCTTCGTTATCGTCACATGCGATGCAGAAACCTTGGCCGTCACGCACCGGCTGTTGCAATTCGACGTCGAAACGCACGATCCGGGTCGGGAAGCGGCTTTCGAGATACCAGGGGATGCGGCCGACGGCGCCCTCCCGGCCCTCGAAGTTGAAGAGCGTGACGTTGCCTTCGGTCGCAGCATAGAATTCGATGATCTGCGGAATGTTGAATCGTTCCTTGAATTGCGGCCAGACGTCCGGCCGCAATCCATTGCCGCAGACGAGGCGCAGGCGATGGGCGCGTTCCTGAGGCTGCGGCGGCGAATTGACGAGATAGCGGCAGAACTCGCCGATGTATTGCAACAGCGTGCAGTCCCAGCCCACGATGTCGTTCCAGAATTCGTGCGCCGAGAATTTTTCGCGCAAGACGACTGAGCCGCCCATGATGAGGAGCGGGCCCGTCGCAAGCAGGCCGCCGGCGGTGTGGTACATGGGCAGGCAATCGTACATGCGGTCGCTTGCCTGCACATCCATGACGCCCGCGAAGGCGTGGCTCGCGAGCATCACGCGATAGTGGTTCATGTTGGCCGCCTTGGGCAGGCCGGTCGTACCCGACGTATAAATATATAAGGCACGGTCTTCGATCGTGAGCGCGCGCCGTTCGGCGGCGACAAGCTTGTCGCCGGCAAAGCCATCGAGCTTTTGGTCGAGGCGCGGAAGGTCAGCATCCCCGGGGCCATGCAGCCAGACTTTGGGTTTGACGGTGATTTCGGATTGGGCGCTCTTGAGCGATAGAAGCAGTTCGGCTGCCACCACGATATGTTTCGGGTTCACCACATTGATGCAGTGGGCAAGCGCTTTTCCCGCAAGATTGGTGTTGAGCAGCGCCACCACGCCTCCGATGCGGGTCACGCCGACCCAGAAGGCGAGGAATTCAGGCCGGTTCGGCATCAGGAGACAGATCGTGTCGCCTTTGGCCAGATCCTGCGCGAGCGCCCACCGGGCATAGCGGTTGGTGCGGGTCGCAAACTCCCGGTAGGTAAAACTTTCCCGGTCGGACAACAGCGCCGGGGAATCGCCGTAACGGTCGACGAGTTCCTCCACGACGTCAGGGAAAAGCCGTGTCGGATTTTTGGCAATGTGAGTGGTCATGCGGAGCGTGCGCAGCGCTCCGCGAATGGTCGTCATTTCGGCCGCGAGCCGCTCAATCAATTGATCGAATATGTCCATGGCCGATCCCTGCCGGGCAAGCGACTCGCTGCCGAGGTGTTGCGCAGCATCGGTCGGAGGCGTTTGAGTGGCAAGAGTCATGCGACGCTGGATGCCATGGATGCGATATCGGCCGCTCCCTAACTGGCTACGCCGCTTCGGTCACTGCGCGACCGGAATGCGCCGTAGATCCAAATATTGACGGGCAGCCTCTCACCGTCGCGTCAGGATAAGCATGGGATTCTTAACCCGGCACTAATGGGGCCCTTTGGACCCGGTTCAACGGTCCACGCCGCCGAACGGAATGAGCGGATTGTCGATCAGCGCAGCGCGGTCCGGCTGGTCAGGGCTGGTGTGGCCGAGAAACGCGTCAAAAAGGCTGGTCACGTATTGCGGTTCAAGATCGCGGGTGATGACGACGATTCGGGTGCGATGGTCGGCGTCGGGCCAGGCGTCGAACCGCACCGGCGGATGCATGACGTGTTGCACGCCGTGGATCACGAGGGGACGGTCCGGGTCTTCGGCGATCTTTACGATACCCTTGAGGCGCAGGAGTTTCGGCCCGTGCAGGGAGCGCATCAGGTCGATGAACGTTTCAAATGACGCGGCCGGGATCGGCGTGTCAGTTGCGAGCGTCACGGCCCGGATGCGCGCGTCGTGGCGGTTGACGTCATGCCGGCTGGCGCCGGGCTGGCTGGCGCCGTCTCGATGCCCATGATCATGGTGGTGATCATGCTCCTCTTGCACCAATGTATAGGCCTCGACGGCAAGCCAGCGTTTCACGTCCGGAATCTTGGCGTCAGGATCGTAGAGGCCGCAGGCCAGGAGCCGTGCCGGTGTCGCCTCGCCGGCGATCGCGTCGAGTACCGGCGCGGCAGGATTGAGCGCGTGAATGCGTTGGCGCAGGCGCTGCAATTCTTCGGCACGCTCTGGCGATGAGACGAGATCGGTTTTGGTGAGGACGATGCGGTCGGCGACCGCGATCTGCTTCACCGATTCCATGTTTTCATCCAGTGTCGATGCGCCATTCACGGCGTCGACCACGGTCACCACGCCATCGAGCCGATAGCGCATCACGAGATAGGGGTGCGCCATGGTGGTTTGCAAGACAGGAACCGGATCGGCGAGACCGGTCGTTTCCAGTACGGCGCGGCGAAAATTGATGCGTCCATTGTCGAGGTCGCGCAGCAGGTTTTCCAGCGCGTTGACGAGGTCACCGCGCAGCGTGCAGCACAGGCAGCCGCTTTGCAGCATCACCATATTGTCGTCGATCGATTTGACGAACAAATGGTCGAGTCCGATCTCGCCGAACTCATTGATAATGACGACGGTGTCGGCGAGCGCCGGGTCTTGCAGCAGGCGATTGAGCAGCGAAGTCTTGCCGGCGCCGAGGAAACCGGTGAGCACAGTGAGCGGAATTGGCTCGGCCGGCCCCCGCAAACGCGTGCTGGCAACGGTCATTTTTTCTCGGACGTATCGGCCTTCGATGCTGGCTTGGGCGGTGTTGCCTTGGCGGAGGTTTTCTCCGCCGGCTTCTTGTCCGAAACGATCTGCGTCGTGGTCTTTGGCAGGCCTGCCTTGGTCAAATCGGTCTTGGACGGACTGGGCGTGGTTGCAGTTGTCTTGATGGATTTCGGGTCAGCTTTGGCGGTTGCCGGTTTGTCGGCACTGTCTGACGGCTTGGTGGCCGGTTTGGCTCCCGTCTTCGACGCCTTGGGGTCCACAGCCGCAGTCTTGCGCGGTGCGGCCGCTTTTGGTTCCTTTGGCACGTCCGGCTTGTTCGCAGGTCCCGTAAAGACTTTCACGGGCTCGCCCATTTGCGAATCGACGAGCAGGTTTTGCTTGGTGGCAGGCGCGCGCAGCGCGGACAAGAGCACCGAATAGGCCGCATTGGTCGACATCGTGGCGATTGCGGCTGAATCGTCTTCGTCTTCACTGGCCCTGCGCTTGCGATGTCCGCCGCACATGTCCTCGCGCAGGTTGGGCGGTTCAGCATTGATCGGCTGCAATGATTCAAGCGTGCCCATCGAAGGCGTGAGCCACGAAAGCGTGTTGGATGTGAATCCTTGTTCGAGCAATTGCGCCGCCTTGAGCGCACGCGATGCCGAGGACGACGCCCCCAAAACAACCGCGATCATCCGCTTGCCGTCGCGCGAGGCCGTGGCGACGAGGTTGAAACCGGAGGCGCAGATGAAGCCGGTCTTCATGCCGTCGGCGCCCGGATAGCGGCCGATGAGCGTGTTGTAATTGCGCTGGACGTTTTTGCCGTAGCGAATGCCGGGCAGATGCCAATAGTAATCGTATTCGGGAAATTCCTTGATGACGGTGCGGGCGAGGATCGCCATGTCACGCGCCGATACGATTTGCTCGTCGGCCGGCAAGCCATTCGGATTGACGAAGTGGGATTGAGTCATGCCGATGCGGGCCGCATGCCGGTTCATCTGGTCGGCAAAGTTTTCGACCGAGCCCCCTACACCTTCCGCAATTACCACCGCGATGTCATTGGCGGATTTCACCATCAGCATCTTGAGCGCATTGTCGACGGTCACCGTGGTGCCCGGCGGGAACCCCATCTTGACGGGCGATTGCGCGGCCGCGTTGTGGGAGACGGTCAAGAGCTTGTCGAGCGTGATCCGGCCTTCCTTGACGGCGCGCAGCGTCACATAGGAGGTCATGATCTTGGTAATGGAGGCCGGATACCAGGGTTGGGTAGCGTTCTCAGCCGCCAGCACCTTGCCAGTATCAGCCTCCACCAGGATCAGGGCTTCGGCCCGGACCGGTGAAGCTGACAGGGTAATGGCCGTCCAAGTGATCGCACAAGTGGCGGCCAATGCAAAACCTAACGTCGATGGTCGTGAAATCATCAGATTCGCGGTCCCCGATCGCTGCTATTGGTACAAAAAGGCGGAAGGTATCCCCAAACCGCCCGCAACCCCCCGGGTTGCGCGGACGACAGACCGGTTTTGTACACCGAAGACCGGTCAGAAAGCAAAACTTGGAACGGGTCTCGTAGAAAGGCCTGCTCGAACAAGACTCGCTCGAATCAAGGCTCGCGCCGCCCGATTCGCGCGGCAGGCGCCGGATATAGGGGGAAAACGTCCAAATTTCGGCGGTATAATGATCGATAGTCGAAGGACCGCACATCTTAGGGAGGTTGCGATGAACACTTGTATGGTGGGCTGGGCCCACACGCCGTTCGGCCGGCTTGAAGGCGAGACCGTCGAGAGCCTGATTGTGCGCGTCGCGACCGATGCGCTGATCGACGCCGGCGTGGCGCCCGCCGATGTCGACGAAATTGCGCTTGGTCACTTCAATGCGGGCTTCTCAGCGCAGGATTTTACCGCCGCGCTGGTCCTGCAGGCGTCACCCGATCTGCGATTCAAGCGTGCCACGCGCGTCGAGAACGCCTGCGCGACCGGATCGGCTGCGGTGCATCTGGGGCTTCGCGCCATTGCGGCCCGAAGTGCACGTATCGTGCTTGTGGTCGGGGTCGAACAGATGACCACCACGCCTGGGCCCGAAATTGGAAAGAATTTGCTCAAGGCTTCTTACGTTCGCGACGAAGCCGCGATCGAGGGCGGCTTTGCCGGAATATTCGGACGGATAGCGGCGCTTTATTTCCAGAAGTACGGCGACCAGTCCGATGCGCTCGCGCGCATCGCGGCCAAGAACCACAAGAACGGCGTGCGCAATCCTTATGCGCAGATGCGCAAGGATTTGGGTTTTGAATTTTGCCGCCGCGAGAGCGAGAGGAATCCGTTCGTTGCGGGTCCGCTCAAGCGCACCGACTGCTCGCCGGTGTCGGACGGTGCCGCGGCCATCGTGCTGGCGGATGAAGAAACCGCGCAGGCTTTGGGCAAGGCCGTTGCCTTTCGTTCAACCGCGCACGTGCAGGATTTCCTCCCCATGGCCGGCCGCGACATTCTCAAGTTCGAAGGCTGTGCGCTGGCCTGGAAGCGCGCGCTGGGCGATGCCGGCATTGCGCTCGGCGACCTGTCCTTCGTCGAGACCCATGACTGTTTCACGATCGCCGAACTCATCGAATACGAGGCCATGGGACTGGTGCCGGAAGGCCGCGGCGCAACCGCCGTGGCGGAAGGATCGACTGAGGCGGGCGGCCGCCTGCCGGTCAACCCATCCGGCGGCCTTAAAGCCAAGGGCCACCCGATCGGCGCAACCGGCGTCTCCATGCACGCGCTTGCCGCCATGCAGCTTACCGGCACCGCGGCCGACATGCAGGTCCCCGGCGCGCGGCTGGGCGGCATCTTCAACATGGGCGGCGCCGCGGTGGCGAACTACGTGAGCATACTGGAGCGGATCAGGTAGTTGGGGACAGACCCAGTTTCTTCGCTGTTGGAGCGCTCGGATGCCGTCGCGCATGGTTTCGCTCTCGTTGCGATATTCCCCCGCCTTGAGTATTTCGTCCAGGAAGGCATCCTGCTCGGGCGTCAGGCTGATATTCCGGGTTGTCATCGAGCTCATCCGGCATAGCGATGATCGGCAAGCACATGACTACCATCTATGACTATTCTGCACGGACTCTGGACGGCGAAGGGAAATCGCTTGCGGAGTATCGGGGTCAAGTTTTGTTGATCGTGAATACGGCGAGCCGGTGCGGCTTTACCCCCCAGTATGCGGGACTCCAAGAGCTGCATCACAAATTCCATTCGAAAGGATTCAGCGTGCTGGGCTTCCCATGCAATCAGTTCGGTGCGCAGGAGCCCGGCGATGAAGGTGAGATTACGCGGTTCTGCGCTCAAACCTATGACATCAGTTTTCCGATGTTTGCGAAAGTGGAAGTCAACGGTAAACACGCGCATCCGCTGTTCCTGTATCTCCGGAGCGCCAAAGCCGGAGTGCTCGGCACCAAGTCCATCAAATGGAACTTCACCAAGTTCTTGATTTCGCGCGATGGCGTTGTGGTCGCGCGCTTCGGGTCATTGACGGTGCCGAAAAGTCTAAATCAGGCTATCAGTCGCCTGCTCTGAAACATCGTGTCGACCTTGTGTGTCACGCGGCACGTGCGGGGTCGCGGCATGAGGATTTGACCAAAATGCTGCCGGTCGATGCGTCTGCGATTCGCCTGTTTGCCGGCGCGATTCGGGATCAATCCAGGTTGCCGCCAATAGCGGACGGGGTCCTCCGGACCGGTCATCGAACTCCGATATGAAAGACGAAACGTAGCCAATTGGGTGGGTCGCAATTGCGCGAAGATTGGGCCAAAATCTTGGCCCAAGCCGCAGCGAAGTACGTTTACGCAAACCGTCAACAGGATTATGGTGACGCAACTCTCTCGCAATGCCGATCCGTCTCTCGCAATGCCGACCCGGAGGCCAGCCATGCCCATCTCCGTGCGTTTTGCCCTCCGTGGCACATTTGCGGCACTTTGGCTCACGATGGCGCTCGCGTTGCCACCCGCGCTCGCGCAGTCCCCAACGCTCGCGGAACTGGCGACCTATACCGGCGCAGATCGCACCCAGCGCCTGATCGCAGGTGCCAAGCGCGAAGGCATGGTCAATGTCTATTCGTCGGTGACGGTCGACGACCAGAAGGTGCTGGTGGCGGCTTTCAACAAGCTTTATGGCGTCAAGCTGCAGTTTTGGCGCTCGAGTTCCGAGAGCATCCTCAACCGCGCCCTGGTCGAATACCGCGGCAGCCGCTTTGATGTCGATGCCATCGAGACCAGCACCGCCGAGATGGAATCGCTCTATCGCGAACGGCTGCTCATCGAAATCAAGTCGCCGCATCTGGCCGACATCGTACCGGCCGCCATTCGTCCGCATCGCGAATGGGTCGGCGACCGCCTCAACATCATCGCGACGGGCTACAATACCAACCTGATCAAGAAGGCGGACGTCCCGAAGAGCTACGAAGACCTGCTCGACCCGAAATGGAAAGGCAAGCTCGGCATCGAGGCCGACGATGCGGTCTGGTTCGGCGCGCTCGCCAATACGATGGGGGAGGAGAAGACAGTCAAATTGTTCCGCGACATCGCGCGTACCAATGGTTTATCGGTGCGCAAGGGCCATACCCTGTTGGCCAATCTCGTCGTCTCGGGCGAAGTGCCGCTTGCGCTGACGCTCTACCACTACAAGGCCGAGCAGATCAAAAATGCCGGCGCGCCGCTCGATTGGTATGTGCTGCCACCCGGCTTTGCGCGCTTCCTTGGCACCGGCGTGATGCGGCGCGCGCCACATCCGCACGCGGCCGTGCTGTTCATGGATTTCATGTTGTACGAAGCGCAGAAGGTGCTGGTCGATCGCGACTTCACGCCGACCAATATGAAGGTGAAGCCGCTCGACGTGCCATTCAACGTCATCGACCCCGCGCAGGTGCTCGACCAGGGCAACAAGTGGCAGAAGCTCTACGACGAGATCGTGATCAAGCAGGGAAAGTGACGGCCTCAAGAATCATCCGGAGAAACGCCATGAAGAATTCCCATGAGTTCACGCGTGCGACACTCCTCGCAACGACGGCCTTGCTCGGCCTAGCAATCCTCATTCCCAACCCTGCCTCGGCGGATGCCCTGCTTGCCGGGACCATCATGTCGGCTGCTGGCGACAAGATGAGTGGCGTCACGGTATCGGCCAAGGCCGAGGGCTCTACCATCACGACCTCGGTCTACACTGACGAGGCCGGCGGCTATTATTTCCCGGCGCTGCCGGAAGGCAAATACCGCGTCTGGGCCCAGGCGCTGACGTTCGAAATCGCCAAACACAATGTCGACCTCACCAAGGCAAGCCTGCAGAACTTCGTCATGCAGCCGATGACCAATCCGGAGGATTGGATCCGGCAATTGCCCGGCGATGAATTCCTCGCCGCATTGCCAGGCGATACGCCCGACGATCAGCGCATGAAGACGCTGGTGCGCAAGAACTGCACCGGCTGTCACAGCGCAAGCTTTCCGCTGCAGCACCGCTTCGACGCCGAGGGCTGGAGCAAAATCCTCGATCTCATGAAAATGGTGAACGTGCTCGGCGTCTATCCGCGTACCGACGGCAAGCCGACCGGCAATATTGAGTTTCACCAGAACGAACTCGCCGCCTATCTGGCACGCGCGCGCGGCCCCGGCGAAAGTTCGATGAAGTTCAAGTTGCGCCCGCGCCCGTCCGGCGAGGCCGCACGGGTCGTCTACCGCGAATACGACTTCCCGATGGAGAAGGGCCGCACCGCGGCGCACGACGGCAGCGACTGGTCGCTCGGCACGCCCTCTTACATGAACCACATCGCCGGCGTGCACGACGTACAAGGCGATTTCGACGGCAATATGTGGGTGACCTACAGCTATCCGAGCCACGATACGACCGTTGCCAAGATCGATGCCAAGACCGGCGCGATCAAGAATTTCAGGCTTGAAGACCAGCGCGGCATCGCGCTCGGCACCCATGGCATCGCGCGCGACGAGATGGGCGTCATGTGGTTCAACACGCGCTCGAATGTCGCGCGTTCCCATGGCGGTCTCGGCCGCATCGATCCGCGCGACGAGAAGGTCACGGTCTATGTGCCGCCGCGCAACACGGGTGGAACCGCTGGCACGATCGATGCCGACTTTCGCGGCAATATCTGGGTGACGGCGCCCGATGGGGCGTTTCGCTTCAACACCAACGACGAAAGATTCACCGAGTTCAAATCGAACACCTACAAAGGCCCGCACGGCACCGCGACCGTCTATGGCCTCGCCGCCGATCGCACCGGCAATGGCTGGTGGCTGTTGATGACCGAAGACATGATCGACTACAGCGACGTGCGGACCGGCAAGACGCATGAGATCAAGCTGCCGCCCGACAAGGCGTCCTTGGACATTCTCACAGCCGACCAGCGCAAATTTTACGCAACGTTCCAGCCGCCGGATTTCAATGCGCCCTATGCCTGGGCGCAGGCCCCGCGCCGCATCGGTGCCGACAAGAAGGGCGACTATGTCTACACCGGCAACTCGTTCGGCGGTTCGCTGGGACGGATCAACATCCTGACGAAGGAAACGACCATAATTCCCCTGCCGAACCCGGAAACCGACCAGCCCTACCAGATCGCAGTCGACAACCGGCACAATGTCTGGACCAATCTTTGGAGCACGGACAAGATCGCCAAATACGATACGGCGGTCAATAAATGGACTTTGTTCGACCTGCCCACGCGTGGGACCGAGTCGCGCTACATCTCGATCCTCGAACGCCAAGGCCAGCCCATGCAGGTGTTCATCCCCTATTATCGGGCACGCAAGGTCGCCGTCATGACGTCACGCACCGAGGAGGAAATCGCGGCGCTCAAGGCGCAAGCGCGCTGATGATTGAATAGACCGCGTGTCCCGGGCTTCGCCGAAAGAAGTCGATCCGAAGCCGTGCCGATGCGATGTGACGCGATGCGATGTGATTCGACTCACACAAAGGCAAGAACACCGCGGTCCACTTTGATCTATGACAAAGCAGAGTGCCCGGCGTCGAGTGAAAAGCTATCTTGCATGCGGTGAGCAACACGCCGTAACGGCAATGCAGGAATTTGACACCATGAAAACAATTCTCGTTCTTGTTGGCGGAGCCGATTCAGACGAACTTGTGTTCGAAACCGCCCACGCGGCAGCGCTTCCATTTGCCGCACATCTTAATTTTTTGCACATTCATGTCGGCGCCGGTCAGGCCGCTGTGCATTCACCGCACACCGAATTTGCAGCCGGTCCCAGCCTGTCGAATGCGTTGCAGGAACTTGATGCACAAGCAAAAGATCGTTCCAAGAAAGCAGCGGAACATGTCCGGACGTTTTGTGCACGCTCCGATATTGCAATTTGCGACACGCCGGCGCCTTCGGATCGGGTAACGGCGAGCTGGCATGAGGAAAGAAACGACGCGTTGGAGCGGGTTATTTTTCATGCCCGACATAACGAACTTGTCGTATTGGCTCGGGCAAAGCGGCCGAACGGCCTGCCCGCTGATTTTCTCCAACGATTACTGCTCGACTGTGGACGTCCGGTTTTGATCGCGGGCCCGACACCACCCCGGACATTGCCGGGCACAGTGATGGTGTGCTGGCGGGAATCGGCTGACGCGGCACGTGCGGTAGCAGCCGCCATGCCGCTTTTGCAAAAGGCGAAACGGGCGATTTTCGTAAGTGTCGCGCCAAGCGACAGCGAAATTGTCGACGTGATGGCGGACATCACCCGCCAACTCGCCTGGAGCGGCATCCCCGTCGAGGACAAACTGATATCGCCGCATGGAGGCACTCCGCAGGAACTCATTGCGGCCGCCGCGCAGACCACTGGCGCGGACCTCGTCGTGATGGGAGCCTATGGCCATTCGCGCCTCCGGGAATTGCTGTTCGGCGGATTCACGCAGTCCTTCATCGACCGCGCGGACCGGCCCGTCCTGCTGATGCATTGAGGCTAATAGGGGCTCAGTCTGCTCGCTTGAGAACGGCTTCGATTGTCACGCCGGAGGCCGAAGCTGGGTTGGTAAACTTCAATTCGTTCGCTGTAAGCGAAGTGATAGCTCGCTTGTTGTCGGTGGTGCTGCCGACTTGGTTTGCGAATGTACTGCCCTGAATATCGACGGTAACGATCTTGCTCGTTTCGTCAACCGAATATCTGCCGAAATACGAAATCGATCCAACGACCACGGCTTTGGTTTCTTCCGGGGTTGCTGTCGCACGATTGCTGGACGCCAGCTTGGGGAGGTCGGCGCGCATTTGGGTCAGGGAAAAGTAGCCGTCAGTTGTGTAGATTGCGATACCTTTGGGATTGGGGCCGAAGAGCTGCCGCTTCGTACCATCGGGGAGCGTGGCGTCGATCGAAACCATGGTCCAGGCCCCGACAAGCTGTTCCTTGAGAGTTTTTTGTTGGCCGACGGCGCTGCCCGGCAGCAAGGCCAGCATCAACACCGTCGTGGCAGAGAGGCTGAGAATGCCAAGTTGATTCATAGTGTGTGTTCCTATTCCACGTTCTAAATGGAGGCCCGAAATCGATGATCGGGCACGATTGGGCGTGGCACGGGGCCGGTGTTGCGGTTATATTGCCGCGATGCGCCGCACAACCGCATTCCGCTGCGGCCACTCCAACCATAATACCTATTGCCGAAGCCTAGGGAGGATATCCGATGAAACGACTGTTGATGCTGGGCTGCGCCCATCTTGCTTTGGTCGCCGCAACCGCGAGTGCTGATGCACGCGTGACGCGGATCGAGGTCACCAAGACGGAACCGTTCGCAGCCAGCCAAAGCTTCGGCACGACCGGCGCCTACGAGAAGGTGATCGGCCGTTTCCACGGCGAACTCGATCCCAAGAACGCGCTCAACGCCGTCATCGTCGATCTCGACAAGGCGCCCCGCAATGCCCGCGGCATGGTGGAATATTCAGCGGATTTTTATGTCCTCAAGCCGCTTGATCTGACGAAAGGCAATGGCGCGCTGTTCTACGAACTCTCCAACCGCGGCAACAAGGGCATACTCGCGCGTTTCAATTACGCCGCCGGCAGCAATGATCCCGCGACGGCGCAGCAGGCGGGCGACGGATTCCTCATGCGGCAGGGCTATACGCTCCTGTGGAACGGCTGGATGACCGGCATCGGCCCGGCCAACAATGCGCTGACCATCAATCTGCCGACGGCATCCACTGCCCCAATCGTCGAGACCGTGTGGGACGAGTTCATGTTCAATGAGCCCGACGTCAAGCAGGCGCGGCTGAGCTTCAAAACGAATTCGACCGACAAATCGCAGGCAACGCTCCAGGTGCGCGGACGCAATTCGGAGGAACCGACCCTCGTTGCGGCCGACCGTTGGGAATTCGTCGACGCGCAGACCGTGCGTCTCTTGCCGGCCGGCACGCCGTTCCGGATCGGCTCGATCTATCAGTTGATCTACAAAGCCACGAATCCGCCTGTCGCCGGCATCGGCTTTGCGGCCACCCGCGATATCGTCTCGTTCATGCGCTACGCCGCGGCTGACGACGCCGGCACGCCAAATCCTTTGGCGGCCAGCGGGCGGCCGGCGCTCAACCGCACGATCTCGCAAGGCAATTCGCAGAGCGGACGCTATCTGCGCGATTTCATCTATAGCGGCTTCAATGCAGACGAGAGCAACCGCACCGTCTTCGACGGCTCGATCCCGACGGTTGCTTCCGGCCGCATGTTCCTCAATCATCGCTTTGCGCAGCCGGGCCGCATCAATCCGGCCGGCCACGGGTTCATGTTCTTCCCGGGCGGCGAATTCCCCTTCGCGTATGAAAACCAGACCGACCCGTTCACGGGCCGCAGCGACGGCATTTTTGCGCGCTGCCAAACGAGCAATACATGCCCGAAGGTGATCCATCTCAACAGCGGAACGGAATTCTGGCAGGCGGGTCAATCGCTCGTCACCACCGATCCGCTTGGCCAGCGCGACACCACGCCGCCCGACAACGTTCGCATCTGGTCGATGACGTCGGTGGCCCATCAAGGCGTCAACCCCGCGATGCCCAAGGGCGTCTGCGCGATGCCCTATAACCTCACGGACTATCGCCCGCTGTTGCGCAGCGCGCTGGTTTCGCTCGACCGCTGGGTCAAGGATGGAAAGCCTGCGCCCGCGAGCCGCTATCCGCGCATTGCGGACGGGACACTGGTGCCGTCGGTCAAGCACAACGCCGCCATTCCGGGATTCGCTGCACCGGCGCGAGGTCCGAATGAAAAGCCGCGCATGGATTACGGGCCGGACTTCGACAAGGGCATCATCGGCAAGGCGCTGCCGGTGGCGCTCAAGGATCAATACCGCGTGCTGGTGCCGGCGATCGACGCCGACGGCAACGAGCGGGCAGGCCTGACCCTGCCGGACATCACGGTTGCGACCGGCACCGCCATGGGCTGGTCGGTGCGGAGCGAGGAAGGCGGCGGCAAGGGTGAGCTTTGCTATCTCGATGGCGCGAAGATCCCCTTCGCCAAAACCAAAGCGGAGCGCGAGGCGAGCAAAGACCCTCGTCCCTCGCTCGCGGAACGCTATCGCGACAACGCCGACTATTCCGAGCGCGTGAAGGCCGCCGCAATGGCGCTGGAGCGCGACGGCTACCTCATCGCGGAAGACGTCAAGCGCATCGTCGACAATGCCGCGAAAGTGACGTGGTAGTGGGTTGATAGCAGCCCTCACTGCTCCAACGCGCTCGCAGCAAAGATCTCGTCGAGCTTCATCAATCTCGGCGTCAATCCCTGTTCGAGCGACATCTGTGCCGCGGTTTCGAGCGATTTGCGATTGGCCTTGATGCCATGCTGAAGCACAGGCGTGCGCAACGCCTTGGCGGCATCTTGCGAGATCGCTCCCGCCGCAACGTGATAGTCGACGTGTTCTAGGCGAAGCGCGTCCGCAATCGCGTTGGCCTTGTCGAAGGCCTTCATCAGGTTAAGGATCACCCAGGGATGTTTCTCGGCGATCTCGCGCCGCACCACCATGCCATGGTTGATCGGATAGATGCCGGTTTTGCGGAAATAGCGCACGCCCTCCGCGACCGGGTCCGGAAACAGATATTTGATGTCCGGATGATTGGCGAGATCGATCTTGCTGCGATCGACCAGGTTGTCGTGGCGGATATAGTGAATGACCGCCTCAAGTTCGCCCGACACCATCATGGTGCCGATGTTCTTCTCGATCGGAATCTGGTTGATGGTGACGCCCGGAGGTGCCTTGAAGCCGACCCCGCCGGCGTGGCTGTGGCTTGGCACGCGCTCCATCCAGAATTCCATCTCAGTCGGCGACACACCGAATTCGTGCTGCAGGATGCCGCGCGTCCACAGCGCCGCGGTCTGCTGATATTCCGGTACGCCCACGCGGCGGCCCTTGAGGCCGGCGGGCGTTTCGATACCGGAATCGCGCCGCACCATCATGTCGATATGGAAGAAGCGCCGCGTGGTGAAAATCGGCAAGCCGACCCAGCGGTCGTCGCCTTTGGCGCGCGCCATCATCAGGGAAGAGAACGACATTTCGGAAACGTCGAAATCCGCAAAGCGCAATTGGCGCCAGAACAGTTCCGACGCGTGCACGACGGTCGGGATGAGTTCGATCCCCTCCGGCTTGACGGTGCCGTCGAGGATCGGCCACGAGCGTGGGTTGGAAGCGATGCCGAGACTGAGTTGAAGTTTCATGGGTGCGATGTGCCTATGGAGGAATGAACTGTTAGGCGTGCAATAGGTGATTGTCGGTCGATTCCGTCGTATGGGCGACCCTCATAGGCGCCAGGATAAGGATCGTAGGATGGGTAGAGGTAAAATCGCGTTCTTCACGCGATTTACCGAAACCCATCAACCCCAAGGGCCGTAAAATGATAGCTTCGACACGTGGTTGATGGGTTTCGCAAGGGCTCTACCCAGACTGTATGTCCCTTCCCCTTAAGAGGCGACTCACCCTCGATGTGTATTTCGAGGGTTGCCCGGGTAGGCCGGGTAGAGCCTCACACAA
>Ga0209488_10000749_pt1 | contig 27680 bp, 25 predicted proteins | sample Rivendell_Oct201_8_FD_188349 | JGI IMG/M metagenome (GOLD analysis project Ga0209488, IMG submission 188349) | Vadose zone soil microbial communities from the Eel River Critical Zone Observatory, Northern California, USA -... | ecosystem: Environmental > Terrestrial > Soil > Vadose zone >...
GCGGTGACCACTGGCATGGTTCTGGTCGACACAACAAAGAAGGCTGAGATAGTAGTAACCCGAGATGCCAAAGAGCGATCGAGCGGCTCCCGGGCATCGCTCGGCACGTCGCCGATCGAAGGCCGCGCACTATACCACGAACCTCCGCCCCGGTGGAGAGTACGGGATGCCGAGTACCTCCATCTGCTCGTCGAGGGAATGCGTAGCCGGGCCGAGATCCACGATCATCACCTGGTCACCCGCGTGGTTGATGAGCGTCCTGAGCAGCTCGCGTAGCGTGACCACTTCGCGGCGGTCGAGATCGCACAGGAACACACTGAACTGCACGTGGTTGCCGAAGTCCTTGAGAGTCTCGAAGACATCGGTGCGGCGTCGGTCGTCGGAGATGTCGTAGGCGACGAGGAAGTGACTACGGTTGGTCACGCGGGTCATCTCGTCACCATGCCCACGTACTCAGGTACGTCGCTGCGCAGCCAGCGGGCGAACAAGCGCACCTGCATGCGCACGATCGAACGCCAGGAACACCGGTAGCCGAAGATCGGGTGCGTGAGCAGCATGTCCATGCGTGCCTCGAAGGCGCGGATGAGCGCTTTGCGACCTTCGGGCAACATCGCGCACGCGGCCTGCGACGTCAGGAAGTCCTTGCTGCTGATCATGCCGGTGTTGATCGCGGTCAGGACGGAGCTGTCCGCGAGCAGTGGCCGGAACTCTTCCATGAGATCCAAGGCGAGCGCCGGGCGTCCGTGACGAGGTTTGTGGTAGAGGCCCCACCACGGGTCGAGCCCTTCGGCCAGGATGGCGACCGTCAGCTCCTTGACGAGGAGCGCGTAGGCGAACGAGAGCATCGCGTTGATGGGGTCCCGTGGCGGCCGGCGGTTGCGGTTGCTGAAGTCCCATTCGGTGGAGAGGTCGCGGGGCTTCAGCATCTTGCCGAAGTGGCGGAAGTAGATGGCGGCGCCGTTGCCCTCGCAGCCCAGGAGCTGGTCCACGGCTGGAGCGACCTCGACATCGCGAAGAACCTGGGCAAACTCTTCGAGGACGCGCTCGGGCAGATCCACGGCGTTCCGGCGCAGGATCGTGCGCTGGCTGGCGACCTTGGCGGCAACAACCTGTCTCGCGAATTGCAGGCAGCGTGCTGGATCGGCAGCACCGGCAAACTGGGCGGCACGGTCGTACGCGTTGCGCAGATTGATGCCGTGCGTGACGCCGTAGAACCAGTGCCCCCGCGACAGGTGGACGATGGGGATGCCGGATTCACAGAGGAGGTGGATGGTCTGGGTGGTGACCTGGATGTTGCCGCAGACCACGAGCTGGGCGACGTCGATCAGGCGGAACCGGCCGAGCTCGCCGGTGCGGTTGCGCACCACCAGCGAACTGCCGGTCTTGCCCACGGTGGCGCCCTGCTCCTGGACGTAGAGCGGCAGGGCCTCGTCGCGGACCGGGTAGAGGCGGCGTGGTTCGGTGGCACCTTCGGCAGGCGCACCTGCGGCCAGCGCCAGCGTCTCGTCCGGCAGGCAGATACCGCTCATGGAGCAGCCGTTGCACTTCGGGCTGTCATCGAGCGGCGGCGGCAGCGTCGTGGCGGCGGCGGCAGCGCGCGCGCGGGCGATCCAGTCGCGCGTGCTCTGCTCGAGCTCGACCGTGAACGGGATCTCGACGCGCGCGCGCGAGCCGCGGTAGTAGAGGTAGCCGTGCGTGCACGAGTAGCCGTGCTCGCGCAGGAGCAGCCCCTGCGCCATGAGCTGCACGCGTTCGGGCTCGTAGGAGCGTTCGGGCCGGTCGGGGACGCGTCCGCGCTTGGTCTCGACGGGGACGGCTTCGTTGCCGGCCGTGGAGACGAGGTCGAGCTTGGCGGTGATGCCGAGCAGTTCGCTGGACAGGCTGACCGAACGGCTGATCTGTGGCGGCTCGTCGCCGTCCAAAACCTCCGCGTCCTCCGGTTCGGGTTTCGGTTCCTCTGCTTCCGCGTCGGGCAGGACGTGCTCGAAGTCGTCGACGCGTCGATGCACTGCCTTGCCCTCGACGGTGAAGTGATTGTCGGCCCACCGCCCTTCCACCTGCATGAAGTGGAACAGACGAGGACAGTAGACGAACTCGTTGAGCATGCGGATGGGCAGCAGTCGGCTGTCAGCGATTTCGTTGCCCGTGGCCTCCGGGTCGATGGCCATGTCCTCCCCTCCGATTGTTGATGTGACGGTCGCCGTGGCAGAAGGCCACGCCTCTTCTGAGTACGACGCCGTATCGCATCGGCAGTAGCAGCACGTGGACCGGAGGCTCCATGTTCTCCGCCCTTACTCTTTTCTCAGGTCATTCTCGCCGGCTGCGGTCGTCCGGTATCGCTGAGCAGCACCGGGGTGGGTCGCGGTGAAAGCTGGTCAGGTTGCCGCCCTCGTTCCGCGTGGGCGTCAGGAGAAACCCGCGAACAGACCGATCCCGTAGAAGCGGCCGCTACCTGCGCACAACGGGCCGGTCCGCTGGATCGGGTTTCCATCCTCGTCGCGCCACCGCAGTCGCACATGCAGCCGCGAGTAGCCATCCAAGTGCGAGGGAACCCTGAAGTCCGAAGCCCTTCCCCCGCCAGCCCAGAAACAGATTCCGCTCCACTCGATATCGGCACGTGTCGCAAGCTCGTGGGCCACTCCCGCTTGCTCGAGTGCCTTGCGCACCAACTGCTCGGTCCGCGCCTCGAGCCGCAGGAGTAGCCGCTTCTGAGTCGCACTGTCCTTCGTCTTCGCCAGCTTCTTGCGCAACCCACCGCGATCCTCGTAGCCAGGCAGGACGATCGGTGTGACGGTAGCCCAAGTGTCGTAGCGGCCGATGTAGCGCCCGACAACCGGATCGGACGATACGCATGGAGCCAAGACGGCAACGGGCCTCCATTCGCCCTCACTTGTCAGAGTCCGTCCGACCAGTGCGCCCGCAGCCCAGGGAACGACCGCGCCATCACCGAAGCTCGTGACGAGCACCCTCCGGACCTGACCGACATGCGCGCCGCCGCCTGGGCGTCCCTCGATCGTGGGCAGCGGCAGGTAGGCAAGACGCTTCGAGGATGCTGGAACGTGACCTCCCGCCCCCCTTGAATCACCGTGTCCGAGGGCGATGGCTGCGACCTCGCGATCCGGCCAACCGCAGGCCTCCGCAGCGCTACTTGCAACATGACGCATCATCCCGGCGACGACGCTCGTCCAACGCTCGCAGTCGAATGCCCTCATTCCGTCTCCGCTCGGGTCCATCAAGCGGAGTGCCGTTGTGGCTCTCGGAGAGTCGTCCTCCGCGGCGATGTAGCGAATCATCCGAAAGACCGTGAGCGCCGGAGGTGGACGGTAGGGCTCATCCTCCAGGCTGGTCCTCACAAGCCAGGCACGATGGCGGCGCTCCAATGCAGCGGTAGTGCCAGGGATCGGTACGCGCAGCCCCCCTGCAGCCTCTTCTCCAGGAACCCAACGATGCTCGCGGATCGCTTCTATTGCGGCTGCCGGCAGGACGAGACCACTCCCCACGACTAGATCCAGCCCCCACCCCAACGCCACAACGGATTCTGCCAACGCACACAGTCGCTCTGCATGGGCCCGCGCGACAGGATCACGGTCGAGGACCCAAGCGAACCGAACTACCTCACTCCCCATGAGCCGCATCGGTCGAACAGTCTTCATAGCCCGCTGCTCACCCGGCTTGCCGTCCCCCCCACGGACCCAAGCCTGCGCCACGAGGTCCATCGCGTTGTTGGGGACCGAGAGTCGGTACCCGGCGGCGGCAGTGGCAGAAGGCGCGAAGACCCAGGGAGGCGGTTGCCGCTCGAGCCACTCGAAGGCCGCAGTCGCAAACGAGCGGCCCTCCGTACGCGCGGCAGCGGCGACAAGCGCCTGCATGACGCGCAGCGGCGAAGGCGGCCATTCCCGAACGCCGCCGTCCTTTCGCCCGTGGAACAGGGGCGAAAGGAAACGGAAGGCGAGACAGAGGTACTCCGTCATCGTCCGGCCCTTCTCACTTGCCCTTGGTCTTCTTGGCCTTCTTCTTGTCCACCTCGGCGAGATCTTCATTCGCCTTGTCGCTGGCGAAATCAACGCTCATGGCTGGCCCGACGCCGAATGCCTTAGCGGAGTCCCTTGCGAATGTCATGGCCGCATCGACTGTGCACGTGAATACCTCACGAGAACCGTCGACCTTGACCACTTCTAGCGTGGCCGGCTTCGCATGTACCGGAACCAGGTTGCATCCGGACCGCAGGTAGTTCGCAGGTGGGGCCGTGAGCGCGACAAGCCCAAGACCGAGCAGATAGCGCTGGAGTTTTTCGGTGGTGCTCGCATCACCACTGCGGATCACCCGCAGGCCGGCCAGGTGCAGCACTGCTTCGCGCCGTACGCCGCCGGTTGCGATGATCCCACCGTGGCTCCTCGACGCCGGTGCGTGAAGGAACCCCCGACTCGAGAACAGTTTGTGCGTCTTCTCATCCGTCGGCTCATCGAGCAGCCCCTCTGCAACGAAGTCGACTGAAGGCACGAACACCGCGGATCGGGTAAGTGCACGCACATCGAAGGCGCGGATCGTCGAAGCAAAGAGCCGCGGAGACTTCGCCTGCGTGTCGCGGGAGTCCCAGACGCCGAAGATGAGTGAAGTCGGGGCTACCTTCGCCAGTGGCGAGGCATCGCCGGCAAGCAGGCTCTTGAAGGCCGCGTGAAGGTTGTCGCGCAGAGCCGAGCACCTCACGATCGCATCCGCCGCACGGTGTCCGGCGCGCAGAATGCTGACCCGCTTGCTGCCGGCCTTCACTTCGATCTGCGGCACCAGGTCTGAGTAGCCCTCCTCGGCGAACAATGGCTCGATCCTGTTGGCCTGCGAACCGACGGTGTCCACGATGCAGACGTTCCTCCCGTCCTCAGGCTTGCCGATCGGGTCGATGTTGTAGCCAGCCGGGAACTTGCCATCCTCGGTCGCCGCAAAGGTGGGGGGAAAGAAGACGCCGTCGGGGCCTTCCACCGGCTCGAGCTGTTGGCGCAGCACCAGGGCCGCAGGGCCGCCCTTCGACAACATGTTCTTGAAGTCCATCGTCATGTCACGCTCCTTCTACCCTCGTTGCGGTGGCAAATGCCTTGTGCTTCCTCTGATCTGTGCGGAATGCGCTCTCGAATCGCAGGCGTGTCTTGGCGCCGAACTCTCCGGTCAGCGCGACGCTGGCCGCAAGCGGTCTCGACCGCTGTGTCCAGGGTCGGTACTCGAACACCCGGGGCGCGGACATCGCCATTGGTCGAAAGCGCTGCAGCCCGACCAGAGTCAGGAACTCTACGGCTGGGAACGCAAGCGCCTGCATGTCCAACGGATCGTGGGCGAAGCCAACGTCCAACGGGTGGGCATTCGCGGCACGCCTTGCATCGAAGTAGAAGGGCTCCACCTTCTTGCGATCTGAGTCGAAGACAACCTGCCCGTGATCGAAGAGGTGTTGGTCGGGCTTCATCGATCTCAGTGCCGCTTGCATTGCCCGTGCAATCCGCGAGCACTGCATGCGTCCAGCCCACGTCTTGAGCGATGCGCCATCGGCCCGGTTCGCCTTCCACCAATCGAGGCGCAACGGGCTCTTGCCAGTTCGGTAATCGAGCGGTGAGGCTGTCTCGTCGCCTGGGTCGACGACTTCGAGGGCCGACTCGCATGCGAACTCGATCACGCTTCCGAGCGACATCTGTTGAATCGACGACAGGTAGAAGCGAGATCCGTCGAACCACCCGACGGCATCGCCGACGCAGCGTTCTGTCACCTCGAACAAGCCACAGCACGCGAAGAACTGGCCGGGGTTCGTCACGTCGACATCGAGAAAGAACTCACTCACGGCCGCACCCCTGGCTTGGCGGAAGCAACGAAGTCCGCAGCTCGCATGATCGACTCCAGGTACGCCAGACCCCACCGCCCAAAACGCTCTTGCAGGGCAACGAACCGGGACGGCGTCTCGTCGACCACCGCAGCAACCATCGACTGGGGAGACTCAACGTCGTTCTGCTCGCTGATAGGGAAACATGGGCGCGCCCTGCCATGGTGAGCGGCAACGATGTGCAGCAGAAGGTCGGAACGGTCGCGGTCCGGTCGCCCCTTGTCGCCAACGATGTCTAGCACGGATCCAAACTCGTGACGGTAGTTCCCAAGTTCCAGGGGTCGTACTCGTCCTTTGGCGAGCACTTCCTTCGGGTAGTTCTTGTTGCGGATGGATCGCTGCCAGACCTCGCGGCGCTTGCCCAGGTCGTGCATACGCGCGGCCGCGACTACCGCCATCTTCTCGGCGTCACCCAACTCGAGGCTCTCGGCGAAGCTGGCAGCCCACGCTTCGGCATCGCTCAAGTGGGCCGACAACAGCTGAGCGCCAGCTGACGTTCGCGACCCATCGTCATCAGCTGATTCGGGGCGCACGAACCAAGCAAACACCGCTGGCGTGTCATCCCCTTCGTCACTCACCGCGGACTCGAAGAACTGAACGAGGCGCATCCCGCTTGGCAGTTCCAGGTTGTTGCTCCGCACACGGTGTGGTCCAGATTCACCCCGCCACTCGTCAGCAACATCGTAAGGAATCTCCGCGGCTGGTTCGGCCGCGCCGCGCAGCTGGCCCTGCGGAGTGAGCCCGCCAAAAGTGGGAGACAGTACTACTGTCGCATCTGCCAACTTCTCCTCCTTCCATTCGACCAGATCGCTGAGGAGGCACCGCTCCAGTTTGCGGTCGCTGCCAACGACCCAAGCAGGACCATCTATTCGCCGAGCCATCGTCTTGAGGTGCTTGCAAACCCGGTCGACCCGATCGGTCAGCAACTCGAAGGACTTGATCGGGTAGTCGTCGAGAACTTCGCGGACGAACTCATCCGTGGCCACTTCAGGTGTCAACAGGTCCACTTCCCTGCGCCAGGCCAAGGCAACCACCGGCGGCTCGTAGGTGGGGATCCCGTGCAGCCAATCCGCAACGGGTGGTCGCCCTGGGAAGGCATGCCGGATCGAAGTGAGGGCCCAGCGATCGAAGAGGATCTCGCTGACGTGCGGGATCTCTGGCACTTGCGCAAACGCATCCTGTGCCAGGTCCGAGGGAAGTTCCCGCAACGCCACCGGGCATGCGTCGAAGCGCTTGTCGGGCAGACCAGGGAGGCGGCGAAGCAATGCCAGCGTGAGAGCTTGCCGCTTCACGAACTGCCGTTCGCTGCGCCCCCGACGCACCGCTGGAGTCCTGCCTGACTCATCCTCGTCATCAGGTGCGTCCTCGTCAGCCGCACCGTCCTTATCGGCTGCGTCAGCCAGACTATCGTCGTGAAACACGTCTACGAGGGCGATGCCATCTCCATACCGATTCACCCGACCCAGCCGCTGAGCCATGCTGTCGAACGTGGTCAGGTCGCAGATCAGATCATCGGACGAGATGTCGATGCCGACCTCGCCCGCGGAAGTACACACCAGGAAGACCGTTCCAGGGATCGGCACCACTCCCTCTGGAGTCTTGCTCAAGAAGCGGGCGAACACTGGAGAGCGGATCAACTTCCCTCGCTCGTGGCCACGCATCGTGCCGGTCAAGACGTCCACATGATCCGCCCCGACGGCCTTCGCCAACCGCCCGCTGACATCTTCGACGTCATCGACCCGTCGCAAGTAGCAGAGGACTGACCGGTTGGAGGCCTGACGCGTCTTCGCCAACTCAACAACCGCATCGACAAGCGGCTGTCCCTGTAGCGGGTGGAGCTTCAGGTGCTTCGCAGCGTGGAGGCGCCTGCCCAACACAGAAGTGCGATCCTGCAGTTCAGCAGGAGCCAGGGAAAAGTCTGCTTGCCCTCCGCGACGCGTCGCGGTCAATGCCATGACTTTGAGGGCACGCTCCGCTTCCCAACCGCCGAGACCCTGGATCAGCACGATCTTCTCGATCAGTGTCTGGAACGCCGGCTCGAGGTGAGCCTCGTCGTGCACCAGCAGCGCGTCCTGGCCAAGAAAAGCGGCGTGAAGCGGCTTGGTCTTGAACCCGCAGCCGTAGCCGGAGAACAACAGTCGACTCCCGATCATGTCGACCGTACCAACGACGATGCTGGCTCGAGCCGGATCGATGCGCCACTCGGCGTTGTCCATGAACTCGCCACGAAGCGTGCTGATCCCGATCGGGCTGTCGCTGGGAACAACCGCGAGGCGACGCAAGTTGTTGGCAATCGATTGAAGCTCTGGCTTTGTGGCAAGTGCTTGTCGAAGAGCTACCGCTTCGTTGCTCGCCTGATCCACGACCGTCCGGCGATTCACGACGTAGACCAGCCGTCGAGGGAACGAACGAGCTGTTCCCCCTTGTACATGCTCACGCAGTGCCAGCACCCAGATCGGGATCACCGACGTCTTTCCGGTGCCCGTCGGCAAGTCGCACGAACGCGGCAGGTCGTTCGCGAGCATTCGTTCGAAGAGCGCCGACTGCCAGCCGAACGGGGAATGGCCAGTCAAAGCGGCAAAGTCTCGCGCGAACGAAGTGTGCATGGCATTCCCCGCGCGTGTCTGCCATCCCGCGGACACGCCTGGATCGACGCGGGATCTTTACCAACGGCAGGACTCGCTGGTCAAGAACGCCACCTGCATTCCGGGTTGATGCCGTACATCACAGCCCCCGGACCATCGTGAGTCCCGCTCTCCCATCCCCGGTGCACCAGTTGGTGGAGCGCGACGACGAACACATCATCGAGGTCCTACTGCACGCCAGGGGAGCGAGCATGCGAGCTACTGCAGCAGGCCGGCTGTCGCGTGATCGAACTGGTTCAGGTGCGGCCCAGGCATTCGCCCAGGATCGCCAGCATCCGCGTCTGCGTCGGCCCGTCCTTGACCGCGATCCGGAACGTGCGGTCGTCGAACGAGCCCATGCTGCTCACGTCGCGCAGGAACAGACCGCGGTCGCGGCAGCGCGCCAGCAACCCGGCGGCCGTCGGAGCATTGGCCGGCAGGTGGCACAGCAGGAAGTTGGCGGTGCCATCGCGCACCTCGATGCCGCCGGGCAGCTGCTGCAGACCGGCTCGCAGCTGCGCGCGCAGCGCCTGCGTCTGCAGCCAGCAGTCGCGGTAGTACGGCAGCGACTGCAGCGCCCGCACGGCAGCGAGCTGCGCCGGCAGGCCGACACACCACGGCGGCGTGCGCCGGCGCAGCGCGGCGAGCTCGGCATCGGGCCCGCACAGGAAGGCGACGCGCACGCCGCTGAGCGCGTAGACCTTGGACATCGACTTGCAGACGAATACCCGGGCCGAGGCCGCCGCCAGCGCCGCCATCGACTTGATCGGATCGACGTAGTCGAGGTAGGCCTCGTCGATCCACACGCGCGTGTGCTCCGGCACCTGCATCAGCGCCGCCGCCAGCTGGTCGCGCGGCAGCTGCCGGCCGGTCGGGTTGTTCGGGTTGACCAGGACCGCCAGATCGTAGTTGCCGTCCTGCAGGCGGGCGGCCCAGGCGTCGAGGTCGAGCGCATAGTCGGCGGCACGCAACAGCTGCAGCCGGTCGTGGCCGCAACCGACGACCTGCGCACACACGTGCGCGTACTCGCCGTAGCTCGGGTCGAGCAGCAGCACCCGCGACTCCGGCCGCAGCCAGGTGCAGAACGCGCGGTAGATCAGGTCCGACGAGCCGGCACCGAGCAGCACGTTGGCCGGCGGGATGCCGCGCGCCTCGGCGATCGCCTGCTGCAGCCCGGTGCCGTGCGCCGGTGGCGAACTGCGCAGCAGCCACGGCAGGTCCTGCTGCAGTGCCGAGACCACGGCCGGCGCCGGCGGAAACCACGCATCGAGCACATCGGCGGCGATCACCTCGTGCCGCCGCAGAAGGGTATCGAACCGTTCGCCGATCGCGGTGAACGAGGCGCCGCCGTGGTGGCAGCCGGCCGCGTCGCCGTGCGGGCCCGCAGCCGCAGGGTCGTCCATCGGCGCAATCCTAGCAGCCGCGCCTCAGCCTTGCTGGTGCGGACAGCTGCACGGCACCGTCTGGCAGCGCGGACAGCCGCGCGCGTACTTCTGCCGGCTGATCGCCTCGAGGTCGAGCCCGTGCAGCGACGCCAGCGTCGCCAGCCAGGCATGGACGTCGGCGAACTCCTCCTCGAGGTTGGTGCGCTGCCCGCGCCGGATCGCGCGCACCAGCTCGCCGACCTCCTCGACGAACCACAGCAGCGTGCCCGGCACGCCGCGCGCCCGGTCGCGGTCGAAGTAGATCCGCTCGATCAGCTGCTGGAACGAACCGGGCGGCGCGGGCGGCAAGGGACTCATGCCTGCCCCGCCTTCTTCGCGGTCACCAGCACCACCTCTTCGCGCAGGCCGTCCAGGCCGGCATCCTGCTCGAGCGTACCGAGCACCATGTTCATGAACATCGCCGTGTGCCGCGGCGAGTGCTGCGACAGCAGCGCGAGGAAACCCTCGGCGCGCAGCGCGGCGTCGTTGACCAGGCACAGGCGGATGCCCGGCACCAGCTGGATCTCCTGCGGCCGCAGCGCCTTCTCGAACACCGGCCCGTCGTCGAGGCCGAGTGCGATGCCCTCGGCCGCCAGCTCGAGCACTTCACCGCGCGTGCAGATCAGCAGCGGCGAACGCGCGCCGGCCTGGAACAGCCGCGCGCCGTCCGGCTGCAGCCGCAGCAGCGTCGCGGTGGCGCAGACGCCGCCGGGCAACGCCTGCTTGAGCGCCTTGTTGGTCTGCAGCAGCGCCTGCCGCGGCACCTCGCCCTGTTGCAACTGCTGCCGCAGCACGTCGAACGCCAGCCGCGCCGCCACCACCGCCAGCGCCGTCTGGCCTTCGCCGCTGATCAGGAACAGCGTCACCACCGAGTCGGCCGCCACCACGTCGAAGTAGTCGAGACCGCCGCGCGAGCCCTTGGCCACCGCGCCGTCGACCTCGTACCCGGGCGGCGCCGGCAGTCCGTGCGGCAGGTTCTTGTCGCGCAGCTGGCGCACCTGCGGATCCATCGTCACCAGCGCGTTGCCACCCTGCTGCTCCTGCGCCTGCAGCAGCTCGGCGAGGTCGGTGGCCAGCGACTGCAGTTGCCGGCCGACCGCCGTGATCTCGTCGTTGCCGGTCACGCGCACGCGCACGGCGGTGCCGCCGCGGCCGAGCTTGGACACCGCCATGCCGAGTTCGGTCACCCGCTGGCCGATCTGGCCGGCGAACACCGCCACCGCGCAGCCGGCGACGACCGCGGCAACCGCGGCGAGCACCAACACCGCGGTCCAGGCATTGCCGGGGTCCGGCTGCGTGCCGGCAAGGATCTTCACCACCAGCGCCCCGGCCACCAGCGTGCCGGCGCCGCTGCAGACCGCGACCACCAGCGCCAGCTTGAGCGCCAGCTTGCCGGTGTGCCGGCCACCACGAGGTCTCTGCATCGTCATCTCCTCGGTGGTTGATCAGTGGTTGACGAGTGGCAGGCACAGCCACAGCGACAGGCCCGCATACACGCCGGCCGCGACATCGTCGGCCATGATGCCGAAGGCACCGGGCAAGTCCTCGAGTTTCTTCGCCGGCTGCGGCTTGAGCACGTCGAACACCCGGAAGGCGAAGAACGCGGCCGTGTGACCGACCGCGTCGGGCAGGTGCCGCACGCTCGCGTACAGCGCCACCGTCACCAGGTAGCCGACGACTTCGTCGAGCACGAACGGACCGGGGTCCTCGCGTTGGAAGACCCGCGCGACGAACGCGCTCTGCATGCAACCGAGCAGCAGCAACACCGCGGCGACCGCCCACCAGATCGGCACCGCCTGGGCCGGCCACAGCACCTGCACCAGCACCGCGATGGCGACGCCGCCGAGCGTGCCGACCGTGCCGGGCACGATCGGCGAGCTGCCGAGTCCACCGCTGGTGATCAGGAGCCATCGCAACCGGTCGCCGAAGTTCACCCGCCCTCCGTCAGCGCGCGAACAACACGGCGCGCGCCTTCCACACGTAGTTGACCCCCGACACGACGGTCAGCAGCAGACTGCTCCAGTAGCCGATCTGCGCCGCCCACACCCAGAAGTCGGTGCCGGCAACCATCGTCAGCAGCGCCGCGCAGGTCCAGCACTGCGCCACCATCTTCCACTTGCCGAGCCGGTCGGCCGGGAACGGCCGGCCCGAGGCCTCGACCAGCCCGCGCACCGCGGTGACCAGGAACTCGCGTGCCAGCACCACGACGACGTACCAGTTGGTCAACACCTGCAGCGCGATCGGAAAGCGCAGCAGGCAGACGAAGGTGCCCGCGGTCAGCACCTTGTCGGCGAACGGATCGGCGACGCGGCCGAACGCCGTCACCTGGCCGTACTTCCGCGCCAGATAGCCATCGAGGAAGTCGGTCAGCGCCGCGAACATGAACATCGCGAACGCCAGCCACGCAGCCAGCGTCGGCGGCCGGCCGGGGTCGGTCATCGTCTCCAGGCAGACGAACACCGCCGCGGTCACCAGCAGGCGCGACAGCGTGATCGCATTCGGCAGGTTCACGCGCGCGTCCGCACTGCCGCCGGGGCGGCCAACAGTTCGTAGTCGCGGGCGGCGGTCACCTGCGCCTCGACCAGGTCGCCGGGCTGCAGCGCACCGCGCGGCAGCCGCACCGTGCAGTCGACTTCGGGCGCGTCGGCCTGCGTCCGGCCGACCGCGGTCTTGTTGTCGTGGTCGTAGCCGTCGACCAGCACCGGCACGCTGCGGCCGACGAAACCGCGCTGGAACGCGTCCATGACCTGCTTCTGCGCCGCCATCAGTTCGGCGCGGCGCGCCTCGGCGGTCGCTGCCGGCACCTGCTCGGGCAGATCGTGCGCCGGCGTGGTCTCTTCGCGCGAGTAGCAGAACACGCCGAGCCGTTCGAAGCGGTAGTCGGCGACCAACTGCTGCAGTTCGGCGAACTCGGCGTCGGTCTCGCCGGGAAAACCGGTGATCAGCGTGCTGCGCACGGCGATGCCGGGCACCTCGGTGCGCAGGCGGTCGAGGATGCCGCGCACCTGCGCGCCGCTGACGCCGCGTTTCATCGCCTGCAGCATGCGGGTGTTGATGTGCTGGATCGGGATGTCGAGGTACTTGACCGCCTTCGGATGTTCGCGCAGGAACGTCGTCAGCTCTCTGCCGACCGTGTGCGGGTAGGCATACATCAGCCGGATCCAGCGGATGCCGTCGATGTCGCCGAGCCGCGCCAGCAGCTCGTGCAGCAGGCGCTTGCGCGCGAAGTCGAGGCCGTAGGCGGTGCTGTCCTCGGCGACCACGACCAATTCCTTGATGCCGGCGGCGGCGAGCGCGGTCGCCTCCTCGACCAGCACCGAGGTCGGCTTGCTGCGGTTCCGGCCGCGCATCGATGGGATGGCGCAGAACGTGCACTTGTGGTCGCAGCCTTCGCTGATGCGCAGGTAGGCGAAGCTCTTCGGCGTCAGCAGGAAGCGCTGCAGGTCGGTGCGCGCCGACTTCGGCTGGCCGCCGTCGACGGTGGCGATCCAGCGCCTGGAGCTGCCGTTGACGATCCGGCGCACGACTGCGGGCACCGAGGAGTAGTCCGACAGGCCGAACACGGCGTCGAGTTCGCGCACCTTCTTCAGGTCGTCGCCGTAGCGCTGCGCCAGGCAGCCGACGGCGATCACGCCCTTGAGGTTGCCGTCCTGTTTGAGCCGCGCCACCGACAGGATGGTGTCGATCGACTCCTGCTTGGCGGATTCGATGAAGCCGCAGGTGTTGACGACCACCACGTCGGCGTCGGCCGGATCGCGCACGACCTGCAGCCCTTCGGCGACCACGTGGCCGAGCAGCACCTCGGAGTCGACCAGGTTGCGGGCGCAACCGAGGCTGATCAGCGACACCTTGATGGCTTCGTTCACGACGGGCCTTGCGAGGCGACGGCCGACGCGCCGGCCGCCGCGGGAACGACCGCGCGTTACTGCGGTTTCTGCTGCACGACCCACACCTTGATCGTGGCGTCGACGGTCGGGTGCAGGTGCAGGACGACGTCGAACACGCCGATCTCCTTGAGCGGGTTGTCGAGGCGGACCTGCTTGTCTTCGATCACCAGGCCCTTGTCGCGCAGCGCGGCGGCGACCTGTGCCGAGTTGACCGAGCCGAACAGATGGCCCTCTTCGTTGGCGCGACCCTCGATGGTCACCGACACTTCGGACAGTTTCTGCGCCAGCTCCTTCAGCGAGGCGATGCGGGCCAGATCTTCGGCCAGCGCCTGCTCGCGGTCGCGTTCGATGTGCGCGAGGTTGGCCTTGGTGACCGGCACGCCGATGCCCTTGGGCAACAGGTAATTGCGGGCGTAGCCGGCCTTGACGTTGACCACGTCGCCGACGCGGCCGAGCTTCTCCACGTTCTGTTTGAGCAGCAGTTCCATGGCTCAGATCCTCCCGACGAAGGGCATCAGGCAGAGGATGCGCGCGCGCTTGATCGCCTCGGCCAGCATGCGCTGGTTCTGGCCGGAGAACGCCGTGCGCTTGCGCGACTGGATCTTGCCGTTGGGGGTCACGAACTTCGTCAGGTAGGCGGTGTTCTTGTAGTCGAGCGGTTCCTCCGGCTCGACTTCCTTGCGCTTGACGAACCGGCCGAACTTGCTGCCGCGCTTGCCGCCGCCACCGCCGTAGCCGCCACCACCGCCGTAGCCGCCGCCACCGCCATAGCCGCCGCCGCCGCCATAGCCGCCGCCGTAGCCACCACCACCACCACCACCGCCGCCGTAGCCGCCGCCGAAGTTGCTCACGACTTGCCTCCGTGCTTGTCGGCCTTGTCGGCCTTCTCGGTCTTCTCAGGCTTCTCGGCCTCGGGCTTCTCGGCCTTCTCGGTCTTCTCGGGCTTCTCGGCCTTCTCGGGCTTCTCGGTCTTCTCGGTCTTCTTCTCGGCCTTTCCGGCCTTCTCTGCCGCCTTCTCGGCCCGCTCGGCCTTCTCTGCCTTGTCGGCCCGGTCGGCCCTGGCTCCGCGCTCCGCCTTGTCGGCCCTGGCCGCGCGGTCGGCCTTCTCGGCCCTGTCGGTGGCCGTGGCTCCGGCCCCCGCTTCGGACTCGGCGCTCGCCGGCGCGGTCGGCCGTGCCACCGCTTCTTCGACGACCACCTGGCTGGCGTCGAACGCCGCCTCGGGCTCGAAGGCGCTCTGCGGCACTTCGGCACAGGCGACCAGCAGGTTGCGCAACACGGCCTCGTTGAACTGCAGGTCGCGGCGGATGCCGGTCAGCTGCTGCGTGTCGGCCTTCAGGTAGGTCAGCAGGTAGGTGCCGCGCTGCTGGCCGCGGATCGGGTAGGCGAGGCGACGCTCGTCCCAGCGGCGCGAGCTGACGATCTGCGCGCCGTGCTTCTGGAAGATGCCGGCGACCGAGTCCTTCAGTGCCTGCCAGCCGTTGCGAACCTCCCGGTTGTCCAGGAGGCACATGCATTCGTAGGTGCGGATCCGTTCCAAGGTTCACTCCCGGGCTCGCGCCCAGATCTGCGGGTCGCTACGCCGGCTTGCCGGGTGGTGGAACGTCGCCGCGCTTCTGCGGCGGCGAGTCCTCCGGAGTACCGGTACCATTGTAGGTTCCCATGAGGTTTTCGAGGTCGGCACCATCGAGCCACGCCAAAACGCAGTCAGCGGCCCGACCCAGGATTTGACCGAGAACCTCACGTTCCTCCGGGAGGAACGGCGCCAGGACGAAGTCGGGCCAATCGGCCGACCTCATGCCTTCGGGCCCGTCGCGTTCAGCCACGACGGGTCCGATACCGAGACGGAGACGGGGAAACGCGTCGGATCCAAGCTTGTCCTGGATCGACTTGAGGCCGTTGTGGCCACCTGCGCTCCCCGACGGCCGGACTCTGATCCGGCCCAGCGGTAGGTTCAGGTCATCGACGATGACAAAGAACGATGCCGGCTCCAGTCCCGCGTGCCGCAACAGCGGCACGGCGACCTCACCGGTGAGATTCACGTAGCTGAGCGGCTTCACCAGCAGGAACTCGCGTCCCTTCCGGCGACCCGCGCACACTCTCGCCTTCACCTTGCCCGAGAAGACCCGCGCACCATCGTCCGCGCGCCGCTCGAGCCGTTCGAATGCGAGCCCCAGCCGCTCGGCCACGAGATCCAGCACCATGAACCCGACGTTGTGCCGGGTGTTCTCGTACCCGGGCCCGGGGTTGCCGATGCCCAGAACGATGCGGTGCCAGCCCATGGCTGCGACTGCGGGGCGAGAAGGCTAGGGAGCAGCGGCTGCGAGCGCAAGCCCGGAGCCGGCCGACTCTCAGCCCTTGCCCGGCTTGTCGCCCGCGGGCTTCTGGTCCTTGCCTTCCTTTGCCGGAGCCGCCGGTGTCTTGCCTCCGGCTGCGGCCGGAGCGCCGGCGCCGGTTGCAGGAGCGCCGGCAGCAGGGACCGCACCTTCGGCGCCTTCGGGCAGCGCCGCCGGCGTGGCCGGGGTCTCGACCACGATCACCAGCTTGGCGACGTGGCACACGACCGTCTCCGGCGACACGGCGAGCAAAACACCTTCGGGCAGCTTGACGTCCTTGGCCAGCAGCCCCTCGTCCATGTCGAGCGCGGCGATGCTGGCCGGCAGGTTCTCGGGGATCGCGGTCGGCAGGCAGCGGACCATCAGCTTCGGATGGTCCTTGATCAGCACACCGCCCTTGCCGATGCCGACCGGGTGGCCGAGGAACGCCACCTCGACCTCGAGCTCGATCGGCTTGGTCAGGTCGATGCGCCGGAAGTCGGCGTGGGAGGGCCGGTCGGAGATCGCGTGCCACTGGATCTCCTGCAGGTAGGCGTCCTGCCGCTTGCCGTCGACCTCGAGGTGGAACACCTTGTGGTGGGCCTTGACGTGCTGCTCGAGCTCCCACTCGGAGATGGCGATCGACTGCGGCTCGCCGCCTTCGCCGTAGACCACGGCGGGCAACCAGCCCTGCTTGCGCAACTGCGCGACCTGATTGCGACCGAGCGCAGTGCGGCGCTCGGCCTTCAAACGTGCGACTTCCATGGGTTACCTGGCCTTCGGATGCGTTGGGGAATACGGGGTGGTCACTGGCCGGACTCGAACAGCTTGCTGACGCTCTCGCTGCGGTGGATGCGATCGATCGCCCGCGCCAGCAACTGCGCGATCGAGCAGACCTCGAGCTTGTCGATCTTCTTGTCGTGCAGCGGGATCGTGTCGGCGAACAGGATCTTCTCGACGTCGGCCTGGTTCAGCCGCTCGACCGCGTTGCCGCACAGCACCGCATGGGTGGCGACGATGAACACCTTGCGCGCGCCCTTGTCCTTGACGATGCGCGCCGCGTCGACGATCGAACCGCCGGTGCTGACCATGTCGTCGACCAGCACGACGTTGCGGTTCTTGACCTCGCCGATCACGTGCTCGATCACCGTGTGGTCGCCGCTGATGCGGCGCTTGTCGATGATCGCCATCTCGCAGTCGAGATCCTTGGCGTAGGCGCGCGCGAGCTTGACGCCGCCGACGTCCGGCGACACCACCATGACGTCGCGGCCGCCGAGCTGGCGCACGCGTTCGATCATCACCGGCCGCGCGTACAGGTGGTCGACCGGGATGTCGAAGAAGCCCTGGATCTGCGCCGCGTGCAGGTCGACCGACACCACGCGGTTGAAGCCGGAGGTGACCAGCAGGTTGGCCACCAGCTTGGCGTTGATCGGCACGCGGCCCTCGTCCTTGCGGTCCTTGCGCGCGTAGCCGTAGTACGGCACCACCGCGGTGATGCGGTCGGCGCTGGCCCGGCGCAGGCAATCGGCGAACGACAGCAGCTCGAACAGGTTCTCGTGCACCGGCGGGCAGGTCGGCTGCACCACGAACACGTCGGCGCCGCGCACGTCGCATTCCACCTTGAGGTTGAGCTCGCCGTCGGGGAACCGCGCCAGCGACGCGGCGCCGAGCGGCACGCCCATGTGCGCACAGATGTCGTTCGCCAGCTTGGGGTGCGCCGTGCCGGTGAACACCCGCAGCCGTTCGCCGCGCTGGGTCATGACTGCTCCTTTGCGGGCGGCGCCGGCCGCGGCTCACGCAACTTCATGAAGCGCGCCGGTACCCCGACCCAGACCTCGTGCTCGCCGACCTTGCTGCCGCGCTTCACGATCGCGCCGGCGCCGGTCATCGCGTCGGCGCCGAGCTGGCAGGGCGCCACGATCACCGAGCCGCTGCCGACGAAGCAGCGGTCGCCGATCCAGGTCTCGTGCTTGTGCACGCCGTCGTAGTTGGCGGTGATGGTGCCGGCACCGATGTTGGCGTCCTGGCCGATCGTGGCGTCGCCGAGGTAGCTCAGGTGCTTGGCCTTGGTGCGGGCGCCGATGCGGCACTTCTTGGCTTCGACGAAGTTGCCGATCTCGGCGCCGTCCTCGAGCACCGTGCCGGCGCGCAGATGCGCGAACGGTCCGACCTCGCAGTTGCGGCCGATCACGCAGCCGGTCGAGATCACCGTGCACGGCAGGATGCGCGTGTCGGCGCCGATCTGCACGCCGTGGTCGATCCAGGCGGTCGACGGATCGGTGATGATCACGCCGGCGGCGAGGTGCTGTTCGACGATGCGCCCCTGCAGCACCAGCCGGGCGAGCGCCAGGTCGTGCAGCGAATTGACGCCGAGGATCTCGTCGGCGTCACCGGCCGCCAGCGTCGGTACCGCCTGGCCCTTGGCCACCAGCTGCGCCACGACGTCGGTCAGGTAGTACTCGCCCTGCGCGTTGTTCGGCCGCAGCTGCTCGAGCAGCGGCCGCAGCGCCTTGGCGTCGAAGCAGTAGAAGCCGGCGTTGATCTCAGAGAGCTCCAGCTCGGCGGCCGTGCAGTCCTTCTCCTCGCGGATGCCGAGCAACCTGCCGGCATCGTCGCGCAGGATGCGGCCGAGCCCGGCGGGATCGTCCGGACGGGCGGTCAGCAGCGAGCAGGCGGCGTCCTTGCGCGCCTGCCGCAGCGCCAGCAGCGTGGCGCTGGTCATCAGCGGGCAATCGCCGTAGACCACCAGCACGTCGCCGTCGAAGCCCGCCAGCGCCGCCAGCGCCACCTTGACTGCGTGGCCGGTGCCGAGCGGCTTGCCCTGGTCGACGAAGACCGTGTCCGGCCGCCCGGCCAACGCCTTCTGCACCTTCTCCATCTGGTGGTGCAGCACCACCACGGTCGCCTGCGGCTGCAGCGCCGCGGTCGCATCCAGGGCACAGGCCGCGAGCGTGCGACCGCACAGCGGCAGCAACACCTTGGGCATGCTGACCTTGGTGCGTTTGCCGAGGCCGGCAGCGAGGCAGACGACGGCCAGCGGTCGGGGCATGGTACTGGCGGGAAGGGTTGGCGACAGGAAAGGGCGAAGGATTGTGCGGATGGGGCGCTGGCGGGTCAAGGGATCGGACGCGGCAGTTGCCGCCGGCACCCCTTGCACCGTCCCCTACCGGTCCCCGACCCCGCCCACCGGCAATTGCAGCAGGCGCTGACACTCCAGCAGCAGCCAGTCCACTTCCTTGAACGGTTCGAACGAGATGTCCTGCCAGCGGATGCGCCCCTGGCCGTCGACCAGCACCGTGCTGTGCAGCGGCATCGCCTCGAAGTCGTCGTAGGCGCGGTAGGCCTTGAACGCGGCCAGCTCCGGGTCGCACGCCAAAGGGAACGGCAGGCGCTCGGCATCGGCCATCGCCTGCACGTGGTCGGTGACCTTGGCCTCTGCCTCGGTGCCGATCGCGATCAGGTCGATGCCGGCGGCGGCGAAACTGTTCGACTTCGGCGCGAACGCCTGCAGCTGGGCGATGCAATGCTTGCAGCCGAAGCCGAGGTAGAACACCAGCAGTGTCGGCTTGCCGCGCCGCGCCGCCAGGTCGAAGCGGCCGCCGGTGGTCAGCGGCAGATCGAGCGGCGGCGCCGCGACCGGCTGCCAGCGGAACGGCCCGAGCGAATCGAGCGGCGGCCGTTCGCCGACGTCGGTCGGTGCCGGTGCCGGCGTGCGCCAGTCGGCGGGCCAGCCGAAGCCGCCGGCGATCGGTGACAGCCGCTGCAACAGCGGCGCGTCCAGGTCGGCGGCGCCGGCGAGCGTGCGCAAGGTGGTGAACTGCGCCTGCGCCTCGTCCAGTTTGCCGGCCGCGTGCAGTGCTACGATCTGGCGCGCCAGCGGCGCCACCCGGCCGGGCTTGAGCGCGGCCTGCAGTCTGGTCAATGCCTTTTCGTGTTCACCCAGCTGCTGGTGCGCCAAAGCCAGGGTCCACGGCGGCGCCTGCGGCGCCTTCTGCAGCTGCTCGAGCGCCTGCTTGCCATCGCCTGTGGCCAACGCCTGTTCGCCGCGCAACTCGTGCAGCACGTTGCGGGCCTGGCGCAGCACGTCGGTCTGCTCGCGCAGCGCCTTGTCCATCGCTTCGTGTTGCTTGTCGTCGCCGTCGCTGCGCTGAAGCGCCTCGTCCTCGGCCCGATCGACCGCGGTGGCGCGCTCGCCGCGCAACTGCTGCAGCAGCTTGTCGACTTCGGCGAGCACCGCTTCGCCGCCAGCGGGCCGGCCGAGCCGGAACCGGGCGATGCCGCACAGGCGCAGCCGCTGCAACTGCTCGCGCGGCACCGTCGAACTCTCGAGCCAACCGCCGTCGGCGCAGCGCAGCACCTCGTCCCAGCACTCGAACGCCTCCAGCGCATCGAGCAGCCGCTGCCGGCCGTAGCCGGCGATCTGTTCACCGTGGTCGATCTTGTTGCGCACCGGATGGCGCGGCAGCTCGATCATGTTCTTCGCCAGCTCGACCGCGTCGTGGGCGCGGCCGACGTGCATCAGGCTGCGGCACAGCCATTCCTGGTTGTGGCCGTAGTTGTGGATCTCGTACGGCAGCACGCGGTCGCGCGCCATGAACGCGTGGTCGACGCGGCCGGCGGCCTCCTGCTGCCAGGCCGCGTCGGCGTGCCGGTCGAGGTCGGCGAAGATGTGGCCGCTCATGTGCCACTGATGGGCGATGCCCGGCGCGGTGTGGCCGATGAGCGCCGCCGCCTGCAACGCCCGCACCGGCTTCTCGTGGTCCCAGAGATGGATGCGGAAGTGCTGCGCCGGATGCATCGGCGCCTGCGCGAACAGCTGGTCGAGCAGCGCATCGACCGCGCCGTGGCTGCTGATCTCCAGGCCGAACTCGGTGTTGCGCCAGATCTGCACGATCAGGAACGCCTTCGGCTCGGCCTCGTCGGGGTACTTGGCGACGATCGCCTCGAGGTCGCGCACCAGATCGCGCGCCAGTTTCTTCTCGTCGCGGCTCTGTACCTGCTTGCCGATCGCTTCGCGCGTGCTCTTGATCCGCTCGGCGTCGCCGCTCTGCAGCTCGGTCTGCTCGGCATCGGTGATCTGGTGGTATTTGGCCCAGGCCGAGATCCACATGCGCTCGCGCTCGGTGGCCGAGGCCGCGCGCTGCACCGCCTGGGCAGCGAACCCGGCGGCGCGTTTGTTGTTCTCCACGTTGGCGACGCACATGCCCCAGTACGCCATCGCGCAGTCGGGCTGCAGTCTGGCCACCTGCCGGAAGCTGCGCTCGGCCTCGAAATACCAGAAACCATGCTGCTGGCAGACGCCCTGGTCGAAGAACCGCTGCGCTTCGTCGCCGAGTCCTTCGACCGTGAAGTGCACCTGCGGGCTGATGCCCTGCATCAGGTAGGCCGCCTGCCGCGGACCTTCGTCGAACTCGGCGCCATGGCGGCTGTGGCCGAACGGATCGTCCGGCGGCTCCTGCTGGGCCGGCAACAGGGCGGCGAGCACGGGCACGAACAACCAGGCGGCGTGGCGATGGGGCATGGCGACGGGCCGCAGGATACCGGAAAGCGCCGCCGCGGCGGCGTCAGACCTGGCCCCCGGGTGCGACCACCAGCCGCGCGCCGATGGCGCGGATCACTCCGGCCTGGATCGCCAGGGCCTCAGCCGCCCGTACGGTTTCGACCACGGTGGTCGATGCCATCGCCGCGGCGACGTAGCGGAACAGGTAGCCGGTGCGCTCCTCGTGCACGATCGCCCCGTGGGCCGCGAGCGCGGCCCGCATCGCCGCGAGCGGCTGCACGTGGTCGTGATCCTGCTGCCAGGCCGCGAACGGATCGGCGGCGGCCAGCATGCGCGCCGCGAAGCCACCCGCGGTCGGTGCGACGGCGCGCGCCGCGACCAAGAGGCGCAGCGTGCCGGCGAGCCAGGTCGCCGTCGCCGCATCGCCGTCGGCGAACGCGAAGTCCTCGACCAGCACGCGACCGCCGGGCGCGAGCACGGCGCCGGCGTGCGCCACCGCCGCATCGAGGTCGTGCAGGTGGTGCAGCGAGCGGCTGAACAACACCAGGTCGTAGGGCCCGCCGGCGAAATCGGGCCACTGCGCCTGCTGCGCGTCGAGGCCGCGGGCCACGGCGGCGGCCACGGCCTCGGCGTCGGCGTCGACCGCGGTGACCCGATGACCAACAGCGGCGATGGCCGCGGCCAGGCGCCCGTCACCGGCGCCGACCTCGAGCACGCGCGCGCGGGCCGGCGGCAGGTGCGCGCGCACGAACGCCAGCGTGTGGGCGGTGCAGGGATCAGGGGATGCCATGGCGAGAACGACATTGAAGCCGAGCACGGCTGGCAGACCAGCGCGTTGGTCGCCAGCGACAGCGGCGTGGGCGCACATCCGGCCGCTGCCGTCAAGGCCTGATGCCGCGGGCGTCGAAGAACGTCGTACCGTTCCATGGCCCACGTCCTGTTCGGCTCACCGGCCATCGCCCGGTTCCACCTGCACGAACGGCTGCAACGCGAATTGCGAGCGCGCGGGCACCGGGTCACCGTGCTGTGCACCGATGCCGTGGCGGCGACGTTCTGGGCGGCGCAGTCGTCGGCCGTGGTGCACGTGGCCGCGGCAGCGCCAGAACCGCTGGCCGCGCCGCTGCAGGAACTGGCGGCCGGCGATTGCCGGCGGCGGCGGCGGCCGGTGCACGGTCCGTGGCTGCGGCGCGCCACCACCGCATTGGCGCGCCGGCTGCCCAACCTGCTGCGCCTGTTCGACGCCGATTGTCCGGACCTCGTGCTGCTGCACCAGCAACGCAGCGGCTGCCAGCGGCTGATCCAGCACGTCGCCGGCGAGTATGGCAGTCGCGTGCTGTGGACCGGCGACGGCCTGCTGCCGCACACCCTGCAGCTCGACGAACAGGGCCTGGACGGCGATGCCACGGCCGGCCGGCGCTCGGCATTCGAGTACCGCACGGTGCGGAGCGACGGGCGCTTCCTGGCCGCCGCCCTGTCGGCCTTGCTGGGCCGCACGGCGCCGGTGCCGCTGTCACGGCGGCTGTTGCGCGTGCCGCCATGGCGCGCCCGGGTGCGCGATGCGCTGCTGGCGTTGCTGGGCCAGGACGAACACGGCGCGCTCGCTGCGTTCGACGCCTGGCGCACCGCCGCACCACGCCTCTTGGCCACCACTGACCGCGCGTTCGAACCGCCGACCCGGGCGTTCGTCACCGTGCTGCTGCAGCGCGAAGACGACGATCGGCTGTTGCTCGACGCGGTGGCAGCGCCGCGACCGGTCGACCTCGTGCGCGCAGTGCGGGCCGCAACCGCGACGATCAGGCCGATGAGCGTGGTCGCCGTGCTGCCGACCGGTGGGCTGCTCGCCAGCGAGCTGGCGCCGCTGCGACGACTGGCGGACGTACAGCTCGAACACGACGTCGTCGCCGCGGACGCGGCCGCCACCGCCACGGCAGTGGTGACGGTGAACCACCCGCTCGCGGTCGGCGCCCTGCTGGCGGGCACGCCGGTGCTGCACCTCGGTCGGGCCCTGTACGGCGTCGCCGGCATCGCCCACCACACGCAGCTCGACACGCTGGCCGCGGATCTGCCGTTCGCGCTCGGCGACGACCAACCGGAGCTGCGGCTGCGGTTCCTGACCTGGTTGCTCGCCCACGGCCACGTCTGGTGCTCGCCGGACCTGCCCGACCACAACGGCATCGCCGGCCTGGTACTGGAGATCGAGACCCGGCTGGCGGAACGCTCCCCGACCGGCGCGCGGCTGCGCTATCGCGCCGGTCCCGCCTGGCCGTTGGCGGTCGAGAGCCCAGGCCCCTGATCGCCCGCGGCACGGGCAGTGGCCGGATGTCGAACAACACTACACCCGCGGCCCCTGTTCGACCGATCCCCTTGACTGATGGCGACCAGGGTCCGCGGCACGCTGTTCACGCTGGGCGCCGGCGCGCTGCTGCAGCGGCTGGCTCAGCTGTTGTCGATGCTGTGCATCGCGCGCACGCTCGGCACCGCCGCGACCGGCGTGTACGCGCTCGGCATGGCGGCCGGCACGCTGCTCGCCGTGCTGGCCGGGGCCGGCATCCGCAATTTCGTCGCCCGGCAGATCGTGCGCGAGCCGGCAACAGCCGGCGACTGGGTGCGCAGCGCGGTGCGCGCCCGCCTGCTGCTGGGACTGGCGCTGCTGGCGCCGTTCGCGCTGGCGACGACGATCGCCAGCGCGCGACCGTTGTTCTGGTGCCTGTGCGGCCTGCAGGTCGTGCCGCTGGCACTCGACCTCAAGGGCTTGCTCGATGCACTGGCGCGCACCCGCCGCGAAGTGCTGATCGAGACCACGGCTTCGCTGCTGCAGTTCGCGGCCACCGCGGCGTGGATGGTGGCGGGCGGCGGCGATCTGGCAACGCTGGCGGCGATCGCGCTCGGTGCCCGCGGCCTGTACGCAGCCGCGGCAGTGGCGACGCTGCGGCGGTTGCCGCGGCACGGGCAAGGGCCCTCGTTGCGCACGTTGGCGCGGCGCTGTGCCGCGCTGTCGCTGGGGCAGACCGCCAACGAGCTGGCGACCACCACCGACGTGTTGCTGGTCGGCTGGTTCGGCGGCGACGGTACGGCCGGGCTCTATGCCGTGGCGCAGCGCATCGCCGGCGCCGCCAGCCAGCCGTCGGCGCTGCTCGCCCGGTTGCTGCTGCCACATTTCCACCGCGCCGCGACCGCCGGCGATCCGGCGCGCATGACGCGCACGGCGCTGCGCGCCTGCGCCTTCGCAGTGTTGCCGTTGTGCGCCGGCGGCATGGTCACGGCCGAACCGCTGTGCGCGCTGTTCGGCAACGGCTTCGCCGCCGCGGCCTGGCCCCTGCGGCTGTGCCTGATCGCGGTCGCTCTGCAGCACCTCGGCTGGCAGTGCAGCCATGCCCTGTTCGGCCTGCTGCGCGAACGCGCCTACGTGCTCACGCTCGGCCTGCCGGCACTGCTGCACGGGCTCGGCATCGCGGCGCTGGTTCCGCTCGCCGGTGCCACCGGTGCCGCTGCTTCCGCCGTCGTGGCGCAAGCAGCCTACTGGGTCATGACCTGGGTCGCACTGCGCCGGCACCTGCGACTGCGGCTGCGCCGCACGCTGCAGCAACCGCTGCAGGTGGCGGCGATCACGGCGGCGGTGACGGCGACCGTGGCATGGGCGTGCGAGCCGGCAGGGTTGCCGGGCCAGTTGGTGGCCGGCGGTCTGGCCTTCCTGATCGGGCTGTGGCGCTGTGAACTGCGCGGCCGCAGCCATCGCTTCGGCGCCGGACTGGTCGAAGCCAGCGGCTTCCACGGTGGATGAGCATGAGCGGGCGCCACCGGCTTGCCGATAGCCGAGGCGTGCTGGACCTGTTCGCTCGCTGGAAGATCGGCACCCGCGCGCGGCTGCTGCTGCGCGGTCTGCGGTACGCCGAGTTGCTGCCGTACGCGTCGATCGACGGCTGGCTGTCGGTCGACGAGGCGATCACCCTGTACGAACTGGCACGGGCGCTGCCGGCGGCGGCGGTGGCCGTGGAGATCGGTTCGTGGCAGGGCAAGAGCAGCGTGGTGCTGGGCCGGGGTCTGCTCGGCAACGCCGGCGCCAGGCTCTTCTGCATCGATCCGTTCGATGCCTCGGGCGATCTCGCGAGTGCCGGCGACTACCGCAACCGGGCGGCCAGTTTCGACAATCCGCTCAAGCAGGGCTTCATGCGCAATCTGGTGCAGACCGGTGTGCGCGAGGTCGTCGAAGTGTTGCAGGGCTACAGCCACGACGTCGTGCTGGAGTTCCGTCGACCGATCGATCTGTTGTTCCTCGACGGCAACCACTCGTACGAGGGCGTCCTGCGTGACTACCGCGACTGGGGGCCGAAGGTGCAACCCGGCGGGCTGTTGTGTCTGCACGACGTCGTCCACCCGACCCACGAGGGTCCGCGGCGACTGGTGGACGAAGTGTTGGCGAGCGAGCCGTTCTGGGTCGAACCGCGCTACGTCGACAGCATGTTCGTGGTACGCAAGGCAGCACGTAGCTGACCGCGCGCGCAGGCCGCCAGGGGCATTGCGCGCCGGCGGCGGTGTCGCCGGCGGCAGTGTCGCCGGCGGCGGTGTCGCTGGCAGCAGTGCCGCCGGCAGCAGGCCGCCGGCAGCAGGCCGCCGGCAGGAGTCAGCTCACGCTTCGGCGGTCGCGTGCGGCATGATTTGCGCCGGACGACCGAGCGGCCGCTTCTTGTTGCGCGGCTTGCGTTGGCCGAGCAGCTCTCGACTCAGCATCTCCTCGAGTTCGCGGTCGCGGGAACGGCTGGCGGTGTTCAGTGACTCTTCCAGTTCCTTGGCGGCACCGTTGCTGCCACAGGTCATGCGCTGCGCCTGCGCGCTGGCGTCGTAGAAGCGGGCACCGTTCAGGACCGGACACAGCTTGACGCCGTCGTTGGTGGTCACCCAGGCGCCGTCCGGCACCTCGAGCCAGTTGCCACGGGCAATCAGGTTGTTCCGTTCGGACCAGCGATCGCGCGACGAGGCCTCGATCGGCCGGTCGTCGTCCAGCAGGTAGGTAGGGGTGACGTCGTAGTGCCGGCACAGAGCCAGCAGCATCTGGAGGGTGGGAAGCGATCGCCCCTGTTCCAGGTGGGACATGGTCGCGGGCCGGACGCCAAGGACCTTGGCGGTAATGCCCTGGGCCTCACGCTTCAGGCGAGTACGCAAGTAGAAGAGCTTTAGGTGCAATCGCCGCATGGGAGTGGGATGGAGAGGAGGGAGGGTTGGCTGCGCCGTTCGGTTTTTGTAAGGCTCCGAATGGCTGTCTGCGAAAGTCTAGCACTCGTAGCTGCATCAAGACGTTCGGCAGGACAGAAATGATCCGTGCCCTGCACGACGGAGTCTTACGCGCGTTGGCAACGAGAACTGGCTGACCGAAAGAGCTAGGACGAGGGTCGAACCGACAGCAAGATGTGCCACGCACCTATCGTGGAAATCGCGAAGGTAACCTTTGCTGGCCCGCTGTCGCCCGCTGACCGTGAACTGTGCAGGCGCTTCGGCATCGACGAAGCGACGGACGCGGTGGCGGCTCGGGCCTGGCAGCTGTGCCGGCGCGATGGCGAACTGATCCTGGCCGGGCCTGCGGCTGCGGGACGCATGGTGATCGACACCAACCCCGGTGCGGGAGAGTTCGGCAGACGACTGCAGACTGCACGCCGTACCGACCCGCTACCGCGCGCCGTCGGTCTGCATCGTCGCTTGCCGAGCGTGGTCGACGCCACCGCCGGCCTCGGCCGCGATGCCCTGGTGCTGGCGCGGCTCGGCTGCGCCGTCGTGGCGATCGAACGCGTGGCAGCGCTGGCCCTGTTGCTCGCCGACAGCGTGGCCAGGATGCCGCCGCCATGGCGCGTCGTCGTCCATCATGACGAGGCGGCGAGATTCCTGGCGGCACTGGCGATCGACGCCCGCCCGGACGTCGTCTACCTCGACCCGATGTTCCAGGCCCCCGGCAAGGCCCAGGTGCGCAAGGCGACCCAGGCGCTGCGACTGCTGTGCGGGCCACCGGGCAACGTCGAGCAACTGTTCGCCGCGGCCGTGGCCGTCGCCCGCGACCGGGTCGTGGTCAAGCGCCATCGCG
>Ga0209488_10000750_pt1 | contig 27670 bp, 25 predicted proteins | sample Rivendell_Oct201_8_FD_188349 | JGI IMG/M metagenome (GOLD analysis project Ga0209488, IMG submission 188349) | Vadose zone soil microbial communities from the Eel River Critical Zone Observatory, Northern California, USA -... | ecosystem: Environmental > Terrestrial > Soil > Vadose zone >...
AGTTCAAGCGTTTTCAGAGTTTTGTTTCAAGCTTCCCAAGCTTCGGACGTGGGTTCGATTCCCATCGCCCGCTCCAGATTCTAAAAGACTTACGCCGCTACCTCATTTTCCATTTTTGCCGTTTGAGCGAGATTGGCGAAAGCACAGACAAATTGTTCCCATTCGCGTCGACCTATGCGCTTCATGATTTTTGGATGGCTGCAGATCTTACGGTTTGAGACGCCAGAACTGCGAACTCGCGCTTGACGGGCCAAGCTGTTGCGAAGGAACCATAGGTCTTCCGAGCAAGCTCTGCAGTTGACAGCTCCGGATTACGTTCCAGAGCCGCCCACATGTCCGCTCGGTAGCTCGGTCCGATCATCACCCTGTAATGATAAGCACAGTGCCGTTTCGCAAGATCCGCAGGCGAGAGAACATCGGCTAGGCGGTCACGCAACACGTTTGCGGGCACCCGTAGTACGCTGCCCTTGAACCTCGGATCTACCCCATGTCGCTTGATCTGAAATTCGGTCCCGAGGTCGAGCAGATCTTGTTGAGGACCGGTATACAGCTTCGAAAGGCGAACAAAGCGACGGTCTTTTTCCTGCCAGTGTGCCAGGGCAGCCGAGCACGCCTGAGGTCGCGTGCATTGTGTTCAGCGGGTTGTACGGAAGACCGAAGCCTGCAAATCCGATGGGAACACTCCACGGAGGAATTCAATCAACAACTGCAAGATCTCACCCATGGCGTTCCTGGTATTCGGGATCATAGCGGAATCCAGCCAACCAAAAAAAAAATGACAATGGTTATTTCACTTCCAAAACTGCGCCGGGGCGGACTAGCATCACTGAATCTCAAGAGAGAGATGCACCGGGCAGAGTGATCTTAGAAAATCTCGAGCATCGAAAATCTCGCCAGCGGCGGCGACGCCAGTGGTCTTGGCCAGTCCGTTGACGACACGTTGAGCCGCTTCCACCACAATGGGTGCGGTGATCGCATAGATGTCTCGTCCGCGCGCTGTCGCACAGCGTTCCTCGCTTCCCCTTCGCACGATTACTTCGACCAGGAAGATTTGAGACGAGCACCCACTCTCGTCCGTCGCTGCCGGTTCCGGCGTGTTCGGATCGCGGAGGTCCTTGATTGACACCAGGTTCAGATAAGCGCGAATCTCAGGCGCCTTCAGATGCCGTGAGATGGTGATGGTTTCGGCGAGAGCGAGACCCAGGACATCTTGCGTTCCGAACGGCGCCGAAAAATTCCATGTGCGCGCTGGTGGCGGATCAGCACGCTCCAATTTGTTATTCGAAAAGACGAAATGTTTGCCGGGATTGCGTTGTCCTGTCAACCGAGTTCCCCGCGTCGGCTTCCAGCTATCGAGCGCGGTCGCGATACTGATTTCGTCTGCGGCACTCCAGTCGCCCATAGCAGCAGTGGCCAGAAGGTCGCTCAATCCGCCGTAGAACGCCATCGCCGGAGCGACCACAACGGCCGTATCTCGCGCGGCATCCGCAAACTTCTCGAAAACAGCGAGGACGGCGGCCTGTTCCGCAGCTACATCCAAATAGTGAATGCCCGAACGAAGGGCGGCTTCGATAACAGGGACTGCTGTGTCGATGAACGGTCCCGCACAATTTATAATCGCGGCGGCGCCCGATATTGCGCGGTCAAGTGACGCGGGGTCGTCTACCGTTGCGACGCGCACTTCCGATCGCGGATGCGCGTCGCCTACGGCTTTTAACTTCGCGGTGTCTCGACCACAAAGAATCGGAGTCCATCCGCGTTTGAACAATTCTGAAACAACGAAGCGCCCAGTGTGTCCGTATGCGCCAAAGACGCTCACGGTTTGATTCGATGCCATAGGAGGGTTCCTTTTGCAATGAACGGTTTCTCATCCCACAACTTTGACGCTTCTTCGGGGATCCTTTTTGGTAACTTCTACTGCGCGGCCAGCCAATGTGCGCGTAGTTCCTTGTCGAATTCTGCCGAGCGCTCCTCGGGGAAAAAGAGTCTGGCGCCCTTGAACTCAACGCGACGTCGGGTGGCGGGAATGTTGTCGGCTAGCCAATGCGACCATTTCACGTCGAAATACACATCATCTGTGCCCCAGACGATGAGCGTCGGCGCTTTCAGCGTCTTCAGCCGATCTTCAATGGCGAGCGTGTGCTTGTTGTCGAAAGCTGCGAGGAAGCGTTGCAGATCACGGGTACGTTGCTCGGTTCTAATCAGTGGACGCAGATACTTTTCGATGCTGTCGTCACTCAGAAGTTCCGGATGTTCATACGCCGGCCCAAGCGCTTGCGGCGAGCGATAGAGGCTCTTATCCGACAACATCGCGTCAAGCGTTCCACGTAAACCACCGGCGGCCGCCATCGCCAGGAACGGCTTGAAGGCTTCGGGTGGCCAGTTGTCATGAGTGTCGCAGTCGGTGAGCGTGAGGCTGCGCACGCGCTCCGGATACAACGCGGCGAAAATTTGCGCAATACCGCCGCCGCTATCGTTACCCACGAGATCTACCTGATCGATGTGCAGGGCATCAAGAAATTCCTTAAGCATCTTGGCATTGGCGGTCACGGATACATCCTGATCCGGCGCGATTTCGGTGTCGCCATGCGCAAGCAGGTCCACAGCTATGCAGCGACGAATGTCGGATAAATCCGCAAGCTGGTGGCGCCACAGATGTCCGTTCAGCAGCACGCCATGCACGAACAATGCGACCGGTCCTGTGCCTTGCTCCGTGTAGCTGATACGCCCAGACCCGGTCTGCACGCTACGCTGGATCGGCGATGATTTCTTTCCATTCATGGAAAACACACCTAACCTTTCAGTGCGCGGCATCACCCGCGCCTTCGCTCCTACACGCTCCGGCATCACCGCACTCAGGGATAACCCGATGAGCAGCGCGCCGGTCAGCAATGCCGCTACCGGCCGAGCAACTCGAGACTGATCGTCAAGAACTCTTACAGCCATTTTGTTTCGGTCCATCGTCAAACCTTCCTCGCCGCAGTAGAGGAATGCGCTTCCTTCAGCTTCTGTGCGCACTCATCACAACACACCTCAACCGTCTTGCCGCCGATCTTGACCTTGATCGGATTCCCATCTAGCTTGCAGTCGCAAGCCGCACATGTGGTTTCAATCATGATGTCCCTCTCCTTGAATACCCGAAGTCCGGGTGCGACCAGTAGGCCACGCAGGAAGAGAGAGTCGCTGTCAGAATCTTTAGCGATATTTAGTGATTTGCTTGAACAGGACTAACGATACAGCGCCGACTGCCTGAACTCCGAAGGCGAACGGCCGTAAGCTTCGCGGAAGGCAGCACTGAAATGACTATGGCTCGAGAAGCCGAGGTCCAGGCTTAGAGCGGTCAGGTCGTCATACTGCGCGAGAAGGTCCAGCGCCCGCGCGAGCCGTAGGCGCAACTGATAGCGATACAACGGCAGGCCTTCCACTTGTTGGAAGACCTGCGTGAGATAAACCGGGGAGCCGCGCACTTCGGCGGCGATCTCGGCCAGCGTCCAGCGTCGTGCCAGATCGCTCGCCAGCACGAGCTTGGCTCGATCCACCAGTCGTTGCCGTCCGACACTGGCGCCGGGTGCGTGCGTGGTGCGTGGCCCCAGCGCCCGCTGAACTAGGGTCAAGGCCAGACTCTCCGCTTCCAAAGGTTCCGCAATGTTTTGGCGCAGGCTGTGCCGTAGCAGTGCCATGAGCGCCTGAGCTCGTGCATCAATCCGCAGACGCTGCCGCCGAAATGCCAGCGCCGCGCCATCGCGCAGAAAAGCACGTGGCGCCATTTCACGCAGCTGCAGTTCGCTGATGACCAGCGTCAGACTGGCATCGCCACCCGGCACCGGGTGACTGATCCGGTAGCCTTCGGTGGCGTTGAAAAACAGCACTTGGTTCGCCTCGGCTACGGCCTGGTCATTCCCTAGATGTCGTACATAGACACCGCGATATGGAAACACCAGTTGTGTGGTAGCCGTGCACTCTTCCGCGGTCTGGTGCCGGCAGCTGCCCTGGCAGTACGTGTCCCGGATCGCAACGGTCGGAGTTTTCAGGAGAGATTGCACGACAAATTCAGACATGCGTTTTTACTTTCGATTTTTAGCGCCACACCTTTGACCAGGCGGTGCGATAGGAAAAGTGTATCACTCCGGTTGTTGAGACCTTGTAATGACCGATGAAGGGGCCAGTCGGACGAGTGATTTTTTAACCTTCGAACCGGCGACCTTCTGCGTGACATGCGCAGACTCGTCGTTCGGAAAAATGCGCCGGTTAACTGAAGAAGCCTAAATTCGTATCGCCCAACTTTTGTGCTCTGGCAGCAGGCGGACGCTCGGCCTTTGTATATCGCACACTCATTGCCTGATTGCGTCGGCATAATCCCACTCAATTCTGCAGATCATGCAGACGGTAAGCCATGATATAAACGCGAATTGCCTATGACCACCATTCTTTTCCGTCCAGTTGGCTTGCGTGAACTCGGGCTGATCTGGGACAAAGGGATGCGCGAGTTTCCTCCACGATTGCCACACCAGCCGATTTTCTATCCGGTCGCAAACACAGAATACGCTCATCAGATTGCACGAGATTGGAACATAGTGGATGAAAAATCGGGATTCGCTGGGTTTGTAACCGCATTTGAACTGGACGGAAGTTATTTATCAAACTTCGCGCCACACACTGTAGGCTCCTCGCAACATGTGGAATATTGGATTCCAGCAGAAAGTCTGAGTTCATTCAACGACGCCATCCGTGGTCTCATCCGTTTAGAAAACGGCTTTTTCGGTCCTGCTTTCACGGGCCACGTCCCGGATGCGTTCGGTTTGAAAGGGAAAGACGCAATCGCTCAATTCGTGGCACTGCACAAGAGTTGGGAATACAGCACTTTCGATGTTGCGTGTGAAGTATCAGCTAATCGGAAAACTATATTTCTCAACTGGTTGTTCTGGTTACGCCATGATTTCTCCAAGTTCGGGATTAATCAGGAACAACGCGAAATGTTACTAGGGCGTTTGAAGCAGTGCTGGGAGTTCAATCACATCGAGGTGCCGCTGCCGCAAACGACGAACGATTGAACGCGGTTACCGGGGAAGTGGATACTGGGCTCCGGTTCGCCCGTGTTATGAGGAGTTGACCAGCGATTCTGCGATAGTATTGCCACGCCGATAGGAAAGCAGATTCCCTGCGATCCGCTCATTGAAGTCAAACACTCGATGCTAGAAGCCGAAGCAAACAGGGGCCTGCAGCCAGTTCCGTTCTTTCGGCGTAGCGGGAGGCGCTTTGACTCGTAGCGAAGGTGATGCATCCTCGTGGCGTGCCTGATCTTCATCTTTAGCGGTCCATCCCAGCGGCAGTGCCATCCAACCTTTCTTTGAGGGTCGGCATTCTAATATTCAGGAAGCTACTTTACTGACGAAGTCAGTTCTTCTCCCCGATGCGTCCCAGCGGCAAACTGGGGTAGAAACGCGGTCCAGCAGGCCCATAAAGGCCTGTTCGGCTCGGATGAGCCGAGCGGGTGAGGTATGCACGGCTACAGCACAGACTCTGGCGAAAGGAGGGTCGTTCCTCTTTTGCTCGCGTCTGTGGCGATTGCTTTGGCGTGGGTGTCGTCCAGGATCCTGGCGGTCACGAACCTCGTCGTGCCGTGGTGGCTGGATGCCCCCTCCAGCTTAGCTTTCTACGGCGCGCTCAACTCACTTTTCGACAGGTATCTTTGGCGGAACGGCCTCGTGTCCAAATTGGGGCTAGTTAGAATCCCGAATCTCGCTGGACAGTGGCATGGTTACCTGGTCTCCTCTTTTGATGGCCATGAGAACCGCTACCACTTGGTGATCACTATCTTCCAGAGTTGGACGCATATCGCCGTATTCCTCACGACAGCAACATCGATGTCACGCAGTTGCGCGGCGGTGATTCAAGTCGACGACCCGGAAGGCGTCGCGTTGATCTACCAGTATCAGAATCAGCCACTAGCAGACGCGATGAAAACGATGCACATGCACTACGGCACTGCGATGTTGAGAGTCTCTGACGGTGGTTGCCTGGTCGGAGATTATTATGCCGGACGCGACCGGCGAACCTTCGGCCGGATTTACTGCCGAAGACAGCTAAGCAGTCCGCAGACGGACGCAGAATCCGTCTATAGCGCGAGCGCAGCCAAGGGCGTCGCATCGAGGTGCAGGATCACGGGCATTTTTGATTGGACCGTAAAACTTGCAACCACTGCGCGGCTGCGAACGCAGGGTGAGGGGCTGACATGAGTTCGTGAACCCATTCGGCCAGGAAAATTGGGAGAACGTCGGGCAGCTCGTCGCTACAAATTGGCCCTTCAGATCGAAATCAGGCTCGAGTCAGAGCTCAGGGAGTTCGAGCCAATCTTTGGAAGGACACGCGATATTTCGACTCATGGCTTTTACTTCAGGATTGGCCAGGGGCTGGTTGTAGGAATGGAAATCGGATTTTCGATTATGCCTCCCTGGGAAGAAGGCACCCACGCATTTATCAGCGGGCGGGCTAGGGTGGTGCGCGTCGAAGAAGTGTCGGAGAGCAGCGTCGATCACGTGGGCGTCGGCGCCGTGATCGAAGCACACAAGTTCGGCCAAACAGAATCGACGGTGTGTTGAGCGAATCTGAATGGCAAGCGGACCGAGAAAGCCCTGAGCCGTGGCTTCCGTACGTCCTCGCTATCTCCCATGGACGCTATCGCGGCTGGCTTTTCTGGACTGTCTGACTCGTGGAAGAGTTTCTAAAGCAGACCAAAAATAGATGGGACCGTTTGCTAAGAAAAGCTGAGTTCCAACCTCACGTCACTTCCGCGTGTTGTCGCTGGTAGATTGCGTCCAGAACTCGATTTTCTTGAGCCGATTGAAAAAAACGAATTGCAGGGCTTTGGGGTAGGCAAATCTGTGAGGGAGTACCCAAGTCATTTCGCATTGGACACGGCGGCAGATGAGATCGCCGCATTGGCGCGAGGCTTTGTCGGTTCTTCGCGTTGAGGGGCTTCGGCGCACATAGGTTGACACCACTGCGAGAACGGCGGTTACTAACCATTGAGGCGTAACCCAGAGACGCGGAACCAACTAATGGAGGGTTTTACATGCGATCTGAGATTGTTCCCGGGGCCATCTTCCCAGACTATGAGCTTTCCGACCACATCGCGAAACGCCGGAAGCTCTCCGAATTGCAACGACAACATCCCATGGTTCTCGTCCTCAGCCGCGGAGGTTTCTGCCCCCAGGGACCGCCGGCAGTCTGAACTGCTGGTTCAGCTCCATCGCGAGCTTGAGGTTGCCTATTGCCGGCTTGTCACAATCAGTACCGACAATATTACGGAGACAAATGAATATCGCAGCGGCGTCGGCGCCCACTGGCCTTTCCTCTCCGATCCCGCGCGCATCGTCCAAAAAGATCTCGACATCGCGGAATACACCGATCCACTCCACAATCCCATGATCCCTCACGTGATTGTCCTCGAGCCCGGCCTTGTCATTTATAAGATCTATAACGGCTACTGGTTCTTCGGCCGGCCCACTCTGGAAGATCTACGCCAGGACCTACGTGCCGTTACCAAGAAATGCCGGCCGGACTGGGACATTACGACACCCGAACTCAAAGCGGCGTGGCAGCAAGGCCGCAAGGAACTCTTCTATCCGTACGGCCAATCGTATGTCCAAACTCTCGGTGAACAGGATTAGGAAAAACATCCCGTCTATCCCCGCGGTTGCTGTTTATTGGCAATATGGGCTGCTATCTCATCGACGTGTGTGGGAGGCCGGTCGACCAACTCAGCCCAGCAAAAACAACCGTATGCGTAGACGTGCTTGTACGGATTTGTGCGGGGGCGATCAGCGATGGTCGTCCCTACCGCGACAGTCGCGATCTTCTGGCGTTAAGTTTCGAGCGGCCACTGACCAGCAATCGTGGGGATTCCGCAGTTCCGCCTTCGACAGGCGTACCTTCGCCGAAAAGGTTGTTACGGCGCGGGCCGACCTTTTTGGTTCCCGCTATACGGTGGCTGCGCGGCGGCGGTGTCCGCTCGCGAGGTAGACCGAGGCTCTGGGATCTAGGAGCGGATCGCCGGAGGGCTCGATGCCATCCACGCGGGGAATCGGGTCAAAAATGATCTGACGCTGGGCATGGTCTCCCTCCGGAACTAGGCCGTTCAGCTCGATCATGCCGAATTCCAGGAGTGGACGGTTTCTGGGCCAATGAGCGGTGGAATCGTCAACGACATCTCCCTCCGACGCCACTTGAACTTCAACGCGCATCTTGACAGTGCCGCGAGCGATTCTGTCCTTGACGTCGTCGAAGAGAAAATTCGGGCTTTTTTTTGCTGCCGCGGATGAGTCGAGGTACTCGTTGCCATCCTGCGGAACGACGCGGTAGCGCCCGAATTTGCTGACTCCAGCGCCGTTGGTGAATTTGTAGGCGCTCACGGAGTAAAAGGATTCCTTTGCGAAGCTCGTGGGGATGGGCTTGGGCGCCTGAACGAAGGCCAGCGCAGCGGGACGCGAACTAAGAAAGGATTCGATCGGTGTCGGCTTCGGTGCACTGGGGCCGCTGGCATGGACGGCGCGTAGGAATTGCAGGAACTCTTCGGCAGTGCGCGTGGGAAATCCGTCCACGGAGTGGGCGATGATGTCCGTATGGACGTGATCCTGGAGATAAAAGCGAATAGCGATGCCGCGCGGGCTGGCACCCTCTAAATCGTAATCCGGCACTGCAGGAACACCGGCAAAATCCGAAAAGCGAACAGCGACGCGAATCGAAGGTCTGCTTACGTGGGGCGCTTTGGTTAGTGCACCGGCGCCGGCGGACGGAGTGAAAATGCCGGACAGGAGAATGCCCTTTGCATGTACGGGGCGAAAGCCCGCGTGGAGTCCGAACAAATCGTCGAGCGCCTGAAGGGTGTCACGGCTCAGGGGGTCTGCTTGTTCCATTTTCGTCTGAGGTTTCGTCATCTGCGTTTTCCTTTCACAGAAAGCGGGCAACGTCACTTTGATGCAGCCGAGCACCTCGATAAAGGGCGTGCCGCTTGCTCTTAAGCGCGTGAGAATAGCACGGAAATGTTCTCGGTCGGTAAACGCGCGGGTGGGTCGAAGAAGGCGAGATTACGGATTGTTGGCGACTCTTACCTAATCGCGTTACTTCAGACTAGCCCGTTATCCAGCACGTTTCCAGACCCTTACTTCCTCTGCAGCTTGCTCTCGGCTAACTTCTCCGCTGTCTCGAGCGCATCCGCGGCTCTAACCTTCACATCGGGTTCCACGCCGATCTCTGCCCAACTTGATCGCCTTCGTTTCAAGCCTTGCCGATCCGACAGGCTGAATTTCCCAAGTACATACGCGTCATTTTATTACTGCCAAGATGATTTGGCAGACTTCGCTGACAGAGTTCCGAGAGATGTCGTCAATGTACCTCTGGCTGGTTTGCTCGTCCAAGCGGATGACTTTTTGTCGTTTCACGTGCACCTTGTAAGATGTTGACAATCACTGCGCTTCTGCCGAATGGTTAGACCAGCAAATTTCGGCAAAATCATTTCAGCGCGCGAGTTACGATTACTCCTGGAGCGAATCTGCGAGCAGCCGGTTGAAGAGGACATGAAAATAGAATTTCTTTCGCTTGTAAGTGCTTGTGCTTTGTTTTGGCTGATTCAAGATCACTACCCGACGGCGGCACTCGCTGATTCGATTGTCAAATCAGAATTTACGGTCACGACGTCATCAGCATACGAAACGGCGTAACAAGCAGATGGAGGGAGCGAATATTTACTCCGGTTCCGTCTCGGTTATCGACAGCAACAAAAATTTCCTCTTTCAGCGAAACCGATACACCGCGTGCGAAGCCAGCAATGCAACGTGGACGTTCGATAACCATACTTAGGATATGTTTGACGAATATCGTGCCGCCACGGGCTAGGAGCAAGGAAGTAGCTCGAAAGCTGATATGTCCGCGCCTCGTTGTCTCGGTGAGGTGCGATCACAGCCGAAGGAACATTCGGGCAGCGCCTTGTCCAGAGCGAATCGTCGTACCGCGCGCGGCTCCGCGGCTGCGACCTGGACCGTCGTTTCCGAACTCCCAGCCAGCATCGGATCGGATGGACTACTTGATGCGGCTTCAGCCGGACAGATTGTGATCTTAAAGAATTTATCTAGGCAATTTCGTCCTAGCGGGTTGAGCACCAGCGTGAGACTGGATTTGAAGGGTCCGCTCGGCAAGGAATCCGTGGAAAATGTGGTCCGTGATTATGCGACAAGCGGTTTTGACGTATTACACTCGGCAGCGAACGATGCTCCTATACACCCAAGGACGCGCCTTATTGCTCCCGACGGATCAGTCGCGAGAGAGTGGCAGGATTTTGCGGTCCCAGGAGAAATTGGGCTGGCGGTTCGACGCGCGCTGGGTGAGCCGATCTATTTTCAAATGGAATCTGAAAACAATAAATCTGCATTTCGTCATCAGAGTTCGAAACCGTCGGAATCTGGCTCACAGCTGTGCCGGGTTTCGGACCGTGATTCGTGTACGCTGTTGCGCGGAAAAAATGCGCGCCGTTAGCTGAGCAAATCTAATCGTTACGTGAACTGGATACAGGGATGCCTCACACAGGTTTGAAAACAAAGAAACCGCTTGGCGAATCGAAGCGCAGATGGTGCTTCAGGAAGTCGACTGCAATGTGCCGGCTGAGTCTTTTAGCGTTGTATGCAACATCGCTGCGCGCCGATCCCGTTCTTCCACGCCTGTTCAGCGAGCATATGGTTTTGCAAAGAGAGGTGGCTGTACCGATTTGGGGCTGGGCGGATTCAGGCGAAAAAATTACGGTAACGCTCGCCGGGCAGGCTGCCGAGACAGTTGCCGGAGAAGATCGCCGATGGAAAGTAGCGCTTCGTCCCATGCAAGCCGGCGGCCCGTTTACTTTAACTGTTCGCGGAAAGAAAACTGTCGTAATCAAAGATGTGATGTTTGGCGAAATCTGGGTGGCCTCAGGACAGTCCAACATGGCCTACGCACTAAGTGGAGCGGCCAACGCGGAAAGCGAAATTCCGAAAGCGGTAAATCCTTTGATACGGTTTTTCACCGTACCCAAGAGAATTTCGCTCACGCCGCAAGACGACACGCCGCCAGCCAGTTGGGAACTTTGTTCGCCGGATACGGCAAAGCGTTTTTCTGCGGTGGCGTATTTTTTTGCGCGTGATTTGTACAGCGCTCTTAATGTTCCGATCGGTATGGTTCTGAGCGCTTGGCCGGGCACAGCGGCGGAGGAATGGACTGCTCCAGATGAACTACGTCGCGAGTCAATTCTTGCCCCAATTGTTCAGCGGTGGGAAGCTTTGCCAGCCGACGTTAAATCGTTCGCTGCGCATCCTGCGGAATTCTCCCTGGAGTTTGACGACTTCGAACTGCTGTCCGAAAATCCTAGTTCTAATCCGTCCATCCCACTAAGCAACTTTGACGATGGGACTCCGCGAACCGCAACGGGCGGTTCGTGGTCCTACGTTTGGGCGGATGCGCCCAACAGTGCGCTCGAACTGATTTCGCCTGGTCGAAGTGGTTCGGCTTACGCTGCGCGAGTGGCGGGAACACTTGATGGCACGAGCACTTCGGAACTGCTGGGCAGTTTTCACGCGGACGGCTCGCCGGCGGACCTACGCGCATACTCGGGAATTCGGTTTTGGGTTCGAGGCAATGGGATGTTGCAAGTGCAGCTGCTGCAACCCTCGATCAGCGATTGGGATAATTATTCTATCGATTCCGTTCGTGTAGCCGGCGAATGGAAACAGATCACAGTATCGTTCAAGGATTTGAAGCAGGAAGGCTGGGGCGTAGCAAGGCCGTTTACGCCAGAAAGTCTTTCTGGCATTCGAATCGTCAGCATGACCCCAGCCGGCGATCCTGATCGGCCTCCCTCAGGCTTGTACGAAGGAATGATTACTCCGCTGAAGAACTTTCGGATACGCGGCGCGATTTGGTATCAGGGAGAAGGAAATACCTGGCGCGCCTATCAGTACCGAACACTGCTTCCCGCGCTAATTCGAGGATGGCGCCAAGCTTGGGGAGAAGGAGATTTCCCGTTCCTAATTGTGCAGTTGCCGAATCAAGGATCAAGTACGGAACTTGGAGATTCGATTTGGGCTGAGCTGCGAGAAGCGCAACTTTTTACGGTGCGAAGTATGCCGAATACTGGCCTTGCGGTCACCATTGACGTGGGAGATGCCAAGAATCTGCATCCTCCAAGAAAAGCAGAAGTCGGGCAGCGGCTGGCCGCCTGGGCGTTGGGAACTACCTACGGGGAAAAGATTGAGTATTCGGGGCCGCTGTATGATTCGATGAAAATCTCGGGCAACGCCATTCGAATCAAGTTCAAATATATCGGCGCAGGTCTGGAAGCGCACGACGGACAGTTAAAGGGATTTGCCATTTCCGGAGCGGACCGGAAATTCCACTGGGCGGAGGCCCGCATCGAGGGCGAATCAGTGGTTGTGTCGAGCGCGGAAGTAAATGCTCCGGTGGCGGTGCGCTACGCGTGGGCCGAGAGTCCGGAGTGCAACTTATACAACAAAGGCGGCCTGCCAGCGTCCCCGTTCCGCACCGACGACTGGCCGGGAGCTACGTACGGAAAAAGATAGCGCGCAGATGCTTATCGACTTAGTTGCGTGGTGTGGCGGGAGTCTCGTGGCCAGTCTAAAGAGTGGTTTCTGCAATGAATTCTCCAGTCTGCGCCAGCCGCTGGCCTTGCAGGGGGACCAGCGGGATCTCTGTCGAGACACTCGATTTGAGCGAAGTTTTGGGACGCATCAGCCGCATCAAGGATACTGATGACGTTGTGGTACAAAAGTTAAGCGCAATTCAAAAGTATGTGACGACGTCCGGTATCCCGCCCGCGGCGCTCCTGAAAATGGCCAAGCTCGGCGCGGTTGTAGACGAATGGATGAGAACCACAAACGTTCACATCAGCGCGGTGCAATGCTGGACCGCACTCGAAGACAATCTTGGCGTTGTGCCGTGCACCGTGATGAGCATGATGAGCGATTCGCTGCTCTCGAGCGCCTGCGAAGTCGATGTGTGCGGGGTGCTTGCCATGCATGCGTTGCAACTCGCGTCGGAAACGCCAAGCGCTCTGCTCGACTGGAACAACAACTACGGAAACGATCCCAACAAGGCCGTGTGTTTCCACTGCAGCAACTTGCCCAAACATTTCTTCAACCACGTAAAGATGGATTTTCAAGAGATCATCGCGGGCACGGTAGGGAAAGAAAACACCTTTGGCACCTGCGTGGGGCGCGTAAAGGCTGGCCCCATGCTTTGCGCGGTTTTCCACCGACGATGTGTCTGGAAAAATCCGCGGCTACACCGGCGACGGTCGCTTCACCGATGATCCGCTCGAAACGTTCGGCGGCGCGGGCGTCGTGGAAATCCCCGGACTGCAGAAATTGCTGCGCTACATCTGTGACAACGGTTTCGAGCATCACGTCGCCGCCAACTTCTCGACTGTCGCGCCCATGGTCCACGAAGCCACCACTCGCTACCTCAATTGGGAGATGTACTCCCACCACGGGTGAGAACCATGCATGACTGCGTGGTTATGGGCGCCGGCGATAATATGTTCAGACTTTTGTTGCGGTGAGTCGGCTGCTCGCGTATAGTAAAGGGTATGACATTGACCCGTGAACTTCAGAGGACTGCGCAGATCTGTTGTCTGTGTTGCGCATACGTGTCCTCTGGCACCGGGAGGCTAGTGAACTAAGAGTTTCATTCTAGCCAAGAATTTACAGAACCCACCGCCAGAGATGAACTGGCCGGTGGGTTTTTTGTTTTTGCACGCGCGATTCGAACAAGGGGAAAGAACAGATGGCAACTGCGCCGCAAGAGCTGTTCAGCGACATAGCACCTCGAACCGTACGGGATGCGGGTATGACCGAGTCGGGGGAGCGAAGACTGAGTCATCTCCAAGCTCTTGAAGCCGAGAGTATTTATATCCTCAGGGAAGCAGCTGCAGAGTTTTCGCAGCCGGTGATGCTTTATTCCATCGGCAAAGATTCCTCGGTGATGCTGCGATTGGCGCAGAAGGCGTTCTATCCGGGGAAGATACCGTTTCCTTTGCTGCACGTGGACACGAGCTACAAGTTTCCCGAGATGATCAAATTTCGAAATGAATATCCAAAACAGATTGGCGCGGAACTGATCGTGCACCAAAACCGGGAAGCGCTCGCAACGGGTGCTAATCCCTTCTTGCTGGGAACGCAAAAATGTTGCGGGCTGTTGAAGACGAAATCGCTGCTGGATGCACTTGCGGAAGGCGGGTTCAACGCGGCGTTCGGCGGGGCGCGGCGAGACGAAGAGAAGTCGCGAGCGAAAGAGAGAATTTATTCGTTTCGTGACGTGCACGGGCAGTGGGACCCCAAAAATCAGCGGCCGGAGCTTTGGAACATCTTCAATTCGAAAATCGACAAAGGGGAGAGCATTCGCATCTTCCCGCTTTCGAATTGGACAGAACTGGACGTCTGGCTGTACATCCACATGGAGAAGATTCCCATTGTGCCGCTTTATTTTGCCTGGGAGCGCGAAGCCGTGGTGCGCGACGGGTCCATCGTTCTGATTTATTCGAAAGACCAGCTTCAGCTTGGCGAGAAATCGCAGTTCATTAAGTGCCGCATGAGATCGCTCGGTTGCGTGCCGTGCACGGGCGCGATCCGGTCCGAGGCCGATACTGTTCCCAAGATCATTGAGGAGATGATTTCGTTCCGGCGGTCCGAACGTGAAAACCGTGCCATCGATCACGACGAGGAAGGGTCGATGGAAATCAAGAAACGGGAAGGCTACTTCTGATGACTCTTCTAACGGCCGTCGAGGTGCGCGACGAGTTCGGGGTGTTCCTGGAGCAGAACCTGAACAAGGAACTTTTGCGATTCACGACCGCTGGAAGCGTGGACGACGGCAAGTCCACATTGATTGGAAGGCTGCTGCACGATTCTAAGACCGTTTACGAAGATCAACTCGCGTCGGTGAAAAAGAGTCGCATCAACCGTTCCAGCGGGCCCATCGATTTTTCACTGCTTACGGATGGACTGCGCGCAGAACGTGAGCAGGGCATCACCATCGACGTGGGTTACCGCTATTTCTCGACCGCACGGCGAAAATTCATCATTGCCGACACGCCCGGGCATGAGCAGTACACGCGCAACATGGCTACCGGAGCCTCGACCGCGGATTTGGCCGTGATTCTGATCGACGGGGAAAAGGGGCTGCTCCCGCAGACGCTGAGGCACGCCTACATTGCGTCGCTGCTGGGGATTCCAAGTGTGACGGCGGCAATCAACAAGATGGACTTGGTTGGGTATCGGGAAGAGAGGTTTCTGAGGCTCGAACAAGATTTCTTCGCACTTGCGGAGCGGTTGGGTATTGGAGAGGTAAAGTGCATTCCGGTCAGCGCTCTCGCGGGCGACAACGTCGTCGAGCGGAGCGACCGAATGCTGTGGTATGCGGGCCCGACGCTACTCGAATATTTGGAAACGGTTCCGATCGCTGGGCGAGCGGGGACGCAACCCGTGAGATTTCCAGTGCAATATGTGCTGCGGCCTGATGCGAGCTTCCGCGGTTTCGCGGGACAACTCGCCAGCGGCGTGATCCGCCCGGGTGACGCTCTTACGGCGCTTCCTTCAGGCCAGCAAACTCGAGTCGAATCGATCGTCACCTATGACGGTCCGCTCGATAAAGCATTGGCCCCGATGTCGGTCACGTTGAAGCTCAAAGATGAGATCGACCTGAGCCGAGGGGACATGCTCGTGTCGCCGGACAATCCGCCCCACGTGTCGCAGCGATTCCAAGCCATGGTTGTTTGGATGAACGCGCAACCTCTTGAGGCCGGGCGAAATTATCTGATCAAACAGAGCGCAAGGCAGGTGCGCGGCAGAATAACCAGAATTCGCCACCGCGTGAACATCAATACGCTGGAGCCGGAAGCAGCCGAGCGGCTGCATCTGAACGACATTGCCGCCGTGGAATTCGACACCAGCAGCCCACTCTTTTTTGATTCCTACCAGGAGAACCGGACGACCGGGAGTTTCATTGTCATTGATCCGTTGACGAATGCGACTTTGGGCGCAGGGATGATTCGCGGAGATCTTTCGCAAGACGCCGAGGTACTTAGCGCGAGAGAAACACACGATCCGGAAGCGCACATCATTCCGTTCGAACGACATCGCCGGCATGGCCACTACCCAGCCATCATTTTGGTGAATGTACGCGCCGAGTTGGCACGCCAGCTTGAGCGCGTGCTGTTTGACGCCGGATTCGAAGTGGTGCTGGTGGAAAAGAAAGCTCCCTTTATTTCAACGAAAACGGCCTGGGCGACACTGCACGGGGCAGGATTCGTGGTCCTGTACCAGAACCCATCGCCCGGAAGCGACGAACCAGGTGACTTGCGAGCAGCGGCCGGGGATCACTTTTTCGATCTCGCCGAGGTTGATCTGCTGCCTGGCGATGCAGCAGTTGTTGAGCGCGTGCTGGCTTTGGCCGAATCGCTTCGCATTCCGGCAACTGCGGAAAATCCTCGGAAGGCGGTTTGAAATGGAAACAACGTTTGCTGCCGAGCATATCGAGAACGCGGGCCCAAGCGAGGTCCTGAACGCGGTACTAGGCGCGCACGCGGGACACCTGGCCGCTTGCCTCACTTGCAGCTTCCAGGCGGAAGACATGATCGTCCTGCATTTACTTCGCGAACGAATCCCATCGATTCCGGTCTTGTTCCTCGAGACCGGCTATCACTTCGCACAAACCTATGAATACCGCGACCGGATGACGAAGGAATGGTCTTTGAACCTGGTCAATGTGACTCCGCAGAAGACGGTGGAACAACAGGAATCGGAGTTCGGGATTTTATACCGAAGCGATCCGACGAGATGCTGCCAACTTCGCAAAGTACAGCCCTTGTTCCAGGCGCTTGCGCCTTACGATCTGTGGTTCACGGGTTTGCGGCGCGAGCAGTCACCCACGCGAAAGAATCTCAAGAAGATAGAAGAACACCGCTTGCCGAGCGGGAAAAGTCTCTTGAAGGTGAGCCTGCTGGCAGATTGGACCTGGGGACATGTGTGGGAATACACCGCGAAGAACGGACTCAGTTACTTGCCGCAGTATGATCAAGGCTATCTGAGTATCGGATGCGAGCCGTGCACCGCAATTCCAGATGACCCACGAAACCCTCGCTCTGGTCGCTGGGCTGGAAGAAAGCTCGAATGTGGAATCCATACGTTTTCTGAGAGCGGACACTGATGCACTACTTGATTGGTTTCGTCATTGCCCTCGCGGTGGGATTAACGGGGATCGGTGGCGGGAGTTTTACGGTTCCGGCGCTGGTTCTTGTCGCCGGACTAACCGCCGGCGAAGCGGTCGGAACGGCTTTCTTGTTTGCAGGTGTGCTGCGGTTGATTGCAGCGCCTTTCTACCTGGCCGGGAAGCACATCCATGCGCGCTATCTGTGGCTACTGCTACAAGGAGCGGTTCCCGGCCTTCTCGTAGGCATCTGGTTGCTCCGCCTGGTGAGTCGAGACGCGGGAAACCCGGCGGTAATCCTAATCCTGGGTGTCATCCTGGCGGCGTCATCTAGCGTAACCTTTATTCGTCGCGTACAAAATCCGGCGTTCGCTGGGAAAAACCATCGCTGGCTTCCCTGGCTGGCTCTGCCCATCGGAGTGGAGTCGGGATTTTCCTCCGCAGGCGCTGGGGCACTCGGAACGGTTCTTCTGCTGAACTATTCCGAAATGACCCCGGCGCAAGTCGTGGGAACGGACTTGCTGTTCGGATTGGTGTTGGCGGTGATCGGCAGCGCTTTCCACTGGAGTTTTGGCTCGATCAGCACCCCGATACTTTTCGAGCTTCTGCTCGGTGGCGTTCCTGGAGTGGTGCTCGGTTGCTTGCTGGCGCGGAGAGTTCCTGCCAACAAGCTGAAGACTGTTGTTGCCATGGTCGCGATCTTTGCAGGATTGCAACTGGTCTGGACCGGAAGCCGTGCGCTCGTCGAACGACGTGCGGCGAGCGTCGCGAGGAACATTGCGCGGACAGGTGTCGGCCATGCGCGCTAGCCAGCCTGATTTTCGGAGAGAATTTCTTCCAATCGCCTCGTCGCGGAAAACGGCAACATCGCGTATTGCTTTCCGCATAGTCACTCACTTCGGCCCTTGTTGTTGACCCCACCTAAGTTCTCTGCATCGTCGCTTAGTCGGTTTTCCCCACCGCTGTGCCAACAAAAACTGACGGGGAGACGCAACACAAATCTATTTCGGAGAAAACAAAATGCGCTCGCGAAGATTTCGTGGTTTTCATCTATGGGGTGTTTTGTGGTTTGGACTCCCGGCGTTTGCGTTGGGAATGAGTCTCTCGCCCGTTAGCTGTGCGCAAGGTGACGCTGCGATCCAGGGCACTGTCAGCGACTCGTCGGGCGGGGCCGTCCCCGGTGTAACCATTCGAATCAAGAATGTGGAGACAGGAGCCGAGCGCAATCTGGTGACGGATGAAGCAGGACGCTACAACGCAGCCGCACTTCCTGCTGGCCGCTATGAAGTGCGGGCGGAAAAGACCGGCTTTCGCAGCGAAGATAAAACGGGAATTTCACTAGTGCTGGGCCAGCGAGAAACAACGGACTTGGTGCTTCAAGTCGGAGACGTGCGGCAGACGGTGCACGTCGAATCCGCGCCGACCGTCGTCGTGGTCAGCACCGAAGACATCTCAGGTCTGGTTGGCGAGCGGCAGGTGAAAGACCTTCCGCTCAATGGCCGCAGCTACGATCAGTTGCTTACGCTCAATCCCGGAATCGTGAACTACACCTCGCAAAGAGCTGGCGGCATCGGTACGTCGAACTCGGTCGTTGGAAACATGTTCTCGGCTTCTGGCCACCGTCCGCAGGAGAATCTCTTTCTCTTGAACGGTGTGGAATTTACCGGCGCATCGGAAATCAACAACACGCCCGGCGGAGCCAGCGGACAACTGCTGGGAGTAGAGGCCGTCCGGGAGTTTGAGGTAGTGAAGGATGCCTACAGCGCTGAGTACGGCAAGCGGCCAGGTGCGCAAGTTAACATCGTTACCGCCAGCGGGAGCAACCAACTGCACGGAGCGTTGTATGAGTTCGTGCGCAACAGCGCTCTCGACGCGCGCAATTTCTTCGATCAGGGCAGCATTCCGGAATTCCAGCGCAATGTGTTCGGTGGTTCGCTCGGCGGGCCGGTTAAGAGAGAGAAAGTGTTTCTGTTCGGCAATTACGAAGGATTCCGGCAGAGCCTCGGCTTGAGCGACGTCACGCTGGTTCCGGATGACACGTCGCGGGCCAGCGCCGTGCCCAGCGTGCAACCATTGCTGGCTCTATGGCCGGTCGCCAACGGTCCAGAAGTCTTGACCTCCACGGGAGCGCCAAGCGGAATTGCCAAGGCGTTGAGCAATCCCGTGCAGAACATTCGCGAGGACTTCGGAACCGCACGTTACGATCAGACATTTTCCAGCAACGATTCGTTCGCGGGGGTGTACACGGCGGACGATAGCGAAGCCCACTCTCCGACGAATAATCCGTTTACCTTGGTGGACATTTTCTTGCGGGAACAGGTGGCCAGCCTCAGTGAAACGCATATTTTTTCTTCCAGTCTTCTGAATAAGACTACTCTTGGATTTTCGCGCGGTGCTTTCTATTTCAACAGTGGCACGACCACCAACCTTCCGGGCTGGATTCACGATGGCCAGCCGGTTGGGGCCGTCGTAGTGGGTGGCGGGACGACGCTTAATGGTGCTTCGCAGATCACCAACGGCGGCACGAACGCCGGAAGCAACCTGACTGCGGTCCGCAACCTGTATACGATTTCCGACCAGGTGACGTTCACTCGCGGCCGGCACATACTCAGCTTGGGTGGTTGGTTCCAGCGGCTGCAATCCAACGACAGTCTGGTTCAAGACCAGTACGGCCAGATCTCCTTCACCAACTTGCAGACTTTTCTTCAAGGCCAAGTGAGTACTTACACCTATGCGCCCAGTTTTACGCCTTTGTCGTGGCGGTCTACGCAGGGAGCTTTCTTTGTTGAGGATACGATCAAAATGAACGGCTCGTTAGAATTACGGCTCGGGTTTCGCGGCGAATCTACCGACGGTTGGAACGAAGCGCATCGACGCGCCTCGAATTACGCGTTTGATTCAAATGGCGCGATTCTCACGAATCCGGTGGTTGGTGGATCTGCTCTCGCTGTGAACAACGCCAAATTCTTGCCTGCTCCGCGTGTGGCAGTTGCCTGGTCGCCATTCACATCAAAGAAAACCGTCGTGAGGGCAGGCTTTGGCCTGCACTACGCGCTGCTGGACAATCTGAGTTATCGTCTGGATCAAAACGGGCCCTACAATGACGTCTTTGCCGTAAAGAATATTTCCTTCTCCAGTATCATCCCGGATGCAACCTATGCCGGTAGGAAAGTTATTCCGAGCGGCGTGCAACCGGACCTGAAGACTCCCACCGTGGAGTCCTGGAGCTTGAAAGTTGAACAGCAACTTTCTCCCAACACTTCCGTGAGCGTTGGATATGCCGGTTCACATGCTTACCACGAATTGCTTTCGCTGGACGCAAACCTGCCTGCCGCAACAATTTGCCCGGCGTCGCCCTGTCCGGCAGGCTACCCGGACGGAGGGATTTATTATCCCGCGGGCGCCGCGCTACAAAACAACGCCGTGTGGAATACCACGCACTGGTTCTCGCAGGGGATCAGTTCCTACCACGGCCTCACCGTTGATGTGAATCATCGCTGGTCGCATGGCTTGCAATTCCGCGGCGCATACACATTCTCGAAGACGCTCGATGACGGCGACAACATGAACACCAGCGTGGCCACGAACTCTCCCGCGTTTGTTGCGAACCCGTTGCTGGCAAAGGCGGATTATGGCCGTGCATCTTTTGACCTACGGCAGGGCGCGGTTCTTCAGGCCACGTATGACCTCCCCTGGGGGCGCGCGAACGCGAGCGTAGGAGTGCCCTGGGAGAATCGGTTGGTCAAAGACTGGCAACTCAGTGGAATCGTGACCCTGCAGTCGGGACTGCCGTTCACGCCGCAGTTGTCCTATAACCCTTCGAATGATGGCGACACGCGCAATCCAGTCCGGCCATCATGGAATCCTAATTTCGCCGGGCGGGTGATTTTGGGCGGACCCGACAGCTATTTCGATCCGCACGCCTTCATTCAGCCGCTTCCGGGCACATTCGGCAACGTCGGGCGCAATATCTTGCAAGGACCTGGACTGGCACAAACAGATCTCTCAGTAGCAAGAAAGTTTTCGCTGTCGGAACGACTCGGCTTGCAGTTCCGCGCGGAGTTCTTCAACCTCTTCAATCGCACAAACTTCAACACGCCGAATCCCGTAGTGTACGCGGCGGCAACCGGAGGACCGTCGCCAACAGCGGGAGTAATTACTTCAACCACAACGACCTCGCGGCAGTTACAGTTTGGATTGAAACTATTGTGGTGAGGCCCGAGACGCGCTCTTTGTCCGTCTACTGGCCGCAAGAAATGAAAAAATGTCCTGAGTCCAGAATTCTGTCGCGAAGCATTCTCTTGGCTCTAAAGATTGCGGTCTTGATCGCTGGCAGCTGTTTGCCAAGAGCGAGCGCAATTTCGGCATAGGTCATTTGTCGGTAGTAGTGCAGCACCAGCAGGATCCGATAGTCTCGCGGCAGACGGCGCAACTCCTCCCGCACCTTGTTCTGCTGCTCTCGGCGCAGCACACGAGAAAGAGGCGAAAGGGCCAGGCTGTCTGGCAGGGCATCGAATTCTATTTCTTCATCAACGCGCCGCCGCCGCTCGGCCTTTACCTGGCGCAGCCTATCTATACAGTGCCGGCCCGTGACCTTCGATAGCCAAGACCTGGAGCTTATCGGGCGCTCCTCAGTTTCCAATACGGTATGCAACTTCAAGAAGACCTCGGCGGCCGCGTCTTCCGCGTCCTCCCGCCGCCAGAAAAAGTGCCGGCAAACTCTCAAGACGTAGCGATAATGAGAGGTGTACAGCGAGCTCAGCAACTCCGGGCAGCTCCGAAAAGCCGCACCGATAATGGCTTCGCGAACTCCGGACTGTTCCAACAGAACTGAATTCATAGTCGTTGCCATGACAGCTCCTCTCGGACTGAAGCGGACACACCCCAGGTTTTGTCTCCAAGTCCGCGGACTTGCGGAGCCGGGAGCGTTAGGTCTTGCTCAAATCAAGCGCTAGGAAACCAATCTTTGCCGGCGGGCACCGCCAGACAACGCAACTGGAACCTGCTCTTGCATAACCGTCGAAGAATTCCGAGTGCCGATCTGCTCGCGCCGAACTACCAATAGGGTCAAATCGTCACCGAGCGGGCAACCATCGGCAAAATCAAGCACTGCGCCCAGAGCGGAAAAGAGCGTCTGACTGGCGTTTCCTCCAGCAGCGGCTCGTGCCGCTGCCGAGAGCCGTGCTAATTCGAACTCTTGGTCTCGCGAATTCTGGCACTCGGTTACTCCATCGGAGCAGGCGATCAGCGTGTGGCCAGGGCACAAGGTGACAATCCCGGTATGGAAAGTCCCATTGGGCATGGCGCCGAGCATAGGGCCGCCTTCGTCCAGGCGGGTGACATCATTGTCGCGTCCAAAAATCAATGGTGACGGCAATCCTGCGTTGCAATAGAGAATTTCGCCGTTTTCTAAGTCGATTCGCGCGAAGAACAGCGCGACCAATGGGGGCTCACCATATCCTGAACAGAGTTCGCGATTGGCTTGCGAAATCGCGTCCGCTGGATCTGCGTGTGCCCGAGCGCAGCGATGAATCAGCGAAACCAGATGCGGCAGCCAGATTCCTGCCGATAGTCCCTTGCCAGCGATATCTCCAACCACTATGCCCAGCGCGGAATCGAGCTCCATCACTTTGAAAAAATCTCCGGAAAGATGGCGAACTGGAAATATTTCACCGGCAACCTCATATTCGCCCGAGACCAATTGCCGAGGTGCGCAAAGCCTGCGCTGAATTTGAGCCGCTTCAAAAATGCCCCGATGAAGCTTCGATTGCTCGCGGCGCAATACGTCCAACTCTTCTTCGAGCGCGCGGATTTTTTCCGACTGCTCATCCACAGAAGAATCCGCCTCTTGCTCTGTCCGTTCAGCAACGAACTGGGCGCCTGGGTCCAACTGTTCTGGGCTCGTACCCTGCCACATGTGACACATTTCCAACCTTCCTCCGCCACCGCAAAAATCAGCCGACAAATTTGTATCCAATGCCATGCACCGTTAGGAAATAGCGAGGCTCCTCGGGGACCGGCTCGAGCTTTTGACGAATGCGCACGATGTGGGTATCCACGGTGCGGGTCGTCGGATAGTTCTCGTATCCCCAGACCTCGTCCAACAGGCGATCCCGGCTCAGAGTTTGTCCTGAGTGACACAGAAAATGCTTCAGGAGTTCAAATTCTTTTCCGGACAACTCCACCTGGTTGCCGCCGCGAAAAACCTGATAGCTCCGGAGATTGACCTCGACGTCGCCGAAGGCATAGCGATCCATCTCCTTCGGTAAAGTTTGCGTACGTCGCAATACGGCTTTAACGCGCGCAAGCAGTTCGCGGATAGAAAAAGGCTTGGTGACGTAGTCGTCAGCGCCGAGCTCAAGCCCGACGACCTTATCCACTTCCTGACCGCGCGCGGTGAGCATAATGATAGGAATAGATGGCCGTTTGGCCTTGAGTTGTTTGCACACATCGAGTCCGCTCAGGCGGGGCATCATCACATCGAGAATTACCAGGTCCGGCGAATCTTTGAGGGCGCGCTCTAGTCCTTCCACGCCGTCGAGCGCGGTAGCAACCTGGAAGCCTTCATACTCGAAATTATCCCGGAGGCCGGCGACCATATTGGGTTCGTCTTCGACAATCAGGATTTTTGTTACTCCCATGAATTCTCCTTCGCGGAAGAGCGGAAACCTGGAAAGGGCCGGTGGCCTGACGCAGTCATGCGAGCGCAGCTCCTGCTCGAACCGACGGATCGATTGGCAGCGCGATCGTAAACTTACTACCCTTTTCCGGGACGCTTTCCACCGACACGTTGCCTCCATGGGCCTGCGCAATGTGGCGAACCAGCGACAGCCCAAGTCCCGATCCTTTTGTGTTGTGCACTAACGGATCGCCACAGCGGTAGAATTTCTCAAAAATTTTGTCCTGTTCAGCGGCCGCGATTCCAATTCCGCGGTCTTGAACCTCCAGCTTGACGCTGCCGTTCGTGCGGTACAGGCTTACGCCGATGTACTTCTGGTCTTTCGAATACTTCAATGCGTTGTTGACCAAATTGAGCAACGATCGGGCAATGGCTTCGCGGTCCACGTTCACAGGTGGAATATCGCCGGAAATATTCTCCTCAAACGCGAAGCCGTTCTGCTCGATCTGAAAACGATAGGAATCAAGGGTGGTTCGAACCAGTTCCGCCAGGTTCGTCTCTTTGAACTCGTACTCCTTACGGCCAGCCTCGATCCGGGAGAAATCCAGGATGTTATTGATGAGAGCGGTGAGGCGCTCGCTCTCTTCGCGAATAATGCGAAAGTATTCCTGGTATTTCTCCTGCGCGGTAAGGCGGCCGAGCTCCAGCGTCTCCGCGTAAAGGCGAATGAGCGCAAGCGGAGTGCGCAGTTCGTGGGAAACATTGGCGACAAAGTCTGACTTCAATCTGGCCAGCTTCATTTCACGCGAGATATTGCGGTAGGTAAGAAATACCCCGCCGGCCATGACCATGGAGAGCGCCGCAAGGACAAAATAGTTGTACCTGAGAAATTTTGCGCCAATTTCGTCAATCGTCGTGCCGGGATACTTAATGCCGAAGACCATGCCCTGAAAAATGTCCCCAAGCGGGCGCTCCATTTCTGCCTTCCCACCGTCCCAGCTCGAAGAAGTAATCCATGGCGTGTAACTCTTGAGCGGACGAACCATCATGGCGGGAGGACTAGCGTCAGCTTTCAACACGCCGTTCTTGCTGGACAGAACGTCTGTCATGACCGCGGGGAAAAAGATATTTCGCAAATATTCCGGATCAAATCCAACCATTCCTAAACTGACGCTACCCTTGGGCACGTCCGGAGGGACGAAGAACGCAACGCTGTAGTAATAATGCTCATCGTTCCGATCCGACCAACCACTCTCGAATCCGAACGGCATTTCCTCTTTTTCGGCACTCATGCGAACTTTGTGAACCATATCGGAAGCTTCCATAGGGAGCCACTTGCTGGTCGTGGTGATGGCATCGGTCATGTGTTTGCGGAAAGCCTCGTCGGCTTCGCGCGCCGGTTGCAAGCGCCACGCGAATAAGTCGTGGTCTTTGTCATAGAGAATGGCGTAAAGAAATTCGGGATGAGCCGCAAGAATGCCGTCGAGCTGGGCTTTGATGTTGGCTCCGTCGCCGGCACAAGGAAACTGTTTGCGGACCGGAGTCAAGAGGTCGCTTGCTTTGTGCCAGGTCTTCTTCTCTGCGATTCTTAGAACAGACGTGAAGTCGCGCTGGATGGCGGCTTCGATCGCCTTATCGCGCTGAATGTGGCGGAGATTCCAGATGCTGAACGCCATCAGCGAGGCGGCGGGCAAGATAATCGCGAGCTCCAGAGTGAGCAGCAAGCGCGTGCGATCCGTCCAGCGCCGTTTCATTGGTATGGTTGGCTTCGTCAAACCCGCGCTCCGTCTAGAACAAACTCATCTGCGAATATGGAATATAAAGACCCGCGAAAGAGCATGTGTCAAGCGGAAGCAAACGATTGTAAAAAGTTGTGAATAAAAGGGGGCGGAACCTAACCCCTTGCGGCAGAGCCTATTGCGGTGATTCGATCGCGCTTTTCGTCACTTTTTGCGAGACCTGCGCCGGGGTGGGAAGCTGCGAACGATCCCAGCCACCCCCGAGCGCTTCGATCAATTGGACGGAGGCGGTCATTGCCTGGGTGCGCAGATTGGCGAGTTGTTGCTGGTCATTAAGAAGCGTGGTCTGCGCGACTAGCACGTTCAGGTATTGATCTACGCCGGTTTCGTAGCGGGCCTGAGCTAGCTCCAGGAAACGCTCCGCGGATTTTTCGGCGTCCTGTTGCTGCTGGATCTCTCGGGATAAAATCCGCACTGCCGCCATGTTATCTTCCACCTGTTGAAACGCGTTCAAGACTGTCTGTCGATAGCCGGCCACGTTGGCATTGTAGAGCGCGACGAACTGATTTACGGTGGCGCGGCGCAGGCCGGCATCAAAAAGTGTTTCTGAAACAGATGGCCCGACGGACCAGAAACGGCTGGACGCATTGAAGAGCGTTTTTAGCGCGGAACTTTCCAATCCGCCTTGCGCGCTCAAATTGAGGTTCGGATAGAAAGCCGCGGTAGCGATTCCAATCTGCGCGTTCGCCGATGCCATGTTGCGTTCGGAAGCGGCGATATCCGGACGCCGCTCAAGAAGTTGTGAAGGCACGCCGACCGGAATTTCAGGGGGGGCCGCGTCCAGAGGTTTAACTGGCATGGAGAAATTGGAGGCCGGAGCACCGATGAGCATGGCGATGGCGTGTTCGAATTGCGCGCGGGCGATAGCGAGATTGGTGGACGCGGCTTCGGCAGTCTGCAGGGCATTCTCAGCCTGGACCAGAGAAATTTCAGTGTCCACGCCGGTTTCGTAACGGGCGCGGGTTAGCTCGACTGATTTCTTGTCGGCTTCGACCGTGGCGTCGAATATTTTTTGTACCGCGTCCTGGCCGCGAAGCTCGAAGAAAAAAACCGCCAGGCTGGCTTGCTCTGTGAGCCGTTCGTTTTCCAGATCGGCGGCGCTGAGTTGAGCGTTGTACTGGAATTCATGAATGGTGTTACGTACTTTGCCCCAAAGGTCGGGGGCCCAAGACGCTTCCAGGGGAAGGGTATAGGTCGAGCGGGCTGAATTGCTAGTGGATCCACTGCCCGACCCGCCGCCGGAACTCGAACTGTTCGATGAACTGTTGAGTGAACTGGAGGAGCTGGACCGCTGAAACGACGGTGCGAAAGCGACCGTAGGAAAAAGTTGAGCGCGGGCCTGCGCCACAAGCGCTCGAGCCTCCATAAAGTTCTCAAAGGATTGCCGAATATTCTGGTTGTTGATGTTCAGCTGTTCTTCCAAGGCGTTTAATTCCGCATCGTGGTAAATCTCCCACCACTTTCCATGCAGCATGGCATCCTGCGGCTGGGCAACTTTCCAATCGTTGGGATTTTGGGAATCTTTCGGCAACTCTTTGTAGGCGATTGGCGGCGGCTGAAGCGTTGCCGACGGTGGGTGATATCTTGGCCCGACGGTGCAACCGGATAGCAGAAACAAATAGATACCGGGGAAGAGCAAACATTTCAGGCGAAAGTTATTCATGTATTTTTCCATGTCAATTATCCGGCGGCGGACGGGACAGCCCCATCGGTTGGATGAAAAGTGTCGCGCTCTTTTCCGAGAAAACGTAGACGGAGCCGATCGAGAGTCAAATAAACGACTGGAGTCGTGTAAAGAGTAAGAAGTTGGCTCATGACAAGTCCTCCGACAATGGTGATGCCCAGGGGACGGCGAAGTTCCGAGCCGGTGCCAGTGCCGAAGGCCAGCGGCAGCGCGCCAAAAAGCGCAGCCATGGTAGTCATCAGGATGGGGCGAAAGCGCAGCATGCAGGCTTCGAAGATGGCTTCGCGCGTGGTTTTGCCCCCTTCGCGTTCAGCTTGCAGGGCGATA
>Ga0209488_10000751_pt1 | contig 27648 bp, 20 predicted proteins | sample Rivendell_Oct201_8_FD_188349 | JGI IMG/M metagenome (GOLD analysis project Ga0209488, IMG submission 188349) | Vadose zone soil microbial communities from the Eel River Critical Zone Observatory, Northern California, USA -... | ecosystem: Environmental > Terrestrial > Soil > Vadose zone >...
CGATCCCTTCTTTACCCGCGCGGCCGCGTTCTCGGCGGGTGCTCCTCCATTAACGGCATGATCTACATGCGCGGTCAATCGCAAGACTATGACGAATGGGCGCGGTTGACGCGCGATCCGCGCTGGTCCTGGGCATCCGTGTTGCCGACGTTCAAGAAGAGCGAAGACTATTACGGCGGAGCCAGTGAGTTTCACGGCAGCGGTGGCGAGTGGCGCATCGAAAAGCAGCGCTTGAAATGGAAGGTGCTGGAGTCTTTCAGCGAAGCAGCGCAACAGACCGGTATTCCGGCGACTGAGGATTTCAACCGCGGCGACAACACCGGCGTGGGGTACTTCGACGTTAACCAGCGCGGCGGCTGGCGCTGGAATACCTCGAAAGCATTCCTTCGGCCCATCCGTCACCGGCAAAATCTGACGGTGATCACGGGTGCGCACGTGAAGCGCGTCCTTTTCGAGAAACGCCGCTGCGTCGGTGTCGAATTCATCGGTAGCAGCGGGTCTCGGACGGTGCGCGCGCGCAGCGAAGTGCTGCTTGCCGCAGGCGCCGTCAATTCGCCGCAGTTGTTGGAGCTGTCCGGCGTCGGCGGCGGCGATCGCTTGCAGCGGCTGGGTATTCCCGTGATCCACGACGCGCCCGGCGTGGGAAGCAATCTGCAGGATCATCTGCAACTTCGCATGTCATTCCGCGTTACCGGCGTCGCGACGCTCAATACCCTGTCGGCGCATTGGTGGGGAAAACTGATGATCGGCCTGAAGTACGCACTCACTCGCAGCGGCCCGATGTCGATGTCCCCATCACAATTGGGCGCGTTCGCAAACAGCGATCCGTCTGATAAGTCGATTCAACGATCAGACGTCGAATACCACGTTCAGCCGCTGTCGCTCGATCGGTTTGGGGAGTCCTTACACCCCTACAATGCGATCACCGCGGCTGCATGTCAGTTACGTCCCACGTCACGCGGCAGTTCTCACATCGAATCGCCCGATTCGGCAATTTCACCTGTAATCGCGCCCAATTATCTCTCGACCGCGTACGACCGCCAGGTCGCGGCCAACGCCCTGCGTTTGACACGCCGAATCGTAGCCGCGCCTGCGTTCGCGCGCTACAATGCCGAGGAAGTGGCCCCTGGCCCGCAGTTTCAGTCATCGGAAGAACTGGCCGTGGCGGCCGGGACAATCGGCACGACGATCTTTCATCCCGTTGGCACATGCAAAATGGGCACTGCGGATGACCCTCATGCGGTCCTCGACAGCGAGATGCGGGTTTTCGGAATTGATGGGCTCCGCGTAATCGACGCCTCGGTGATGCCAACCATCACGTCGGGCAATACGAATTCCCCCACATTGATGATCGCGGAACGTGCCTCCGACCTCATTCGCGCCTCTCGTCACGGTAATGGCGCCTAGGAGTCTGGGCGGTACGATAAAGCATGACGCCCTGATTCGAGACATTGCCGCCGAATTCGTCAGGCCTCGGCGAAAGCTGCTCCATACTCGACATGCTTCTTGCCATAGCGCCGAATCCGCAGATTCGCTTGCTCGGCATGGCCGACGAAGTTTTCCATGATGCACAGTCTGGATGCATATTCACCAAGGGCGCTTGACGCCGCATCGGTGAGTACGCGCTGGTAGGTACACGTCTTTAGGAATTTGCCCACCCACAACCCGCCCGTGTAGCGAGCGGCCTTGTTGGTCGGCAGCGTGTGGTTGGTTCCGATAACTTTGTCACCGTAAGCGACATTGGTCCGTGGACCCAAAAACAAGGCGCCGTAGTTCGTCATCCGAGCGAGGAACCAGTCGGGGTTCCGTGTCATCACTTGAACGTGCTCGCTGGCGATCCGGTCACTTTCCGTCAACATTTCCTCGTCGGAATCACAGAGAATCACTTCACCGAAATCGCGCCACGCAGCACTGGCGACTTGTCTTGTCGGCAGCTTCTCGAGAAGCCTGTCGATCTCCCGAAGAGTTTCATTTGCGAGCGCTTCCGAAGTGGTCACCAGGATCGCCGGGCTATTGTTCCCATGTTCGGTCTGCCCCAGGATGTCGGTGGCGCACATTTCACCGTCAACTGTTTCATCCGCGATTAGCAGGGTTTCGGTCGGCCCGGCAAACAGATCGATACCAACGTGCCCGAATAACAGCCTCTTGGCCTCCGCAACGTATGCATTTCCCGGGCCCGCCAACATATCGACCGGACGAATCGTTTCCGTCCCGAAGGCCATGGCGGCGATCGCTTGAACCCCGCCGAGCGCATAAATTTCATCGGCGCCCGCGAGGTGCTGAGCCGCAACGATCTTCTCCGAGATTCGTCCACCGAAAGGTGGCGCACACGTGATTACGCGCTCGCAGCCGGCGACTTTCGCCGTGAGCACCGTCATATGCGCTGAGGCCAGCAGCGGGTATCTTCCGCCCGGCACATAGCAGCCGACGTTCTTGATGGGAATATTCCGATGGCCGAGGACAACGCCCGGAAGAGTCTCGAGCTCGATATCGCGAATCGACGCGCGCTGCGCTTCCGCAAAACGGCGCACTTGCTGCTGCGCAAACTCGATGTCGTGACGCTCTTGCGTCGTCATACTATCGACGCAGGCAGCGATTTCATCGGGCTGCAGCCGAAAACTGCTTCGCTCAAAATCGTCGAACCGCTTCGACAATTCGCGAACCGACGCATCCCCGCCCTCCCGAACCTGGCGCAACAACGCCTCGACATCCTGGGTGATGCGCAAGTCCCGCGCCGTGTTTTCAACTGAGGAAGCCTTCTTGAGATGTCGGATCACATTAATCTCCGGGCGCGAAAGTACACGTCTCCACTGTCGCCGTTCAGGCAACTATTCGAGTCCTTCCATTTTGGAGTCAGCGAAGAATTCAGGACAACTTCGCTTGCGCCACTTTCATGGCGCAAAGTGACGCAGCGGATCGGTACCATGTCACGGGCGCTCGATGGTTCTCCGAGTTCGCCGTTGCCCCGGCCATTCGCGAATGGCGCCGGAGAAAACAAAATGGCAACCGTCTTGACATGGGGGCCTATTGAGGCCGAGACTCAGTTGGGTGACGCACTTTGACGCACAATCCTAACGCACTGACGTAATGCGACGCGACGAACCTCATTCAGCCGAAATTCTAAGCAATTTCGCCTTAAATCTGCGCTACATTTCTGACCGACGGGGCTCGATTTCGACTGTCTGCCGGTCCATTGGAATCAATCGGCAGCAGTTCAACAAATACCTCTCCGGAACGCACCTTCCCACGCCGACCAATATCAAACGTATCGCTCACTATTTTGGGCTGACACACGACCTACTCTGCGGAAGCCATGACATCCTCGTGACTCTCGTCGAAGGAAACTACTTTCGCCTCTGGGACACGCTTCGCGGGCAACCTCAAGTCAGCCGATTTCTGGAAACCGTGACAACGACGCCGCGTACCGACATTGACGAACTCGTGGGTGTATACGACCGCTATCAGTATTCATCAATCTACGAGAATCAGATCCTACGATCCGCGTTCTGCATCTACAAGGACGGGGATCTCATGAATCACTACTACATCGAACGGTTCCCCCGATATGGCTCACGGAGCAAAACCGAATTCGTCTTTAAGTATCACGGTTTTGCGTTTTCAATCGGCGGGCGGATATTCACGGTGGACTTCGAGGGTACGCAGCTCAACGAGATGACTTTTGGCATTTACTCCTTCGTGAAGCGCAGCTCGAAACGGTTCATTCTCGGCATTGCATCCGGTATAGCGGCGAATATGTTAAGGCAGCCCTATGCCACCCGTGTCGCCTTGAGTTTCAAACACGCGGGACTGATCACGCGCGACGATATTCGCACAGTGACGGTGCTCGATCGAAACGACCCTTCAATTCCGCGTGAGGCTCTCAAATTTCTTCGCAACGGTAAGGACATGCTCAAGCCCGACTAGCGGTGTGTGCGTCACCTTGCGTCACTTTTCGCTCAGATGGCGAAATAGCGATTTGTTGGCGGTCCCCTATGATAGTTGCCACCGGCCTCGCCAGCACTGCGGGAAAAACGCTCGATGCAAGTGTTCAAGGGAGAATACAAACAAGAACTGATGCGCACCTTGACCGTATCCGACTTGGTCATTTACGGCATGGTGTTCATGCTGCCGATCGCTCCATTCGCCCTGTTCGGTATCATTGGTCAGGTCGCGCACGGCCTCGTGCCGCTGGTCTACGCGCTCAGCGCGGTCGCCATGGCCTTCACCGCACGCAGCTACATGGTGATGAGCAAGGAATTTCCCCTTGCCGGTTCGGTATACACCTACACGCGCTTCGGCATCAACGAAGTCGCGGGCTTCTTCGCCGGCTGGCTCGTGTTCCTCGACTACATCATTTGCCCGGGACTGCTCTCGGTCATCAGCGCTGCGGCCATGAATAGCTTGGTGCCGTTCATTCCCCGTTGGACATGGATCCTCGTGTTTATCGCCTTCGGGACGAGTCTGAATCTGGTCGGGATCAACCTGACAGCGAAGGCCAATCGCCTCATGCTCTACGGAATGATGCTGATCTTGGTGATATTCATGGCCGTCGGACTGTCGGCTCTCTACGGTGGTAAGGGTCATGGACACCTGACTTTCGCCTCCCTGTATACACCATCGGCGTTCAGCTGGAGCGCCATCGCGACCGGCGTGCTTATCGGCTCCACGAACTTCTTGGGTTTCGACGCGATCACAACGCTGGGCGAAGAGGTCAGGCACGAACAAAAGCACCTGATGGGATTCGCCGGACTTCTAACGCTGTCGATCATCGCCACACTCTTCATTGCGCAGACGTGGCTCGCAGCGGACCTCGCGCCCGGTGCTCACGTGATCTCTCCGGATACGGCGTTTTACGACATCTCACGCTACGCCGGGGGTAATGGGTTGTTCGCCCTGACTTCGATATCCACGGCGCTCGCTTTTGGTGTCCCATGCACGATTGTCTGTCAGTCGGCGATCACGCGTATCATTTTCGCGATGGGACGCGACGGGCAATTTCCTCGCGTTTTCGCGAAGGTTCACCCGAAGACGAAACAGCCGTACGTCGCCAACCTGTTCGTCGCCGGCGTGTCGCTGCTTGTCGCGTTGGTCTTTCAGAACCGAATAGACGATCTGGCCCTCTTTCAGAACTTCGGGGCCCTGTCCGCTTTTCTTCTGGTCAATCTTTCGTTGATCGGCTACTTCTGGGTGAAGCAAGGTTCCCGCAATCTGGTCTCGCACATGGTGCTACCGCTGCTCGGCTTCTTGATCGTGGCCGCGCTGCTCGTCGCCATGCGGCCTGCGACACTCAGGATGGGCCTGACCTGGCTCACGATCGGCACAGTCTACTATGTGACCATGCGCCTCGCGTTTCGGAGAGCCGTGGCGATTGAAGTCTAATACGACACTGTATCGGTCCCGCTGCACGAGATCACCAGAATCTATTCGTGATCGACGCGTCGTTCTTTCTGTCCTCCGCCTCGGTGAACCCCGCATTGACGATTGTCGCGCAGGCGATGAGGGCTGCAGATCACATGTTGTTGCACGACTTTGGCGTTGCTGGGGCTCAGCCAGACCGCCGCACGGCTTAGAGCGTTCCGGTCCGGGCGCGTCAACAGCCCTGCGCCAAACACTCTGCGCCGTTCTGCGTCACTAAAAGGTCATATGCGAAATTGTATCGCGAGAAATGGGAATGTCACCCTGATGCACAAGAAAGCTCAATGCCGAGAGGGAGGTTGCTGGCGTGTTAAAAGTTGTCGAACAGGATGCAAAAGATAAGCTGAAGCGGGCTCTGACTGTCACTGACCTCATCATTTACGGCATGGTGTACATGCTGCCGATCGCGCCATTTGCCCTGTTCGGCGTCATTGATAGAGTGGCCCATGGCTATGTCGCACTCGCATACGTCATGAGTGCCGTCGCGCTCTCTTTCACGGCACGAAGCTACATGGTGCTCAGCAAGGAGTTTCCTACGGCCGGGTCCGTCTATACCTATGCGACGAAAGGGCTCGGCCAAGTCGCCGGCTTCTTCGCCGGATGGCTCGTTTTCCTCGACTACATCATCTCTCCCTGTATCCTCGCCGTCGTCAGCGCAGCGGCCATGAATCGCTTCGTCCCGCAGATCCCGCGATGGGCCTGGATCTTCGCATTCGTGGGACTCGGCACCTCACTCAACCTCGTCGGCGTGAACATCACTGCGAAGGCCAACAAAATCATGCTTTTCGCGATGCTCGCCGTTCTGCTTATCTTTGTGGTCGCCGGGTCGATCGCTCTGTATGGCGGAAAGGGTCATGGCGGGATTACGCTCGCGGCCTTTTATTCGGCGTCAACTTTTCGATGGGGCGCCATAGGTACCGCCGTCCTATTGGCCTCCACGAATGTCCTCGGTTTCGATGCGATAACGACCCTGGGTGAGGAGGTCCGACATGACCATAAGCATCTTCTCGGTTTCGCCGGAATGGCGACGCTGGTCCTCACGATCGCTCTCTTCGTGATCCAGACTTGGTTGGCGACCGACCTTGCGCCGGGCGCGGTGATTAATTCACCCGACACTGCCTTTTACGACATCGCCCTCTATGCTGGCGGTCCGTGGCTGTTCGCACTGATATCCATCGGCACCGCGATATCTTACGGGGTCCCTTGTGCGATCGTCTCACAAACAGCGATTTCCCGTATCATTTTCGCCATGGGGCGCGATCGCCAGCTACCGCATATCTTTGCGCGCGTTGGGAAAAGGTCTCAGCAGCCCTATGTTGCCAATCTCTTTGTGGCCACCGTGACTCTGACAGTGGCCCTGTTTTTCCAGAACCGGCTCGATGAGCTGGTCCTTTTCCAGAACTTTGGTGCGTTTGGTGCCTTCGCGCTCGTGAATATTTCGGTTGTTGGCTATTTCTGGGTGAAGAAGGGGGCTCGCCAGATTGTACCTTACCTCATCATGCCGATCATTGGGCTGATGATCATCATTACCCTTCTTGTGGCGATGCAGTCGGCCACGCTCAATATGGGTGCGATCTGGCTGACCGTCGGAGTTATCTATTATCTGTTCCAGCAGAAGGTCTTGGGCCGGCAAGTCGCCCTCGAAATCTGACGGAATTGTCCGCGCCCACTCGTAAGTGAGGAGCATGAGCCTATGTCCGACATCATTCTCGGAATTCAGCATGTCGGCCTGACTGTGTCGAATATTGACGAGGCGCTTACGTGGTTTCGTGAAGCGCTCGGTTTCAAGGAGCTTTTCCGGGAAGACCCCATAGACATCGACAATGAATATTGGGCGGAGGCACTCGGCGTTCCGATCGGTTCCAAAATGGAAGCCAGCGTCCTGATCGGTTGCGGCGCCGGCATCGAACTCGAGCTCTTCCAATATTCGTCCCCTATCGAGCGCAGGGAGCGTCCCTTGAACTGCGAAGACGGCGGACATCACCTGGCTCTTCAAGTGACCGACATCAATGCCGCGGTGAGGCGTCTGGTGGACGCCGGAGCGACACCCTTGGGGCCTATCAAGGACAATCCGCACGGACCTTGGGAGGGGGTGGATTGGGTCTACCTCAAAACTCCATTCGGCCTTTATCTCGAGCTTCTTCAGTTTCCCAAGGACGGCCTCAGCTATGAGCACCGTACCGGACGCCGTCTCAATAGACCACGGCGCCATACCATCGACTGACACTCAGATCAGCGTCTCGTACCCCGAGCATATGGGAAGCTTCGGTCGGCGAGGCACCGCGTTGTCGCACGCCTGATCCACAGTTTAAGAAACTTTCACGAATAAACAGAATTCGTCGAGAACGCCTCATGACGTTCCCGCGTCTCTTCACCTTCGGTGACATTGAGCCGCCTGGGGATGACCGCGGCTGATTTGATACAAGCGTGAGATTTGAGACATGCGAGACGAGACTGAGAATCTTTAGCGCGCACAAGGCCCACGATACTTGACCTGTAGGAGTGGCCGTGGCGTTATGCAGGAAGGTCGAAGAAGAGATCGATGCCAACCAACTCAGCCAGCCACGTCGACAAGGTGCTCACTGCCGTGGGTAATAGCCAGGGAGCGTTGCCGGCCCTCGATACTTTTCCTTATGATTCATGGCGTCGCTGCCTGCACGAATACCGGCTGGCTCCGGATCATACGGCCCGCATCCCGGTGCTGACCCAGCGCGAATTCCGCGAGAAGCGTGAGGCTTTGGGAGAAAGACTGTTTGTCGCGCTGCAGGAAATGACCGCGCTGCAGGCCGTGGTGGGGGCGATCGGCTATGCCACCATGCTGACCGACAGCGACTACGTCACCGTTGGCAATCTGCCCCATGGCAGCGTCGCCCCGCAGGCGGGATCGGTATGGATGGAAAGAGAGACCGGCACTAATGGTGTCGGCACTTGCCTACACGATCTTCGTCCCACCTCGATCTACCTCGATCAGCATTTCTTCGCGGGGGACGTGGATTTCTCATGTGTAACGTTTCCTCTGTTCGATCCCGATGGACGGCCATGGGGCACCCTCGATCTGTCGATTCGGGATGCGCAGCTGTCCTTCCACACGCACCGATTGGCTATGGAGGTGGGGCGCGCCGCAGCGGAAAGGCTGGATGAGGCCATCTTTCGCAATAGCTTCCGCCATCACACGGTAGTCAAATTGTCGGCGGATAGCGGGCGCCCCGGCCTGCTGGCAATCGACGATGGACAAGGCGTGATCGCGGCGGATCGACGGATGCGCGAAGTGCTCGATCTGCCGTTCGATGAATGGCGGCCATTTGCCCTGGGGCGCCTATTTCGCAATGGTACCGATTTGGTGCGTCGGGCGATGAGCCATGGCGCGATCGAAATGCTGGATGCGCGCGGCATAGTTTTTCGCGGTTCGGTCTCAGCCCCAACACCGAAGGCCATCGCCAAAAAGGCTGAGGCTGCCACCATCAGACGGCCCCCCCAGGCGACATCCGCCGATGCTGCCTTGTCGCTCGATGACTGGGCGGGAACCGACGAAAGTATGGTTCGCAGCGTGGACGTCCTGCGCCGGCTACTGCCTTATGGCCTGCCAGTGCTGGTGCTGGGTGAAACGGGGGCCGGCAAGGATACGCTCGCTCATGCCATCCATCACGAGTCTGACCGCCGTCGAGAACGGTTCATAGCACTTAACTGCGGAGCGCTTCCTGAGTCGCTGATCGAGAGCGAGCTGTTCGGCTATAGCGGCGGCGCCTTTACCGGCGCGCGCAAGGAAGGCTCCAAGGGACTGCTCGCCCGCGCCCATGGTGGCACATTGTTTCTGGACGAAATCGGAGAAATGCCGATCGCCCTGCAGACGCGGCTGCTGCGCGTGCTGGACTCTGGTGAGGTCACCCCGCTGGGCGGAAGCGAGACTGAAAGGATCGACGTGCAGGTAATCGCCGGGACGAATGCCAATCTGGATGAAAGGGTTGCTGACGGCCGCTTTCGGCTCGATCTTTATCATCGGCTGTGCGGCATAGTGATCGAGGTACCCAGCCTGCGCGAGCGTTCCGACCGCCAGGCACTGATTCAGGCGATGTTCGATCGTGTGATGGAGCCCGCTCAAGCCCTCACTCCGGCGGCGCTTGCGGTTCTCGACACTTGGCCGTGGCCCGGCAACATGCGAGAGTTGAAACTAGTGGCCGTGCGCGCGACGGCTATGGCACAGGGTGGACCGGTCACCCCCGATTGCCTCCTGCTGCGCTCCGCCACACGCCATTCCCTGCCGTCATCCTCAGCGACGCCGACCAAGTCGGCTGCTGCCGCCGCTGAGCGCGATGCCATCCTGACGGCGATCGATCAGCATCATGGAGATTATGTGGCGGCGGCCAAGATGCTGGGGATTAGCCGCGCCACCTTCTATCGCAGACTCAAGCGACACGATATCTCGCTTAATTCCTGAGGAGCCTCTGGACTGTACTAGGCGCGGCGAGAGAACAGATGCCGCGTCACTTGTCCATGGCATGCATTTTGCTTTCTGAAGTCTCAGGGCGCCGTCGCCGGCGCTCTGTCACGACACCCGCGACGACACCTCGCCGCGCAACCAGAGCAGGGAATATGATGGACATTGGCCTTTTGATGATGCCGCTCCACAAAGCGAGCGACGATTTCGCGACAACCATGGATGAGTATCGCGCCGCCGGCGTGCTGGCCGATCAGCTGGGGTTCAGCGAGCTATGGGTGGGTGAGCATTATTCATCGAGTACCGAACGCATCGTCAGTCCTCTGCAGTATTTCTCCACACTTCTGCCGGTGACCACCCGAATCAAGTTCGCCACCGGCGTATTGACTCTGCCGCATCATCATCCGGCTCGCATCGCCGGCGAGGTGGCCCAATTCGACCAGGCCTCGCGTGGACGCTTCATCATGGGCATCGGCGTGGGCAGCCTGCCGACGGATTTCGAGCTGTTCGGCACGCCAGGCGAGAAACGCGGCGCAATGATGATGGAGTCGATCGACATCATCCACCAGTTATGGGCATCGGATGGCCCCTACGACATCCGGGGGCAGTTCTGGTCAATCCAGACCAAAACCATCAATGACCGCTTCGGCTACGGCAGCCTACTGAAACCCTATCAGCAGCCCTATCCCCCGCTGGCCATTTCCGTGATGTCGCCCAACTCGTCCACCGCGCGTGAGGCAGGCGAGCATGGTTGGGGCATGGCATCGGCCAACTTCATCCATGAGAACTGGCTGAAGACGCACTGGGATCAATATCTGATCGGCTGCGAGAAGGCGGGTCGCCGCCCCAATCGTAATGATTGGCGGGTGGCGCGATCGGTGCTTGTTGCCGATAGCGACGCAGAAGCCGCGGACTATATGGCTCGTGAGGACAATAGCTTCCGTTGGTACTTCCACTTCATCTATGACGAGACACGCCATAGCCCCCGTGTGCTGGCGCTGAAACCGGATACTTCGATGCCGGATGAAGATGTGACGTTACAATTTTGCCTGGACAACATGGTGATCTCTGGCTCCCCCCGGACGGTTCTCGATCGGCTGGTCGCTCTGGTCGACGCGCTGGGCGGTCCTTTTGGCACACTTTTACTTGGCTACAAGGAATGGGACCTGCCGGCAGTCCATCAGAAGAGTTGGCGTCTGATGGCCGACAACGTGATGCCGCAGTTGCGCAACTATTGCGCTTCCCTGAAGGTGCCGGCCTAAGCCGACAACCGGGTGAGGCCGGCCAATGCCGACCTCACTGCGCGCTCAACGGCCAAAGCGCGCAGGTGAATAGGGCGTCGGATCGATCGTCGGCCGCTCACCCGCCACCAGCTGCGCCACCAGATGTCCGCTTGCCGGACCACCGGTCAATCCGGCGTGACCATGGCCAAAGCAACCGTAGAGTCCCGGCTTCCCGAGACTGGCCGGTTCGACGCGATCCAGCTCATGTACAACCTGCTTGTGCAGCACCCCTATGAACCGACAAGGCCCTTTGGAGCCCTGTTCGCCGCCAAACAGCACGGCATGATGACGATCACCATGCGAACGGCGACTTCCGGAATTTTCCAGCGCTGGGTGCAAATAGTGAATCCGGTAAATACGTTCGACTACACCCCGGCCTTGATCCAATTCGTACCGTCGAATCGACTGGTCGATGTGGTGTTGGTGGGAATGCGCACCGTTCGAGAGGTTGAGTCCTGTGTCGGAATCTGGAAGGACGAAAGTGGGCGCATTGATATCGATGCGCTCTGGCACCGCTTTATCGCGGATCAGAAAACCAACGCATGAGCCGGCATTATCAGCGTTGATCGGAAGTGATCATCTCCGCCGCTTTTTCAGCAATCATGATCGTCGGAGAGTTCGTGTTTCCCGACGTGATGGTTGGCATAGCAGATGCGTCGACAACCCTAAGTCGTTCGACGCCCCGCACGCGTAGCCTCTCGTCCAAAACCGCATAGGGATCGCCCGCTATGTCCATCTTCGCAGTTCCAACCGGGTGGAAGATGGTCGCGCCCACCTTTCCAGCCGCCTCGATGAGACCTTCATCATCCTAGATATCCGGCCCGGGCAGATACTCCCGCGGCCGAAATCGCACCAGAGCATTTTGGGTCATGAGATGCCGGGCCAATCGCAATGATTCGATGGCCACCCTGCGGTCCTCATCAGTTGAGAGATAACTGGGGGCGATCCTAGGAGTGTGTCCGGAGCGCAAAGTGCTGTCGCACCATCTCCAGCGCGTGCTCCCATAAGCGTGGCGCGCCGTGCTTAATGGGCACGCCATAGCGCTGCTCGACTTGAATCTCGGTAACCTTGGGAGGGATCCAGGTCCCACCGCCCGTGGCAACGTTATGCATGAGCGGCTGCAACCGATCGAGCGCCTTTGCGAATCGTGCATCGGCTGACACCGCAGCCTCGAACTCTTCCCATAGACTCCTGAACTCCTGCGCCTGTTCCGGTGGCAGCAATCCGAAAATACGCAGGGCTGCGCAGTGCTCTCGTGCGGCCTGCTCCGCGGCATCATGTGGAAGATTTAAGGGGGTATCGCCGGCATCGATCTCCACGATGTCGTGAATCAACAGCATCCGCATGACGCGTGCCACATCGACATTTCCCTCTGCGTATTCGGCAAGCACCAGGGCGTACATGCCCAGATGCCAGGAATGCTCTGCGCTATTCTCCCTGCGCGACTGATCGATGAGAGGAGATTGGCGAATCACGTTTTTCAGGCGATCGATTTGTCTCAAGAAATCCAGTTGGCGGTCGAGCCGGGATAGGGTCATTTAGCAGCCTCTCTTACGTCACGTTTCCAACGAAACGACTCCCAATCATTTCAGCAATCAAGATCAGTACCTGCCGTTGACGCTTTCGATTGTCCGCTTTTGTCTCTAACTGAATCCACGTAAATTCTCAATATCAGTACTTGCTGTGACGCTTTCCCTCTTCAATAGGTCGAGGCGAAAGGGTCCGCAACCGCCGCTTTTTCCACTCTTTAGCGTCGTGAGACATATGTACAACAGCGCGGGACCCCAGGCGCGCAGCTGACGTTCCGCATCTTCGATCTGCGCGCGGCCGACTCCCTCGTTCTGCTCGATGCTCGTGAGAATATCCTCGGCCCGCCGCCGCGCGGCTGGGAAATACGCTGCCGGCTTCCTCGATAGCAGCCCAGCGAGCACGATCGACTTCGCAGCACCCTCGGGCGGATGAAGGAACGGTTGCGTACACGAATTTTAGCACTAGTAAACCTTTACCGAACCGACATTACCGCAGGTGCCTGGTGACATCAACGCCAGGAAATACTCACGTTTTCGGATGAAACTCAATGGCAAGCCAGATGCAGTCGGAATCCGAATAATAACGGTGCCACGGATAGCTCGGCGCCCCGTCGGCTCCGATGTGAGCAAATGGGTCGTGGGTATACCCAGGCGCCAAGGAAATTTGCTCGTACAGCGTCGTATCATTTCTTTCATGAAATTTCTGGATGCGCCCTACTCCGTGAATCTGCGTGTGGATTTCAATGAACGGATGCTCGTTGTGAATGTAGCAATCCGTACCAGTGGGCGACCACCACAGATTCAACCGGATCCCGTATCGACGGACATCGGCTTGCTGGGTGCGCTGATTGGCGAATACAAACGGGTCGAATTGCACATCGCCAATTTCATCATATGCGGAGATGTACAAAGGCGTCGTCCGCGGAAACTTGGCGAACCGATTGCCAAACCAATCCCATTTGCCAAAAACAATGCCACCCAGATTTGTTTCATTGCGCACCCGAATGACCGCAACGCGCTGCGCCACCGTGATGCACCCATTGCGCAGCGTCGTCGACTTCCACGGTGGGACGACGCTCGGGACGACTCCTCCGATCTGCATGGGTTCGCCATCCAGGTTGACCGTGACCCCATCTTCGACCGTGAAGTCACGCGCGTTCTCCACGAGATAGGCATCGACAAAGGGATCGGAAAACGCCAATGGGCGCACATGATTGATCGCCATTCGCTGACTCCTTTTAACTTCGCTTCGCATCGTTCAGAAACCGCGCTTGTCCACGTACTTGGCTCGCAGGTCTCCGAGGTACGCGGGAACCGTAATGTCCCACCAGCCCGTGGGATGCATGTTGCTCCAGGGTCGTTCGATGGCACAGATCGCCTCGATAACGTACGGTCGTCCTGAATCCAACGCCCGCTTGACAGCCGCTCCGATCTGCATCGGATCCTCCACGCGTTCGGCCGCCGCCCCCAGGGATTTGGCGAAATCCGCGATTCGAGCGGAGTAAGGCTTGCCGTCTGGCGTATGAAAGCCCGTAATAATTTCGCGGTCCTCACCAAACATGTTCAGTTGCAGATTGCGGATGGCACCCCACCCGCCATTGTTGATGATCAGAAATATAGCCGGGATACCCAGCATGACCGCCGTGGCAAGTTCCGATCCGGTCTGCAGAAAGGCCCCATCGCCGCAAATCGCAACGACCGGTTGATTGCGGGCGCCGAGCTTGGCACCAATGGCCGCCGGCAGGGCAAACCCAATGCCAGAGAAACCACCCGGCGTAATGTGCTGCTTCGGGCCATAGATCGGGAATTCGTTGAATACTTGATTCTGCGGATTGCTCGAATCCGTCACGATGATGGTGTCGCGAGGCAGCACTTTTCGCGCTTCGAACAACACCTGCGAAGCGGTCATCGGCGACCGATTCGCGGTCCGAAGAGGCCTGAGATATTCCTCCCACTCCGCCTTCAGGCCCTGTAGCCGCTTGAACATCGCAGAGTTCTGATAGTCGCGGGTCGCGCTTCGATCGCGCAATGCCTCGAGCAACGCCGTCAAAACCGGACCGGCGTCACCGACGATTCCAACCTCGGCCGGATAGTTTTTTCCGATCTCAAACCCGTCAATATCAATCTGAATCAGCTTCGTCTTGGGAATATCAAATGTGACTCCCGGTTGATACGAGGACGTAATCCGATCGCTGAACCGGCAACCGACCGCCAGGATGACATCGGCTTCCCGTGTCATTGCATTGCCGGGAATCGACCCGAGGTCGCCGCACGGCCAGGCGTAGAGCGGGTGATCTTCGGCAATCGAACCCTTGCCCATGAATGACGTCGTCACCGCGGCGCCGACATGCTCGGCAATTGCAACCAGCGTCGCGCTGGCGCCGGCGGCGATCACGCCGCCCCCGGCCAAAATGACTGGGCGTTTCGAGCTGCTCAACAGCTCCGCCGCCTTTTCGATATCGGTAGGATCACCATAGAGACGCCCGTGACCGCGATGGCGCTGCGGCGCCGGCAACGCCACCTCCGCCGATTCCGCCTGCAGGTCCTGTGGCAGGTTGATGAGGGCAGGACCGCGGCGCCCCTCCAGCATCACGTTGAAGGCCTGGATCATCACGCCGGGAATGTGTTCGACGTGGGTCGGCTGCCACCATCGCTTCACCACGGGCTCCGCCATTCTCGTGAAATTGTCCCCGTGTGGCCGGTCCAGTTCCTGCAATACGCCCTTGCCCACCATGTAGGTGTGCACGCCGCCGGTAATCAATAGTTGGGGTATTGAGTCCGCAAACGCGGTCGCCACGCCCGTCAAGGTATTGGTCGCACCCGGTCCGATTGAGGAACACACGGCGGCAATCTGACCAGTCGCACGATAGTAGCCGTCTGCCATATGCGAGGCACCCTGCTCGTGCATCGCGGGAACCACCGTGATCTCTTTTGTTCGGTCGACGAAAGCGTCTAGGAGAGCGGTATTGCCGTGACCCGGAATGGCGAAGACATAAGGCACATTCTCGCGGACCAAGTACTCTACGACGATCTGGCCACCCGTCATCTTTTGCCTATTGTCCGACACGTGTTGCTCCAGTGACTTTGAATTGATCTGCGCTCGATGATGGCATGGGGGGATCGAGTTTTCCGCTTAGGTTCAGCGACGATTCGCGTCCACCTGCGCTGCGCGCGTTCATGTGGCGGTCCCTTGCTGCGATCGTGAAGGGGGGGCTTGCCTGCCGCTCGCGAGAATATCGTGTATCCCGAAATCCGTGCTCAGCATATGATCTGAGGCGCGCAACGCCTGGGCGGCGATCGTCAGGGCCGGATTCACGGCGGCCGACGATGGGAGAAATGAGGCATCGATTACGAACAGATTGTTATGATCGTGGCTGCGGCAGAATGGATCCAGCGCCGAAGTCGCCGGATCGCTGCCAAATCGAATCGTCCCGCATTGGTGCGATGTCGAATGCTTCAACAGGGGCTTCGTTAGTACGATCGGGTATCCGCTTGCTCTCAACAACGACGACATCTTTTTCACAAGCATGGTGTGCACTTTCAGGTTGTTTCGACGGGTCGCGAGCTGGATCATCCCGCCGTTTAAGACCACCCGATTGTCTGGATCTGGAAGATCCTCCGAGAACGCAATCCAGTCGATGCTATGACGTGCAAGGGTCTGACCGACGATCTTCGGCAGAAATGGCACGTTCGCTGAGAGCATGCCTCCCTGCAACTTGCCCAGCATCTGTACGTGCCCCAATGGAAAGGGAGAGCCCGACGCGCCAAAGTAGAACTCATTCATCGCCAACGTTTTCTGGAAAACCGTATCGTTCTCCCGCAACGATAACCCCATGAGCGCTGTCTGGTTATGCGACATGTAATGCCGACCCACGACTCCGGAACTGTTGGCAATTCCTTGCGGCGCTGCAGCCGTCGCCGACCGCAGTAGAAGCGCCGCGCTGTTGATCGCACCACAAGCGACGACAACCATCTTTGCCGAAACCCGGTCGATTCGACCGCCGTGACTAATCTCTACCGCCTCGATTGACCTACCGTCTGAACTGGGAATGAGGCGCTGGACGAAGGCAGCCGTCATCAGCGTAACATTGCCCGTCTCGAGAGCCGGCCGCACGAGCGACGTTTCCGCTTCGTTTTTTGCGCCAATCTTGCAGGGGAACCCGTCGCAAGTCTTACAGCGGATACAGGTTCCGGTCGCGGAATAGTTGACGGCAAGCGGCAGTGCCGACGTGCGGGCTCCGAGTGCAGTCAGCGCGCGCGCCGACTCCGCGACGATCTGCTCCGATGCGAGAGGCGGAAACGGATAGGGCTGGCTCCGCCATGGCGCGGTGGGATCGCCATCATCGTTCCCGTGAACACCGAACAGGCATTCAGCTTCACTATAGTACGGCTCCAGATCGGAATACCGAACGGGCCACGCGGGGGACAAACCCTCGAAGTGCTCCAAATGTTCAAAATCGCGCTCGCGAAAGCGGATCATCGCCGCCCCATAAAACTTCGTGCAACCCCCGACGTTGTAATAAATGCTCGGGTTGAACTGGGATCCATTCGCGTCCAGCCAGGTGTCCTTAGCGGTGTACTTTTTGTTAAAGAAGACCGAGGCCACGCTCCAGTTGTCCGCCTCTCGCGGCAGCCATTCACCGCGTTCGACTAGCAGCACCTTGACGCCATTCTCTGCGAGTCGGCGGGCTGTCGCGCCGCCGCCAATGCCGCTCCCAATCACTATCGCCTCATGAGTGTCTTTCATCTCAGGTTTTGCATCGTCACGCCAAAGCGGTTTACAGTTGTGTATTCTAAAGGCAATGCACTAGCATCAAAGCACCGGCCGCCAATGATTCAATACACCTACGGGTCGCGATTGCTGATGTCCTGCCCGCGAAAACTGTCGATTCGACGGCGAGCCAACGGATCGAAATTCAGTATATTGCGGGGCCAGCGGGACCTACAATTCGCGCGGACTAGACCGCTGACGCAAACTGACGCACTGCAGGGCCGTGAAGCCACAGTTCCGACTGACCTGACCACTTAAAGCGCCCGCCCGCCAACAACCCCGGAAGCGAAATCAGTGAACGAAACACGGATCGGGACATCCAGCGGTGACTAGCCTTGTCCGCGAGCTATGCGAAGCAATGGCCACATGGCCAGAAGTGAATGCGATTGCCTTGGGTGGATCGCGCACGACCGGGTTAGCAAGTGCCACCTCGGACATTGACCTCTATGTTTACGCACAACAAGACCCTCCACTCGCGCGTAGACGGGAGTTATTCTTGCCTCGGGCGGCCCATCTTGAGCTTGACAATCGGTTTTGGGAAAACGGAGATGAGTGGACCGACCACGAGACAGGAACCGTTGTCGATCTGATGTACCGGGCGCCGGAGTGGATTGATGCGGCGCTTGCACGCGTTTTAGACGAATACCAATGCTCGGTGGGCTACAGCACCTGCCTGTGGCACAACGTCAGAACGTCGAAAATCCTCTTTGACCGGAACGGTTGGTTCGCCGATCTTCACGCAAAGGCTCAGCAACCTTATCCGGCCCAATTGGCGCGAGCCATCATTGCCAAGAACTACCCTCTGTTGCGTGGAGCCAATTCCTCGTTTCCGATGCAAATTCTAAGGGCAGTCGATCGCGAGGATGTAGTCTCCGTCAACCACCGGATCGCAGCGTTCCTCGCCAGTTATTTCGACGTGTTGTTCGCGTTGAACGGAATGCCTCACCCAGGCGAGAAGCGGCTTGTAGAACACGCGTCTCAGTTATTGCTTTCACCGGGTTCGCTCTGTGACGATGTGAATCTAATTCTCCGCACGGCCACATCACGCAAGCGAAAGACACTTCTCTTACTTCTTGACAAACTCGTCGACGACTTAGAGCCTCTTTTGGCGAGGAGCGCGTTGCACTCGAACCATCCTAGGGTGCACACCGTGTGATGCTTACCAAGTGGTTGCAATCGCCGCTCTTCATGTGACCGAGTAATGTCGCGGCGCCTCTTCAGGCCCCGTTTGCCGTCACAATCCGCGACGTAAACGTCACCAGGCAGAGCGGCGCTGCCAGCAATCCGAACGCTAGCGCCAGCCCGCCAACCTTAGCAATGAAACCGATTGCTGCAGGCCCGACCAAGATACCAGCGTAGCCAACCGTGGTCATCGTGGCCACCGCGAGTCCAGTCGGCATTGCATTCTGGGTGCCCGCACGTCGAAACAGCACGGGTACAATGTTTGATACGCCGATCCGGTTCGTCATTAGCTTGGGATTTCACACTATCAATTAATCGCTACAACGACGACCGCTTTCGCGACGGCCACCACCGCTCAAGCTTAGCCGCTGCCCAATCCCTGCCTCCTAACCCAAATGCCAAAGCCAGAGACAGCACGAGTCCCGCGACGATGATGAGGAAGACTTTCTGCACGATGTCACCCCCTACCTCCACTTGGCTAAGGGCAATCATGATGACAAACGTCATGATGAGATAGCGCGCTACCTTGGCAAGTATGTCGGCGTCGGGGATTTGTGAGTCGATGCAGTACGTATGCACCGCTGCACTGACAAAGCGAGCGAAATACGAGCCCAAGATGAGTACCAGCAGGGCCACCAGAAGCTTCGGCGCGAACAATTCGACTCGCTGAAGAAGATCCGTGATGTAAGTAAGCCCAAGTTCGTTGAACGCGACGATCAAACTTGCGAGTAAAACGACCCATTTGGCTAAAACGCCGACAATCGTCGTGGTGTCGCCCTGTAGACCACCCTGCTGGAGGAAATGGTCGGTACCGGCCCGTTCAGTCAGGATATTGAAGTTGATGGCGCGCAATCCCTTCTCGACGGCAAAGCGCACCGCTTTGGCGAGCAGCCATCCCCCCGCCACAACTATCAATGCCAAAGCCAGTCGAGGCAAGAAAACCGCCACTTGGTGAAGAAACTCACGTGTGGCGTCGAAAAACACGTCAATGGTTTGCATGGGGCCCCCCGGCAAATGGGCAGCTCGACGCTGCACTTCGAATCGTCACGTCGCCCCCAAGGCAACAATGCCCTGCAACGGAATACCAACCCAAGTCGGGCGGTTGTTTAGTTCATAACGTAGCTCATACAGCGCCTTCTCCATCTCAAAACGCTCGAGCAGGTCGGGTCCGGACGCCAAGCTGGTGCACAACAGGTTCCCACGAACCGCCGCGTCGTACGCGCCTAAATAGCTTGCCCGGACTTCGCCCGTCCAAGCTTGAGCCAGAAGTGCGAGCTTTCTATACTCGACATCATCGTGCGCCACGTCTCGCAATGCGCTTTGCTCCACATACGCGAAAGACCGCAACATACCTGCCACATCCCGCAACACTGACTGTTTCGCACGCCGTTGTTCGACACCGGCACCCGGCTCGCCCTCGAAGTCAACAATTACGAAATCATTTCGCGTGACCAGTACCTGACCGAGATGAAAATCGCCGTGAATGCGTATCTTGATTGCCCCCGCCATTTCATTAAGAGGTGCCTCCAGCCGCTTAATGATGCGCTTTTCCTGAATTAAAACATCGGCCGCTTTTTGCCGATCCACTGCGGGCACCAAGTCGATGTTGGCCTTCAACAGAGCAAACGTGCTTCTGGCCTCGGCTAACGCGCGCTGCCGATAACCATCGTAGTCTGCGCGCTCCAGTGGCTCTGGATCGAATCCCGCATTGCCCGTCTGCGCTGCCAAGGCGATGTGCAGTTCCGCCGTTCGCCGTGCCAATGTGCGGATCATTTCCAAAAAGCCTTCATGGGCGTTTAGCGGCGGCGCGTCTGAGGCTGGAGCGGTTCTATGCTGCTCAAGATGTCGACGCAGATACTCAAGCGAGTAGGTCCAGCCATCGCCCTGATTTGGGATAAACGATTGCAGAATTGCGAGTACGCGTCGCTCCCCACTAATGTCTACGTACTCCAAAACCCCTGCGAGCGGTGCGCAGTTCGGATATCGCACTACCTCGGCAAGATGGAGGCCCATCTCAAGCTCGGGGCTCGCTCCTGCCTTCAGCTTTCGGTACCCTTTCAATACCAATCGGTCGCCCATAATCACCACAGTGTTGGAGTTCGAGGTTAGCGGCCGAGCCACAGGTAGTGCAGAGAAGTCCGTGCCCGCTAGTTGAGAGAATGCGGCGGTCGGCCGAAACTGTATCGTTCCGTGTTCCGTCGCGATGTCGGACCGTTTCGCCAACGCTTCAACAACCGACCTACAAAACAATTCGTCAGCGAACGCGTCACCCATGATGCCAACGTTCGCCTGTTGCCGAATCTTCGAAATGGCCGAGATGGACAAATTGCGAACTAGATTCTCGTCATCCTTTTCCCATGCGAGGGCAAGGGGCATAAAGAAAAAGTCCGGTTCGTTCGGCCCACCAAGGTCAAGCAACGTGAGCACCCAAGTAACCTTACCTTGTCGCCACATGGCGTGGTCCGCAATACGAGCGCGCGCGATCAAAGTCCCCTTTGCGGGGTACCAGCGCTGGGCCTCAATGAATCTCGGGAGAGTATCGGTCTCGAACTGCAAGCGCGTTTTATCCGCCATGGCAATTCGCCAGGGGACCAATCGATCACGAAACAAGCTGTTCCATTCGTCGAATAGCACCAACACAGGACGTTCGTCTATGGAAAATACCTGCTCGTGCCAGGCAGGAGGCGCAGCGTCAGTGGTCAATTTGAGCCAATAGAAGCCGTACCCGGACAACGTTAGAAAATAAGGCAGTTCCCCAATCGGCGGAAAGGCATTTCGGCTCAGCATCTCCACGGGAACGCGGCCCTTGAAGGTTGCCAGGTTCAGCTCCACAGGCTGGGCCGAGCGTGACAAATTTACCACGCACAAAATTGTGTCGTCGCCGAATTCTCGCAGGTACGCCAGAATCTTCCGGTTTCCCGGCTTGAGAAAGCGCCGTGTCCCGCGCCCAAACGCCTGGCTGGTCTTACGAACCGCCAACATACGTTTCGTCCAGCTGAGCAAGGAGCTCGGATCGCGAATCTGCGATTCGACGTTGACCGACTGATAACCAAATACCGAGTCCATTATGGGCGGCAGATACACGCCTTGAGGATCCGCCCGGGAGAATCCGGCATTTCGATCCGGACTCCATTGCATGGGCGTCCGCACGCCGTTTCTGTCGCCGATGAAGACGTTGTCGCCCATCCCTATCTCGTCTCCGTAATATATGGTAGGAGATCCGGGCATGGACAAAAGCAGACCGTTCATTAGCTTTATACGATCGTGATCGTTTTCCATCAGCGGCGACAAGCGGCGGCGAATGCCTAGATTGATTCGTGCCCGCCTGTCGGCTGCATATGTCGTATACATGTAATCGCGCTCTTTGCTGGTCACCATTTCCAGCGTGAGTTCATCGTGGTTGCGCAAAAATATCGCCCACTGACAATTCTCCGGTATGTCCGGTGTTTGTTGCATGATCTCCGTGATGGGATAGCGGTCTTCCTGGGCTATCGACATGTACATGCGTGGCATCAGTGGAAAGTGATATGCCATGTGACACTCGTCGCCGTCCCCAAAGTACTCACGCACGTCCTCCGGCCACTGATTCGCCTCGGCCAATAGAAATCGGTTTTTGTAGTTGGCGTCGATCGCCGCACGTAAGCGCTTAATCACGTCGTGCGTTTCGGGTAGATTCTCGTTGTTTGTCCCCTCGCGCTCAATTAGATATGGAATAGCGTCGAGCCTGAAGCCATCTACTCCCATGTCGAGCCAAAATTTCATGACTTGCAATACAGCATCAACAACCTGTGGATTGTCAAAATTCAAATCCGGCTGATGACAAAAAAAACGGTGCCAAAAATACGCTTTGGCTACGGGATCCCAGGTCCAATTCGAGGTTTCCGTGTCAAGAAAAATGATTCGGGTATCGAGGTACTTCTGGTCACTGTCACTCCACACATAGAAATTGCGTTCCGGGGAACCAGCCGGTGCTCGACGTGCTGCCTGGAACCACGGATGTTGGTCAGAAGTGTGGTTAATGACGAGTTCAGTCATTACCTTGAGTCCAAGCTTATGGGCCTTCGCAAGCATGTTCTGGAAGTCTTCAAGCGTGCCAAACTGGGGATGGATGCTTTTATAGTCCGCGATGTCGTAACCGTCATCTTTCAATGGCGAGGGATAGAACGCCATCAACCAAATCGTATTCACTCCTAAATCACGAATGTATTCCAGCTTGGTAGTCAAGCCCAAGAGATCACCGATGCCGTCGTCATTAGAGTCGAAAAACGACTTCACATTGACCTGATATATGACGGCATCTTTAAACCAAAGAGGGTCATCATTACTGGAATCAGTCGAGCTAATGGGCTCGTGGCGAGTCGGTTCAACCTTGTTCATTGGTAGCTGCTAAAAAGTTGAAAAACAAGAAGTACCGTCACAGTCGAAACTGATCGCATAGTAGGACTGGGACGCGGAACACTATAGGCAGCACGGCGTCTGGTTCTCGCGCCGGTGTGGGTCCGCACACGAGTATCCGATCGCGAAACGTCTCGCGCCATTTCGCAAATTACAATTTTTATGACGCAGACTGACGCTCATTTGCCCGTTCTCCATGCGCTCGGAAGGCGACATCAGCGTCGATGATCGTTCGTCCGTAGGCGCCGAAATACGGCATCTGTCAGCGCCTTTTCGCGAGATCAACGGTCGCGAGCATCGTTCTCGAGATGGCAGCCGCACGCCTGCTGCTCCCCAACCTTCTAAAGGCTTGGATCGATAGCGTCACAACGAAAGGGTGTGGGTCACTCACCCTGCCGATGATTACCTCACCGACTGACGGGAATCAGCTTATTGAAATATACGACAGAGAATACTGAAATCGACAGGAAGCTTCGGGTCCGCGAGACACAAAGACAAATCGGGCACCCAGCTTTCCATTACGCTCCACGCGACCGGCCGTCACTTGGAATTGTCGCGCGGTTAAGCGCTCTCGATGTTTCACATAGGTGTCGTCGATTCCAACGACCAACGACTTCGCGGCTTCTGGATTTCGAGGGGACTGCCCGCATGCCACGTCGAGTCGCTGTGCATCCAGCTCCCGGCCAATTTCCAGAGTGTGCTGCCGAATCGCCATATGGCTTGCGCGCATATCCCCGAAGCCGCAAGTTTTAAGCACCCTGGATGCCGCCCGATACGGCATACCAGCGCCAAGCTCGGCGAACAAGTATCGTACCTCCGGGGTTGTCCGCCGCGGAATGATCTCTCCCAGCGGGAAGTTTTGGCGAATGCCGTCGGGACGGTCGCGGCAGCCACAGGTCCGACACCGGCGACCTCGAAACCGGAATGCACCAAACACCGTCTGAACGCATTTTGTGCGGGTATCCTTAATTCGCTTGGGGCGGCCACAATCAACGCATGGCCGGCGGCACAGGGCATAGGCGTGTGCCTGACTGCTGATCATCTCGACCTGTACTCGACGCAGCAGCTGTTGGCCCTCTTCGAGAGTCAGGCCGATCTGCTCCGGAGACAAGTCGACAATCGGGCGCGTGATTGTGCCGATATCGCAGGTGATTGGCTCGTTACCGTCTGGCGTCAGCTCAACCCGAATTGTCCATTTCATGGGGGTGGCCCTCCGTCGCCATAAGCGAAACGATCTTACGCCTCAGCCCCGACATACGTTCCACTCCCAACTTTGAGGAAAACTCACACCCAGCGCGCTAGCTGATGGGGACCACTGCTCCTGCCCGACGTTCAGGCAACACAGATTTCGCTCGAGCGATCGCACTGACCGACAAAGTTCCTCCGAAGCATGGGGACACCACCACATGCGAAAATGCATGAGTCTCCCCGGATTTGTATATCAGGGCTCTTTGGGGGGAGCCCGCCAAGGGGATAGGCGTTACAATCCTCCCTCGGTGGCCATAAGCGTTCGCGAGGGGAGAGATCCGTATGAAGGCACCAAACGGCAAGATTCTCGGACTTGCGGTGTTCGTCGTCTGGCTCGCCGCCTGCAGTTCCTCGCCAAAACCGCCGGCCACTCTTGCGAGCCCGCCGCCTGCCGCACCGACGCCGACTGCGGCAACTGCGATGTCGCCGATGCCCGCCATTCCGGCCTCCATTGACGATTGGGCAAAGGGCGCGCACGTGTTCGAAGGCCTAGGAGATTTTCACCGCAAGATCGCCACGAAGTCGCCGGAAGCTCAGCAGTACTTCGATCAAGGCATGCGCTTCTTGTGGGCGTTCAATCACGATGAATCGACACGCTCGTTTGCGCGTGCCACGCAGCTCGATCCGGACTGCGCCGCGTGCTACTGGGGCGTGGCGCTCACCGTAGGTCCCAACTACAACCTGCCGCTCATGGCGCCGCCGCGCGCGCAAGTCGCGTTCGATGCGCTCGCCAAGGCGCAAATGGCCGCCACGCACGCCTCTCCCGCCGACCGCGCCCTGATTGGCGCGCTGGCGAAACGCTATCCGAATGCGCAGCCCCTCGATCCAAGCAATTCGGCGCCGATTCTCACCGCCTACGCGCAAGCGATGAAAGCCGTGGCCGTGCAATTTCCGAGCGATCTCGATGTGCAAACCTTGTACGCCGAGTCGATGATGAACCTCAATGCCTGGAGGCTCTGGACGTCCGAGGGCAAGGCCGCCCCCGGCACCGAGGAAATTGTTGCAACGCTCGACTCCGTTCTCAAACGCGATCCACGCCATCCCGGCGCGAACCACTACTACGTTCACACGCTGGAAGCCTCACCGCACCCCGAAAAGGCAGTAGCAGCCGCCGAGCGGTTACGGGGCATGATGCCGGCGGCAGGACACCTGGAGCACATGCCCGCGCACATCATGCAGCGGGTGGGTCGTTATGAAGACGCCGCGGAAGCGAATCGCAAGGGCGCCGCCGCAGATAAGAGCTATTTCGCAAGGACTCAGCCTCCTGACTACTACCCAATGTACACAGGCCACAACTATCAATTCCTTGCTTACTCCGCGGCAATGGAAGGGCGCAAAGCGGAGACGCTCGAGGCCGTGCGCAACTCTCGCGAAACGATTCCGGACGAGATGCTGCTCGCAATGCCCGGCTTCGACTGGCCCCTGGCGGAGGAATACGCCGCGACGGTGCGATTCGGGCTGTGGGACGACATGATCGCGAAGCCCGCGCCAAATCCGAAGCTGCCGGCATTGACGGGCGGGTATCTCTACGGCAAGGGCATGGCGCTCGCATCAAAGGGCCGCATAGACGAGGCAAAGGCTGCGCTGGCTCAATTACAGCGGCTCGCGGCAAGCCTACCGGCCGATACGCCCGCGGGGTTCAATAGCGCGAAAGATGTGTTCGCGGTGGCCACTACAATCGTCCAAGCGCGCATCGCATCGGCCGGACATCACCCCGATGAGGCCATTTCTCTCCTGAGTGAAGCCGTGGCAAAGGAGGACAGCCTCGCCTACGACGAGCCCAAGGATTGGTTCTTTCCCGTGCGACAGTTGCTCGGCGCAGAGTTGATGGCCGCGGGACGCGCGACTGAGGCCGAAGCGGTTTACCGTAAGGATTTGGAGCAGAACCCGGCCAATGGCTGGTCGCTCTTCGGGTTGCAAGCGGCGTTGCGCGCCCAGAACAAAACGGATGCCGCAAACACGGTCGAGCGAGAATTCCGCGCGGCCTGGAAGAACGCCGACGTGATGTTGACGTCGTCCGCGATTTTTTAGGCGTCCCTCGGGAGCAAGTTAATTGCACCGCATAACGAAGCCGGACCGGGATGTACCACCTTTGCATCCACTGATCTTCCCAGAGATCGACCCTCATGGTCTTGGAGTTCGACGCCCCTGGGACGCGCGGCTCGCGCGCTGGATGGTTGCTCCTCTCGCGCACACGTGGGTCGGGCCGAACCACCTGACAACCCTCCGGCTATTGCTCGGGCTAGCCGCGGCGGCGGCTTTTTTCGTTGGCACGTATTTCTGGTCGAACGTCGCCGCGCTGCTGCTGGTCGTGTCGAACTTTCTCGATCACGCCGACGGGGAACTGGCACGCCTGAGCGGCAAGAGCAGCCGCTTCGGTCATAGGTATGACATGGCCAGCGATGCCCTAGTCACCATCCTACTGTTCTTTGCGATCGGAGCAGGCATTGGCCATCCGGGAATGGGCGCCATTGCCGGTATCTCTGTTTCGTTGATTTTTTATGTGCGCGTACGTATCGAGGGCATGGCCGGCAAGGCAGCGACGCGCCAAGCTTCGCTCGCCGGCTTCGAAACCGAGGACGTCTTGTACCTGATGCCTCTGGTGACGCTGAGCAACGGACTGGCGCCGATGCTGTGGTTGGCTTTGACATGCGCGCCGTTGTACGCCCTCTGGACGGTATTCGAGTATCGTCGGGTGGTACGCCGGCTACGGGCGTCGACGAATCATGGGGAGTAGCGCGATAAGCACCGTCACTTCAAGCGCACTAGCCGCCCGCCTGCAGCAGCTCAATACCAAAGTGCTGCAGCGCGAGTTTGAGGAACACGGGGCTTTCCTCTATCTGAAGGATTTCCTGCCGGCCCAGATCACCACTGAGCTGGTTGGCGCCGCCTCGGCCTGCCTGGACTCGGTGAACCGCAATTATCTGCCCGGCCATAAACAAGGCGGCAGCGTCAGCCGTCATACCATCGATGCCGCCGCACCCTTCATCGCCGAGTTGTACCGATCGCCGACCTTGATCGCTTGGCTGGAATCCCTGTGCGGCGAGCACCTGCTGGTGTCCCCCGCCAGCGATCCGCACGCTTACGCCTTGTACTACTACACGCGGGAGGGCGATCACATCGGCTGGCACTACGATACCTCGTATTACCGCGGCCGGCGTTTCACGCTGCTCTTGGGCGTGATCGATGAGTCATCGTGCCAACTGGAGTACGAACTGCACACCCGCGAACCTGAGGTGGCGAAGGTCGCCGGCTCGGTGCGATGCCCGCCCGGTGGTTTGGTTTTTTTCGACGGCGATAAATTGCGCCATCGCATCACACCGCTCAGAGGAGGGGAAATGCGCGTGTCCCTGACCTTCGAGTATGTGACCGACCCGCGCATGCACGCTG
>Ga0209488_10000753_pt1 | contig 27505 bp, 24 predicted proteins | sample Rivendell_Oct201_8_FD_188349 | JGI IMG/M metagenome (GOLD analysis project Ga0209488, IMG submission 188349) | Vadose zone soil microbial communities from the Eel River Critical Zone Observatory, Northern California, USA -... | ecosystem: Environmental > Terrestrial > Soil > Vadose zone >...
CAAGAGGTTCGTGATGCATAAAATACTGGTCCTCGCGGCTGCGGGATCGGTTTTACTTGGAGTAACGGGCAGTAATGCCGCTGAACTCCTATCCCCTCCCGCCGCTCCGGCCGCAAGAACGGCGGCCGTCACAACATCGGCCCCGCCCAGCGGGGTGTCGCAGGTGCCCGCGAAAGGGCCGCCTATCCTGCTGGAAGCGGGCAAGGGCACGCTGATCCGGCTGCCGCGCCCAGCGGCGACCGTGTTCATCGCCAACCCGGATGTCGCCGACGTGCAGGTCAAGTCGCCGTCGATGATCTATGTCAACGCCAAGACGCCCGGCGAGACCGTGCTCTATGCCGTCGACGCGGACGACAATGTGCTGTTGAACGCGCCGATCCGTGTCGAACATGACGTGTCACGCCTGCGGGAATCGCTGCACGCACTCATTCCCGGCGAGAACGTGGCCGTCGAGTCGGTCGACGGTTCGCTGGTCCTGAAGGGCAATGTGTCGACCGCATTGCGCGCCGAAAAGGCGAACGCTCTCGCGACCTCCATCGCCAACGAGGCTAAGGGCAAGGTCGTCAACCAGCTGTCCGTCGCGACGCCGAACCAGGTCAACCTGCGGGTCAAGATCGCTGAAGTCAGCCGCACCGTGCTGAAGGCATTCGGCGTGAATTGGTCGAAGAGCATCGGCGACACGCAATTCAATACGAGCAATCCGGTCACCGGCGGCCAGATCGCGAGCAGGAATACGATCACATTCGGGTTCGGTGCCCCGGGCAGCCGGATCGAGGCGCAGGTAGATGCTCTCGCTCAGGAGGGCCTGCTGACGATCTTGGCCGAGCCCAACCTGACCGCGACCAACGGGCAGCCCGCTAGCTTTCTTGCCGGCGGCGAATTTCCGGTTCCCGTGGCCGGGTCAGCCGCTAACGGCATCGCGACGATCACCGTCGCCTTCAAGGAATTCGGCATCAGGCTCGATTTTACGCCGACGATCATGGACGCGCAGCATGTCAGCCTACGCGTTCGCCCCGAGGTCAGTGAGTTGACCAACACGGGTGCCGTCTCTGTGCCGATAACCGCGAACAACACTGTAACGATTCCAGCCCTTACGGTGCGGCGAGCGGAGACGACGCTCGAATTGGGCAGCGGCGAGAGCTTTGCCCTTGGCGGCCTGCTGTCGCACTCGCTCGAGCAGGACATCTCGAAGGTGCCAGGGCTCGGCGATATTCCGATCCTCGGACAGCTGTTCCGTTCCAGTCGATTTCAGAAAGGCGAAACCGAGCTGGTCATCATCGTGACGCCCTATCTGGTCAAGCCGGCGCCGACCGTCGCGTCGTTGCAGAGTCCGACGGATGGGTTCGTCACACCGCATGACGTCCAAACGATCATCAACGGCGCTACCTACCGGCAGACGCTCCCCGCGGGTGAGAAAGTCCGGGTCGCTCCCGGAGCCCAGGGATTAGTCGGCCCGGTCGGGTTCCGGTTGGATTGAGGGAGGGCGCCATGAACATGAAACCATACCCACTGCTCGCAATCGCCTTCCTGGCGCTCGCCGCGTGCCGGCCGGCGGCCACCGAATGGACTGAGAACGAAGCCTCGAAACGGATCCGCCTGGACAACGCATCGGTTGCGGTCAATGTGCGGTTCGCGCCGGGATCCGCTCATCTGCTACCGGCTGATGCCGCGCGGCTGCGGACCATGGCGGCAACGGGCGCAATCCTGCCCTCCGACCGCGTCGCGGTCGCGGTGGGAGGAGGCCCGGCGCTTGCGGAAGCCCGCCGCGATGCGATCTCAGCCGCGCTGTTGCCTTACGGGGTCGTCACGAACCCGTCGGCATTGGGCGGCGTGGCGACGAACCACGCCGTCGTCGAAGTCGGACGCTATCTCGTCACGACGCCGGCCTGCCCAAATTGGAGCAAGGCGTCGGGAACCGATTTTTCGAACTCGTTCCCGAGCAATTGGGCCTGCGCCAATCAGACGAACCTTGGCCAGATGGTCGCCAACCCGTCCGATCTCGTCGCAGGTCAGCCGCTCAGCCCGGCGCTCGGCCCGACCGAGGTTGCCGCGGTTGACCGGTACTTGAGCGATAAGGTCAAGCCACCTCGCGCGTCAAGCTCGGCTGGTGGCGGCGCCACTGGCGGCGGCGGGGGCGGCGGCGGCGGCGGCGGCGGCGGATCTTCGGACAATACAGGGAGTCAGTAATGAGTGCAGTCGCCGCAGTCGCCGAGAAGCCGTCCGCGCCAGCCGCGGATCGCGTAGGCGTCATTGCCATTCTTCAGGATCAGCCCACGCTCGAACGCATCCAGGCGATCGTGCGCGAGCTGCATCTCGATGACGAGTTGAGCCTCGAACCGACGCTCGACGCGGCACTGCGGCGCATGCGCGAGGGCGAGAGCCCGCGCGTGTTGATCCTCGACCTGAGCGACTCGGCGGCGCCGATTGCCGAACTCAGCGCAGCGCGCACGGTTGGCGGCGAGGACATCAAGATCGTTGCGCTCGGCGTGGTCAACGACGTCGCGTTGTTTCGTGATCTCCTCGCCGCGGGCGCGACCGATTACGTCGTCAAGCCGGTGAGCCGGGAGGCCCTTGCCGCGGCGCTCGAAAAGCGCAGCGCCGCGACAGCGGGCACCGGCGGCCTGGGTCAGGTCATCGCATTTATCGGCAGCCGCGGCGGCGTCGGCACGACCATGACGGCGGTGTCCTGCGCCTGGACACTGGCGGAAAAGCATAATCAGCCGACCGCGTTGCTCGATCTCGACCTGCATTTCGGGACTGTTGCACTCAAGCTCGACACGGACCCGGGGAGCGGATTGTCGGATGCGCTCGAGCAGCCCTCGCGCATCGACAGCCTGTTTGTCGAGCGGGCGATGGTGAAGGTCTCCGAGAATCTACGCATCCTGGCCGCCGAAGCGGCCATGGCGCAACCGCTGGCGGTCGATCCGGGCGCCATCGACGTGCTGCTCTATGAGCTTCGCCGGAAGTTTACCTGGGTCGTGGTCGATCTGCCGCGGACCGTCACCCCGACTCAGCGCGTCGTGCTCGGCGCCGCCAGCCGCGTCGTCGTCTTGTGCGAGCGCAGCCTGGCCGGGCTGCGCGACACGATCCGCCTGCAGACGTTGCTGCGCGAGCATGCGCCGCAAACCAGCCTCTTGATGGTGGAAGCTGGCGCGTCCGGCGAGCGTGCGACGGTCGCCAAGGCCGAATTCGAAAAGGCGGTCGGCAAGTCGCTCGATGCGGTGCTGCCCTATGACGCCAAGTCGGCGGGCGCGGCGACCAATGCCGGTCAGCCACTGCCGCTCGCCGCGCCGCGCAGCCCGGTGGCACGCGAAGTCGACAAGCTGGTCGCGGCCATTACCGCCAGCCCGGCCCAGAAGAGCAAGAAGCGCAAGATCTTCGGAATCTGGTAAATGGTTACGCTGTTCAAACGGCCGGGCGCCGAGGAGGGCCTCGACGCGCGCATTGCCGGGCTGCGGCGGGCGCGCGGCGAGCCCGAAATCGCGGAGAAGACCGCCCCTCTGCCGCCACCGGCGGCGGAGAACGCGGCCGCACCGCCGCTCGCTCCGGCAATGCCGGAAGCGGGGGCGCCGTCAATTGCTCCAGCTTCGAACATCCCGGCCCCGATTCCGCCGGCGGCATCGACAGCGCCCGTATCAGCGGAGGACGCGCTCACTGTCGCGCGCGAAGAGCTCGTAGCACGGCTCAGCGCCGAGATCCGGCCAGAGCGGCGTGCGCTGCTCAGCCGCAGCGACCTGGCAAAGCTCGTCAGCGGCGCGGTGCAGGCCTATTTCGTGCGGCACGCGATCGAATCCAATCCGCTCTCCCGCCGCGACCTGATCACCGACATTATGCAGGCGCTGATCACCGGCCCTGGACCGGCGGGCGGAGCCGCGCCTGAGGGTGGTGGTTCAGCGGGGCTGCGCCAGCTGCCAGGCCGGAAGGCGGCTGTCGAAGCTGCCAAGGCGCAGATCCAGCCGCTTGTGCTCGAACACATGGACGTCGCCGCGGCGGCGGAAATGCCGCGCGCTGCGTTCGAAGCGCAGCTCACCGGCTGGGTCAAGGAACTGCTCGCCGAGACCAAGATCCAGCTGAACTTTGTCGAGCAGCGCGAGCTCGTCGACTCGCTGATCGCGGACATGCTGGGCCTCGGGCCCTTGGAGCCGCTCATCGCCGACGAGACCGTCAACGACATCATGGTCAACGGACCAAAGCAGGTCTATGTCGAACGGCGCGGCAAGCTCGAACTGACCGATGTTCAGTTCCGCGATGACGCCCATCTGATGAATGTCGCGACCAAGATCGTGACTCGCGTCGGGCGGCGCATCGACGAGGCGCGGCCGCTGGTCGACGCCCGCCTGCCCGACGGTAGCCGCGTCAACATCATCATCCCGCCGCTGGCGCTCGATGGCGCCTCGATCTCGATCCGCAAATTCTCGAAAAAGAGCATCACCCTGGACACGATGGCGGCGGGCGCCAGCATCTCGCCGGCGATGGCGACGGTGTTGAAGATCGCCGCGCGTACCCGGCTCAACATCCTGATCTCAGGTGGCACCGGCTCCGGTAAGACGACGCTGCTCAACGCGCTGTCGCGCATGATCGACAGCACCGAGCGAACTGTCACGATCGAAGACGCGGCCGAATTGCAATTGCAGCAGCCGCATGTCGTACGGCTTGAGACGCGTACCGCAAACCTTGAAGGCACCGGCGAGATCACGATGCGCGATCTGTTGAAGAACGCGCTGCGAATGCGCCCGGACCGGATCATCATCGGTGAGTGCCGCGGTGAAGAAGCGCTCGACATGCTGCAGGCGATGAACACCGGCCATGACGGTTCGATGTCGACGATTCACGCGAACACGCCGCGCGAGGCGCTGACTCGTCTCGAAAACATGATCGGCATGGCCGGCATCAACTTGCCGTCCCGCGCCGTGCGCACGCAGATCGCTTCGGCGATCCACATGATCTGCCAAGTGAACCGCATGCGTGACGGCCACCGCCGCATCACGCACATCATTGAGGTGGTGGGGATGGAAGGCGACATCATCACCACGCAGGAATTGTTCACGTACCAGTTTCAAGGAGAAGGCTCGGACGGCAAGCTGCGCGGCTCGTTCGCGTCGAGCGGCATACGCCCGGCCTTCCTACCGCGCGCCGAATATTTCGGTCTGGACCGCGCGCTGCTCGAGGTGATCTGAGCCATGATGCCCGCCTTGTTGGATCCGTTAACCGTCGCGGCGCTGGTCGTGGGCCTCGCCACGGCCGCCGGGTTTCTGCTCGTCGCGGCTGCTGTCGAAGGACCGGGCGGGCGCCGTCGCCTTGCCCGTCGCGTTGATGCCGTCAAAGGACAAAAGCGCGGCGCCGCCAGCGGCGACAAGGAAGTGCGCTCGTTGTCGATGCGCGGAAACATCAGCAAGATGGACCAGGTCGCGCGGCGCTGGATGCCGCGCCGCGAATTGCTGGTCGCGCGACTGGAGCGCACCGGCCGTTCGATCACCATCGGCCGGTACATGGTCTTCACGATCATCCTGGCCTGTACCATCGCGGCAGGCATCGCCATTGGTGCGGGAGTGCCGGTGGCGCCGAGCCTGCTCGTCGGGCTCGGGCTCGGGGTTAGCATTCCGCACATCGTCATCGGAAAACTGGGCAAGCGGCGGGTTGCGGCCTTCATTAACCTGTTCCCCGATGCGATCGACCTGATGGTGCGGGCGCTGCGTTCCGGCCTGCCGATCAGCGAAGCGATCATCATGGCAAGCCATGAAATTGGTGACCCGATCGGCTCTGAATTCCGCACCATCGAGTCCGGGATGCGGCTCGGACGCGATCTCGAAAGCCTGCTCTGGGACATCGGCAAGCGCATCGATGCACCGGAGTTCCGCTTTTTCATCATCGCCCTAAGCGTGCAACGCGAAACCGGCGGTAATCTCGCCGAGACGCTGAGCAATCTCTCCGACGTGCTGCGCCGCCGGCGCACGATGCGCGCAAAAGCGCGCGCAATGGCGAGCGAGGCGCGCGCCAGCACGATGATTCTGGGCTCGCTGCCATTCATCGTGACGGTCATCCTGATGACGACATCCCCCGGCTACATCATGCCGCTGTTCGGCGACATTCGCGGGTTGGCGCTTATCGGGCTCGCCCTGTTCATGCTCGCGACGGGCATCGGCATCATGGTCAGAATGGCAAAGTTCGAAATATGAACACTCGCGTCGCAGATTTCCGGCTCCAGGATTGGCTGCCGTATTGGCTTACCGTCGATGACCTGATCGGCGCGCTGGCGGCGCTGGCGGTGCTTGCCGCACTGATCGGCGTTTACAACGCTCTGCGGTCGCACAACCCCTTCGAGCGCCGCTTCCAACAGATCGCCCAGCGAAAGGAATCGTTGCGGCGCGAGGCTCTCGATACCACCCGCACGCGGCGGCGGATGGAATCCGGGAGCCTGATGAGCGAGGCTGTCAAGCGGCTCAACCTCCTGCGCTCGCACCACGCGACCGAAGCGCGCTTAGCGCTGGCGCAAGCGGGACTGCGGACCCGCGAGGCGATGATCCGCTATCTTTTCGCGCGCGCCTGCATGCCCTTGATCTTTGCCAGCGCGATGGTCGCCGACTCCTACGGCGCGCACGTGTTGCCGATACCGCCGAACTATCGTTGGGCGGCGGCGTTCGGGGCGGCGATGTTCGGTTTTTTTGCGCCGGGTGTGTTTATCAAGAACCTGATCACGAAACGGCAGAAGCAGCTGCAATTGGGCTTGCCCGACGCGCTCGATCTGTTGGTGATCTGCGCCGAGGCGGGGCTCAGCCTCGATGCTTCGCTGACACGGGTGTCGCGAGAGCTGGAGCCGACTTGGCCCGAGATCAGCGAGGAATTCGGCATCACGTCCGCCGAGCTGACCTTCCTGCCGGAGCGCCGGCAAGCTTTCGAGAACCTCAACGGACGCACCAATCTCAGTTCCATCCGAGGCGTGGTGAATACACTGCTGCAAACCGCCAAATTCGGCACGCCGCTCGCGCAATCGCTGCGCGTCCTGGGGGCGGAATACCGCGAGGCGCGCATCACGCGCGCCGAGGAAAAAGCGGCCCGCCTGCCGGCCATGCTGACCGTGCCGATGATCCTGTTCATCCTGCCAACCTTGTTCATCGTGCTGCTTGGGCCGGCGGCGCTCAACATCGTCGATACATTCTCCGGCAAGAAGCAATCGCAGACGACGACCGTCAAATCGAACGGCTCCGGCTCAGCATCGTCGAGCGGCCCCACGACAGTCGTCGACAAATCTAAGCCGGGATCCTCGTCCGGCGAGTCGTCGTCGTCGGCAGGCAGCACAGTCATTATCGAGTCGAACGACAGCACAGCGTCGGAGCCCGACGCATCGCTGGTCCTCGAAAAGAATGCGCTGCGCATCATCGATCCGGTCGTCGTCGATATCGACGCGCGCAAATTGCGCACCGGCTATCAGCACCGCCTCGCCATCGTGCCTGCCGACACTCCGGACAAGGTCACCGATGCGGCGGCGTTCGCCCGCGATAGTTTCCCGGTCGAGGCGTCCCGCCTGCGGGTCTATGCCGCGGCGCATAGCGCGGGCAAGAACGAGGTCCGCCTCTATTACATCCCGCATTTCGGCAACGCGCTCGTCGTGGCCGCTCGCGCGAACATTGATGTGACGGGGGGCTCGCCCGGCGCGACGCAGGTAAGCCAGCTGATCCACGAGGCGGGCACGCTGGGCGCGGCCGCGTTTGCCAGCAATTACCGCGACCGCGGTCTGACGATCGAGGGCCAATTCGTGCGCAGCGAGCCGCACACCGCCGACGAGCTCGCTTCCTTGGCGCTCCTGCGCGGCGTGATCGATCCCGGCAAATCCTACGCCGCGATCTTCCTCGGCTGGACGCAGCGGCAATCCACCCCCGGCAGCGGCCCCGCCGAGGTGCTCTGCCTCGTGCCGGCAGACGATCCGACACTGCAGGCGCGGATGAGTTCGCTGCGCAGCGGCGAGCCTTTGTTGGTCCGCGGCAGCCCGACCGGTTGGGGGGCGCTGTTGAAGACCTCGGCAGTCATCCTGCGATCCTGTCAGGTGGTGCCGTAGCTCCGGCTGAGGCGCGCCGCATTTGTTGCGACGGCGGGGCGGCTTCTCGGTTTGAAATCCGGGAAGTGCGCCGGCTGAATGATCCCTCAGGAGGCGCTTGGCGAAGCGGCGCCACTGACGAGCGCGCGGATGGCGCGGCTCCGCGCCTCCGGAGATAGACGGCGCAGAGTGTCATAGGCGGCAAGATTGTGCTGCACCGCCGCCGGTTCGAGATCCATCGACGCAAGCTTAGTCGCAGCCACGCGATCGCCCTTCAGGCCATAGATCAAGGCCAGCGTCTGCCGCTCGCGCGGCGTGCCGCGTGGTCCCGCCGCCACAGGCTGCAGCCGTGTGATGGCCTGGTCGTAATCGCCGGTGAGCGCCAGCGACAAGGCAAGGTTCAGTGACAGACCAGGATCACCCGGCGCCAGTTCCAGGCCACGCCGGTAGCGCGCCTGCGCCTCGCCGTGCTGATCGATAAAATCGTCCGCGACGCCGATCAGCATCAATAATTTCGGGTCGTTCGGCGTCTGCTCAAAGGCGAGCGCCAAGGGCTGCCCGGCCAACTCTGGGCGCGCGGTTCTCAGGTAAGCCCGGGCGACTCCACGCAGCGCCTCGGGATCGCGCGCTTCGCGCGAGAGCGCCGAATTGAACGCGATGATCGCCTCGTCGGCCTGCCCCATCTCCAGGAGCGTGTTGCCGGTCGCAATGAACGGCGCTGTCGCGTTCGGCTCGATCGAGCCGGCGCGGCGGTAGAGGCTGAGCGCGTTGGAAAGATCCCCGCCGGCCCGTGCCGCGGCGCCGAGCCGCATCAGTGTCTCATAATTCATCGGCACGCTGCCGGTGCGCCCCTCGGTCGACGAAACATCGAGCCGGTCAGCCCCCCAACGATCAGGGTTCCAGGGGATGTTCTCACACCCGGTCAGCGACACGGTCAGGGCCAACAGCGCGCAGGCCGCAACTCCGGAATTCTTGTTTCTCAGTGGCATAGCCCCCTCGTCCGGCACGATGGCAATTCCCCCTCACCACGACCGGTATCGGACGCGAATCATGAAAGGCGACGCGCGCCGCGTCGAGAGGCGCTACAAGTTTCGAATTAATTCAATACGTTAATAGTATAATCCAAGTAATTTTAGGAATTCGCCGATAGGGAATTGGCGCGAATCGGGGTGGCTGCACTGCAACTATCAGTGTATCTCCTGTGCCACGCCGACGCGCTCAGCGAGGACGCGTTCGACCGCGGCCAGGGCCGCCTCGGCCTGCTCAATGTCGGGACCGCCGGCTTGCGCCATATCGGGGCGGCCGCCGCCGCCTTTGCCGCCGAGCGCCGCGGCACCCGCGCGCACCAACTCGACCGCATCGAAGCGGTTGGTCAGATCGGGGGTGACGCCAACGACGATGGCGGCCTTGCCTTCGGCGCGCGACACGATCGCGACGATGCCGGAGCCGATGCGCCGTTTCAGATCGTCGGCAAGCGAGCGCAAATCGCGACCGGGCACATCGTCGACGAGGCGGCCGTCAAAGGCGATCGCCCCGATCTGCTTCCCGTTGGAGCGGGCCCGCGATTCGCCGTCGCGCGGCTGTCCCGCACCTTGTCCGCCGACGGCAAGGGCGCGCCGCGCTTCCGCCAGTTCTCGTTCAAGGCGGCGGTTCTCGTCGAGGAGCCGCGCAAGACGGGCCGGCAATTCGGTGGGGCTCGTGCGCAAGGCCGCCGCCGAGTCGCGCAGTGTTCCTTCCTCCTGCGCGACATAGGCCTCGGCCGCAGCCCCGGTCAGCGCCTCGATGCGGCGTACGCCCGAGGCGACCGAACTCTCGCCGACAATCTTGAACAGGCCGATATCCCCGGTGCGGCGGACATGCGTACCGCCGCAAAGCTCGACCGAAAAGGGCGGAATGTCGCTGCGCTCCGGCGCGGGCGCCTCCCCCATCGTGACGACGCGCACCTCCTCGCCGTATTTTTCGCCAAACAGCGCGAGGGCGCCCTCTGCCACGGCATGCTCCGGGGTCAATAGCCGGGTGCGCACTTCGGCATTGGCGCGGATCTGGGCGTTGACCTCGGCTTCGATGACGGCGAGGTCCTCGGCGCTCAGCGGACGCGGATGGCTGAAATCGAAGCGCAGCCGGTCAGGCGCCACGAGGGAGCCCTTCTGCGTCACATGCTCGCCGAGACGATGCCGCAGCGCCTGATGCAAGAGGTGCGTCACCGAATGATTGGCGCGCAACTTACGGCGGCGCTCGCCCTCGACGCGCAGTTCGACGGCATCGCCGACCCGCAACGCGCCGTGCGTGATCCGGCCGAAATGGACGAACAAATCGCCGGCTTTGCGCTGCGTGTCAGAAACCGCGAATTCGCCGCCGGTCGCGGAGAAGATCGCGCCGGTATCGCCGACCTGCCCGCCCGCTTCGCCATAGAACGGCGTCTGGTTGACGATAAGGCCGATCTCCTCACCGCTTTGCGCTTCGGGGACGCGCTCCTCGCCCTTGACGAGCGCCAGGATCACGCCTTCGGCGGTTTCGGTCTCGTACCCGAGAAATTCGGTGGCGCCGAGCTCGTCCCGGAGCGCGAACCACGCCGTCTCGGTCGCGGCTTCCCCCGAGCCGACCCAGGAGGCGCGCGAGCGCTGCCGCGCCTCGCCCATCTCGCGGTCGAACCCGGCCGTATCGACGCGCATGCCGTGCCCGCGCAGGATGTCCTCGGTCAGATCGAGCGGGAAGCCGTAGGTGTCGTAGAGAACAAAAGCGACGCTGCCATTGAGCGTCTTTCGATCGTGCGAGAGCCCCGGGCCCGGCTCGCGGCCGTAATTACCGGTTTGCTCCTCGAGAAGGCGCAGTCCGCGCTCCAAGGTCTGCTTAAAGTTGGCTTCTTCGAACCGCAGCGTCTCGGCGATCAGCGGCTGAGCGCGCAGCAATTCGGGAAAAGCGGCGCCCATCTGCTGCACGAGCGCCGGGACCAGGCGCCACATCAGCGGGTCCTTGCAGCCGAGCAGATGCGCGTGCCGCATCGCGCGCCGCATGATCCGGCGCAGCACATAGCCGCGGCCCTCCTTGCTGGGCAGCACGCCGTCGGCGATCAGGAACGACGAAGCGCGCAGATGATCGGCGATGACTCGGTGCGACACCGCATGCGGCCCGTCGGGCGCAACCCCGGAGGCCTCGGCCGAGGCCGTGATCAACGCGCGGAACAGGTCGATATCGTAGTTGTCGTGCTTGCCCTGGAGGACAGCTGCAATGCGTTCGAGCCCCATACCGGTATCGATCGACGGCCGCGGCAACGGCAGGCGATCGCCGCCCGGCTGCTGCTCGAACTGCATAAAGACGAGGTTCCAGATCTCGATAAAGCGGTCGCCGTCCTGATCGGGGCTGCCGGGCGGCCCGCCCGGGATCGCCGCGCCATGGTCGTAGAATATTTCCGAGCAGGGTCCGCACGGGCCGGTGTCGCCCATCGCCCAGAAATTGTCGGAGGTCGCGATCCGGATGATCTTTTGCTCGGGCAGTCCGGCGATCTTGGCCCACAGCCGCGCCGCATCGTCATCCTCGGCATAAACCGTAACGAGCAGCTTATCCTTCGGCAGCCCGAATTCCTTGACGACCAGGTTCCAGGCCAGCTCGATGGCCCGATCCTTGAAATAATCGCCAAACGAGAAATTGCCGAGCATCTCGAAAAAGGTGTGGTGCCGCGCGGTATAGCCGACATTTTCGAGATCGTTGTGCTTGCCGCCGGCGCGCACGCATTTCTGTGAGGTGACGGCGCGCTGGTACGGCCGCTTCTCGACGCCGGTGAAGACGTTTTTGAACTGCACCATGCCGGCGTTGGTGAACAACAGCGTCGGGTCGTTGCGCGGCACGAGCGGGCTCGACGGCACGACCGCGTGATCGTGCCGGGCGAAATAGTCGAGAAAGGCCGCGCGGATGTCGTTGGTGGTCTGCATCAAACCGATTGTGGGGGTTCCGCCCGGCCATGCAAGGGGTTCGCGGCCAATTGCCTGGCAGGGCAAACCCGGGTTTGCTGCATTTGCAGCGGGATTTGCAGCAAACCGATCGCCCTCACCCGGCTCGCCGTACGGGCTCCACCCCGGGAACAGGCCCGGGGCAGGCTCTCCTCTGCGCCGCGAGAGCGGAGCTTTCCGGTCCGGGGCAGCCTATCGCGCCTGCATCTGCAGGGAATTTGCAGGCGACGCTACTCCTCGGCGGCGACCTCGCCCGGCGACGCTGCCATCATCGCATCGGCGACGGGGCCGGCATTGCCGCGGATCGCCTGCTCGACCTGCTCGCCGATCTGCGGGTGCTCCTTCAGATAGGTTTTGGCGTTCTCGCGGCCCTGGCCGATGCGCTGGCCGTCATAGGAGAACCATGCGCCGGATTTTTCGACGACGCCGGCCTGGACGCCGAGATCGATCAATTCGCCGCGTTTCGAGATGCCCTCGCCGTACATGATGTCGAAATCGACGACCTTGAACGGCGGCGCCATCTTGTTCTTGACGACCTTGACCCGGGTCTGGTTGCCGATCACCTGGTCGCGGTCCTTGATCGCACCGATGCGGCGGATATCGAGCCTGACGGAGGCATAGAATTTCAGCGCCTGGCCGCCGGTCGTCGTTTCCGGGTTGCCGAACATGACGCCGATCTTCATGCGGATCTGATTGATAAAGATCACCATGCAGCGCGAGCGCGAGATCGAGCCGGTCAGCTTGCGCAGGGCCTGGCTCATCAGGCGCGCGTGCAGCCCCATATGGCTGTCGCCCATCTCGCCTTCGAGCTCGGCGCGGGGCACGAGCGCGGCGACCGAATCGACGACGAGGACGTCGATCGCACCCGAGCGCACCAGCGTGTCGGCGATTTCGAGCGCCTGCTCGCCGGCATCGGGCTGCGAGATCAAGAGATTGTCGACATCGACCCCGAGCTTCCGCGCATAGGCCGGGTCGAGCGCGTGCTCGGCATCGATAAAGGCGCAGGTGCCCCCGCCCTTTTGCGCTTCGGCGATCACATGCAACGCGAGCGTCGTCTTGCCCGAGCTTTCCGGCCCGTAAATCTCAACGACGCGGCCGCGCGGCAAGCCGCCGATGCCGAGCGCGATATCGAGGCCCAAGGAGCCGGTCGAGATCACGTCGATGTCAGAGGCGGCCTCGCGCGAGCCCAATTTCATGATCGAGCCCTTGCCGAAGGCGCGCTCGATCTGCCCCAGCGCCGCGTCCAAAGCCCGCTGCTTGTCCATCATGTCCCTGTCCAACAGCCGCAACGCGCTCTGCATGATCCCGTCCTCCTTATTTCACAGGCGGCTTAGCCGTGCAACGCGCCGCCGGAGGTCCTATGTACATGATTTGTTCTCGGGTTGCAAGAGGGAACAGGACCGCCCCGCCGCCGGCCGGAGAGTGGCGGAACGGGCTTGATTCCTGCGGCTAAAGCCCCATGCTTAATGCGCCTCTTCTTTCCCTTAATCCGCCGCGGAGCCCTCCGATGTTCATTCAGACCGAGCAGACGCCGAATCCGGCCACGTTGAAGTTCCTGCCCGGCTGCGCTGTGATGGAATCGGGAACGGCGAATTTTACCGATCCGCGCTCGGCGTCGCGATCGCCGCTTGCCGAGCGGCTGTTCGCCCTGCCGGAAGTGACCGGCGTTTTTCTCGCCGCGGATTTCATCACCATCACAAAGAACGGCGACAGCGACTGGCCTCAGCTGAAGCCGGCGGTCCTGGCCGCGATCATGGAGCATTTCACGGCCGGGCGGCCGGTCATCCTCGCCGAGGCGGGCGAGGATGCGAACGCGGCGGAAGGCGGCGAGGAAGACGACGAGATCGTGACGCAGATCAAGGAATTGCTTGAAACCCGGGTGCGTCCCGCCGTCGCGATGGATGGCGGCGACATCATCTTCCAGGATTTCGAGGATGGCGTCGTCTACCTGCACATGCAGGGCTCTTGCTCGGGATGTCCGAGCTCGACCGCAACGCTGAAGGCCGGCATCGAGAACATGCTGCGGCATTACATCCCGGAAGTGCGCGAAGTCTGCGCAGTCTAGTGTGCCGAATACGAAATTCGCTATATCTCGGGCTAGGCTTTGGGCGAATTTCGGATTCGAAAGCACACTAGCAACTCATCACACTAGCAGACCGCCGCGGCCGGGGCTCACCCGGCCAGGAAATTTCCGTGACATCAGGTAGAGGCGGTGGACTCACCCTGCTCGCCATCGAGACGGCGGGTTCGGCGTGTTCCGCGGCGGTGGGCCGCGGTTCGGTCGTGCTCGTGGCCGAGCGCCAGGCCATGCGCTACGGCCATGCCGAGGCGTTGATGCCGATGGTGGACCGCGTCGTGGCGGCGAGCGGCCTGTCGCGCGCGGCACTGGATGGCATCGCCGTCGCGGTGGGACCCGGCGGTTTTACCGGCATGCGGGTCGGGCTCGGCGCGGCGCAGGGGATCGCGCTGGCGCTGAAGGCGCGGCTGATCGGCGTCACGAGCTTTGCCGCGGTTGCCGCAGCTTTGCCGGCCGGCACAGGGGCCGCGCTCGTCGCGCTCGATAGCCGGCGCGAGGATCTTTACATCCAGCTCTTCGATCGGGCTTCCGGTGTGCCGCTCGGCGAGCCGGCCGCAATCATGCCGGCGGCTCTCGCAGAGCATGTCGGCGCGCTCGCCGGGAATTCCCGGTTGTTGATTGCGGGTGACATCGCCGAGATTGCGGCAGCTGCGCTCGCTGGCCGCTTTGACACCGAGATTGCGGCGGAGTCGGCGCCCGATGCGCGCGGCGTGCTCGCGGCGGGATTACGGCAGATTGAGCGCAAACCGGCCGATGGCCCGGTCCGGCCCCTTTATCTGCGGCCTCCCGACGTCACAATGCCAAAGCAGCAGACCCCGCTCGCGACGGCGCGACGGTGATTTGCACGATCACGCCTCTGCCGACGGGCGCCGCCGAGCCGCTCGCGCTCCTGCATGCCCGGTGCTTTCCCGAGGAGCCGTGGGATGCGGAGGCGCTTCGCCGCATTCTCGCGCTGAGCGGCGGATTTGGCCGGCTCGCCTGGCAGGGCGATATGACAATCGGCTTTGTGCTGGCGCGCGACCTCGGCGATGAGTGCGAGATCCTGTCGCTCGGGGTCGTGCCCGAATCGCGGGGACAAGGGGTTGGACGGGCATTGCTGCGCGCCGTCATCGACGAGGCGGAGCGGCAAGGGCGGCCCTCAGCCGTGCTCGAAGTCGCCGCCGATAACGCCGCGGCGCGTGCTCTTTATGCCCGCGCGGGCTTTGTCGCGGTCGGCCATCGGCCGCGCTATTACCGGCGTGCCGGCGAGGTGGTCGACGCGCTCATTCTGCGGTGTCCGGTGAGCCGCGAACCGCCTCCGACCTGATCTGATCCGAATGGCGGCTTTAAGTTTGTTTCCGATGGTCTCTCGCGTTATTGGCAAGTTACGGCGTGCTCCCTAATCATAAAAGAATAGCGCGGCCAGCTATTGCGCCGGAAAGCCTCCTTAATTAAATTCGACAGTCACGCTTATTCAGGAACAGAGATATGGAAAGCACAGAACAGCCGCACGATTTGCTGACGCTGACAACAGAAATCGTAGCGGCGCACGTTTCCAATAACAACGTAGCAGTCAGCGATCTGCCGACCCTGATCAACCAAATCTATAATTCACTGGCAAATATCGACACGGCGCCGGCGGCTCCCGCGGCGCGGCCGCAACCCGCCATCAGCGTCAAAAAGTCGGTCCAGCCCGATTACATCGTCTGCCTCGAAGACGGCAAGAAGCTCAAAATGCTGAAGCGGCACCTGAAGACCGCCTACAACCTGACCCCGGACGCCTATCGCGAGCGCTGGGGCCTCGCGTCCGACTACCCGATGGTGGCGCCCAATTATGCGCGTCAGCGTAGCCGCCTGGCGAAGGAGATCGGGCTCGGCACGCGGGCGAGGCGCGGTCGCGTTTGAGGCGCACGGTTCGGCTCTGTCGGGGGTAATCGCCGCGATAGGACGGATCGCCGGTTTCGGCTATAATGCCGCCGGAAAAGCCGCGCTCGGATCGCGATTTGATGATCTCACGCCTCGAGCAGCTCTGTCTCGATAAAGGCCTGAAGATGACCGAACAACGCCGCGTAATCGCACGCGTGCTGTCAGATTCGGCGGACCACCCCGATGTCGAGCAGGTCTATCGCCGGGCCACGGAGGTCGATCCGCGCATCAGCATCGCCACGGTGTACCGCACGGTGCGGCTGTTCGAGGAGGCGAACATCCTCGCGCGGCACGATTTCGGCGACGGGCGCTCGCGCTACGAGGAGATGCCGAGCGATCACCATGATCACCTGATCGATCTGCAGAGCGGGCGCGTCATCGAGTTCCGCAACGAGCAGATCGAGAAATTGCAGGAATTCATCGCCGGCGAACTTGGCTACGAACTCGTCGGACACCGCCTCGAACTCTACGCCGTGCCGCGGCGCGGCAAGAACCGGTCGAGCGAGAAATCGAGCGAGGAATGATGCAGAACCTTGACCCGACGCGGCATGAGGGCATGCCGCGGGCGATTGCGCCGCTTTGCCGCCGGGGGCCGCCGGCGTGATCACCGGTACCGCCGCGCCGGGCCCGGCGCCCGTCGAACCGGCGGCGAACCCGTTGCGTGCTACGATTGCCGCGCCGGCCAGCCGCGTCGTCAACATCAGCTCGGGGCCGCTGGAGGTGCGCCTCGCCCAGAGCGCCGCCGATATCGATGCAGCGCAGGCGCTGCGCTACCGGATCTTCTATGAAAAAATGGGCGCCCGGCCGCTGCCCGGCATGGAAAGCGAGCGCCGCGACCGCGACCAGTTCGACCAGATCTGCGATCACCTGTTGGTCCTGGACCACAGCCGCGGCGCCGGGCTCGATGCTGTTGTCGGCACCTATCGGCTGATTCGGCGCGACGCGGCGGCGCGGTTGGGCGCCTTCTATTCGGCCGCCGAATACGACATCGGGCCGTTGATCGCCTATCCCGGCGAAATCCTCGAGCTCGGCCGTTCCTGCGTCGACGCCGGCTACCGGGCGCGGCCGGTCATGCAGCTCTTGTGGAGCGGCATCGCCGCCTATGTCTTCCATTACGAGATCGCGCTGATGTTCGGCTGCGCCAGCCTGCCGGGGATCGACCCCGATGCGTTGGCGGTGCCGCTCTCCTATCTTTACCACCATCATTTGGCGCCGCCGGCCTTGCGGGCGCGCGCCTTGCCCGAGCGCTATGTCGAGATGCGCCGGCTCGATGCCCCGGCGATCGACCCGATGCGCACGCTGGCAATCTTGCCGCCGCTGATCAAAGGCTATCTGCGGCTCGGCGGATTTGTCGGCGACGGCGCGGTGATCGACGAGCAGTTCAACACGACCGATGTCTGCATCGTCGTCAAGACCGACCTCGTCACCGAGAAGTATACCCGCCACTACGAGCGGCAATCGAAAGAAACATGGGCGGCGTAGAGCGCATGGGCTCGACGACGCTGCGGCTGTGGCGCCTGGCGATCTATCTCCCCTTCACACTGCTATTGATGCCAGTGCAGGCGATCGGAATTGCTCTGGGGCAGCGCTGGGTGGTCGGCTTCCCGCGGTTTTATCATCGGTGCTGCTGCTACATCCTCGGATTGCGCGTGCGGCGGATCGGGCGGCCGACGGCGACGCGTCCGGTGTTGTTTGCCGCCAACCACGTCTCCTATCTCGACATCACGATCTTTGGCTCGCTGATCGCCGGTTCCTTTATCGCCAAAGACGAGGTCGCGCGCTGGCCGCTGTTCGGCTGGCTCGCGAAACTGCAGCGCTCGGTTTTTATCAACCGGCAGGTGCGCAGCACGGCCGACCAGCGCGACAGCATCGCCGCGCGGCTCGCCGCCAAGGAGGCGCTGATCCTGTTTCCAGAGGGAACGAGCGGCGACGGCAACCGCGTTCTTCCGTTCAAGAGCGCGCTGTTCAGCGTCGCGGATCACGCGGCAACGGGTCCGGTTACGGTGCAGCCCGTGTCGATTGCCTATACGAGGGTCAACGGCATGCCGATCGGCCGCCGTTACCGGCCGCTCTTCGCCTGGTACGGAGCGATGGCGATGGCGCCGCATCTGTGGCGGGTGCTGGGGCTCGGGAGGATCGAGGTCGTCGTCGAGTTTCACCCGCCGACAACCTTGGCGGCCTGCGGCTCGCGCAAGATGCTGGCGCGCTATTGTGAGGAGCGGGTCAAGAGCGGGGTCGCCACGGCATTGAGCGGCCGGCGCCGGCCGCGCAGCAAGGCGCCGGCAGACCCGTCTCGCCGCCCGGCGCCGGCCGACGCCGCCGCTGTTGCCCCGGGATGAACGGGGGGATGAGCCGGGCGATGGGCTGGCCCGGATAATGTATTACCCGTCAGCGCGGCGGTGAACTCGCGATAGGAGCCGATGCAGAAGCGCCTCTTTATCAAGACCTACGGTTGCCAGATGAACGTCTACGATTCGGCGCGCATGACCGATGTCATGGCGCCGCTCGGCTATATGCCGGCGGTGAGCGCAGAGGGCGCCGATCTGGTCATCCTCAATACCTGCCACATCCGCGAGAAGGCGGCGGAGAAGGTCTTTTCCGAGCTCGGCGGCATCCGCCGCCTGAAGCGCGCGCGGGAGCGCCAGGGCGGGCGCATGCTCGTCGCGGTGGCCGGCTGCGTTGCGCAGGCCGAGGGCGAAGAGATCCGGCGGCGCGCGCCCTTTGTCGATATCGTGTTCGGCCCGCAGGCCTATCACCGGCTCCCGGAGATGGTGACGCGCGCTCTTGCGGATTCGGCTGGCGGCGTTCTCGATACGAGCTTCCCGGCCGAGCCCAAATTCGATTACCTGCCCGAGCGCCTGGCGGCGCCAGGGACCAGCGCGTTTCTGACCGTACAGGAGGGTTGCGACAAATTCTGCACCTTCTGCGTCGTGCCCTATACGCGCGGCGCCGAATATTCGCGCCCAGCGGCCGATGTCCTCGCCGAGGCACGGCGCCTCGTCGAGGCGGGAGCGCGCGAGATCACGCTGTTGGGGCAGAACGTCAACGCCTATCACGGCGCCGCGTGCGCAAGCGGGCCGAACGGCGGCGAGTGGGGGCTCGGCGAGCTAATCCGGGCACTTGCCGAACTGCCGGGGCTCGAACGCATCCGCTACACGACCTCGCATCCGCGCGATGTCGACGACGCGCTGATCGCGGCGCATCGCGACCTGCCACAGCTGATGCCGTTTCTGCATTTGCCGGTGCAGAGCGGCTCCGACCGGGTGCTCACGGCGATGAATCGTCGCCACACGGCGCACCAGTACAAGCGAACCGTCGAGCGGCTGCGCAAGGCGCGGCCCGACCTCGCGCTCTCGTCAGATTTCATCGTCGGCTATCCCGGCGAGAGCGATGATGATTTCCGTGCGACGCTCGATTTGGTACGGGAGATCGGTTTCGCGCAGGCCTTTTCGTTCAAATATTCGGTGCGGCCGGGGACGCCGGCCGCGGAGGCGGAGGATCAGGTGCCGGAGGCGGTCAAGGCCGCGCGGCTCGCCGAATTGCAGGATCTGCTGCAGAGCCAACAGCGCGCGTTTAATCAGGGCTGCGTCGGTACCGTGTTGCCGGTGCTGTTCGAAAAACCGGGCCGGCATCCGGGGCAGCTGGTTGGCCGCAGCCCTTATCTGCAGGCGGTGCACGCCGATTCCACGCCGGATCGCATTGGCGAGATTATGCCGGTCATGATTCATGCCGCCGCGCCGAACAGCCTCGCGGGTGCCATCATCGCGCGGCCGACGGCGAAAGAAGAGTGTGCGGCATGAGCGCCACGTCCCGCGAAATCGTCGGCGAAGCCGCGGCCGCACGCAGCCAGCTCGAATTCGACGACAACCTCCTGCTGCCGCTGCTCTATGGCGAGCGCGACCAGCACCTCGACCGCATCGAACGGCACCTCGGCGTCTCGCTGGTGCCGCGCGGTAACCGGTTGGCAATCGCCGGACCGGCTTCGGCGACCGAGGTGGCGCGGCTAGCCTTGTCGCGGCTCTACGAGCGCTTGAAACGCGGCCAGGAGATCGACATGGCGGCGGTCGAGGCGGCGATGCGCATGGCCCAGGCCGAGAGCGAGGACAAGAGCCTCAGCTTGTGGCGCGAAGATGCTGGGTTCCGCACCCGCAAGCGGCGCATCGCGGCGCGATCGGCCGGACAGGCCGACTATGTCAAGGCGATGCGCGAGCATGAGCTGGTGTTCGGCCTTGGGCCCGCCGGCACGGGCAAGACCTATCTCGCGGTTGCCGCCGCGATCGATCTGTTGATGGGCGGCCAGGTCGAGCGGGTCATCCTGTCGCGCCCGGCGGTTGAGGCGGGCGAGCGGCTCGGTTTTCTGCCGGGCGACCTGCGCGAGAAGGTCGACCCCTACCTGCGGCCGATCTTCGACGCGCTCAACGACATGCTGCCGGCCGAGCAGATCGCCAAACGCCTCGGCAATGGCGAGATCGAGGTGGCGCCGATCGCCTTTATGCGCGGCCGCACGCTGGCGCGCGCCTTTGTCATCCTAGACGAAGCGCAAAACACGACGCCGGTACAGATGAAGATGTTTCTGACGCGGCTCGGCGAAGGTTCGCGCATGGTCGTGACCGGCGATCCGAGCCAGGTCGATCTTGCGCCCGGCGCACGCTCGGGTCTCGCCGACGCGCTCGAAGCGTTGCGCGGGCTCGACAATATCGGTGTCGTCCATTTCACCGAGAAGGATGTCGTGCGGCATCCGCTCGTCGCGCGCATTGTCGGCGCTTATGAGGCGCGCGAGCGCGCCGCGCGCGGTGATCTGCCGCCATGAGCGAGTTGCCCGACGCGCCATCCGTCGAGGTGGCGGTCTCCTGCAACGAGTGGCTCGAACTCTGTCCCGAGGCGGCGGCGATCGCCGCGCGGGCGGCAGGGGCGGCGCTTGCCGAGGCCGCCGGCCCGAGCCGGTTCATCGTCGATATTACGTTGACCGATGATGCCGAGCAGCGGCATCTCAACGATACGTACCGCGCGACAGATAAGCCGACCAATGTGCTGGCCTTCCCGCAGTGTGGCTCCGAGCCGGTGGCTTCGCAAATGCCGGTATTGCTCGGCGACGTCGTGCTCGCCTTTGAGACGGTAAGGCGCGAGTCGACCGAGCAGCACAAGCCCTTGGCGGATCATCTCTCGCATCTCGTGGTGCATGGGGTGCTGCATTTGCTCGGCCTCGATCACGAGAGCGCTGCCGAGGCTGCCGCGATGGAGGCACGCGAGATAGAGATCTTGGCCGGGTTGGGGGTGCCAGACCCCTATCGTGGTATTATGTGAGCAGGAAACCCGGACCCCTTTTAGATGAGCGACCCCGAGCCGCCGGCAAGCGACGGCCAGCCTGAACACCCCCAACATCCCGAGCAACGGGGGTCCCTGTCGCGCCTGCGCACCTTGTTTCGCTTGTTGCGCCGGCCGCGCGGTCAAAGCGAAACGATCGACGCGCTGGTCGCCACCGCAGCCGACGAGCTCGGCACCCCGATCACGCCGCAGGAACGGGTGCTGATCGGCAACGTGCTGAAGGGCCATGGCCGCAATGCCGCCGATATCATGGTGCCGCGCGTCGACATCGTCGCGCTCGATGTTGATCAGCCCTTCGCCGAGGTCGTCAAATGCATGGTCGAGCGCGGCCATTCGCGCGTGCCGGTGTATCGCGAGACGCTCGATGACGTGATCGGCTTTGTGCACGTCAAGGACGTGCTCGGACCCGTGGCCGATCGCCGCCCCATCAAGCTGTCGCGGCTGTTGCGCAAGGTGCTGTTCGTCGCGCCATCGGTGCCGATCCTCGACATGCTCGTGCAGATGCGCCAGGCGCGCACGCATATTGCGATGGTCGTCGACGAATTCGGCGGCATCGATGGGCTTGTGACGATCGAGGACGTCATCGAGGAGATCGTCGGCGAGATCGAGGACGAGCACGATGTCGACGCGCCGCCGGTCCTGATCGTGCGGCCCGACGGAAGCATCATCGCCGATGCGCGCATCCCGATCGATGCGATCGAGGAGCAGCATGGAACTCGGCTGCGTCCGCCGGGCGAGGAAGACGCGGTCGATACGCTGGGTGGGCTGGTTTTCACCTTGGCGGGGCGTGTGCCGAAGCGCGGCGAGATCATCGCTCATCCCGACGGCATCGAGTTCGAGGTGCTCGACGCCGATCCGCGACGTGTCAAGCGGCTGCGGGTGCGCGGGTTGCCACCGGCCGCAAACGGCAGCAAGGGCGCCGCCAGTGCGTGACGGCTTGCCCGAGAGCGCGGCCCTGCGCGTGCCGCCCGGCGCCCGGATGCAGACGCCCCTATGCCGGTTGGCGCAGGAGGTCGCGGAACTTGCCGGCTGGCGCCGCTATGGGCTGGCATTCCTGTTGGGCGTGCTGCTGGCCGGCGCGTTGCCGCCCATCGATCTGACGCCGCTGATTTTCGTCGCCTTTCCGGGGCTTTTGTGGCTCGACGAGGGCAGCCGGGGGATCTGGGCATCAGCGCGGCTTGGCTATGTGTTCGGGTTCGGCTTCTTCCTCGCCGGCATGTACTGGATTGCCGCGGCCCTGTTCGTTGACATCAGCAGTTTCTGGTGGGCCTTGCCGTTCGCAGTGCTCGGCCTCCCGGCTTTGTTCGCGTTGTGGCCGGCTGCGGCGTTGCTGGTCACGGCCCTCGGCAGCGCGCGGTTGCGGCTCTCGCCGGACGCGCGGCTCTGCCTTTTCGCGGTGGCCTGGAGCGCCACTGAATGGGGCCGCGGCCATGCCTTCACGGGTCTGCCGTGGAACCTCGTCGGCTATGCCTGGTCGGGCGGCTTCCCCGGATCGCTGTATGTGCTGCAGAGCGCTGCCTGGGTCGGCATTTACGGGCTGAGCTTCGTGACCGTGCTGGCCGCCAGCCTGCCGGCCCTGTTCGGGACGCCTTCGCTGCTGCCTTTGTCGCCGCTGCGGCGGGTCATGCCGGTCCTGGCAGCGGCGGCGCTGATCCTGGTGCCCGGTGCGGCCGGCGCGGTGCGGCTGCAGCTATTGCCGACGGTCTCGACCGCCACCTGGCTGAGGATCGTGCAGCCCTCGATCCCGCAGACGCTCAAATGGGACCCCGGCGCGGCCGACGCCAATTTCCAGCGCCTGATCCAACTGAGCAGCAGCGCCGCCCCGCATCCGCTCGCAGCGATTTTGTGGCCGGAGGCGGCCGCGACCTTTCTGATCGAGCGCGACGCGGTACACCGCAACGCGATCGCCGCGGTGGCGCCAAAGGACGGCTACGTCGTTGCCGGCGCGCTGCGCGCCAACCCGCCGCCCGGCCCGGTGACCGAGGTGTGGAACAGCATCGAGGCGGTCGACCATGACGGCGCGATCCGCGCCCGCTACGACAAGGCGCATCTCGTACCGTTTGGCGAATACATTCCATTTGGCGATTTCTTGCCGATACGGCAGCTCAGCGTCGGGGCGATCGATTTGAGCGCCGGCCCCGGACCGCAGACGATCACGCTTCCCGGGCTCTCCGGCTTTGCTCCGCTGGTCTGTTACGAGGCGATCTTTCCGGCCGCGGCGATCGATGAGGCGAACCGCCCGGGCTGGATCCTCAACGTGACGAACGACGCCTGGTACGGCCGCAGCTCGGGCCCTTTCCAGCATTTCGCGATCGCCCGCACCCGCGCGGTGGAGGAAGGGCTGCCGCTGGTTCGCGTCGCCAATAATGGGATCAGCGGCGTGGTCGATGCGGCGGGCCGGGTCCTCGCGCATACCGGCCTTGATGCCGTCACCTATGCCGATATCCCGCTGCCCGCCGCCGGTCCGCCGACGCCCTATTCTCGGGCCGGCGATTGGCTGTTTCTCGGGCTGCTGATCGCCGGTCTTGTTCCCGTCCTGGCTCGCCGGCGCGCCGCGATCCAGCCTTGATCCAGCCCTAACCGGCGTGGAGTGTGCAGCAACCCTGAGGGGAGATTTACCATTTAAGGTTGTACGACGCGATTGACCTCATACCATCGTATGCAATATCACGCTCGCGCCCTTTGGCTGCGCGCGTGCCGTCATGCCGAGATCGCGAAGACCGGGAGGACGCGGCCGCCGCAAGGCCGACGCGCCGCATCCGGTCGATATTTATGTCGGCGCGCGAGTCAAGGAACGCCGCACCGAGCTCGGCATCAGCCAAGAAAAGTTGGCAGAAGCGCTCGGGCTTACCTTTCAGCAGGTTCAGAAATACGAACGCGCCGCCAATCGCATCAGCGCGAGCCGGCTCTATCGTATGGGGATGACGCTCGGCGTCGATGTCCCGTTTTTCTTCGAGGGCTACCACGAGGCGGGCGCCGGTTCCGGGTTTGCCGAGCCGCCGGCCGCGGGTTTTGAGTCGGATCCACTGCAGCGGCGCGAGGCGATCGAGCTTCTCGACGCCTTCCGCGCGATCGGCGACCGGGTCGAGCGCGCCAAAATGTTAGAGCTGGGCCGACTCCTGAACAGCCTGGCTAAACCGAAATAGTCCTTCGACCGAAAGCCGGGCTAGCGGCTATCACCCGGGAAGATCGGGCTTGACGCTCGCGGCGTGGCATTCGACAACAACGCGCCGGGACAGGGGGCCGGTCGGATTTCGACCGGAATGGCACGCCTCATGCCGCCCGGCCGATATGTGGAGCTTGTTTTTACAGGGAGAAGGTCCTTGGCGACGCACGATTTTGTTTTTACCAGCGAGTCGGTCTCTGAGGGCCATCCCGATAAGGTTTGCGACCGCATTTCCGACGCGATCGTCGATACGTATCTGGCCGCCGAGCCGCAGGCGCGCTGCGGCGTCGAGACGATGGCGACGACAAACCGCGTCGTCCTGGCCGGCGAGACGCGCGGCCCCTCCTCGATCACCGGCGAGATGCTGATCGACGTGGCGCGGCACGCGATCCGCGACATCGGCTACGAGCAGGAAGGGTTTCACTGGCAGCGGGCACAGATCGAGTGCTTCATCCACCCGCAATCGAGCGATATCGCGCAGGGCGTCGATGCTTCCGGCAACAAGGATGAAGGTGCCGGCGACCAGGGCATGATGTTCGGCTATGCCTGCAACGAGACGCCCGAACTGATGCCGGCGCCGATCTTTTATGCGCATGCGATCTTGCGCTCTCTCGCGGAGGCGCGGCATTCGGGCGCGGCGCCCAAGCTCGGCCCCGACGCGAAGAGCCAGGTCACCTTGCAATACGTGAAGGGGAAGCCGGTTTGCGCAACGGCCGTGCTGGTCTCGACGCAGCATGATCCGAGCATCGAGCAGGAAGAGGTGCGCGCGATCGTCCGGCCGCATGTCGAGAACGTGCTGCCGGAAGGCTGGATGTGCGACGAGGCGCATTTCTACATCAATCCCACGGGGCGCTTCGTAATCGGCGGACCGGACGGCGATTGTGGCCTGACCGGCCGCAAGATCATCGTCGATACCTATGGCGGCGCGGCGCCGCATGGCGGTGGCGCGTTTTCCGGTAAGGACCCGACAAAGGTCGATCGTTCCGCCGCTTACGCGGCGCGCTATCTGGCGAAGAATGTGGTCGCCGCCGGCCTCGCCGATCGCTGCACAATCCAGGTCGCGTATGCGATCGGCATCGCAAAGCCGCTCTCGGTCTATGTCGATCTCGACGGCACCGGGCAGGTCGACGAAGCGAAGCTGTCGCGCATCCTGCAGGAGCTGATGGATCTGTCGCCGCGCGGCATCCGCACCCATCTCGGACTCAACAAGCCGATCTACGCCCGGACCTCCGCCTATGGCCATTTCGGCCGCGCGCCAGAGACCGATGGCGGGTTTTCCTGGGAACGGCTCGATCTCGTCCGCGAATTGCGCCGCGCGTTCTAGGACGGGATGTCATTCCGGGGCGCCGCCCAGCGGCGAGCCCGGACCCATGAACACGAGCCTCTGGAAAATGGATTCCGGGCTCGCGGTCTTCGACCCCCCGGAATGACCAACTTTTTCTTATGATGAGCGGTTTGGCCGATCGCGTTCCGCCCGGCCGGCTCTACGGCCGGCGGCGGGCGCGGCCGCTGCGGCCCGGCCAGCGCCGGCTCCAAGAGGAATTGCTGCCACAGCTGGCGGTCGATCTGCCATCCACGGTGGGGCCAATCGACCCGCGGGCTTTCTTCCCGAAGCCAGTCCCTCAGGTCTGGCTCGAGATCGGCTTCGGCGCCGGCGAGCACCTTGCCGCCCAGGCCGAGCGGCACCCGGAGATCGGGTTTATCGGCAGCGAGGTGTTCGAGGACGGCATCGTGCGCGCGCTCGGCGAGGTGGCGCGGCGCGGCCTCGGCAATGTCCGGCTGTTCACCGATGACGCGCGGCTGCTGCTCGCGGCCTTGCCCCGGCAATCGCTCAGCCGCGTCTTTATTCTATTCCCCGATCCCTGGCCGAAGCGGCGGCACCACAAGCGCCGCCTCGTCGCGCCGGCAACCCTCGACCTCCTCGCGGCGGCGATGACGGACAGCGCCGAATTGCGCCTTGCGACCGACGACCGCGACTACCTCGCCTGGATGCTGGAGCACACGCTCGCGCATCCGGATTTTGTCTGGCTGGCGCGCCGCGCCGCCGATTGGCGCGAGCGCCCGGAGGACTGGCCGGCGACGCGTTATGAGGCGAAAGCGCGCGCGGCCGGACGAACCCCCGCATTCCTGCGCTTTACGCGCCGGCCGCGCGGTTGACCCGCGGCGGCGCCGCTGCGCTACACTGCCTCCATCCGCGACGCTGTTTTCGCCGGTGATTTATGAGCCAGCTCGATCCGATCCCCTATTCCGATGCGCAGCTGCGGGCGATCCTCGAACGGGTGAAAACGATCGCGATGGTCGGCGCCTCGTCCAACTGGAACCGGCCAAGCTATTTCGTCATGAAATATCTGCAGGGGAAAGGCTACCGGGTCATCCCGGTCAACCCGGGCATAGCCGGCCAGGAATTGCTCGGCGAGAAGGTCTACGCCTCGCTGCGCGACATCCCTGATTCCATCGACATGGTCGATGTGTTCCGCCCGTCCAAGGACGCGCCGGGCATCGTCAAGGACGCGATCGCGATCGGCGCGCCGGTGGTGTGGATGCAGCTCGGCATCCGCAACGACGAGGCGGCCGCGACCGGCGAGGCCGCCGGCATCGAGATCATCATGAACCGCTGCCCGAAGATCGAGTTCGGGCGGCTTGCCGGCGAATTGTCGTGGAGCGGCGTCAACAGCTCGATCATCCAGAACCGCGCGCCGCAGGCGCCGCGCGCCCGCCGCGCCAAGGAGCGGCCGGCGCAATCGCATAATCTGACCTACGGTTTCGAGACGCGCGCGGTCCATGCCGGCGCCGCGCCCGACCCGGTCACCGGCGCGCGCTCGACGCCGATTTACCAGACCACCTCGTATGTGTTCGACGATGTCGATCACGCCGCTGGCCTCTTCAACCTGCACAATTTCGGCTTCATCTATTCGCGCCTCAACAACCCGACCGTGGCGGTGCTGGAAGAACGCATCGCCAGCCTCGAAGGTGGCCGCGCCGCGGTCGCCGCGGCCTCAGGCCATGCCGCGCAGTTCCTGATCTTTTTTACGCTGATGCAGCCGGGCGACGAG
>Ga0209488_10000754_pt1 | contig 27491 bp, 46 predicted proteins | sample Rivendell_Oct201_8_FD_188349 | JGI IMG/M metagenome (GOLD analysis project Ga0209488, IMG submission 188349) | Vadose zone soil microbial communities from the Eel River Critical Zone Observatory, Northern California, USA -... | ecosystem: Environmental > Terrestrial > Soil > Vadose zone >...
TCCCAACGCAAGCACGACAAGACTGCTTACGCTTTCTGGTTTACAATACAACATAGCTTCTGCGGCCCGAAGTCGAGCGGTATCTCCCACTGTGGACTTGGCTAGGCGCAGCATGCGGCGCTGGTCTGGGCTTTATTACCGCCAACGTGCCCGGCCTTGTCGTCGGTGCGTACGCGGGGAATAGACTTGGTGCCATCCGAGATGCGAAGGGGAAGAGCGTGGCCGCCGTATTCGCCGAATTGGCCGGCGAGCAGAAGGCAGAGGTGCGTGGCCGCCGCGGCCGAGAATGCCCGTCGGGTTTGCCCCCCCTTGTGTAGCCGTACCTTTTTTGATCGATGTTCCACCCGTTCGTAGATCTTGCGTGCACTGGCCCTGAAGGTGTTAGGTGCGGCTTTCACCTGAGCTGGATACCCTTCGTAGTGCAGTTCCGTGGAATGGACGTTTATTCTTGGGGAATCGTGTATCTAAGGTAAATGTAAATGATTATGTGACACTCATCGATCGCAACGCCCCATGTCCCGTGTCGGGGTGGATTGGTGATCGTTGATGACAATAAATTGCCGCCGGTCGCCTTGAACAGCCCGCGCCAACTTCTTGAAGCATGAATCATCATTTACGGTGCGCGTCACCAAGTCACCGCTGCAGTATTTTTAGGACAATGGGATACTGTCTCCAAGTCAAATCAAGCCAAGTGGCAAGAAGAGCGACTTACGAAATTCTAGAATCCAGACAATGGACCAGATGTGCGACTCTGACCCGGCGTTACGATATTTGTCCCGAAAAGCCGCATCACGAGTCTCGGGCTTAATGAATACGTTTGTACGAGGCATGTCTCCGAGTCCAGAACTGAACTTGAAGTACCTCCCCGCCGAAACGTTGCTCCGTGCACCTCGGCATAGGATTTTATTAATTACTTCCATGACACTTGGTGCCACGGTTCCCCCCATATTCCGAACACCTTAGAATCGAAGCCGGGCCCTGGCTCAAGATCACCTTCCAAGTTTTGGGTGTCAAATGTGTCGCGGCGGCGGCGCTTGTCGAATATACCGCACCACCTCGCTATATATTTGACGAAGCTCATCTCGAAGATTGAAAGGCTCATTTCTCCGTCTTGGCTATAGTACGGTCATCGTACTACATGTGACCAGTACTCGCTCTAGCCCTATCTAAAGCCTCTGCATGCATACAAGAAGTCTAATGTCACGAGTGGGTTTCGCTGGTGACGGATGCACCATAGTCAGCGCTCAACGCTTATCCAAGTTTTGGAACATTCCGGGATACACATTACAGTGACGTTATCGGCTTTGACATGTGATGCCCTAACTAATCGGAGATACAGTAGGTACACGAGATTATACTGATGCACACAAAGTTACGTGGATGATGTATGATGTTGGTTATTGAGTGGCTACACCGTTGCGCCCGGGCCGAGACCTGAGTTTCCCGGGAAAGGGCTACACGCTACGGGAGGTTGCTGGTAATATATTACATTCATATGTAAATAGTGAGGAATCCAATCTCGGGGGCATAAGAAAGAAAGACATTTGCGCGTTGCTTGAGTTATTCGATTGTGTGTTCCAAGTTGAATTGATTTGTGCCAGGATGAAAGATGAAGTGTCCGGGACGTGCAACAATCATTTGATTAATTTTGGGCGCTGACTGCAAAAGCACCATGCTGTGCGGGCTTGGTTGGCAACGAACGTGGGCGGCTCGAATATCCGACGTCATATTGTTCGTCCGGTTCCAGGCCTAGACTATCGCCACATCTCTCCAACTTCCGAAGCGCCGTCGGCATGTGCCGCCGAGAAGCCAAGCGCTTCCCGGACCGCGCTGTAATCATTTAGTCCCGCGGCACCGCTGGCCAGCGCAAGCGTCAGCGCGGCGATGGCTTTCTCCTCCCGAGAAGACGGGGGAGGCATGACGGGCGGCGGTGTAAGTGAGAGAAGTGATGAAGTGGAAGAACTGGCAACGGTGTGCGAGAGCTCTGGAGGAATGGTAGGAGTCATCTGAGGTGAGTCCAAGTCCATATCACCGAGCGAACGTGCGCGCATGTTGAGAGGACTGGCGGCGCCGGGAGATGACGCCCTTGTCACTGATGATGTCTCATCAGACAAAATCAGCACGTCATCCTCATTATCAGAGTCTAGATCGTCGTCGTCCTCAGACGTGGTCTCTGATGCTCGAGTAAATTCGCGCCCGCGAGGGAGGGAGTATGAGGGGGAGGGAGCACTGAGGCGATGAGTCGAGCGTGGGCCTTGAGGACGAGATGACTCCCAATCGCGCATACGCTGCACGAATCCTTCTGAGGCCTCTGCGGTGCTCTGTTGGAGCTCCCAGAAGGCGTAAGCATGGAGGACCGAGATACTTTGGTCAGTTGATGCTGGGTGTGAAGTTGGCTTGCGATGAGGCTGGGAAGGTGATAAACGAGAGTTACGCGGTCTAAGGTCGAAGGCGGCGGAAGTAGATGGAAAAAGAGGGGTGGATGTGAGCCCCACTGGAGTCGTCACCCCCTGGGTAGACTCCGAAGTGACGGAAAGAGACTACAAGTTTACTGAGTGTTGTGGCTTCAAAGGGACCGCATATGTTAACACATACGGTGGTTTGCTGTGTGCGGGCACGCTTTCCACGTCTCCATGATTCGAGATCCCATTTGTGGGGGAGATGATCTTTGCGAGAGAGAGTGCGTTTTGTTGGAGGGTGACATAAATCGATACAGAGTTGATCATGAAAAGGTGAAAGAGACCTGCGCCGTTGATTTGAAGGGCGATAGGGAGACATGCAAGTGATGGAGTGATGGAATCGATCCCAGCTCGACCACCTGATGTCATTCCCTTCATTTTCTCACGACTATCACGATCACCACCCCTTTTTCTTTGTAATACACACATGACTTTCCCATCCTTTCTCCGCATTGCTCCTCCGCCCTCCCATTCTCTAACTGTACAAACGTCAACTCGGTCTATGCATTCAAATTAACACGCACATGTTCCACCAGCCTTTTCCCTACCGACAACAGTTGCGTTTTTAAAAGAGCTTGTGTCTTCGAAAGCGTTCCCACGTCTTCCTGAAGTAGCTCACGGAGCGCCCTACAGAGATCCTTATTCCACGGAGAGCACATGATCCCAGTCCCTTTTGTTTCGGATCGGAGTTAATGTCCTCGACAGGGGGTCAAGAACTAATTACCAAATGGATCGCCCGCATGGCGTAGCAGGGCCAGTAATGCCTCACATAGTGTCGGGGCCACAAGAATGCTTAGAGGGGCATTATCCCCAATAAAATGCCCTGTGAAGGTTAAGAATAGAACGTCTCTCAAGTAGTCCCAGATCTCGGCAGCAGTAGATGTATGAAGCCTTTCGGTGTGTTCCAGAGCCAATACGCAGGATGCAAGGCAGGCTGAACCGGTAGTAAGTCGCAGATTGAGATACTGGGTGGGTGTGTTGACTTACAGGCCATAAGAATGTCCGATCGTGGGTACGACAGAGCGATCTCCCATGGTATTCTGTCGGACTCCAACCTGATTGACCTGTTCGATGGGTTGTTGCGTCGTGAGCCCTTAAAGGAAGATACTGCAGTGAGCAGGTGACAAGAAAGACACGAAGCGTCGAGCCTAGACGTATAGATCTCTACCGCAGAGAGGAACCCTGAGGCCGAGACTCCAGAGGAAGTGTTACAACAGAGCGTCAAGAAGTTCAACATCAGAGAGGTCGTTCGTATCGTGGTTGATGTTAGTGGCGCACGCGTTCCAGCAGCGGAAGAAATCACCCTATGTGGAGTAATAAGGCGAGATTCGAGAACACTGAGCATTGATTTGTGGCGTACCTTTGCAATTTTTCAATGCCTGAACAGAGATCAAGATCATCAGTTCATAAGAGGGCTGCACACACTGTTATCCAACATTGGAAGAAATCGTGATTGCTTGTCGTTCTGCATTGTTTGTATGGCAACCTGAAGTTCGTCCACATCTACGTGTGTTAAAGCTTCAATGAGCGCTTCTCGGGCTGCAGGATGTGTGAGATGTGCCCGAAGAATCCATGCTTGTCTACGCTCACCCTCCAGGCTTACGTCCTCAATCATGCATTGAACAAATGTCCAGCAGATGGATCCGATAAGCATCGGCGTTGCCGTGACGTGCCAGGAATGGCAAGGGTCGAGAAGTTGGGTAGTCAACCAGCAGGATCGAACCAGTAGTTTCGACGTCGAGGTATTCCCCACCTTCTGCTGCGGTGGCAAAGTGGCAACATGATTCAACAATTGCTTTTATGCATCGTTAGAACCTGTGTTTTGGGTAGAAACCGATGACGCACGGTTACTACGATTGCCGCATCAGAAGAACTTGACTTTGAGGCGCGGATGAGCAGCTTCTGCCAATTTTGGTGGCGCATACACCGCAAGCGAGTATCAGCGTGACATATCCAAGCAACTGTCTAAGTAGGGTCATCACTTATTTCAAGTACCTGGGTGAACTTGGACACACTAGCTGTGTTATCAATTCGAAATTGGCAAACCTGGTATCATCCCATACGGTCCAGCACCAAGGTATGACTTGGCCCCAGCAGAGAAGCACGGTTTGAGGGCCATCTGGATGAGCGAAGGGAAATAGCACGCTTTCGGGATGGATGACGGCACGTATGAGGTATAGGACTTCTGGAGGGTACATGTGGGGAAATTCGCGTGAAGTTTCCCCACCAGAGTAGTTTGTCTGTTTGGCCAACTGTACTCGCTGTAATTTCGCAAACGGCGGTAGTATGTAACCTACCGAACACAACACCAGGATCATCGCAAACGCAAACCTGTCGCGGGAGCTCCTTCCGAGGGACTTGTCGTCCCCGTTGTATCCGTGGATGACAGACCCGGTTGAATATATCCTTGACAAGTAAGTCCTGATGACTTTTGTCGGCCAATTCGGCATGAATCTATTCATGAAGTCAACGCAGCAGCCATTGACGCAGGTTAGTACAAACACGCCGACTGGTGGTTTCATCCCAGATAGGTGTGGGTGAAGGATATATGCGGCAAATACGAGCCGCAGGGTCAGCCGGAGTACTGCAGACGAAGCCATATCCGACGTGAGAAGGGTTAACATTTCAGACCAGGTGTCTATGCTCAATTAGCAAGGGGTATGTCGAGATTAAGCCCAGCTTACACGGTAACTGGGAAGCGGCCCGCATCACTTCGTCTTCCTTTTGTCTGGCCAGCGTGCCTTCCATACCATCCATGTCAGTGGCGTCGCTTGCAACGCAGACGGAAATCGTGGCAATATTTGCGAGTATTATATCAGCCCAAGATATAAGGGCACCGTTCATGGACACTGAGAGAACGCCGACGTAAAGGAATTCACGCCTATATGCTAGGAGCTTTGAAAGGAACCACTCGCTCGCTGAAAAAAAATAAGAGTTGAACGTGATACCAGACGTGACAAGGCTACCCACTGATTTCCTTGAACACAGCTACGAGGTCATCACGCCGGTCGGTCGAGTCGGGTGGTGATAGCTCGCGAATGGCACACACTAAAGTGCTGCACGCTCTTCGAATTGTATTGGCATATGGAATATCCTGGGAAACTTAATAGAGTCTCCCCAAATTAATGTGCCAGATACCTTTGCAAGGAGGCGCGTCTCGACACTTTGCAAGTCTTTGAGAGCAGCGAGTACATCCTTGACATCCGAGCATTTATCCGTTAATGATGATCTGACGCTTGGTGGCCGTATCGTCCGCGCTGGGTCGGAAGATGCATGAGGATATTCTGCTTCGGAATCCGTGTCAGTTGTGCTGTCCATGGCCAAAGGGATGTCGAGAAGGGTTGTTGCAAGTGCTTATCAAATAGATGAATTATATAATCTATCTAGCAAAACATCAGATGCATCAGAAGAGACCAGGAATTGAACTAGTGAAGGTCGTTATGTTCGACTGCGATTCGAGTATTTCACCGCTCCGAGAGAATAATGCTTCGTATGCCTCAACGGATTCAGCGCTCTGAAAATCCTGCATTTAACCCCCGCATGAAGATACAAGACAATTACAAACTTACCTCGGCGACGTGATAGGTAAGATCTTGCCATTCCTCCTCTTCCTCGGCTCGGACTGTCATGAGCATTTCCCTTCGTATTGTGGACAGCCCTCCCTGTAGGTCCCGACCCCCTTTCTCCTCCGCTTTGCGCGCGGCAACCTGAACTTCTTTAGCTTCACCAGCGGGCTTCTTCGTTTTTTTGGTAATAGGAATTGGGGAAACCTCGTCAGGGTCGGGGAGCGTACCATCGCCTGAATCGGAATCGGAGTCAGCCCCACGGGTCCGCCGGCTTTTACGATTAAGAGCGTCGAGATAGGTCAGGGTTGGTCGTAGTTGCTGAGTCTCGCTGAGGGGATGTAGGTGTAATGAGCCTGGATGATTATGAGTTTCATGCACTCGGAGGGGATTTTACGAGTGATTGACTCACCATTACGCACAACACCCAGCATGTATGAGCCAACGTGGGGAATCTCTTCACTCCTATATCGAACTTCGGATAGGCGAGGCTCTTCACCTTCCTTTAACTTGCCTCCACTAACCTGATTCTTCTCCTTGTCATCTTCCAACCTCCCAGCCCCCAGTTCCTTCGATTTTTCAACGCTCCATACCTCAGGACGGGAATCAACCGGGACGTGAACCTCCAAGCGGCGTGATGTGGGCTTCAAGCGGGCTCGGATACGTTTTCCGCTTGTTTCTGCCGAAGGGGGAATCTCCAATGAGCGGTTAAGGAGGGGAAACTGATGCAAGTGGAGGTTTGGTGCTAGATTGTTGGAAAGGCAAACGGGTAGCACGCTCACGATACGGTCATCCGTATCCATGTGATGGATGACAATGACAGCCGGGCCGCACGACTCATGACAGTAATAGACGCATCTAGATACATGTATCTATCTTTCCATTGTTGAGATCAGGTATTAATGACGTATAATGCCAGTAACCACGGCCTGACTGTTACCTTGATCCGGCCGCAATTTTCCAAGGACAACAAGAGCCATCTCCATCCATCTTCCTTGGGATTCGGTTGATGGTTTGTTTCGTAAACGTTCGCTCAGCACTGCGGCCAGCTTGTTTCGAAGGCATTTGAGTGCTAAGTTTGTCTTCGCGGGGATGCGGAATTTGACCTTGCGGTCGACAAAGGCAGCATCTGACGCAAGCTACACGTAAAGTTAGATGACGAAAGCTGAGATGAAAATCGAGCTAGCCTTGAAATTGCAGTCTCCGCACAGCAGGAGCAGAGCAACATCATCCACCGGGCCCGTCTCCCAGACGTATAGCTTCTTTGAATGCCTAAGGAACTTGTATTCAGCTGGCAGCGCCCACGGAGATGCGGACTAACATAATGGTGAAGAATGCAAGGTGGTTAACCCCGAAGTCTTGAGGCCTTCTTCTGAAGTTGACAGAGGACGGATGGAAAGTGACGGCCTGAGAGTTGGTTATGGTGGACAACGTTCCATCCGTCGGATCTATGCCGAGTATCTTTGGATACAGACCCGCCGTCAGAGCAGCGTTGATCAAAGCATTGTTCTCCGAGTGGATATCAAATTCAGGGGGTAATAACACGAATCTTGTCCGTGATCGATGGAAGCGTGCTCTGGAATAAGTAGGTTGTGAGTGCAAGTATGCTCAAAAGAGCAGTGTAGACAAACCGCGAGAGCTGCCTCACGAAGGCCTTGTCCGCTTGGACAAGTCTCGCGTCAATCAGGTACCTTTGGGACATCAAGACATCGAAGTCACGTAACAGCTGAAATAAGTTAAGGCTTACGCAAGGAACTGCTGCCGGAGTTCTTCTATCTGCTGCAGATTCTAGGGAAGGACGATAAGCCAACGTCCTGTTACATGAACAGGAGGGCACACCTGCTGACTGAGAAAATGTGTCCTACAGAATTTCCGCTCAGAGCTTGCGTCGGATGAAGCTCGTCGCCAACTAACGAATGCATTGTGCATAGTCAAGAAATCAGAATTATCTGCGGAGACGTCAGTTAAAGTTTGAACGATTAAACACGAACGGACCACTCCGGAACGAGTTTTTGGCTCGATCCGCCTCCTCTTCATGGCCGAAAGGTGTAAGAAATGGGGACTTCGAATTGAGAGTTGCGGCGATAGTAAGAGCAGGGTCTAGGCAGCGAAAGATGGCTGCCATGAGTAGGAACTTGCCGATGTGGACGTCAGTTGGCAGAGCACTGAGCAGACGACCCAGAGGAGTGATCTCTTCATCAGGGGTCAGTGCACGGACCTGGAACAACAAGACATGAGTGCCAACTACCAGAGAGACGCCGATCAGAACAAACCTCAACTAGGGCAGACACTGCCCTTTGGATGTTCACCGAGGATGGGGGGTCAAGGGCTCGGGAAAGTACATCCTCAATAGTCGAGCCCAGATCGACCTTCAGAATTTTGGTGCGAAGGGCAAGGTCCGACAAGCTCAACCGCATGATTTCCGGATCAGGTTGGTCCGCCAACTAAGGGCAGTCTGTCGTCTGCAAAATTAGGATATGGATATGGAGCTGGCTTACCCGGGTATCATGACGGGTCTTAGTAAAGAGGTGGAAGCATAGGCCTTCCTGAACTCTGCCTGCTCGACCTCTTCTTTGGGCTGCGTTGCTCTTTGCCACGTATGTCTCTATGAGACGGCTGAATTGCCGTTTCTCGTCGAACCTACCAAGTATATTAGGGATAGCACAAATGCGGGACGCTGTCTTACCTCATCTCTTTGTGCTTTCCAGAGTCGATTACACAGGTGATGTCAGGTATGGTAATTCCCGTTTCAGCAATATTTGTAGCTGAATGACACGTCAGCCGCGATCGTGTCTACGTGCATTCGCCAACCTAGCACAATTTTACGAATGCCAGGGGGAGGCACTTCGAAAACTGCCGCTTGATTCTCGCTTGAGATAGATGAATGTAGCAGATATATCACGAAGTGGTCGTAGGAACCAAAACGAGTATGTTCAGCTAGAAGATCGTTAAGTCGGCGTATTTCCGCTATGCCAGGTAGGAAAACGAGAATGGCTGCGGAGTACTTGAAGTAGACGCGCTCAAAGCAGACGTTCTCTAACAAGCGCACAATTAGGTCGTATGGGATCATGCGTTCATCCAACAGATTGATGGTGGAAACCGTCCGAGGGGAATACCGTGTTTCTAGTTTGACATCCCTTGGAGCTGTATCGTCGTCGTGGTCGGAGAGGTTTGCGCCCGCAGTGTCTTCGGACCACTCTTGAGTATGCTTTGCTCGGGAAGATATACTGTTCACTAAGAGAACTCAGAATTCCATCCTGAAAAGCAAAAGGCAACAACGGACCGCGCACTGCGTAGGGAGATGTTTCAGTTATGGTCCACTGTGTAAGTTCCACCACGTCCTCTAGATACTTGACGGTTACAGGGTACGTTCTACCAGGAACATGGACGACTGGGCAATTTCCAAAATAGTGAGATAATTTCTGGGAGTCGACTGTCGCAGACATAAGTATAACTCTGTAAAACGGTTTCACGACATCAGGATTTAATGAGGGATGACAATACCCTCCCTACCTCAGGCTGGGCCTTTGGTCTAGTAAGGCCTTCAGTACTATCAACATGAAGTCCGATTCGATGCTTCGTTCATGTACCTTCCCTCCGTCAGTGACTGAGGAGAAGGATGAACTGTGAAGCGACCCAATACCTCATCAATGATGATGTGCTGGGTGTAACAAAGGTTATCATATGACAACACTAGCGGTCAAGGAACGGATTTTTTCCCACCGTAATCTCGTCAAAGCTCTCGCTCTGCTTTCCGTCCCCTTCCAGCATTCGTATAGCAATACCATACGTGATGTATGCAAGTCGCGTATTGCGTGAAGTGTGGCTTTCTAGGCGAACGGAATACCCCACGAGAGAACCAGGTGTGCCAACTGCTCCCGGAGAATCGCCTAACTCCTGAGACACACGATGGGCCAAGGAAATCGCGGAGATCCTTCGAGGTTCTGCACAATATACTTTGCAGGCGTTGCCACGAGAGAGCTGGTCTTCGAGTATGAATGCTGGCACTTGTGTAGACTTCCCACTGTTGAACAGATAAGTCATAGAGATACCACACAGTTCCAACAACACTAACCACCCCGTTTCGCCGCTCAGTACAAGAACTTGCGAAGTCTCGAGTTTTTGTACGATTTCGTTTCTGTACTGCGCGATGGGTAGTTTATTTCGCTGGGGCTGCACTCCATAAGAATAAAGCGGGACGAGGTATCCTGTATTCCAAACTGACTAGCATATCCCTGTATGACGACGACGCCTGACGAGTCTCGAAGGCCAGCTTGATCTGAGCGGAAGTCTCCCTCTCTCGGGAGTTTTTCTCTGAGTGGGAGTTCTCGTTACCTTTTGTTACAATTCGAGAACCCCTCTCGACGGCCTGCAAAGTTGAGCAATAACACAAACTTTGCCCATCGGCAACGTACCTTTCCGTGGTCGCCTCTGGCTTCCATAATCTTCTTTAAATTAGACCAGACGGCTCTATTTGTAGCGTCATCGGCACTCTTTCTTGTCGCTTCAAGTTCGTCCCAAAGATCACGAAAGGCTGGCGCCAGAAGCCGGAAGAATGTTTGCCCGGTCCCACGCGAAAGGTTGCCTGAGGCAAAGCCTGAGGAAGCGGGGAAAGTGAGTGCATGTAGCGCGACTGTGGCTATATATTGCTCTGCCTGGGTTATTTCGTGGCAGGCAACATCCACCATCGCCCATTCACCGACTTTTCCTGAGCTCCACCGTATGCTGACAGAAGCCCTTTTTGCTCGACTAGAACCAGAGATGCATTGATATGTCGTCACAGCGAAATTATCTAGCTTGTCGACCGCTCCTTGAAGAAAGGCTTTTGAGGTCCGCTCAAACTTTCCTTTTGGCAGGGGCATGTCTCGAACTCTGACAGTCACTCCAGTCTCCGTGACCACGGTGGAAGGCATGGCGTCAAGAATCTCGAGTAGGCCACCTTCGTCGTCTTCCCCGTTGGACTCGAAAATGTCATCGGGATCTTGACGGATCTCTTTTGGTCGACGAGAGGGCGGCTGGGGTTCGGGAGGAGTGGGAGTACTAGATGGTGTATTTGCGAGACTAGGACTGCCACGAAGACGAGCTTGGAGAGCGACCGTCTCAGCTTTTTGACGCTCTGACTGGTAGTGAGCCTCGGCGTCCCGCTCGTCAAAAAGATAGTGAGATTTCACAGCACTCAAGCGCGCGTGTAAGCCCTCGACGAGCGAGTCCGTCGTGTTACCCCTCAGATTGCGCCCCGTTGAAGCGCCGACAAGCTCCAACTTGAGGCGAGCGTAGTGCATATTCGGGTCATCGTAATCACCCAGAGGTTCTGGGAACGAGAACGAGTCAGTGTCGGTCCTTTGGGTGGAAAAAAAGTGCTACTCACCAGCCAGCCGAGTTGAACTTTGTTGAGGGGTCGATGGTGTCAGACTAGATAAGTGCAAACTGCTTCGAGGACCATCCGACGGACTTGGGAGTACCACCGGCGTTTTGGGTTTTGGCGTTGACGTCTTGCTGTCTGTAAGGACTGATCCCCCCCAATCAATCAACCATGATCCCAAAGATTCGCGAAGCGCCGACTTACGGGCGTGTGATTGGAGCTCGTCATCAGTACAGTTCATGAAAAGCTGCGCCACGCAGGAACGTCCAAGTCGCCGAGGATGAGCACCGTGCAGTGATAACAGTAATACCACATACCCATTCATGTGCCTCCTCAAGGTCGATTCCGTCAATAGCATCGAGGCAACCCGCCACCGTTTCCTCTGAATAGCCCAGACGCCTCAGAACGCCATATGTAACACCAAGACGAAAGAGCGCGTTGTCGTCAGAGATATCAACACGCTTGGGAGCTAGTAGCGAAAAAGACACGTCAGCCGAAACACCAGTACGAGGACATCATACACACCCTTGCCATCTTCAGAATCGCGCGCCATGGTCAGGATCTCGTTAACAACATTCGCATCGAGGTCCAGCAACGGCAAAGTATTAGAAAATCGCCTTTCCGTTTCGATAGCCTGAAAGGAGCGCAACGCCGAATGAGCCATTCGTCTGCGATGTCCCTCTCGTGTGCGCGCGTCCTCGTACCTTGACCGTTCTGACTATCTCTTTCTCCGTCCTTTCCTGTAGCTTCTCGACCAAATCCTGTAAAGATCGCTCCTCGGCCTTTTGACGAGCAAGAGCTTCGTCTTCGACGGGTTCATGATTTTGATTTCGAGGAGTGTGCGGAACATCCCCAGACGCAGACCCCCCCTTCGCGCTCGAGCCGTCGTCCTGACTGGGTTGCTCTGGTGACACCACCTTTTTCGGTATGGATGTCACAGCAAACCCACGAGCTATAGGCTTTAGTTGCGTTTTCTTCTTCTTTGGCATCTCTGGTGTTAGTGTGGTCCGAGTAGGACGAGTACAAGGGGTGTCACGGGAAAGTGAAAGGAGTCGTAATCGGCGGTATGATGTTTCGTTGGTTGGTTGGAAATAAAATGGACAGTCAACGAGGCAACATTTCATGTAGTATCATGCATAATCACTCGATCGCACGCGAACCGGAGCTTTTAACACGAACCGGCAACGACACACGACAACTGGAACCCGTACCCACGGGAAAATTATACGACCTACGAAGCGAAGTGCAATACAAGATGGTGACGTGGTACAGTACTGTAGAGTATCATCTATGAGCGAGCAACAGATATGCGAGCGTGCAGTATACAATTCGGCGACACAAAACATAGATAGATATGGGAGTGATTACGATGAGGTGCGATTAAACAACGTCCTGGGTTCAGGCAGAATCCCGTCAAAGTGCGGAGGAGACATCCCCGCTCTCCATGGCCGCCTTTCGCCTGCTTCCGCCTTTGGGGCCGGATTTACGACCTCGGCTTCCCGTGATTGTGCTAGCTCTGGATCGTTTCTTGCTACGTGGTAGCTTAGGCGTAGCCGTGCCGTCTTCAGCATCCTTCCCCGAGTCTTGTGGAGCTGATGGCGCAGGGGCTGAATGGCCAAAAAATTCGTCGCCTTCTTCCGTCCATAGATCTCGAGTCGGAGCCGCAGCCGTTTTCGATGCTCCTGCAGTGTCAGCAGCGACTTGTGCTTGCACACCACTAGACGCGTCTAAGCTGGCAAGCTGATCTTCATTCAGCAGGAGCTGAACAATTTCACTTGGTTTAGTGGCATCGGTGAACGTCTTATTTCCGACGACAATGTCTTGAACCTAAAAATCATTAAAGGTCACTTATGCTGTAGGTTTCTGCCTCCAAAAGCATGATCGGCTTACGTCTTTCTTTACACGGGCGAGCTGTACGATGCGTTCGTCGATTGTCCCCCTGGTGATGAGACGATACACAGTGACTTGGCGTGTCTGTCCAAGGCGATGAGCTCGATCCATTGCTTGTGCATCGTTGGATGGATTCCAGTCATGGTCGTAGAAGATGACGGTGTCTGCGGCTGTAAGGTTAATGCCCAAGCCCCCAGCTCTAGTGCTTAGAATGAAGATAAATATGTCGGGCCTTAAAGTTCTCTCAGTGATAGCTCTCGGACATAGATGGTTGAACATTACCGTGTTTGCCAGTCCATCACCATATCCCGACGGTCCTCCAACTTTGAAGAGCCATCCAGGCGGAGATACTTGTATTGGCGGTAAATAAGATATTCCTCCATCAGATCCATCATCCGAGTCATTTGGAAATAAATCAAAACGCGGTGGTCCCCAGCTTTGAGTTCCTGGAGAAGGCTATCAAGGCGAGCAAGCTTCGCCGAGTCGTAGACCAAACTCTTTGCCTCGGGGACTCGCATCTTTGGTCCTGGTACCTGATCACGAGGAGAACAGGATATGAGCCCTGTGGAGGGGACGCCTGGAACCAACTGGGTGTATTGAAAGGAAGAGTCAGCACGTTCATTGAGAGCGGGGGTGAGACCATAGAGTGCCAGAGATTCAAATGGTGCGTCGAGCAAAGAGGCTTGATGCTCAACAAATGTCCGGTTGGGGCAATACACTGTCACTGGTGGTGCCACGACAGATGGAACAAACCACCTCAGCCCTGGGCGAGATAGTAAGGAACTAAGCCAGGAAGAGGAAGCGATATTGTTAGGACTTGGCAGACAAATCCTTGGCGAAGGCAATCGACGATGTCTTGGAAGAATCAACCATGGACTAGAGAAAGTTTGCTCGTCGTCACTTATATGCGAGCAACTGTGAGACCAAGGTAATGAAGAGCTGGATGGAGCTCACATGAAGAAGTCATCATCTATGTCCTGAATCCGTTCTTCCTCAAGCGCAAGCAGGCACCTTCGGAGGATAGAGGATTTATACAATGCATGGGCTTCGCTGGGAGACATCTTCAGAAGAGGGAGGAAAGCAAAGGGGGAAGCTGCTATGGGAACATCTATCATCTCTCATTGAGGGCAAAAAAGGTGGCACTGAAACTCACCATCGTCGACAAGCGAATGCCAGATCCAGTCGGTCGTCCAGATGTTCATCATCCTGTGCAAGATATCCTGGTCGTGTTGCAAGGCAAATCCAGATCCATCACAGGGAACATCCTTGAGCCCACCGTCTAGATACAACAAGTCCGGGATGCGATACTCGATAGGACTCCGAGTCGAATACGGAAGCATAACAAAGTCGCCTTGCCTGTTCAGGGGTCCGGACCTTCCGAATTCGGAAAACGAGTATGGGGCCACTATATCCGCACGCTCGAATAATTCAGGATGGTTGCAGACCTGAAAATGCGTCAGCCGCCTGTAATGTTTCCATGTTCAGATGGACAACATACCTTACGGAACTGCATGACGAGATTCATGAGAGATCTTGCAGAGTCGGCATCGCCAATGTTAGCAGCTTTCTCGAGTAGATCGGCGATAGAGACGTTTGCTTGCAATGCCTTGTACATTGCACGCTGGCGCGCGCTAAGGTCAACATAAATGTCTTTCTCAATCTTGACAAAACGTGAGCATCGAAATCACGCATCTTGTCGGAGCATATAGAGCGACACTACCTTATCGCTCAACTCGTTTTGGACGTTGCGTTTGACACGGCGCAGCATGAACGGCCTGAGGATCATGTGCAAACGACGAAGTTGATATTCGTTGAGTTTGCTGCCTTTGTTCTCGGCCGCATTCTCAATGTCCTTAGAGAACCACTCGTTGAACTCGTCATGAGAATCAAAGAGGCTAGGCATGATGAAATGTAACAAGGCCCACAACTCTGCGTGGCTCTGTTTACCCCACGGACACATTCAAGTAGAGAGAAATTGCGCACCTTGCATGGAATTCTGGATCGGTGTGCCTGTCAAAAGCAAGCGATTCCGACACTGAAAGCCAAGTAAGGTCTTCCACCGGACGCTGGCAGCGTTCTTGATATTTTGCGCTTCATCGAGTACCATGTACTGCCACTTGACCCTCTGGAAGTACTGCTGGTCTTGGGTGACCTGTAACGTCATCAGCACATGTCATGACTACATAGTGTGACGCACTGACCAGCTGGTAGCTCGTGATAACAACGTGGAACGGGGTATCTTCGTTGTAAGTGATCTCCTTTCTGCTCCAGAACTTCCTCAACGTCGTACGGTCCTTGACATTGCCCCAATATGGCAACGCCTTTAACTTTGGGACGAAGCGGGTAAGTTCTTGTTGCCAGTTGTGGAGGGTTGACGCTGGCGCAACGACGAGGAAAGGACCCCAGATATCGTGAGTCTCCGCAAGGTAAGCCAGCAACGAAATTGATTGAACGGTCTTCAGAAGGCGTCAATAGACGGGCGATTAGTAGCAACGACAGTAGACGTGCCTTTCCGAGACCCATTTCGTCCGCCAGGATGCCGTTAATCCCTTGGTCGTACAGGGTAGCCAACCAGTTGAGACCCTTGACCTGATACTCCTTCAGCTGGGCCATCAGCATGCGGGGCTGAGCGATCGTCAAGAGTCCGCTTAGGGAAGTCGGGTTTTGGAAGTTAAGTTCATCCGAGTCCACTGTGATGCCGTTAAAAAAAGAACACCCGCAGACAAGGAGATACTAACAATCCACTAAAGGCGCCCTTTCCGGTTCCGTTTGCTCCTCCTCGTCATCTCTAACGTGGGCTTGACTTTTGGCTAACTGCAAGGCATGGTTTGTCTTCCGTTCCAGAGCAACCTGGGCATCGAATGCCTGTACGCGTTTTTTCGCGAGCACCACAGCTTCTTGTGCGTTATGAAGGGCATGCCTCTGTAGGTTGGTGTGGTCCGCTACCTCAGACAATGAGAAGGATGTTTCGGAAGCTCGACGATACGACGTACCATCGTCGAAATCAATTGCGGCCAAGGCGGCTGCATCGGGAACCTCCATATCGGCGCCTACTGGAACCTCCGCATTTGGTGCCTCACCCTGAATCTCTGCGGCTATTCAACGCATAAGTTGGTCCGGAACAGAAGAGAGCCTCATAGGGTACTCACTCTTAAGTTTGTTGCCCACGAAATGACTGTACAGCTCCGTCTGACTGATGAGGAACTCAAGTTTGCGGGCCTGCCGTGCAGCTTCGCGCTTCTCCTCTTCAATCTTAGCGCGATCTGCAGCTTCCTTGTTCTCACGCTTGCGAACGTCACGTTCTTCTTTCTCATTTTTCTTCCAGAACACGAGCATCTCGCGCATAAGACGCTTGCTTTTTGCCTGCACATCTTTGGTGGCCTTGGGTGTACGGCTGTATGGTCGACGGGCCTGTAACGACGCAGAAGTGGCAACACGCTTGGACTGGCCTTGACGTTGTTGATAGCCCATTGCACAATACTTATACACCTGGCAAAGACTTTTCAGCGGCAGACGAGGATTTGAGGTGACAGGCGTACCTTGGGGATTTCTTTGCGTGCGATGTTCTTCCAAACTTTTCGTTGAGACTCCTCAAGGGCTTTGATGCGCTTCAGCATCGTAGCCTCATCAACCTTCTTTGCCTTTTTCAAGGGTGGGATAATCATATCCATCTGAAAAACAGTAGCAGATGTTGCGGTAAGGGTAGGGGACGGAGGCCGCGAACCGCCAGGTGTGATATCCCCGGCGACTGACGCTGGAGCTGATCCAAGTCCTCGTATTTCCAAGGTCTGGCCATCGAGTTTCCGTCGCGCGGAAGGCCGCTTCCGAGAGGCCTTCGGGGTGGTGGACACACTGTCGACGCTCTGTTCCCGGATGCCCAACTTGCCTTTCCCTTTCCCTTTTGCTTTTGTCGAGGTGGCTGGCTTTGTCGCATCTTGCGCGGACGCGATGGAGCGTTGTTCCTCAGCTATAGAACGCTCGAGGTCAGCAGTAATGTTGAAGTCATTTCCAACCTTCCTCTTTTTGTTTGCGCGACCGGAGTCTCTAGCAATAGGAATGTCCAGATCGCTGCTGCTGGCATCCGAGGCAGCAGCGCGAGAGGCTTTCTTGGCATCTGATGTCTTCGTTTTCCCCTTTGAAGGGGTAGACGGGCCGAGGACAGACTCTTCCAATTCCCGGGCAGCATCTTCGGCGCCGTTCTCTTGCGCATGAAGACGTTGCGCAGTAGGGGAATTACCATCGCGAAACTCGTGTCCAAGGGAGGTTTGGGGTAATGTGGAAAGGAGCTCGTCGTCCACACTTTGAGGTTGAGGCTCGCGCACGGGAGGTGGTATGTACACAGGGATCCTCTCAAGAACAGCCGCGTACCGCCCAGATAGAGCGTTCATGAGCGTCGCGTTGGATTCCTAAGCATACGTGTCACCCATCTTAGCCATTTCTCCTAGATAAGTCAAGGAAAACTCACAGCAAGGTTGTTCTCGAAAAATTCCTCTACCATCCTCCTGCGCCTCCGTGTTTCGAGCATGTAATAGCCAATTTCTGTGTACCAGATATCCTCGCAGTCACTCAAATCGGAGGAGGCCAGCCGTAGTTCGCCCTCAGTAGGCTCGTGTGGGACTGGTGTGGCGGTGTCAGGCTCTGGAGAGCCCAGAGGTGGCGATTGAGCACGGACATGCCTCCCCCGTGGTGGTTGACGACGCGAAGCCTACACGGGAAATGTTGTCAGTGGAAAATGCGTCAACGGTGAGAGGGTATCAGCGTACCCTTCGAGTCGAGGGTGGACGATAGTCGCCATCATCATTAGCTGCCCTCTTCCTTTTTTTGTGCACTGCATTCGATTCCTCGTTCTTGCCGTACTGATACTCTTGTACAGAGGATGGGGACGCCTCGCGCTGATTTTCCGTATTTCCGTTCCGCGCACGAGAAGAGTGCCTCCATTCGGCCACATCATCCCAAGTGCCAGTGTCCTGGTGCCCGCCGGACCGCGAGGCAAAATCACCGGGGCGCCGGTCAATGGCAGGACTAGCGTGCGCCGGAGTTCGGGAGCGAGGGGAGAAAGAAGGGGATGGAGAGCGTTCATGTCGAGGAGAAATGATATTATTAGGTAGTGGGAGGTTGTTAAAGAGGTGATGAGCGGGACCAGACGGCACGGAGGCCGGAGCGGGATGATCATTGAGAATCCTGCTGAGTGACATGGGTGGACGAGCAAAGAAGGGGGAGGGCACTGCCGAGCAAAGGTGGGAGGGTGTGCCTCGTGGGACAGTTGTATGCCAACACAGCAAGAGGATTTGAGTTGAATGGGACAGTTGGATGGAGAGGGTACTGAAAAAGGCAAGATTGGAAAGAAAGGGATTAAGAGGGGGGATGAGGAGGACAGGGAGAAAAGAGCCTGAGGGAGAACACCGACAGAGCTCACGAGGGGCCCGATGGGGGGCCGTTGACGCGGAGTCGCCGTTTTGTTAGCATTCAGTTCAGGTCAGGTCTCATCGCAAACTGGGTAATTTCCTTTCTCGTCATCACTCGACCCTCTTTCGGCGGCTACCCACGCTTCACTATCTATCCTATTCCTCCTCAGGGTACAGCATCAACTCTGGTCGCACCTTCTCATCAAACTCCTCACCCGTCAAATATCCAAGCGCTACCGTCGCCTCCTTCAACGTCGTCCCTTCCTTATGTGCCTTCTTTGCGCACTTAGCAACATCTACATCACGCCAATCAGAGATCAAATAACACCCGCAGTAATCAAGAAGCCTTACTGTCGTAGCCAAGGTGACTGTTCAATATCGTGGCCAACATGAGCGATTCGTTCAACAATGTGTTAATCCGTTTTTCGTTAGCCACGATTCCAACGACGCAGTTCTTCGTGAACGACCGAGACCCGTCCGCCAGGAGTCGAATACTTTGCAGAACATTCTTGATGATCACCGGTTTGAACACGTTCAGCTATGCAGTGTCAAAACCAGTCCATCACCCTTTGATAACCCCTCACCTCAAACTGGCCATTGGAGCCGGCAACGCTGACGGCGGTCTGGTTCCCGATCACTTGTGCTGCAACCATGGTCAAGGCTTCGCACTGTGTCGGGTTGACCTTGCCAGGCATGATACTACTACCAGGCTCGTTTTCGGGAAGACTAAGTTCCCCAAGGCCACAACGAGGGCCAGAGCCTAGGTAGCGAATGTCATTTGCAATCTTCATAAGTGAGCACGCAACGACGTTGAGCGCTCCGTGGGCCTCAACAAGCGCGTCATGTGCAGCAAGAGCCTCGAACTGAAAACCGTGTAAGCGGCCGTACCCGAACCCGACAAAGTTGCAAGCCCCTATTACCTTATTTGGGGCGGTCTTGAAAGTGATCCCAGTGATCTTGGAGATCTCCGCAGCCACTTTTACATCAAAACCTTTCTTCGTGTTCAGCCCCTATATGCCGAGTCAGAAGCTTTCACACTCGTGCTGCGCACACTTCACGCACAGTGCCAACTGCAGTCCCTCCTTGAGCCAACAAGCTCAGGCGAGGAATAACTCCTCTAATACGTTCAATTCCATTAGCAACTTGCTGGACGTAACCACTAAACTCTTGTCCCAAAGTGAGAGGGGTCGCGTCCTACATCGATGACGTCAGTCATTGGTCATTGCTAGGTTAAGGTTCTAGCCTTCGACTTGCCTGCAAGTGCGTTCGGCCGATCTTGATGATGTGGTCAAACGACTTGGCCTTCTCATCAAGAGCGGCACGCAATCCCTCTAGGGCGGGAAGCAAGTTATTGGTGAGCTCAGTAACAGCCGCTACATGCATAGCCGTCGGAAATCTTCGCAGTGATAATAAACTCACTCGGTTCCTTGTCACAAAAATGAGGTCATACTCACGTATCATTGCTGCTTTGGCTCATGTTAACGTGATCGTTAGGGTGCACAGGCTTCTTGGAGCCCAGCTCTCCACCAAGGATCTCAATAGCTCGATTAGAAATGACCTGTATCATGATGTATCACGTTCTTGAGTCGAAAAAGGATAGCAAAAGCGAGACATACCTCGTTGACATTCATGTTGCTTTGGGTCCCCGAACCGGTTTGGAACACGACAAGTGGGAAGTGGTCAACCAATTTGCCAGATATTACCTTCCGTGCCGCATTAGATGAGTAACAACATTTCTTTAGTGACATGGGCGCACATCATCTGAAGCTTCTTGAATGGCCTTTCCAATCTTGGGGTCCAGTCCATAAGTCACGTTGACTATGGACGCTGCCTTTTTCAGTACACCAAAAGCCTTGATCAGCGGGGGAGGAAGACGCTCAGTCGGACCGCCGATGTCGAAATTCTGCAATGACCTGAACACAAGTATGAGCGGTGACCTGTATGGATGATATTGGAACTTACCGTTGGGTCTGCGCGCCCCAGTAACGGTCAGCAGGGACCCGCAGCTCACCAAATGTATCTATTTCGACGCGAACAGATTGGGAAGACTTTTGCGCAAGGTCACTTATGACAATTAACAAGTAACGAAAGACAGAGACACATACCATGGCAAGCCTGGTGAGGGAGAATGGCCTCTGCTGGCATAAGGACAGACCTCGGGTTCGAGAATACACGTGGAGGGGCTACGAGACATGAAATCACATGAGCAGGGAAATCGAGATACCGGCAGCACTGGATAAACTCTCACAAAACGGGGTATCCGAAGGCTAGACATAGTTGTCTTGAGCTAAATGAGTGAGAAATGGGTGACAACAGCACAGAACAAGGAGACGACGAAATCCCTCGGACCGTCCCTTTCAGGTGTCGTCAACTTGGATTCGTCTGTGTTTTCTCCTTTGGGAGTTTTTCTTCGAATACGAGATAGGCGCGGATAAACGGAAACGGAGTGTCACTGGTGCAACGCGGGTGCGAGGTAAATCCGCGATTATTTAATTATTTTCTGATAACAACATCTCGATAACGATAATTAATGGTGCGCCCGCGCCCGCGCCCGTAAAAGTCCGCGACATGTGATTCGCGAATGCGGCAGCTCACAGACATAAGCGGCCACTCTGTGCTTTATATTAATCCCTACTGGTTCCATCCATCTGTTCATTCCATGATGGCTAACGTTGCGTCCCAAATAATCCTTCATCCGACTGCTAGTGCAAGTCTGAGGATTCTCGGCACGACCGTGGGTCGCGACAAGGTTTGGGGCTAAAACTTCTCACGCACACATTCCCCCGAACCTAATTAACAGGAGCGACCCAGGTGTACAGAGCGACGCAATACTTTGCACGCTTCTTTGCATGGTATCTCATTTCAAGAGGTCATAAAGTTGATGCTGTCAGCTGGAATGCTCTGAAAAGCCATCTGGCTCTCGCTCGCAAGCGTGTGTTGCCCCTTTCAAACCGTGAAAGTCCGGTCATGGCTGATACATCGCTCAGTTTTGCGCCTCGGCAAGCCGTTGGAACACCTGCAGGCCGCCCTTCGTGCAGCGCAAACCACGGGTGATGTCAAAGAACAAGTCACTACCATTGCTCGTCAGCTCGGGTACTTCGGTTACTTGACCTCTGATGCCGTCGTGTGGGTGGGTATGCATGGTGACGCTTACGAACGAGCAAAGGATGACGAATATGTTTTCCCCAGGCCAACGCCATCAAGGTTATCACCCTGAGGCCGGAAACGTCTCAGAAGGTGCAAAAACTATCAAATCGTTTCTGGCTAGCCGGTATTTTGTTCAGTATCACGCATGCCGTGTTCAAAGTGGGGTTCCGTGATTATCTACCGACTCGCTCGTGGTACTAATTCATCTGGCGTCGGCTTAGGCCGGCCGCTTGACCAGAGAGACGCGTGAAATCCGCGGTCTGGACGAAAAGAACCTGAGTGAAGGGAACGCGCGCGAGTCTCAACTCCGGGCGCTACACGCGTGAGTCCTCCTTCGCCTACTTGTATGTCTCTTTTTGCACACGATATTCCACAGCGTGCGGACAGCTACACGTCACCAGTTCGTCATTGACATTCTCGATGTGTGGCTCCCCGCGGCGAACCTTCGTCTCGTCAACTTCAACGACGGCCTTCTTGGCATATTCGGGTAACGCCCACTTGCCTTGCTCTCAGCACTAGATTCTGACATGGTATATTTGACATAGCTTCATCACTTCCGTACTAGCGCTTCAGTCTCAGTGGCTAGCAGTAAATGCGAAGTAATAGACGATTCGATTATCATTTCGTCTACTTAGTTAGACACATATTCAGACGCTGTGAATGAATCCGCGTTTACCCTCTCGTAGTAACGTCGGGTGAAACACGACCCCAACACTGGCTGACATTTATGAAAGAGATACGCGTGCTTGGGCTAATGCCCAGAACTACATGGCAGCCACAACGAGAGTGGTTCGCATGTTACGAAGACCACCTGCCCTTGGGCGTGAATGTTGGACCTAACGATCAGAGGACTGGCCTTCGGGGATATTTTCCGCGGCATACAATGGGTCCTCCCAGAGCACAGGTACACTATCCTGAAGCACATGGATGCGATCTACAGTCCCAGACAGAATAAGATGTGTGCAATAGGTAGCTCGTAAGTGTCTGACAGGGATACGTGACACTGTTTGACACATCCCTGGACAGGAACGGTTAACATTAACAGGTGTCAAAGAGACGCCGTAGAGACTAGACAACTTCTATGGTCGTGTCGTAAATAGTCACGTCCGCTTGAAGCAGTAGGATACGCGACATTGGACCAAGCGCGAAGAAACGGATCCATGGGTGTGAGTCTGTAACACTGGAACACTCTCAGCAACGACTCGGACACTGACAATATAGGTGGCTCAGCCAAAGCCGCACAAAATTGACATCCCGTCATGTTGGATGGGTTATCCAAATCCCCTTTGATCACTAAGCGGATGGAATGAGTTGATTTTTTCCTCGCGCAACTAGAGAGAAATCCTGCAGGACCCAACATGAAATTGTCAACAATCGATGGCCAACAACAATCATACACCGCAGAAGAATCGGAACAGATGAAAGTTAAGACTATTACCTCAGATTCCAAGTTCCTGTACGATATTCTTCACCTCCGAGGCCAACTGGACCAGATGTTCGTACTCGTACCCTTCATTCGACAACAAGTCCATATTCCAACGCGCTGTAGGTGCAGTATCGTTTACGCGAATGGGATCACAGGGGGATGGCCGCGGGTTCGAGAACGTGTGCCGTCGCATCGTAATGCAAGCCGTACGCGCTGATGCCGTGTAGTTTAGGTATCTGTAGACCAGTTATGAGTTCTCGAACACGTCCCACATCTGTGTGTTGCTCAGCCCATTTGATGTGACGCGGCGGCTTGATTTTCAAGTAGAATATGGGTCTTGGTCGATTCGACAACGTGGTAAAGTCGATTGATTGGCCCACCATCGGTCGCTGATACTGTGGCACGACCACGAAGTCCTCCGAGGCAGAAAATAGGTAGCTCAGAATTGTGTTGTAAGGACCAAAGAGTAGAGATTCTTGGGAACGCATTGTTCAGGCCACCAGGAATGATGACGAACTGTTTCAGGATCCAATTGGGCCAAGGCATGCTAGATTGTAACGTTACGCTATGTATGTGAAAAGTTGATACTGTTTTCTTTCGATTTTAAGGTACGGCATTGGGCCCGGAGGACTACCATTACGACGATGGTTGTTCCTGTTGTTCATTGCGTATCCGGAGGTATTCGTCACGCACACGTTGCATACTTTCCGGCTGTGTACTTGAAGTATGTTAGTTACCAAAACGTATGGCTAGGATGGAATACTTACAACTGGTACATACAATCCTGGACAGCCTTGAACTTTGCCTTGCACACCCAAGAAACTGAAATGGTACGTCCAGCGGCACACTCAGCAAATTCTACGGGGACGGTGAGAACCAGGAGAAAGACAATGTACCGCAAACGTACCTTTGACTAACGGGTCGCATTCTTTGAGGGCATGAGCTTTTGTCGCTTTGAAAAGTGTATCCTCCTCTCGTCGAGAAAGCGTGCTCATCCTCGTTGGGGAACTGTTGGGGACTGACCCAGCGGCCCGCGACTCCGAGGCTGATTGAGGAACCGAGCCTTTCGGGGAAGCCGGCTAGGCTGAGCCTACTGGCACCAAAAGCACTCCTAGCACACAAGCACACACGACTTGGATGTCACCCATTCTCAAACCCCCACGGGTTCCACGTCTCATGCGTGTCTCGGTGTCGAAGCATATACGCTCGCTAGCGACACCCGCGTCAAAGAAGGCCCTATTCACGGAGACACTGGAACAGGGACCGTCGCTGGACCACTTCATTTCCGGTGATGTCCCAGACCGTATCATGCTAGGTAACAAAAATACGTATGTGGCGCTACTCGCGAGCAGATAATAGCCTGACCCTGAGGTAGCCCCCGCTTGCCTTCTTACCTCAAGACATCCATACCAACTGGCGCATCGTTCAACAAGATTAAGAAGGACCTCAGAGGACTGGGGCTGCATACGGTGTGTGAGGAAGCGCGGTGTCCGAATATCGGGGACTGCTGGGGCGGAAAGGATGGTGCAACCCCGGAAGAGAGCAAGCGTGCAGCGACTGCGACCATCATGGTATAATTCCTCGTCAGCCTTCATCTCTCAGTGACTGAATTATGAACCAGCTAATGGGAGATACGTGTACACGGGGTTGCCGGTTCTGTTCTGTCAAGACGTCCAAGACTCCGCCTCCCCTGGACCCTCACGAACCTGAGAACACTGCTGAGGCAATCAGTCGGTGGGGTCTGGGCTACATAGTGCTCACAAGCGTCGACCGCGATGGTATGTGTTCAAGCACTTTCCTCTCTCATACCTGAGACTTATCTGGTATTTCCGGTCGAAGACCTTGCTGATTCTGGAGCACGCCACTTTGCGGAAACCATTCGAAAGATCAAACAGAAGTACGTAGCATCTTCGGTATGCGCTTAGAAGATTCGACTTATGCTACCTACAAGGGCTCCACAAATTCTGGTAGAAGCATTGACTGGTGATATGGCTGGCAACCTGGATCACGTATCTCTCGTGGCGAAGTCCGGCTTGGATGTGTATGCCCACAATATCGAGACCGTTGAAGCCCTCACCCCTTTCGTGCGCGACCGTCGCGCGACGTTCCGGCAAAGCCTTAGTGTTCTGGAACGAGCTAAACAAGAAGGGGTACGCGTGACGAAGACAAGTATCATGCTTGGTGTCGGAGAGAATGAAGATCAAGTTATGGACGCCTTAAGAGGTCCGCTAATTTCTCAATCATCATCACATAGCGTGGCCTGAGCGTCCAACAGAGCTTCGTAAGGTCGATGTTGACGTTGTCACGTTTGGCCAATATATGCGCCCTACAAAGAGGCATATGAAGGTTGACCGCTATGTGGAACCGGTAGAATTTGATCGCTGGAAACAGGTCGCTGAGGATATGGGCTTCTTGTATGTGGCGAGCGGACCTCTGGTTCGCAGCAGCTATAAGGTCAGTGCATATTGTCCCCACGCACAGTTCTATCTATTTATTCCTCCAGGCGGGCGAATACTTCATCGAGAATGTATTACGCAACAAGGGGGCAGAGAAACGGACCCAACACCTTACAGTTCAGCCTACGATGACAGATTCGTCACTCGTCACATGAACTATGTGCTTACTCTGAAATAGAAATTAGAATACACCCATCCCATCTCATTCTCATTCTAACTTGTACACCGCATTCAACTGCACATGCTGCTCGACCTCATTTCGAGCGAAGCGTCACTGCTTGACAGCCACAATAGAATTCCCACATAGGGCTCGTTGTCGCAGCCATGTCACCTTAAATCCGTCATCTGTATGCTGCTGGTCGACACCCAAGGGTCATACAATCCGAACTTTCGAAGCGGCGATCGCACCGCGAAGGAGTGACGACGCAAAATGCATCCAGTTACAATTTATGCTGTTATAACATGGTCTCTGTGATTATTCTCAAAGCTACTCGCTGGCACCCCGCTCGCCTGGACTGCCTCGCCGTCTTTGGTCGCGCTATATATTATCACCATCCCTGTCGCTGACGGGCTCTGGACGCCTGGCAATTCATGGTGTTAGTCGGATCTTCAGCATTGCTCTCACGACGGACGATGCGGATATGAATATGATAAGATCTTGTGCTCTCGGTTGCCGCTGCCGCCAATGGTGACAATCGTCCACGGGTCTTGTAAGCAAAACCTTGCGCCTCCATCAGCCTATCCCCTTGGCCACACTTAGCGAGAGACACCATGGCCGTCTCGTTTCTTCATGGCCACGTTTAGCGCGTGAGTCTGGTCCCTGCCACCTCGAGATGCCTCTGCATACCGTTTGCTTTTTAGTTAAGCGCTGCGTATGTCCTCTCTACGACTTGCTCATTCGTGCCACTTTGGGAGGGTATCATTTTCCCGTAGTCGTCGAATCGGTATAATGTCACCCAAACCCCCGCGCCAGCAGGCAGCATTCAGAGTATTGGAAGTAAGACGAAGTATGTCACGGTTGCTAATGGGTAACCAGACTCAGTATGCGCTCCACAAGGATTACGGAATTAAGTCGAAGGTTGAACAGACATGAACATACTCGCCTGCGAGACAACATCTTGTGGACCCAACCCCAACTCTTTGTGAAGGTGAATCACGCAGGGTTGTGACTGCTGCGTCGTGAGATGGAGATGTGCGGCAGCCAGACTGACGGCATGTAAGGCTTGTTCGGCCAAATTTACGACGTGAGGACGGCTATGCGCAACTGCCTGTTCGAGTCACATATTCAAAAGGGAGTCGCAATGGGAAAGGCGGTGGGGGTGAGGGGTCGCGGCATTCACACGTCGAACTCCGGTTCATGGGAGGAGCACGTCTAGGACATCAGAACTTTTGCACGATCTGAAGTCCTGAAAATCTCCTTCAGTTGATTTCAGTCGGTTCAGTTCATCTGGGCTTCAGATCAAAATTCCGTGTGCGAGAGAAATTACCTTCAGTCATTTCAGGCTCTCAGTTGCCTCTGACGCAATTTGCATGGTATCAAACTGATTACACCAGGACAATGTAGCTAGGATGGTAGACTCTCATGGCTGTGGTAATCAATGTACTTATTCAGATACAAATACTGGAAGCTATTGTGAGTGAATGAGAAATGGAAATCTGTGGGTATATGGTCATTGTATGAGATTAAGAGAACGACAATAATTGGATGATGTGGGCAACCAAAATGCCACCCATCCAATCATCTCCAGACCTATCCTGCACAAGAACCATGTCATGATGGTGG
>Ga0209488_10000755_pt1 | contig 27483 bp, 24 predicted proteins | sample Rivendell_Oct201_8_FD_188349 | JGI IMG/M metagenome (GOLD analysis project Ga0209488, IMG submission 188349) | Vadose zone soil microbial communities from the Eel River Critical Zone Observatory, Northern California, USA -... | ecosystem: Environmental > Terrestrial > Soil > Vadose zone >...
AAAGGTCGGAGCGCGCCAGCAGCGACTCGCGTATTGCCACAAGATGACCATAGCGCGCGACGATGCGGTCGATCGAAAACATGGCGACCGTAGCGCCTGGATTTTCGATCAGGGTCAGGCAGGCCTCGGCCGAGCCGACTTCCGCAACGGCAGCCGCGACCGCGGCTGAAAGCTTAGCGCGGCCAGCGACGGCAAGCTGACAGTCGGACGGCCCTGCCGCAACCGCCTCGACTAGATCTGCGTCCACAAGCAATGGCGAATGTTCGAGCATCCAACCTGCGACTTCAGGCAGGTCGGCCGCAAGCGTATGGACAATGGTTGGAGGCGTGAGTTCGCTTCGCGCCATCGCCTGCGCAAGCGCGGCACGTACCGATGGCGAGGGATCGTCGAGGAGTGCAATAAGGGCGCCCTCGGCGGCAGCACGTTCGCCCGGAGTAAATTCGGTTTCGAGATAGGCGTGGCCAAGGGCACTCGTCGCCTCCGCGCGTTCGGCGACGGAAGCCGTTCGTGACCAATGTAAGAAATGGCGGACGATCATGGTTTGACTTAACGCTACGGTCGACGACCAGCCGCTCATACGGCATCGGAGCTTCGCACCGACGAAAAGGAGCCTAGCTCACGACGCTTAACAAAAAGTTCACCATAAATATTTAGAACCGTTAACCTTTATGGTAAACGATTTCTTAATCTAGGTCTGATCCAACGATGTTGAGGGTTCCATGATCGAGGACACTGCAGCACGCCACCCGCGCGGAGGCATCTATTTCGACGATTTCGTCGTCGGGCACATTTACGAGCACCGCCTGCGACGCACGGTGACGCAAATGGACAACATGCTGTTCTCCAACATGACGCTCAATCCGCAACCGCTGCACATCGATCGTCATTTCTGTGCCGAGGAAACCGAGTGGGGTCAGCCGCTGATGAATTCGCTGTTCACGCTCGGACTGATGATCGGCATTTCGGTGTCGGATTTGACGGTCGGAACGACCATCGCCAACCTCGGCATGGAGGAGGTGACATTCCCTCACCCCCTGTTCGAAAACGACACCGTGCACTGCACCACCGAAATCCTGGGCAAACGCGAATCGAACTCACGCCCCGGCGCCGGGATCCTCCAATTCTGCCATCGCGCCTATAACCAAAACGACAAGCTGGTCGCAGAATGCCGCCGGCAGGCCTTCATGCACATGAGGCCGCGCTGATGCGTTCGCTGCTCTTCGTCCCTGCCGACAGCGGCAACAAACTCGACAAGGCCTTCGCAAGCGGCGCCGACGCGATCATTCTCGATCTCGAGGACTCGATTTCGCCAGAGCGCAAATCCTATGCCCGCGATTGCGCAGCGACATTCCTGAAATCCAGAACCACGCAGGCATCGCGGCCACGACTCCTCGTCCGCATAAACGGCCTTGCGACCGGCGAAGCGGATGCCGATCTCGCCGCCATCGTGCCAGCCAAACCAGACGCAATCCTGTTGCCGAAAGCGGAAGGCGGCGCATCCCTGCTGCATACCCATGCCAAGCTCTCAGCGCACGAAGCCATCGCAGGTCTTGTCGAGGGACACATCAAGATCATGGCGCAGGCGATTGAAACGGCCGCAGGTCTATTCCTCGCCGGCACATTTCGCGGTGCGAGCACGCGCCTCATCGGTCTCACGTGGGGACCAGAGGATCTTTCCGCCGAAATCGGCGCTGAAGCAAACCGTGACGATCACGGAAAGCTGACCGATCCCTATCGCCTGGCACGCTCGCTTTGCCTGTTCGCCGCCGCCGCTGCCGAGACGGCCGCAATCGAAACGGTCTATGTCGACTTTCGTAATCTCGACGGACTGCGTCGCGACACGGAAGACGCACGCCGAGATGGTTTTTCCGGGCGGCTCGCCATCCACCCGTCGCAAGTTCCTGTCATCAATGACGTGTTCACGCCGACCCCCGATGCAATTGCCAAAGCCCAAGCCATTATGGCGGCATTTTCAGCCACGCCGGAAGCCGGCGTCGTGGCCATTGGCGGGGTGATGTACGATCGCCCTCACCTGACGCGCGCAAGGCGCTTACTCGCCCGCACGGTTCCCCTGGGGAGCAGCTGAACAAGTGCCTAATCGGCCCCAGGAGGCTTCTTAGGTGGAGCCTTCTTTGGATCGCCATAGACGGCTTGCGGATCAAACGCCTTTTCACGCCCTAGAAAATCCAACGTCGACACATCGGCAACGCCACTCGCCGATGCGAGTTTCACCGCTCTGTAAAAGCATGAGCGCCGGCCGGTGTGACATGCACCAGGGCCGGCCTGCTCAACTTTGATCCAGACTGCATCCTGGTCGCAGTCAATGCGCATTTCAATGACGCGTTGCCCATGGCCTGAACTTTCTCCCTTGCGCCAAAGCTTATTGCGCGAACGGCTATAGTACCAAGCATCCCCTGTTGCGATGGTTCGCTGCAAGGCTTGCGCATTCATATGCGCGACCATCAGTACGTCACCCGAGCGGGCATCGGTCGCAACGCATGTGATCAGGCCGTTGGCGTCGAATTTGGGCGCAAGGACAATGCCTTCTTCGGCTTGCGGTCCCGAACCGGGAAGCGGAAATTCCTTTATGTCATCCACGAAAGCGTCCTAACCCCCGCGCACCAACGACATAAAGCGAACTTGGTCGTTCATGGTGTCGCGGAACGAACCCATGAACTGCGTCGTGATGGTCTTCGACCCGGGTTTTTCGACGCCACGAACCGACATACACATGTGCTCGGCTTCGATCATGACCGCAACACCGCGAGGTTTGACAATCTCGTCGATGGCCGTCGCAATCTGGGAGGTCATACGTTCCTGCGTCTGCAACCGGAGCGCATAAGTCTCCACCAGTCGAGCGATCTTTGACAGTCCGACCACGCGTTCGATCGGCTTGTAGGCGACATGCGCCCTGCCGACGAACGGCATCATGTGGTGCTCGCAATGGGAATTGAACGCGATGTCGCGAATGAGCACAAAATCGTCGAAGTTGCCGATTTCGCTGAATGTACGGTCAAGCACCTCCTCCGGGCATTCGCGGTAACCACGAAAAAGCTCGTCATAGGAATCGACGACACGCTTGGGTGTATCGAGGAGGCCCTCGCGGTCCGGCTGGTCGCCCGCATAGGCAATCAGCGTCCGCACGGCGGCTTCGGCCTGTTCGCGCGACGGCCGATCATCAGGTAGTGCCTTGCGAACATGCTCGGATAGGGTAGTCTTTGGCCAATGTTTGACCACAGATGGTTTGACGAAAGCGTCCATGACGGTCTCTCCGTTCGACCGGTCGAGCAAGGACCGGGGGTGTCACCGGGGCGGCCGGCAATTGCGGGGCGCCACATTAACCGGGCCCATGCATAAATCGCAGACCCGGCCAGCATGCACGAACGGGGTCCGCTCGCACGTGCCTTTCAATCCCTATATATTCTTTCCGCCCTCCTTCGCAATCGAGGCTAGGCAGCGCAAAATCGGCTTGGGAACCCATGTTGAACGAGATTTACAATAAGCGGATTATCGAACTGGCCGGAAACATCCCCCGGCTCGGACGATTGGAACAACCAGACGCGAGTTCCACGGCCCATTCCAAGTTGTGCGGCTCGACCGTGACGGTCGACCTCAAAATGTCAGGTGACGAAGTCACCGATTTTGCCCACGACGTCAAAGCCTGCGCCCTTGGGCAGGCATCATCGTCCATCATGGCAAGCCATGTCGTCGGCGCAAAGGCCGACGAGTTGCGCAACTTGCGCGAAACAGTGCGGAAAATGCTCAAGGAAAATGGCGCTCCGCCAAGCGGGAAATGGTCCGATATTGCGGTGCTTGAACCTGTTCGGGACTACAAGGCGCGGCACGCTTCGACGCTGCTCACATTCGATGCCGTGGTTGACGCCATCGCCAAAATCGAGGCCAGCCGGCAGAAGGCGCCGGCACTTTAGCCTTGGCCGTAAACTTCCGATCGCAAATGGACGTTGCGAATGATCGCTACTCTCGATGTTCGGCGCCAACCGTTCACCGCCGCGTTTGTTTCGTTGGCCTTGCTGCTGGCGACCGGCGGACTTGGAGCCGCAGCCCCGCAGGCGGCGCAGGCGAAAGACGGGAATTGCGCGGACGAAGCCGCTACCCTGACGCGTGAGGAAACCGACCTGCCCCGTATTGAGGTCACGTCGCCGAACGACCGGCCAGTGCTTTGCATCACAATCGAGACCCTGGTGGCCTTCGCGACCCGTCTCAAAGCCCACACCGCGCGTTGCCCGGGTTCAACCCATGCGGCATCTGCCGCCGACTGGGAAAAGGCGCGTGTCGATTATTCAAAACTGTTCACTCAAAATCGCTGCCGCCGGACGCTGCCAAATTGAACCCACGCAAATGGATCGAACGCACCACTCGCTTGCCGCGGCTCGGCGGGCGCGGATTGATCGCGATCTACCGCCACACCCTTTCCGGCCTGATCGGTTTCCATTGCAGACACCTGCCGACTTGTTCGCAATATGCGGATGAAGCAGTCGGTCGCTTTGGGCTTTGGGCCGGCGGTTGGATAACGCTGGCGCGGCTCTGCCGTTGCCACCCCTGGGGCACCAGCGGGCTTGACTTTTCGCCGCGATCGCTACCGGAAAAATCGTCCTGGTACCTGCCATGGCGATATGGCCGATGGCGCGGAACAAATAGTGACTTGGATGGCGCGCCGAGCGCGTCCGCGAACAATGGTTCCTTGCATTGACGGCAATTAGTTTCCGGCGCGGCGTGCCCGCACGGGCGGCGCCGGCGTGGCTGGCGGCGGCAGCGTGGTTGGCGTCGGCGCTGTCGATTGGCCCGTCGTCACGGAGCCGGTCGGTGTCTGGTCGTCGAACAGCCAGTCGATCGTGGCCAGCCGCATACGGCGAATCTCCTCGCCAGACAGTTCGTGCATAGGCTCCCAGGGCGGAACGCGCAGCGCCGCCTCGATCAGCTCTATTCCGCCCCCCATTTCAACAGTGTAGCGCGCGAGACTGCCGACATCGCGTTGCACGCGGCTGATTTCCTCCGCCGAATAACTCGACTCAAGCGCACGCTTGCTCTTGCTGCCAAGCCAGATCTGGTGGACCAAGACGCGCGCCTCCTGCGGCACGTGCCGGCGCGCGCCGCCGAGAAGGATGAAAGCGCACATCGATTCGCAGCGTGCCCGCGAGGAAAGCGTCGTTCGCGGTTCCTTGCCGTTGCCCTCCGGAAGAACAAGGGTCCTGCCCACGGTTGTTGTCATGTCGAGGCGGCGAATTGCACGTCCGAGCGCCATGGCGGCCAGCACCGAACCGCCCTCGGAATCGAGGACGAGAGTGGCGCCGCGGACCAGGCTGTCGGTTGCAAATATCTCGAAGTCGCGCGCCGTCCTGTCCGTTACCAGCCCCACGGCCGAAACCCAGGTGCGGCAGGAGCGACCGCACTGCGCTGCCGGCCCTTCCGTTCGCCATTCAAACTGCATGGTAGAAGGCTTGCTATCGCCCTGTGCAAATGAATGGCCCGCCAAATGAAATGGTGCGCTGGTTGAAATCAGCGCCAGTACCAAAGCGAAACACCGCTTCACGCGTCCCCCCGTCTCCGCCGTCCCATTCCGACACGCAGGAACCCCGCGTGCTTACTCATGCCAGCCCGTAAGTATATCATCCCCCAGAAAACGCAAAAGGCATGCCAGGCGCTGTTGACACAAGTGCCGTTGACCCAAGTGCCGCTGATCCAGGTGCTGTTGACAATATTGCAAACGAGGCGAATCGGCGACGCCACACGCCCATGCGCCACTTATCGACCAAGCTTCGCCAGCCGGTCAATCCGTTGCGTGGCTTCGCGCACCCCGAGTTTCGCGGCCCGTTCGTACCAAACGCGAGCCTGGACGGCGTCTGCGGAAAATCCGAGGACACCAAGTTCGCCAAACACATAGGGGTCATAGGTCGCGCCAAGCGCAAGCGCGGATTCCGGATCGCCGGAACTGACCGCCCGCTGAAGCACAAGCCGAGCGGCTGCGATGTCGCCACCCTTCATGTATTCCGCGCCACGGCGAAGCAATGTTGCGATCTCTTCTTTGCCAAGCGATTGCACCGCCAACCCGGGTGGTTCCCCTGCGTTGCGATCGCGGCCCGTCGCATCGGGACGAATTTCCGGTTGTTTTGCGACCCATTCTAGCCGCATGACATTACGGTCAATGATTGCGTCATTCGACGTCCGCAGATCAACGGCCGCGTTCATTACGCCAACGTAGTCCTTGGGCGCAAAAGCAACGGCAGTAGACAGATCTCGCACCGCCAACCGCCAGCCTGTATCGCCAGACGCCGTCCCCACCGACACCTTCGTCCCAGCCATCAGGCCAGATAGCAGGACAAACTCGCCGTTTGGTGTTCCTATGAGCGAAACGCCAAGCGGAATAGCTTCATTCACGAAAGCCTGGCGGCCCTCGATCACCATCCGCATCTTGAATTGCTTCAGCGTGGTCGCTTCGACTTGCGAGCTATTCGCCGCCCCAACCGTAATTTGGTCCTGAATGCCGGTATCCGGCTTGACTGACGCAAGGCGTGTCTCGGGGATCGAATAGAATGTGATCGCATAGGCGACTGTGGCCGCGAATACGGTCAAAAGACCCAACCGACCGAGCAAGGGCATAAGAGACTTTTGCCGTTGCGGGATGGGCGGTTCGGGAATGGTCCCCGGTTCAAGCAACAAACGACGCCGAGGTACTTTGGCGACGGCTTTCCCCTCAGACGGTTTCGAGCGTAAGACCGGCGCCGGCACCTCGATACGTGGTGCGCGCCAGTCGAGGTTGGGACCGCCAACGCCTTTGGGCAATCGCGGTTGCGCCGCGCTTGCCAAACGGCCTGACGGCTCCAGATTTGACGGCTCCAGATTTGACGGCTCCATGTGCAAGGCACTCTCGGGCTGTGCCTGCGGCGCTTCGAACATATCGGGCCATAACGAAGCCGCAGAATATGGATCATTTTCTTTTGGCAATGTTGCCGAACGATCCACTGCCGCGGCCGCTGGCGAAACTTCGGTCCTTGCCTGAACGTCAGGCGGCACCGCTGAAGGCGGCGGGGTGCTCGACCTCGACCATGTTGATTCCGGCTGCGGCACAGATACCTCGGCCAAGTCCTCAGCCGGGTCCTGTGGCGACGGCGGTTGCTGTCGAACTGTCACCGAAGGCAACACCGCCGAAGGCGATGTCTGCTCGCGCACCCATGGCGGGGCGTAAAGCTCGAGTGCCCCCAGCTTGTCGCCGTTGTGTATCGGAGAACTCATGATCGTCTTCCCCTTACGACCATCGCGGTCGATGCACACCCTAATTGCAGTAAGTCACCCTTCCCCGTCACCTGCGCTCGCGCGCTTGCCCCGTCACTTGCGCTCACGCGCTTGCGCCTCACTTACGCTCACGCGTTTGCCCCCATTTGATGAAATCGAAAAACAACCGTTCACGGGCCTCCGGCGAGTCCATGGTGGCTGGTTGCCCCGGCCGACTCTGCAAGAACTGTTCAAATTGGGTGCGCGACGACGCCATTTCACGATTTCGCTGCACCCATTCTTCGGCTGGTCCAAATCGAGCCCATCCCGGCAATACCGCTGCCAAGTTCACTTCATGCCATTTCGGATGTCGTGGTTTCTCATGAAATGCATTAAAATTCTGAAAGAACCGTCCCACAAAAGATTCAAGACGCCGATACGACTCGCTTCCGCGGGGCCAATTATAGGCGATGAGTACCGCACCCACGGCAATCGTTTCAACGCCTTCGCCCGCCTGAACCGTTCCCGGATAGTCCGCATCGGACAGCACGGCCGGCAGGTAATCGTCTTGTAATTGCTTGGCAAACGGCACTGAAAGCAGGCGCAAGCCTCCGTCGACTTTCAGTTTAGCGATTGCGCCGGAGGGTTTGCCGACGACCAGTACCGCCGCAGCAATTTCGCCAGATTTGAGTTTCTCCAGCGCATCGGCCTGTCCCAGGTTGACCTCATCCGCCTTGATGCCAAGCCGATCAAAGACGTCGCGCGAGATAAGGTGGGCCCCACTGCCAGCTTCACCGATGCTGACTTTTTTTCCCATGAGTTGCTGGACGGACGAGATTTCCGATTGTGCACGAACAAGAATATGCATTTCTTCATTGTAGAGCTTGGCGATGTAGACGACCTTGCCGTCTAAGGGGCCAAATTCGTTCGAGCGCCGGTACGAATTGAGAAGAGGCGACTGGGTGATACCAAGATCGACGCCTTTGAGAAAGCGGACGTCACGAATGCTATGACCTCCACCCCGGCCGATAATTGGCAGGACACGAAAATCATCGCCATCATCGAGAACGTCCGCCAGATCGGACGCAACCGACAGATCGGTAGAATCCAGATTTCCCGAAACAATCGTAACCGTGTTGGAATTGGCACGTTCCAGGGTTCCGCCATACCCCGGTTTCTCCGGAAACCACCTGTTTCGGTTATTCTGCGCAAACGAGGGTGAGATGGAAAGGACCGCGGTCAGCACCGCCAAGGCCAATACGCAATACCCCCACAATGGCCTCATGAGCCACCGCAGCCCCCCCCACATCTCTGTCCCCCCGCTCGGCGGGCCTACGCTACGCAACACACACTCCCAACGCAGAACCCACCCAGCTGCCGACGCTTAAACTACCGCTAACTACCGCGACTCCTACGCGCCCCCCGTTGGATCAGGCTGCGCTACACGCGGACGCCTACAATATCGTCAACGAATCAGGCGGCGTTGTGATACGAGTTTGATCTTTGTGCGGCGAAGACATTATAAGTATATGATTAATTAAGGTAATTTGATCCGGTTAACGGTATTTCGATACGTTTGATCCGGTATCGAAACTCCGAGGAACGGTGCCTCTCAGCCATGAGCAACAGGCGGCCCGGCTATCGACAAGTCTCGCAGGCCGGGCGCAATCCGGACCTACCGCATCAGTCTGGATGCTTCCGCCCCCAGCTATGTCGCAAATCGGGGCTACCATATGCGACTGTTTATGCTTATGATTCCGACACTGGAGATGTTGGGGGCGGCCATGGCCAATATTTTATTCTTCGTCTTTTGCTTTGATATCTTGTTGTATGCTGCTTCCCAGTTTAACGGGCGTGGACAGATGTGGGCCAATCTGGTTTGCACATATTCGTTTGGTGCATGTACCCATCCGCAAGCGCTGCTGGTTGCCCTAATTCCGCTATTTATCGCCAGTTTTCTTGCTCATAAGAACAGGCAAATGTAGAGCGATCTCCACGCAAATCGAAGCAAGTTTTTTGTGCGTGCTCGATTCTCGTAGATCACAGAAACAAAAAGGGATGGCTAAAAAAGCCACCCCGTCATGATCCAACCGTAGACGGCGAGGCTTGTTGCCCTCGACGATCGAAGCCTTGCATCAGCGTATTAATGCGCCGGCTGCTTGAAATATTTCTGAAGATACTTCGGATCCGGCGGCGGCTGATCCTTCTGAATCGGCATGACGTAACCCTCGCCATCGAGAAGATAAAGCTTGTCGCCAATCGTGATCCAGCGATTGTCCTCCGTGCAGTTATATTCTTCGTAGATCGGATTGTTGACAACACGGCGGTAGAAACGGTTCACCGTCCAAGGTTTCGTCAAGGCGTTGTCGATGGTCGTGATCTCGTTGCGCAGGATGTTCCTGTCGGCCTTGTCGAGATAAAGCTTTTCTTTGACGACCGTCTGATTGTCCTTGTGCAGCGGGATGCCGGTCGAGTCGAACAGGCGCGGCCCCTGCATATAGCGGGTTTCGACCTCCAGCGTATCGTAGGTGCCGTCATTGTCGGTGTCGGACCACTTGCCGACCGAATAACCCGAAAAATTCCGCAACGCGTCAGCCTCTTCTTTCGGGAACTCGCGCGCGTCCGTGTAGATGCGGCGAAGGGGGCTCATGGACTCCGCCAGCATGTAGACCGTCTTCGGCTTCAGGATGATCTCGATCGGTTCGTAGGCAATCATCACGCGCGGCATGCCGACCGGACCGCAAATCCCCTTGATGTCGAAGAACGTGCCGGCCCGCCCCTTGGCGAGGTTGGACTGGTAAATCGCCTGGTATTCCGGAGTGAGCGGTGCTTCCTGCCGCGGCCCAGGCGGCTTGCTCGGATCCCAAAGGCCTACCGGGCTGCCGCGGCCCCACAGGCCGTCCCAATCTGGAAACTTCTTTTCTTGTGCGTTAGCGGCAACGCACACACCTAGCGCCGCCGCCACGACGGCCGCGCCAATCGAGCTTCGATGAATCATGCCTTGATCTCCTGTCAGACCCCGCATCCCCTGTCAGACCCGCGTCTCCTGTCAGACGCCGCAAGGTCCCTTGCCGTGAGCCTATAGGGCTCGCCCGCAGGTTTCCAGCCAGGACAATTGGATAATGACAATTGGGTGATCAAGAAAACGCGAACCCACCTTCTGGCGTCATCGCGCGCGTGATAGAGTCGCGTCTGTGTCGTACTCACGCCAAGATAAACCTTGCAAGGGAGAAGGCCATGAAGGTGCAGTGGAATTGCTTCCTGTTGGCGACACTGTTGATGATCGCTTATGCGGCGGCGCCAACCCGATCCGCGGCACAAAGTCCCGCGCCCATGCCTGATTTCTCTGGCGTCTGGCGTCATGGGTCTCTTCCCTGGTTGATTCCGCCGGAGTCGGGTCCCGGCCCTGTGACAAACAGGTCGCGCCGCAAGGATACAGGCCAAAGCAATTACGGCGAACTTGTCGGCGACTACACCAATCCGATCCTGCAGCCCTGGGCCTCCGAAGTCGTGAAGAAGAAGGGCGAACTCTCGCTCGCCGGCGTGACTTATCCCAGTGCCTCCAATCAGTGCTGGCCCGAACCCGTACCATTTCTTTTCAAGCATATGGCCATGCAGATGCTGCAACTGCCGAACCAGATCGTGATGCTGTTCAGCGAGGATCATGACGTTCGGAGGGTGCGCCTGAACCAGTCACATTCCGCGCAGGCCAAGCCGTCCTGGCAGGGCAATGCGGTCGGCCATTACGAAGGCGAGACGCTGGTGATCGACACGGTGGGCATGAGGACCGATCATCCGTACCCCATGATCGATCTGTTCGGCACGCCGTACACCGACAAGCTGCACGTGGTGGAACGCTATCGGCTGCGGGACTACGAAGAGGTGAAAGATACCCTGCAGCGAGGCGTGAAAGAGAATTGGCGCCCCGCTGGCCCGCCCAACCCCAACTACAAGGACAAGTATCTGCAGATCGATTTCACGATCGAGGACCCGGGCGCGTTTACGCGGCCATGGACCGCGCACATGATCTATTTGCGCGACCGCGGCGAATGGCCGGAAGTCGCCTGCGCCGAGAACACGTTTGGTTTCCACGTCGATCAGAACGTCGGCATCCCGACCGCGAAGCGGCCGGATTTCTGAACGGTTGAAGACCGGCGCGGCACCCCTATTTCCCAACCGCTATGCTGTTGAAGGCCGCGCCTCGTCTCATTGGCGTTGGAAGAATATGGATTGGATCTGGTCTCTTTGACGGGCAAATATCGTCCCATCAAGCGTCAGGCTTCACAAATTAACAGGCGTTTTTGCGTGACATTGGGTTGACGGAGGTATCGCTACTCCGTCAACGCCCCGATTCGGCATGAGCCGTTGCAATCGCCCTGTCACGGCGCCAGTTCGTTTTTCGACACCACGCCACCTTTCATCACGAACTTTACGTTCCTCATGAGCCCCAAGTCCGCGATCGGATTTCCCGAAACCGCGATGATGTCAGCGAACTTGCCCTTTTCGATCGTGCCGATGTGCTTTTCCCAGTCATAGTTGAGCATACGTGCGGCGGCCAGATAGGCCGTCTGCAGAGATTGTGCCGGGGTCAGACCCCATTTGGCATAGTAACCAAACTGTCCGGCCTGTTTTCCGTGCGGGATCGCAACCGAAGTGGCGCCGCTGCCGAACACGATGGGGATGCCGGCCGCGGTGGCGCGCTTTACAGCCTGCTCAAGAAGCTTGAGACGCGAGTTCCTGCCGCCGGTTTCGCGGAGGTCGGGCTGTTCGAGGGCCACGAGATCGTCGACCGTTGGCACGAAGGGAAGCTTCTTTGCAAGCATCACCTTGACGTCGTCATCGTCAAGTTCAAGCAGGTGATTTGGGGCATCGACGCCGGCATTGATACAACTCTTCATCCCCTCGCCGCCGTAGGTGTGGCATGCCACCTTGAGGCCAAGCCTGTGCGCTTCATCGACGATGGCATTGACCTCTTCCGGCGTGAGCGACGGCGAGTTGACCAAAGTTGCGTCTGGCTTCCACATATGCTCGGTGCCGGCGAAATCCTGAGTCGTGTAGATCTTGATGTAATCGACGCCATGGAGTTTTGCTTCGCGCACGGCCGAACGGGCAAGCCAGGGCCCATTGACGTTCTTGCTTTCGGTATAGCTGTCATACATGCGCACCGACTGATTGTCGGGATAGTAATTGGTGGCGCGCGGATTGAGCGATTGGCCGACCACCTGCATCCGTGGGCCGCGGACAATACCGGATTTGATCGCGTCACGCAGGTCGACGGTGTAGAACGTGCCGCGCGAGTCCATATCAAGGACGGTCGTGAAGCCGGCGTCGAGATCGATTTGCGCATTGGCGAGCGCGCGCAGTGCCCGCGAAGCAAGGCTTGGCGCATTGCCGCCGGTGTTCACATGCACATGGGCGTCGATCATGCCGGGCATCATGGTCGCAGTGCCGAGGTCGATCACACGTGTGCCGGCCGGAATGGCCAAGTTGGCGCCGACGTCAGTGATACGGTCGCCTTTGATGAGCACGACCGGGTTGCTTACCAGGGCCCCAGTCCTTGAATCGAACATTTGGGCCGCCTTGACGGCGATGACCTGATCCCTCGGCGCCAGATACATGCCGACCCCTTGGGCGCAAAGGGGTGAACTTGCTGTTCCGGCGAGTGCGGCTACGAGCGCAGCGGATAGTTGGGCTTGCCAACGCATTGAATCCTCCCGTCTTGCTGAGTTGGATTTTCTGGACACCGTCCATCTTATACAACAAGGCCTTCGATTGTCCCCGCTCCTGATGTATAGTCGTGCTTATCGGGGGCAAAATCGAACCCCGAGCCTGAATTCAAAAAACTGGTGGAGGATTACGCGATGCGACTTCGATCCGCACTAAAATCGACCACGGCGAAATCTGCGGCAGTTGGGATCATGGGATTGGCCGCCCTTGCGAGCCCAGTTTGGTCGCAAGAAGGTGGCGCGAATGCCCCCTGGCGGGGGGCCGGCGAAAAGCCCTGCTTTGGGGCTGAAGGCGGTACACACATGTGTCCGCCGGCTAAGTCCGTGGTGGCAGTCCGCGCAGGTCGCCTGTTCGACAGCAAAACCGGCCAGATGCTGGTGAACCAGGTGGTGGTGCTCGATGGCGAGCGCATCACGGAGGTCGGGCCGGCAGATTCGGTGAAGATACCGACGGACGCACAGGTGATCGATCTTGGCCAAGCAACAGTGCTGCCCGGCCTGATCGACGCGCATACGCATATTTTCAATCCCCCGAAACCCGGGATGTCGCGCGAGACGTCGACCCTCATTGCCATCCACAATCTGCAGGCCAATTTGCATGCCGGCTTCACCGCCTCGCGCGATATGACCTCCCACGGGAATGCCTATGGCGATGTCGACATGCGCAACGCCATCAACGAAGGCCGGCTCGACGGGCCACGGCTCAAAGTGGCCGGGCGGGGCATCGTCTGGGGACCCGCCATTTCCGCGAACGTTCCCGTGAACCCATTGGCAAGCAGTCGGATCGCCTCGGCCGATGAAGGACGTGCGGCAGTACGCGAACACGTCGAGCGCGGCGTGGACTGGATCAAGCTCTATCCGGGCGGCGCCTATTCGTTCACGCCGACAGGCGACGTCAACTACGTGACGACCTATCCGCTTGCAGTGTTGCAGGCGATCATCGACGAGACCCATCGCCTCGGAAAGAAGGCCGGCTGCCATGTATTTGGCGGCGAAGGGCTTGCGAACACGATTGCGGCCGGCTGCGATACTGTCGAGCACGCCTTCGGTTTGACCCAGGTGCAGGCCGACGCGATCGTGTCGAAGAAACTTGCCTACGATCCGACGCTGCAGCGCTATACCGAACCCTATATGGACGACAACGATAACAAGAACACCGGCGGCAAATATCGGATGATCCCGATCTTCGAAAAGGCCGTCACGATGGCTGCCGCTACCAAAGGCATGAAGGTCATGGTTGGAAGCGGTGTCGACGGCGCGACCTTCCCGCACGGCACACAGGCCTTGGAAATCGTGGCGCTGGTCAAACAGGCCCACATGACGCCGGCAAGCGCCATCCAGGCCGCAACCATCAACAATGCGGAAGTGATGGGAATGCTTGACCAGATCGGGTCGCTCGAAAAGGGCAAGTTCGCCGATCTCATCGCGGTTTCCGGCGATCCGTTGGCCGACATTACCGAACTTCGCCGCGTGAAGCTGGTGATGAAGGGCGGCAAGGTCATCCGTAACGATCTCGCATCGCGCACGGTGGGGCAGCGGTAGGGTAAGGGCACCGACTACGTAAGATGGGTAGAGGCAAAACGCGTTCTTTCTTTACGCGTTTTGCCGAAACCCATCATGGCCCCGGCCGATAATGATGGGTTTCGCCATTGATGGTTCAAGCGCTAGCGCGCTTGAACGCATCTATGCCTCTGCCCATCCTACGTATCCGTGCGCCCATGCAGAGGCGAGGCACCCTTTTTCCGGTGGAAATCCGCTCCGCTCCCCGCTAATAGAGCCTCCTGCGCTTACCTGCATTCGTAGGCAGCGATTGAGCAAAAGGAGCTGATCATGGTCGCGCTGACCTTTCCCGATGGCGCGCGTCGGGACTATCCCAACGGAATTACCGGCCTCGATCTTGCAAAGGGCATTTCGCCCTCGCTCGCCAAGCGCACGGTCGCGATGGCGCTGGACGCAACGGTGGCCGACCTCGCCGACCCCATCGAGCATGACGCCAAAATCGAATTCCTGACCCGCGAGGACCCGCGCAGCCTGGAACTGATCCGGCACGATTGCGCGCATGTGTTGGCCGAAGCCGTGCAGGCACTCTGGCCCGGTACCCAGGTCACCATCGGGCCGGTGATCGAGAACGGCTTCTACTACGACTTCTACCGCAACCAGCCGTTCACGCCGGAAGATTTCGCGGAAATTGAAAAAAAGATGCGCGAAATCATCGCGCGCGATGCGCCTTTTACGAAGGAAATGTGGTCGCGCGACGAGACCAAGCGTGTGTTCCGGGACAAAGGCGAGGCCTTCAAGGTCGAACTTGTCGACACCATCCCGGCCGACCAGCAGATCAAGATTTACAAACAGGGCGAATGGTTCGACCTCTGCCGTGGCCCGCACATGACGTCGACCGGCAAGATCGGTTCGGCCTTCAAATTGATGAAGGTCGCGGGTGCCTATTGGCGCGGCGATTCCAACCGCGAAATGCTCTCGCGTATCTACGGAACGGCCTTCGCCAAGCAGGAGGAGCTCGACGCCTATCTCAAGCAGATCGAGGAGGCCGAGAGGCGCGACCATCGTCGCCTTGGTCGCGAAATGGATCTGTTCCATTTCCAGGAGGAGGCGCCTGGCTCGGTGTTCTGGCATCCCCATGGCTGGACGCTTTTTCAGATCCTGGAAAACTACATCCGCCGCCGCCAAAACGAAGCCGGCTATGTGGAGGTAAACTCCCCGCAGTTGATGGACTCGGAACTCTGGGTCACGTCCGGCCACATGGAAAAATATCGCGACATGATGTTCCTCACGGAAAACCGTGAAGACGATGAGCGCATCTACGCGATCAAGCCCATGAACTGTCCGGGGCATGTGCAAATCTTCAAGAACGGCTTGAAATCCTATCGCGATCTTCCGCTCAAAATCTCCGAATTCGGCAAGGTCCATCGCTTCGAGCCGTCAGGGGCGCTTCATGGCCTGATGCGCGTGCGCGCCTTCACCCAGGACGACGCGCATATTTTCATTACGGAAGGGCAGATCGCCGAGGAATCCCTCAAGGTCAACGACATGATCCTGTCGATCTATGAGGATTTCGGGTTCCCGGACGTGGCGATCAAGTTCTCCGATCGTCCCGAAAAGCGTATCGGCGACGATGCGGTTTGGGACAAGGCGGAAGCCGCCTTGATGGAGGCCCTTAAAGCCTCCAAGCACCCATGGTCGCTCAACAAGGGCGAAGGCGCCTTTTATGGGCCGAAGCTCGAATATGTGCTGCGCGACGCAATCGGACGCGACTGGCAGTGCGGTACCGTGCAGGTCGATCTCAACCTGCCCGGTCGGCTCGGCGCTTTCTACATCAACGAGCAATCCCAGAAGGTCACGCCGGTGATGCTGCATCGTGCGATGTTCGGGTCGCTCGAACGCTTCACCGGCATCTTGATCGAACACTATGCTGGACACATGCCGTTGTGGCTGAGCCCCTTGCAGGCGGTCGTCGCGACCATCACGGACGATGCCGATGGTTACGCACGTGAGGTCGCCGCGGCCGCGACACGCGCGGGCCTACGCGTCCATTCGGATCTGCGCAATGAGAAGATCAACTTCAAGGTACGCGAACATTCGCTCGCCAAAGTGCCGGCCCTGCTGGTTGCGGGCCGCAAGGAAGCGGCCGACCGCACGATCTCCATCAGACGCCTTGGCAAGGAAGGCCAGACCGTGATGCCACTCGATGCGGCGCTCAAGGCACTTGCGGATGAAGCCGTACCGCCGGATGTCAAGCGGGCAAGCGCGGGTTCACAATTGGCGAACTTCAAGTAGCCCGGGATGAGCGCCCCTTCTTCAGGGGCGCGATATCCGGGATCGCCGGTCCCGCATGAGCTACGAGTTCCGGGTTCTCCGACGAGAGGCGCAAACCAATACACAAGTGTCTCAACACTCCCCCTGCTTCGCGCGCTGCTTCTTCGCCCGCGATTTCGGGGGGTCGCATTGCCATCGAATGAGCGGCTCGGGCTTTTGGGTCGGTTGCATGAAACGCTCGACCGGCGACGTCTCGAAGCGCTGGCGCTCACGGCCCGGAAGATCGCTCGACGGAATATTGGGAGCCGCGCAAGCGACGGAAAGTGTAGCCATCAGGAAATATCCCGCCATTTGCGATGTGGAGATTTTCATAAGGGTCTCGCGATTTTACCGTACCCGACGACAATTGTTTGCCCGCGCTGTTGCGCAATCGCAATTACCTGCTTCCGCTACGGCGGCTGCAAAGCACCAGGCCATCAACGCGCGAGGACTTCCACTTCGACGTCGACGCCGGTGAAGACGCGGAAAGGCCGCTCATACAACCTGCCGTCGTTGCGGGCGATCGCACGGTACTCGCCTTCGGCCAGAATCACGCGCGGAAAGGCGCCGCTTGCGTCCTTAATCACGTCGCCTCCGGGCGTGAGAACTGTCCATTGTGTATTGGCGCGCGCCTCGCCGCCATAATCGTTGACGAGTTTGAGCGTCATGATCGCGGCGCGATGCGTGACGGTTGCATCGGTCAACTTCCCGACCTGCACGCGAATATCGGAACGCACCACTGAATTGCCGTCGCCGTAATTCGAGACGATGTGATAGGTGCCTTCCGGCACCAGAATCACGTCGCTGGTCTGGGCCGCCTGAACGATGGCGCGCTTGTCGCTCGGCTCGAATTGGCTCCCTTTGAAGAGGTCGAACGAAATCTGCCCAGGCGGGATTTTGGCATCGCCGACCTTGCCTTCGATGCGCAATCCACCTGCGCTGATCTCGAAGACCTCGCGCAGGGGCTCCCCGGCACGAAGCTGCACCGGCTTGGTCGCACTGGCGAGACCGAACCCGACATGCACCACATAGCTGCCAGCCGGCAAGGCAAAGGTCGGCGTGGCGCCCCGGTCCTCTTTGACGGGCCGGAACGCGCCCTGATCAGGCCTCGCAGGATAAATTCGCCAATGCAGGCCGCCGGTGATCTGCGGCATTTCGCGGCCGAATCGCGCACTGACGGCGAGCGCCACCTGCCCCGACGGCATGCTTGGCGACGGGCTCACTGTCGGGGGGAGCGACTGCAAAGTTGGCGCCCTGGGAATACTGCCCGTTGTAACCGGTGGCGCCAAGTTCTGCGCAGGCGCCTGTGGCGCCGGAACCGAAACGGGAACCTCGCCTGGCGGCCTCGGTGCCGCCACGTCGCCGGGTGGCCGGGGTATTGGCAAATTATCAAAGAGTTGCGCACCAGCCTCGGCGGAAAGAGCCGATAGCCACAGACCCACGGCCAACCCGTAAGGGCCAATGCCGCCGACGCTTGCTGCTGAATTCCTCATAGTATGAGTTTTTGACCGAAATCGCGGCAAATTCAAGCCACCTCGTTATGTTTGTCACTACCGGGTTGGTGTGGTAGGCGCAGGGAAAAGGTGCCCCATGCCCGAAGCCATCGACTTGCTGACCACCCGGCGCTCGCTCAAACCGTTCGAGCTTGTTGCTCCGGCCCCCTCGCCTGCTGAAATCGATACGATACTCACGGTCGCGTCACGCGTACCTGACCACGGCAAGCTCACGCCCTGGCGCTTCATCGTATTCGAGGGCGATGCGCGTTTGAAGGCGGGGGCAGCCATAGAGGCCGCCTTCCGGGCCAGATATCCGGATGCCAAGCCGGAACAGATCCAATTCGAACAGCAACGGCTCGCGCGCGCACCGCTGGTCATCGCCGTGGTGAGCAGGGCCGCGCCGCATGTGAAAATTCCCGAATGGGAGCAAGTACTCTCGGCGGGCGCAGCCGCGATGAGTCTTGTCCTTGCTTCCCACGCCATTGGCTATGCGGCCAACTGGATCACCGAATGGTACGCCTACGACAGGCGTGTCCTTGATGCCTTCGGCGTGAGTGAAAGCGAACGCCTTGCGGGATTTGTTCACATCGGCAAGCCTGTCCATCCTCCGGAAGACCGGCCCCGCCCGCCCTTGAACGAAATTGCGACCCGGTTTGGCTGAGGAAGTTCCGGCGGGGTGACCGACGGGTGGGCCGTAATCAAAAAACGATGCGCATGCCATATCTCAAACATTAGTAGGGTTGATGATGGGTCGGTGTTGCCAGCAGGGTGAAGTGCCGCCTCGTCTCGTAGCCCGGCCAAAATAAAATTTCCGCCCCAACAAGGGATCAATGGAACGTCTAACAGTCCAGGCCGTTGCTAGGGCATGGTCGAATTCAATTTCAACGCCGGAACTGCACCTTCGGGATGGCCGCATCATACGCCACCTCGAAGATGCATTAGCTTTCGCTCACGAGCAGGAGATGCGCCCCGGAGTCGACCAGCGCGATGAAGTCTTGCACAAGATCGAACGTGCTCAAACTAGAGAAGAGGCACATGCAGCCGCGCACGGGTTTTTGCGATGGCTGGAAGAGATCGAGGCAGTCTGACAAAACGATGAGCCGCACCAAAACGAAAAATGCAAAGAACCTTTTCGGCTAAGCGTCGGTTTTCGGATGGGTTGCAACCCGTAAGCACGCTCAGCCTCTGCCCCGGCAGGCCGGCTGGAAAGAAATCTCCCATCAGCTGTTGTGATGGATTCTGAGGTTCATTTAAAGAGAATATTCAATTCCTGAATTCGTCCGCCAACTCCGGCTCATGACCTTCAATGGCCTCCTCATCAGCGGGCGGCGGCGGAAGGGGAGGCGGCGGTGGATCGAACAGCGCAAAACCAATGAGCCCGGCCAGAAAGCCGCCGATATGCGCTTCCCAAGCTATAATCTGGTCGGTCCCCAGAATCGAAACTTGTCCGAACAAAAGATTGGTAGCGAACCACACTGCCAGGAACGCAACCAAACGGCGGTCACGCAACATCGTCCGCAATGGCGCCGCTGGCACCCAATAGGCATGTGGATCACCACTCCCCAAGGCGCTAATCGGTCCCCCCTGCTGGAAAATGAACCGGATGGCCGCCGCCATGGCGCCCGAAACCGAAGCCGACGCACCGATTACCGGCGCGCGATCGCCGAAATGGACCGCAAGATGGGCAGCAGCACCGGCCGCTGCCGTCACCAAAAAGAAAATAAGAAACCTCGTCGCACCGAATCGGCGCGCCACCGGAGTACCAAAGGCCACAAGTATGATCCCGTTGAAAAAGAGATGGTTGAAATCGATATGGATGAAAGCGTAGGTTACAAACGTCCAAACGGTCGGCCCCCAGCCAATCCACCACGGGTCCGTGGCAAGCCAACCCAAGTTATAACGCGCCGGGATGAAGGCGAGGACGATCAGCATTTCTCTGGTCTGCTCGTCGTCCAGGCCATAGGCGATGAACGCATGGATGAGGCCGATCGCCGCCAGGACCGCGAGGACGACGCGTGGCACATTGAAAATTCGTTGGCGAGGTGAATCCACGGGTCCTGTTCCAAAGGACCAGGACATAGGGTGTGATACGGTGAGTGGCAAGCCGCGTATGGGAACGCCCAGGGTTTTACCGATATTGTTCTTGCTCGCACCGGTCGGATTTGCCAAACGCTGCCCATGAACATAAGCACACCCGTTGGCGCCCCGGCGCGGCCGCCGCATGCGACCGAGGTGGAACGGCGGCGAACCTTCGCCATCATCTCCCATCCGGACGCCGGCAAGACCACACTGACGGAAAAGCTCCTGCTGTTTGGAGGAGCCATCCAGCTCGCCGGCCAGGTCAAGGCCAAACGGGATCGCCGCTCGACCCGCTCCGACTGGATGGCCATCGAACGCGAACGCGGTATTTCAGTCGTGACGTCCGTCATGACCTTCGAATATGACACCCGCGTTTTCAATCTGCTCGATACGCCCGGCCACGAGGACTTTTCCGAAGACACCTACCGGACCCTTACGGCGGTCGATTCTGCCGTCATGGTGATCGACGGCGCCAAGGGCATCGAAGCCCGCACCCGCAAGCTGTTCGAGGTCTGCCGGCTGCGCGACATCCCGATCATCACTTTCATCAACAAGATGGACCGCGAAACCCGCGAGCCGCTCGACCTGATCGACGAAATCGAGAAGACCCTGGCGCTTGACGCATCGCCCGTCACTTGGCCGATCGGACGCGGGCGCGATTTCATCGGCACTTTCGATATCGAAACCGGCGGCGTTCGCCTCATCGAAGGTCCCGCCAACGAGATTGGCAAACTCCACGACATGACGGTCCCGGAACTTGTCGCGCTCAACCCCAATCTTGACGCGGCAGCGCTCACGGAAGAGATCGAACTCGTGCGCGAGGGCTGCAAGCGGTTCGATCTCCAGGCGTTTCGCGAGGGCCACCTGACACCGGTCTTCTTCGGCAGCGCAATACGCAATTTCGGCGTCCGGGATTTGCTCGACGCGCTCGGTGCAGTCGCTCCGTCGCCGCGCGCCCAGAAGGCTGATGCAAGGGTCGTGCAGGCTGAAGAATCCAGCCTGTCGGCCTTCGTCTTCAAAATCCAGGCCAACATGGACCCGAACCATCGCGACCGTATCGCCTTCGTGCGGCTGTGCTCCGGCAAGTTGACGCGCGGCATGAAAGTCAAGCAAGTGCGCACCGGCAAGCTCATGAGCCTGCACGCTCCGCAGTTCTTCTTCGCTCAGGATCGCGCACTGGCGGAGGAGGCCTATGCGGGCGACGTGGTCGGCATTCCCAACCATGGAACCCTGCGCATCGGCGATACGCTCACCGATGGCGAGGACATCAACTTTTCGGGCGTGCCGAGTTTCGCCCCGGAAATTCTGCGGCGTGTCCGCTTGCCTGACGCCATGAAGGCCAAAAAATTGAAACAGGCGCTTCAGGAATTGGCGGAAGAGGGCGTCGTGCAAGTGTTCCGGCCGGCCGATGGCTCCCCGTCACTGGTCGGCGTGGTCGGCCAATTGCAGCTCGATGTATTGCGCATCAGGCTGTCAGACGAATACGGCCTCGAGATCAGTTGGGACACTCCGGAATTTGGCCTCGCACGCTGGATCAATTCCAATGACAGTAAGGTCCTCGACCGATTCGTGGCATCTAATTCTCATTCCATCGCGGACGATGTCGACGGCGACCCGGTATTCCTGGCGCGCAACAATTTCAATCTCGATTACACCGGCAAGCAAAACAGCGGCATTACTTTCACCGATGTCAAGGATGTCCACGCGCATGCGAAGCGCGCCTAGTTCGACACCAACTTGGCCGCTGCAATCGCCGCATCGAATTGCGGTTGTTCCCGCTTGATCTGCGCTGCGAACTCCTCAGGCGTGGTGCCGTTGGGCGTGATGCCGAGCTTGCCCAATTGCTCCACGATCGCCGGCTCCCTTGCGGCAGCAATCACCAGCCTGGACAGCCGCTCAACGATCGCCGGTGGCGTCCGGGCGGGCGCCAGGAATCCATTCCACGACGACAGCGCAAAGTTCTCATAAACCTCACTTATGGTCGGCACCGCGGGGAGCTGCACCATGCGCTTATCGGTCGCGACCCCGAGAATTCGGATCTTGCCTCCATCGGCATGCGGGATGAGTTCCGATGCATTGCCAAAATACATGTCGACCTGGCCCGCGAGCAAAGCCGATAGCGCCGGCGCACCGCCCCGGAACGGCACGTGCACCGCGTCAACGCCGGCGCGAGCTACAAACAACGCGCCCGACAAATGACCGATCGAACCGACGCCGGCGGATCCATAGTTGAGCTGGCGCTCCTTGCCATAAGCGGCGAATTCCTGGATCGTCTTCGCCGGAATCGCTGCGCTGATCGCAAGGATGAACGGTCCGGTGCCAAAAATGCTGATGGGAACGAATCCGTTGACGGGATCGTAGTTGATCTTCTGAATTTTCGGCACGACCGCAAACTGCGGTGCGGCGCCGAACAACAGCGTATAACCATCAGGCGTTGCTCGTCCCACATATGTTGCAGCGATGGCGCCGGCGGCACCGACACGATTTTCGACAACGAACGGCTGTTTGAGTTCGATCGCCAGCCTGGCGCTCGCCATGCGTGCCATCACGTCGGTATTGCCACCCGGACCAAACGGCACGATGACATTGACGGCCTTGGACGGCCATTCCTGCGCATGCCCTGATGCAGGACTGAACGCCGCCATCGCCACCGCAAAAATGAGACGGATCTGCTGCATCGTTCGACTCTATTCGCTCACGCTCACGTCTTCCAGTACTGACTGAAGTCGGTTGCGACGACGTCCTCGTAGGCGACGTTCTCATTGCCGAGCAGGCCCATGTGGCGCTGGAATTCGATCATGCCATTGACGAAATCGCGCGAGATCGACGAGTCGTAAAATGGCAGATCCCGTTGGACGACGTCGGCAATGAGTTCAGCCTCGGTCGCGGGAAAGAGATTGCGCCCGACCTTCGTTGCAAGGCTGACATCGGCCTTGAGCGCTGTCTGCGTCTTGACCAGGGCGCGGACGGCGGCTGCGACGGCGCCTGGGTCACGCGCAATGACGGCGTCTGACGTGATGAGCGCAGGCATTGTGTAATGAATTGCCTTCGGCGGGCCATCACCCCGCCGCGCATCAATGACCATCGTGCCGGCGCCGCTGCGCACCGCGACTTCCGCGCCCATGCCGTTCGCCCAGAAGCCGTCGATCATGCCGGCCTGCAGGGCGTTCGCGGCCGCCACACCAAAATTCTTGTTCTCACCCAGGAATGCGCCCGGTACAGGACCGATCTTGACCTTGTCGCGCTCGACGTCGATGCCGGCCTCGACGAGGAGGCGCTTGAGGCCGAGGTCGACCAATGGCGCGGCGCCGATGTTCAAACCCTTGATGGCGCTGATGTCGCCCTTCTGCGCCTTGAGATCGGAACGCAGGATCAGGAACCAGTACATGTTCTGCGCGAGCGACGCGAGGAGCTTGGCGCCTTTCCAGCCCGGAAATGCAAACGGCACGCTGTGCGCGGAGCCGCCGACGAAATCGATACCACCATCGCGCAACACTTCGAGCGTCCTGTTGACCGGAAAAATCAATTCCAGCGTCATGTCGAGGCCTTCGTCCTTGAAAAAGCCGAGTTCGACAGCCGCGGCGGCTGGAAAATAAGAATTGGAAATCATGTCAGGGATGGCAATTTTCACGGATCGGCGCTCCTGGAAAGGCGTGGGTTTAGGGACACAAATGTCAATCTGTATCGCGCCGCTCACAACAGGTCTAGAAATTCTGCCAAAGTCAGCCCGGCTTGAGCGATGATGGCCCGTAGCGTTCCACGCTTTAGATCGCCGCTGGCTGCTGGAGAGGTTTTGAGCAGCGCGCGGTACGTAGGATCTGGGCAGAGCAAAAAATGCGCGTTCTTCGCGCGCTTTTTGTGCGAAACCCATCAACACCTCATCGGTCGACGATGGGTTTCGGCAAAACGCGTAAAGAAAGAACGCGTTTTACCTCGACCCATCCTACATCTTTGTTGTCACGATTGCGTCTCAAGACCTTGGGCCTTCATCACCTTTGCGGCTTCCGGCGTCTTCAAGAATTGGAGAAACGCCTTGGCGGCGTCGCCTTGTTTCGCCGCGCTGCTCACTGCCGACGCAAAGTCCGTGTAGTTCTGGTACTCAGCCGGCAGCGGCCCGACGAAGTCAGCACCAGCCACGGGAATGATCTCGCTGATCTGCGTCATGCCGATTTCGGCTTCGCCTCTGGCAATGAAATCTGCCGCCATGGTCGGCGCGACCTTGACTTTGCTCCTGATCGCATCCGCAATTCCAATGCGCGCGAACAGTTCCTTGAGATATATTCCCGACGCGCCTTGATCCACATAAGTAATCGACTTCGCCGACAGAAGTGCCTTCTTATAGGCCTCGGTCGTGCTGATGTCGGGCTTGGGCGCGCCTTTGCGCACTGCAACCCCGATGGCGGAGCGCACCAGCGCCGTGCGGGTTGCGCCGTCGAGCTTGCCTTGGCGGATGAGGTCGTCAATTCCGCCGGCGGTCAGAATCGAGACATCAAACACCTCTCCCTTTTCGATTTCGACCTTCAATACTGCCGCCGGTCCCCATTTGGCGACAACCTTATGGCCGCTCGCCTTTTCAAATCGCGTAATCAACTCGTCAAGCGAGGATTTGACCGCATTCGAACTCACCAGCTTGAACTCGGCGGCGTGCACAACGGTCGAAGCGAGTGCGAACGCAAAACCGATCGTCGCAACTTTGAGCATGTCCATGGGGCTTCTCCCTATTGCTGCAGTAACCTGCTTCACCGCAGCGGCTCCAGCCCCTTCGACACCATCACCTTGACCCATTCAGACCGCACGAAGTGTCGAATGATCTGATGGGCAATTTGAGGCTCGTCAGAATCGGTGCCAATCGCGGCCGCAAATATTGAATAGTTCTGGATCTCCGCGGGGAAGAGACCGGCAACGTCAAGACCGGGTTCAATCAGGATTTCGCTCACCTGCGTGATGCCGATCTCGCTCTCGCCGGTGCTGACGAGCGCAGCACCGCGGCCATTCTTGTGCTTGGCCTTGACCGCCTCCGTAATGCCAAGGCGGGCAAACAGAACCTTCAGATAGTCGCCGGTCAAGCCGCGTTCATTATACGAAATCGATTTGGCGGCCAGCATCGCGCGCTTGAACGCTTCGGTGGACGACAAGTCGAGCTTCGGCGCGCCTTGGCGGATCGCCACACCGAGACCTGCGCGCGCGACGGCGACACGCGAACCGGCGACGAGCCGACCCTTTTTCAGGAGATCATCGATCGCTTCTTCGCCCAGCAAGGCAAAATCGACCATCTCTCCTTTTTCGATTCGAAGCCTCAGGGGTTCGGTCGTGCCGTAGGTGGCTTTGAGGATGACACCACTTCCCTTGTCGAGCGTCACGGAATGTTCTGAGACAGTCGATTTCAATGCGTTGGACACGAATGCGGTGACTTCGACAGCGTGAACGGGGGATGCGGCCGCCAAAGCAACGACAGCCACCATCAGGGACTTGATCTTCATGATTGGCCCTCCGGGTTTGATTTCGGCAGCACGATAGCACAATCGTGCGCGTGTCGCTCCCCTTGAGCTTGGCGAGATCCTCCACTATGTCGGCCCGGATGGCCCCTCCCCTTATCCAACTCACCGATATCCGCCTCACCTTCGGCGGCACCCCGCTCCTGGATGGAGCCGAACTCGCCGTCTCCGAGGGCGAACGCGTGTGCCTGGTCGGGCGCAATGGGTCGGGCAAATCAACGCTGCTCAAGATCGTGGCTGGTCTCATCGAGGCGGACCGCGGAACGCGTTTCGTCCAACCCGGCACGACCATCCGATACCTGCCACAGGAGCCTGATCTTTCCGGCCATGAAACAACACTCGCCTATGTCCAGGCCGGGCTCGGCCCCAGTGACGACCCACACCAGGCACGGCATCTGCTGGAGCAACTGGGCCTCCACGGTGCCGAGGATCCGGCGCAACTTTCCGGCGGCGAGATCAAACGTGCCGCGCTGGCTCACGTGCTGGCGCCGGCACCGGATCTTTTGCTGCTTGACGAGCCCACCAACCATCTCGATTTGCCGACCATCGAATGGCTCGAATCGTGGCTCGGCGAAAACCGCAACACTTTGCTCCTGATCAGCCACGATCGCCGTTTGCTGGAAAACCTGTCACGCAGCACCTGCTGGCTCGATCGCGGCAAGACGAGGCGCATCGAATTGGGATTCGGCGCTTTCGAGTCCTGGCGTGACGAGCGCCTCGCCGAGGAGGAACTCGTCCAGCACAAGCTCGATCGCAAGATCGTGGACGAGGAACATTGGGTGCGCTACGGCGTGAGCGGACGACGCAAACGCAACGTTCGCCGCATGGCGCAATTGCAGACCTTGCGCCAAAACCGGCGCGAATATCGCGGCTCCATCGGCAAGGCCACGATTGCGGCTGCCGAATCCGACAGGTCGGGTGCCCTCGTATTCGAGGCCAAGAACATCGCCAAGTCATTTGAGGAACGGCCCATCATCCTGGATTTCTCCACCAGAATCATGCGCGGCGATTGCATCGGCATCGTCGGGCCCAACGGCAGCGGCAAGACGACGCTCATCAATATTCTGGTGGGCGCGCTGACGCCCGACGAAGGCGAAGTCCAGCGCGGATCCAATCTCCAAATGGTGACGCTCGACCAGGGACGCGAAAGCCTCAATCCCGAATGGACTCTCGCCCAGGCGCTCGCCGGCCCCGACAGCGATACCGTCGTGGTCGGCGGACAAGCCAAACATGTAATTGGCTATATGCGGGATTTTCTCTTCATTGCCGAACAGTCGCGCACACCGCTGCGCGCTTTATCCGGCGGCGAACGCGGCCGCCTGATGCTGGCACGTGCGCTTGCGAAACCCTCCAACGTGCTGGTGCTTGACGAACCCACCAACGACCTCGACCTGGAAACCCTCGACGTACTCGAGGAAATGCTCGGCACCTATGCGGGCACCGTCATTCTCATCAGTCACGATCGCGATTTCCTCGATCGGGTCGTCAACGCTGTGATCGTGCCCGAGGGTGACGGCCGCTGGAGCGAATACGCCGGCGGCTACGCCGACATGCTGGTTCAGCGTGGCGCGGACCTCGCACGCAAGGCACCAAAAACGGCGAACACAACTAGCGAAAAATCATCGCGGCCTGCGCCGTCGCCGGCCT